>Ga0307373_10014492_pt1 | contig 10838 bp, 13 predicted proteins | sample OX2MG_FD_202534 | JGI IMG/M metagenome (GOLD analysis project Ga0307373, IMG submission 202534) | Soil microbial communities from Risofladan, Vaasa, Finland - OX-2 | ecosystem: Environmental > Terrestrial > Soil > Coastal area > Acid sulfate soil | place: Finland: Risofladan, Vaasa | collected... | reverse complement strand
GGGCGACGGGCGGGCTGGTTTGCGTCCTGACGGGGTAGGGTCCATGGCATGAGCACAGCCAAACTCCACACGAACCACGGCACGATCGCGATCGAATTCTTCGACGCGGATGCCCCCAGCACGGTCGAGAACTTCCGCAAGCTGGCAGCCGACAAGTACTACGACGGCCTCGGCTTCCACAGGGTGATCCCGGACTTCATGATCCAGGGCGGTTGCCCGCAGGGCACCGGCACCGGCGGGCCCGGTTACACGTTCGAGGACGAGTTCAACCAGAACAAGGTCGTGCGCGGCGCGCTCGCGATGGCCAACTCGGGCCCTAACACGAACGGCTCGCAGTTCTTCATCGTCACGGCCGACGCTGCACCGTGGCTGGACGGCAAGCACACCGTCTTCGGACGCGTCAGCGACGGGATGGATGCAGTCGACGCGATCGAGGCCGTGCCGACCGACGGCCGCGACCGGCCGCAGGAGCCGGCGGTGATTGAGTCCGTCGAGCTCGGCGACTGAGATGAGCAGGATCACGGTCGAGAACCCGGCCACGGGGGCGGTCATCACGACCGTGCCGGTCGCCGGCGAGGCGGAGATCGCTGAGCTGGCAGGCCGTGCGCGAGCTGCCCAGCGGGGCTGGCTCGCGCTCGGATTCTCCAACCGTGGTGCCGTCATGCTCCGCGCCCAGCGCTGGATGCTCGATCACGCCGCGCGCGTGATCGGCGCCGTCGTCGAGGAGACCGGCAAGACCTATGAGGACGCGCAGGTGACAGACCTCGGCTACACCGTGCAGGCGCTCGGCTTCTGGGCGAGGTCCGCCGAGCGTTACCTCGCAGATGAGCGTGTCCGCTACTGGGGCAACCCGACGGTCGCCGGCAAGAAGCTCGTGGTCCGCTACGAGCCGGCCGGAGTCGTGGGCGTGATCGGACCATGGAACTTCCCGCTCGTCAACGGCTTCGGCGATTGCATCCCGGCGCTGATGGCCGGCAACAGCGTGATCCTCAAGCCGAGCGAGGTCACACCGCTCAGCTCGTTGCTGATGGCTGAGATGTTCGCAGAGTGCGGGCTGCCGGAAGGCGTCTTCCAGGTCGCGACCGGAGACGGCTCGACCGGTGCGGCGCTGGTGGCTTGCGTCGACTGCGTGATGTTCACCGGCTCGACGCGCACGGGCAGGCTCGTCGCCAAGGCTGCCGCCAAACGGCTGATCCCCTGTCACCTGGAGCTCGGCGGCAAAGATCCGATGATCGTCTGCGCCGACGCCGACATCGAGAAGGCTGCCAACGCCGCCGCCTATTACTCGATGAACAACGCCGGCCAGGTCTGCGTCTCGATCGAGCGTGTCTACGTCGAGGCACCGATCCACGACGAGTTCGTACGGCGGGTGACCGACAAGGTCAAGGATCTGCGCCAGGGACCGCCCACGGGTCCGGGCACGGTCGATGTAGGCGCCGTGATCTTCCCGCCGCAACTCGACGTCGTCGAAGCCCACGTGCGCGACGCCGTGGCCAAGGGCGCGAAGGTGCTCACCGGCGGACACGCCCACACCGACGGCGGGCGCTTCTACGAGCCGACCGTTCTGGTCGACGTCGACCATACGATGGAGATCATGCGCGAGGAGACGTTCGGACCGGCTGTGCCGATCATGCGCGTAGCCGATGTCGAAGAGGCCGTGCGACTGGCGAACGACTCCACCTACGGGCTGCAGGCCAGCGTGTGGACTCGCGACACCGCTCGCGGCGAGGAGATCGCCAGGCGCCTGGAGTCGGGCGTCGTATGCATCAACGCGGCACAGGTCAACTACTACGCACTGAACCTGCCGATGGGGGGCTGGAAGAGCTCGGGGCTGAGCGCGCGCCACGGCGCCGGCGGCATCCGTAAGTACTGCAGGGTCCAGTCGCTGTTCGTCAGCGGCTTCGGCCCTCGGCACGAGCTCTACATGTTCCCGTACAGGGCGGGCGTGACACGTCTGTTCGGACGGCTGTATCGCATCATGTACGGGCGCGGCAAGCGCGACTGAGGCCGTCTGCGACGGCCCGCGCCGGCTCGATCGCCTTGATCGATCTGCGCCGGCTGAAGGACCTGGAGCTGACGATCGCGCCGTGTCTGACTGCAGACGGACTCAACATCGGCTTCGACTCAGACCTCGTGTTCGGGCCATGCCATCTGCTCGGCACGGCGTACCGCCGGCCCGCAAGATCCGGGTCTAGAGCGGGCTCGTATTGAACTTCGAGGGGCGCCGGCCGGCATCACCGGCCGGCGCTCCTGGGTGTGTTCGAGGCAGCGCGACCTGCTGCTCGAGGTTACATGGCTACAGCCTGCCCACCGCTGCTGAGTCTGCCTTGTAGACCGCGGCCGGAAGCGGCGCGAACTGCAGCGCCGCGCCCTTCGCTTCCTCCGTCGGACTGATCGCGAACTTGATGAACTGCTGGAGCAGCGACACGTCCTTGGCGTCCGGTCGGATGAGGACGTAGGTGAAGGTCGAGAGCGGGTACGCGTTGCTCTCCTCCTTCTGGAGGGGCGTGAGCTTAGCCGGCCTTTTGACCGTCTTGCCGTGCACCTTCTTCGTCACGAGCTTCGGCTTGGTGTAGGGGGCGTTGACGATGGAGAGCGCGTTGGCAACTGTGTTCGCGTTGCCGCCCGACAAGATACCCAGGTACGGCACCGACTTGCCGAGCATCGCGTTGGCTGCGTCGGTCACGTTCTTCACGTACGGATAGATGAACTTGCCAGCGTTGTTCTCGATGGCGACGGGCTGCAAGTGGTCGTCGTGGATGTAGAACCACGAGTTGTTGCCGAGTGCCCCCTTGGTGGCGGTGACAATCGCGGCGACGCCGCTGTTGCCGTTACCGCCGGTGCCCGTGGGCCAGTTCACCGCAGTCGCGTAGCCGACGTGCGATGCCCAAGTCTTGCTCACACTGGAGAGATAATGGGTGAAGGCGTAGGTGTCACCCGAGCCGTCACTGCGGTGCACCGGCGTGATCGCCAGATTCGGGAGCTTCACGTGCGGGTTGAGCTTCTTGATCTGCGGAGAGTCCCAGTTTTTGATCGTGCCGAGGAAGATGTCGGCGACCACCGGCCCGCTGAGCTGCAGCTTGCTGACCCCGGGAAGGTTGTAGGAGAGGCCGGTCGACGCGAGCGCCCACGGAATCTCTTCGCATTGGCCGCAGGCCGTGGCCTGGTCGGCTGTAAGCGGCCCATCGGAGGCCCCGAAGTCGACGGTCTTCGCGGTGATCTGCGAAATCCCGCCGCCCGATCCGACCGAACCATAGGTCACGGAGTTCCCCGTGGCCTTCTGAAAATCAGGGGCCCACACGTTCTCGACCATCGGTGCGACGAGGGTCGAGCCGGCGCCGGTGAGCTTGCCGGCTGCGAACGCGTTCGCGCTTGCAGCGAGCGCCACTGCGCTGGTCACCGCGACTGCGGCAAGTTTCGTGGTGCGACGCTTCATTTCTGGGTGTCCTCCTCATCGGAATACGTGACGCTCGCAGTATCGACCGCGCCACTCAGGCCACCTGTGATCTTGCTGTGAACCAGCGGTTACCAACTCGTGAAGCGTGACCATGCCCTGTGGTTCCCCCGCGTACGCTCGCCGTGATGGGTACGTCAACCGAGGCGACGCAACCCCTACCTGCGACACGCCGGATCCGCAATGGATTCGGCGATCGGCTGATGGTCGCCCTTACGATCGCTGCATCGGTCGCCGTGATCGCCTTGATCGGACTGATCATCGAGCAGATCGCCACCGGCTCAAGCCCCTCGATCTCAAACTTTGGGTTGGGATTTCTGTGGCATTCGACCTGGAATCCCAGCCTGTCCGTTGGCGCTATCGACGCGAATGTCTACGGCGCTGCGGCACTGATCTACGGAACCGTCGTGACCGCGGTCGTCGCGATCGCGATCGCAGTTCCGTTGGGGGTCGCGATCGGCGTTTACCTGAGCGTGCTCGCGCCCGGGCGTACGGGAGCCGTGATCGGCCCGCTGGTCGAGTTGCTGGCCGCAGTTCCGAGCGTGATCCTCGGCCTGTGGGGAATCATCGTCCTGGCACCGTTTCTGCACTCGACGATCGAGCCGGCACTGCACACTGTGGTGGGCTGGATCCCGATCTTCGGGCCCGCATCGACGACAGGCCTCGGTATGTTCACGGCTGGGGTTGTGCTCGCCATCATGGTCCTGCCGATCGTCGCATCGATCAGCCGTGACCTGTTCCTGGGTGTTCCCCGGGAACTCAAAGACGGCGCGCTCGCACTCGGCGCGACGCACTGGGAGATGATCCGCGGCGTGGTCTTGGATTCCACCCGCCCAGGGATCGGTGCCGCCACGATTCTCGGCCTCAGCCGCGCGCTAGGCGAGGCGATCGCGGTGACGCAGGTGATCGGCACGGGTTCGACGATCACCAAAAACCTGTTCGCCAACGGCGACACACTGGCCAGCCGGATTGCCGAGCAGTTCATCGGAACGGTCAGCAAGCTCCAGACCGCGTCATTGTTCTATTGCGCGCTGGTTCTGCTCGTGATGGAGCTCCTGGTGAATCTCGCCGCACAGCTCATTGTGCGTCGCTTCGAGCGCAGACGCGGGCTGCTCGTTTGATGGCAGCCGTCGACCCGTTTGCGCCGCTCGTGGCAACCGGTAACCTGCGACGCCGGCGACGGATCGACCTGATCATGCGCGGCAGCGCGACTGCTGCCGCGGTCGTGGCGGTCGCGATTCTCGGGATCGTCATCTTCAGCGTGGCCCAACGTGGCGCGAGCGCTCTGTCGATCTCGTTCCTCACGCAGGATCCGTCCGTCGGCCTCGGCGCAGCCGGTGGAGGAATCGCCAACGCGATCATCGGCAGCGTGCTGATCGTCGCAGTCGCCACGGCCATCGCGCTGCCGCTTGGGGTGCTGATTGCCATCTACCTGACCGAGTTCGCCACGCCACGGACAGCAGCACCGATACGGCTGGCGCTGGACCTGCTGAACGGAACGCCGACGATCGTGATCGGTGTGTTCGTATTCGGCCTGCTCGTCGTCGCGCATGGCCAGAGCGGCCTCGCCGCCTCGATCGCACTTGCCGTGATCATGCTCCCGCTGATGGCGCGTACCACGCAGGAGATGCTGCTGCTGGTACCTCATGATTTGCGTGACGCGGCGCACGCGCTCGGCACCAGGCGCTGGCGGGGAATCGTCGGCATCGTTCTCCCAAGTGCGCTCGGCGGCATCCTCACCGGTGCGGTGCTCGCGATCGCCCGCGCATTTGGGGAAACCGCACCGCTGATCCTCTGTGACTCGATCTTTGGCAACGGGACAAGCCTCAACGTGTTCGGAACTGCGGTGCCGAATATTCCGATCGACATCTACCACTACTCCGAGTCCGGATTCCCGAACGACAAGGCGCGTGCCTGGGGCGCCGCACTGGTCCTGATCGTCATGATCCTCGCCGGCAACCTTGCTGCGCGTGTGATACTCGCCAGGCAGCGTCGAAGAATGCTCGCGCGGTGACCGAACCAGACGACCAGGAGGACCGGAAGATGGAAGAAGTCAGCCAGCTCGAGACCACTGGCGAGGCAGCTCCTTCGACCGTGCGGCTTGCGATTCCAGCGAGAATGGCAGCTGCAACCGTGAGCACAGAGGTCGTGTATGACCTGCGTGACGTCGACGTGTACTACGGTGCGACGCGTGCCTTAGGGGGCGTCAGCATGCACATCCACAAGAACGTCATCACCGCGATGATCGGGCCGTCCGGCTGCGGCAAGAGCACGATGGTCCGCACCCTCAACCGTATGAACGACTCGGTTCCCGGGTTCCATGTGGCAGGCGAGGTGCTCTACCACGGGCAGGATATTTACGACCGTATCGTCGACCCTGTCGAGGTGCGTCGGCGCATCGGCATGGTGTTCCAGCGTCCCAATCCATTCCCCAAGTCGATCTTCGACAACATCGCTTGGGCGCCCCGCATACTCGGGCTCCGCGCCGATCTCCAAGATCGCGTCGAAAGCGCACTACGCCGTGCGGCACTATGGGACGAGGTCAAGGACCGTCTTAAGCAGAGCGCGCTCGGTCTCTCGGGTGGTCAACAGCAACGGCTTTGCATCGCGCGAGCCATCGCGATCGAGCCCGAGGTGCTGCTACTCGACGAGCCGTGCTCGGCACTCGACCCGATCGCTACGGCCGCGGTCGAGGATCTCATGTTCGAGCTCAAGCGCGACTACACCCTCGTGATCGTGACGCACAACATGCAGCAGGCGATGCGCGTCGCTGACCGCACCGCCTTCTTCAGCCTTGACGTCGAGGGCGACAAGCGTACGGGCGTCCTCGTCGAATACGACGAAACCGCAAAGATCTTCTCCGGCCCCACTGACCGGCGCACCGAGGACTACGTCACCGGCCGCTTTGGATGAGCGGCGCCGTGGCACGCATGGCATCCGCCATTCGAGTCCTCGGTGAGGGGTTGGTCGCCGAGGCCGTCCGGAAAGCACATGCACGGCTGCGAGCTTGCGCTCAGAACGCGGCGATCGGCCCGTAAGCGCCGACGATGCGGTCGAAGCGCCAGCCGCGCAGCTGCTCGCGGCTCCCTGCGAGGCCTACCACCACGGCGCCGGTGCGCTGCTCGATCGCGGCCAGCAGCCTTGCCAGGCGGTCGCGCCGAGCGCGGCCACGCGGCGAGTCATCGAGCCGCGAGTCGACCTGACCGTCCTCGAGCAGGACGGTGACACGATCCGGGTGGCGCCGGGCGATCTCCTCAACGAGCAGCTCATCGGTGTTGTTCTGATCGACGATGGCGAGGATGTCACTCATGGGATCAAGCATCGTCCCGACCTGTTAAACGGTCATTAACCGGAGATAGGAATCGCGTCGGAGTTGCGCTCTACTCTCATTGAGTGCCTGAGCTGCCCGAGGTAGAGATCACCGCGTCGCTGATCGGCGCCGCCACCACGGGCGCCGTGATCGAGTCCGCGCTCGCGCCGGGACTCAACGCTGTCAAGACCTTCGAGCCTCCACTGAGCTCGCTGGCCGGCGCCACGATCGCCGGGATCCGCCGCCGCGGCAAACTGTTCCTGGTCGATCTCGACGCCGGTGGTCCCGCTGGACCACCAGCTGATTTGACGCTGGTCGTGCATCTGATGTCGGCCGGCCGTCTGCAGCTGTTCGCCAAGCGCGCGTCGCTCAAGGATCGGACCTCGCGAGTGTTGCTGCGCCTGGCGGGCGGTGAGCGCGAGCTGCGCCTGCGCGAGTTCGGCACCAAGCAACGCGCCTGGGTCAAGCTCATGCGCCGCGAGGCCGTCGGGGACGAGGAGACGCTGGCCGCGCTCGGACCGGAGGCTTGGCCGCAGACGCCGGACGCCGAGCGCCTGCGCGCGCTGCTCGACCAGCCGCGTCCTCTCTACACGCTGCTGCGCGACCAGCACGTGATTTCGGGGATCGGGCGCTCGTGGGTCGATGAAATCCTCCACTCGGCGAAGCTCTCGCCGTTCAAGCGCGGCGGCGACCTGAGCTCGGAGGAGGCTGTGGCCATAAGAGAGGCGATTCACGATCGGCTCGGTGGAGCTGTTGAGTACTACGAGCAGACACTCGCGCTCCCGATTCCCGACAAACTGCCACTGCCGCTGACGGTGCACCGCCACAACGGTGAGCCCTGTCCGCGCTGCGGTACCACGCTCGAGGCCGTCTTCTACGAGGACTACGTGATGTGTTACTGCCCGTACTGTCAGACCGAAGGCAAGGTACTCAAGGACAGGCGTCTCAGCCGGCTGTTGAAGTGATTGCGGGCCTGGGCTGCTGTCGATCGTCGCGCTCGCCGCAACTGCTGGTCGCCCGGCCCTCTGCGGCCAGTGCCGGCCGCCAACCCCCTCCGGCCCCCAACCCTCCTGCGCTACCCGTTGAATTGGGAAAAACGGGCGGGCCTGAACCCCCGCGTCTTTCCCAAATCGCTGCAGATGGGTGGCGGTTTGGGGGTTGGCAGTTGTTGATCGTTACGGCGGGACGTAGGGGGCACCGTCGCTCCGCGAGAGGATGGCTACGATCCGCCAATGACACTCAATGTTGGCGACATCGCCCCCGACTTCACGGTCCCGGACCAGGGCGGCACCCCCGTGACGCTGTCCGAACTGCGCGGCAAGCCGGTGGTCCTCTACTTCTATCCCAAGGCCGACACGCCCGGATGCACGACGCAGGCCTGTGGCGTGCGCGATCATCGCGCGGACTATGCGAAGCTGGGCGCGACGGTGTTGGGAGTATCGCCCGACGCGGTGAAGCCAATCGCGAAGTTCGCAGACAAGTTCGACCTCGGCTTCACGCTGCTGTCGGACGAGGGTCACGCTGTCGCCGAGGCCTACGGTGTCTGGGCCGAGAAGTCGATGTACGGCCGCACCTACATGGGCAACGAGCGCACGACGTTCGTGATCGATGCCGATGGCAAGATCAGCCACATCTTGCGCAAGGTCAAGCCGGCCGAGCACGACGAGCTGGTGCTGACCGCGTTGGGCGGGTAACTCGTCAGCGAATCCAATACCGGCGCTGCCGCGTTTCGCCGTCCTCGCTGTCGATCACCGATTCGAGTTCTCCTCCGCAGTGCTCGATGACGGTTGCGGAGGCGATGTTGTCGTCGTCGCAGATGATGAGTACATCGTCGACACCGACGGAGCGAGCAAGTACCAGACCTTGACGTACGACCTCCGTCGCGTAGCCCTTGCGCCGCTGTGCCGGGACGATCGCAGATCCGATGTGGCCGCCGTACACGGCCAGCCAGTCGTTCAATTCGTGGCGAATGGAGATGCGCCCGACGAGTTCGCGCTCGACGGTCGCGGCGAGGAACGTGGACGGCACCCAGCGCTCCGGCAGCCGCTCGCCATGCCGGTTGGCCTCCCGGCGGGAGATGTACTCCCCCCACGGTTCGCCCTCGACGTACCCGAGGAGGAACGGAAGTCGGTCGCCTTTCATCTCCTCCTGGGCCGCTAGCGCGGCCGCCTCGTCGTCAGCGCGAAAGGGGCGAAGTCGAATCACGCGCGAATGAGCGGCTCGATCTCTTCGAGGGTCTGTGCCATGCGTGATGTGGCTCGGAGGCGTCACTGAGCCGAAGCATCGCAGCCGTTCAAGCGGCCGGCGACTCGCACCACCGTGCGCGGCCACGTGGCCGTACTGTTGCGGAATGGCGTCGGACGCCGATCTTCGCTTCGAGTTGTTCCCCGCCGACCTCGAGCGGTTCCGGGACTTCTATACGCGGGTCCTGCGCTTTGAGGTGCTGGCTGATCGTCGCGACGAAGATGGGACCTACCTGTATCTGCGACGCGGGAATGTGCGCATCGGCGCGGTGCCGGCGTGGGAGAAGGTCGATCCGCTGTTGCGGTCGGTGCCACACGGCGTCGAGATCGTGATCGAGGTTGACAACCTGGTGGCAGAACGTGACTCGATCACCGCGGCCGGGTACCCGCTGACGGAGGACATCGTCGAGCGTGCGTGGGGCCTAGCGGACTTTCGTCTCCACGATCCTGACGGGTATTACCTGCGCTTCACAACACGGGCCTGAGCACTCCGTCGAACGCGGGCGCGCTGAATCGCGGACGCCATGGGTGCCCTCGGTCCTGCCAGGGTGCGTGGCGCCGGGAGCGGACTAGGAGAGACCCTCGCGCGCTTCGCGCACGAGCGTGACTGCCTCAGGGAACACGACCGCCATCACCGAGCGCAGTTGCTCGGCCTGCTGTTCGGTCGTGCCCTGGATGTTGACGCGGTTCATCGCCGCGACCGTCAGGTCGACCGCAAGCTTGATCGCGTTGTCCGCCCATGCGAGACGCTGGGCTCCCTGCATCTGCTCGGCGAACTCGCCAAGTCGCTTCTGAATCTCGTCAGGGTCGCCGAAGAGACCGCCAAAGCCGCTTCCTTCCATGGCCCAATCGTACTCCGCGCCGAAAGACCTCTAAGATCGCGCCTCGATGACCGTCGCCGAGCAGGTCAACTACGAGTCCAGCGTTCGCTTCAGGTACGGGGTGATCGCCTTCTGCGCCGCGCTACTGATCGTCGCCTCGCAGCTGATCCAGCTATCCGGCGTGCACGCGTCGGTCAATGAGCTCACGCTCGACCTGGTCGCCGCCAACCAGCGCGCGAGCCTTGACGTGATCGGCGCGACACTCGACATGCTGGGCCTGGCCGCGGTCGGCGTGTTGCTCTACTGGCTGCACCGGATCTCCTCCGCGCGGCGCCCCGAGCTCAAGGCGCTTGTTCGCTGGGTCGCGAGCATCGGTGCAGGGCTCAGCGCGGTGATGGCGATCGCGTACACGATCATCGTCGCTGAGAAGGCGCATCAGTTCGTGACGACCGGCAACCAGGGCTACCCGGAGGCCAACCATCTGACCAGCGGCGGCCTCGTCGTGGCGCTGCCGCTGCTGCTCGAGCTCGGTACGCTGATGCTCGCGATCGGTTGCATCTGGACGTCGCTCAGCGCGATGCGGGTCGGCCTCGTGACCCGCATGGTCGGCTACGTCGGTGTTCTCTCAGGCGCGCTGTTTCTGATCCCGATCGGTGGTCTGGTCCCGATCGTTCAGGGCTACTGGCTCGCCGCCATCGCGGTCACGCTTGCCCGCCGCTGGCCCAGTGGCGACCCGCCCGCCTGGGCGTCCGGCACGGCCGTCCCGTGGCAGCCGACACAGTCCCAGCGGGCCAGGCAGGACGCTCGAGGAACGCGCGCGCAGCGCCGCCGACGGGTGTCCGACAGCGACGTGCTCGCCGCAGTCGAGAAGAACCAGCCGAAGGTCGATCCAAAGGCCGGCCGCGCCAAGCGCAAACGTCGCCGCTGAAGCGACTCAGGGTTGCGGATCGTGGTCCCGCCCGCCCGCAACCCCGGTCACAACGTCAGTCCTCGGAACGTCAGTCCTCGGC
>Ga0307373_10014490_pt1 | contig 10839 bp, 10 predicted proteins | sample OX2MG_FD_202534 | JGI IMG/M metagenome (GOLD analysis project Ga0307373, IMG submission 202534) | Soil microbial communities from Risofladan, Vaasa, Finland - OX-2 | ecosystem: Environmental > Terrestrial > Soil > Coastal area > Acid sulfate soil | place: Finland: Risofladan, Vaasa | collected... | reverse complement strand
ACCCACTCCCGAATACCTCCGCTGAGATGACACCAGGTCGGGCCCGAGGAGTCGGCACGACCCGCGCGTCACGAAGGGACCAAACCTGCAATACTTTCTGCTGTCGGGAGAGGATCAGGGATGGCTCGCACGCTCAAGCACGTCGACATCAGCGACAAACCTGACCTCGCGCAGATCGCCGAGGAGGTCCGTGCTTCCCAGGGGCCGCGAGCCTTGTGTCGTGATGGCGAGGACATCGCCGTCGTTGTACCGGTCAAGGTGGCGGCGAAGCGACTCTCGCCGGCCCAGCCGGTGACGCGCGACCTTCACCACAGCAAGACGACTACGGGACGAGTCCGCCAGGGTGACGAAGACACTGCGCTGCAACTCCTCGCCCGCAATCGGGACAAAGACTTCTCGTTCACTGACGCGTTCAGCTTCGTGGTGATGGACCGACTCACGATCCGTGCAGCCTTCACGTTTGATCACCACTTTACCCAGTATGGGTTCACGGTTCTCACTCCGGACCTATCGTAGCTGAGCAGTGGCCAGACCCCGACGATCATCCCCTCGACCGACAGATTGTGCGAGGAGTGGGTTGCGAGGGATCAAGGATCGTACAGTGGAAACTGAAACGACGGTGGCGGCACCGTCCGACCAACCTCCAGAACGATCACCGCGTGATCGACCAGCGGAATGGACCGGACGTTGCCCGAGAACGCGCGCCCGTCGACGAAGGCCATCACGTTTCCGCGACTCGGCCCCACCACGGTGGCGTCGAGCGGCTGCCCCCAGATGTCGAAGAGATTTCCCAGCGTAAACTGCCGCGGCGACGGGGCCTCGACGTGAACGATTCCCGAGGAGTCGTGGGTGTGCAGCCAGTAATAGCATTGCGCCTCGGCGATTGAACCATATCGTTCCCGCCACGGGCCGACGATTCCGATTCCTGCCGGCATCAACACGTTCTGCCCGTCGTCGATAATCGCGAGGTGTGCGTGGACGTGGTAAGCGGTCTGTTCGCCCCCGTCGCAGGGAATACCGTCGATGGCCTGCCCTTGACCGCCGGTTGCGGCCGGCACGCGGGCAGAAAGGATGTATACCGCGAGAGCGAGCCCGACGCTACCCGCGATGAATAGAGCGACGATGGCGATGCGTGGCGAGCGTCGGCCGCGAGGAAGCGGCCCCAGAAGACGACGGCGCAGTGGTGAATTGCGCGGCACCACGCGACTAGATCCCATTCAGTCCACGGCTTGAGAGCAATTGTCGGATTGGCTTGGCTGGTTTGCCGAGGCACAGCCAGGGCTGTGCCTCGGCAAACCAGCCAAACCGATCCGACAATTGCTCCTGAATCACTATCAACACCTCAGATTCAGCGCGCTCCGCGCGCTGAATCTGAGGTGTTGATAGGCACTCTTATCCCTTCAACCCGCTCATGGTAATCCCCTGGATGAAGGCCCGCTGAGTGAAAAAGAACAAGATAATCATTGGGAGAGTAAATAAGACCGCGCCGGCCATCAGCACGTTCCACTTTGCGCCGAGTCGGCCCAGATAGCCCGCCATGCCCAGCGAGAGCGTCCAGAGCTGATCGTTGTTCAAATAGATCAACGGAGTCAGGAAGTCAGTATACGTGTTCATGAATGAGAAGAGGGCGACGGTTGCCAGGGCAGGAACGGCCAGGGGCAGGACGATGCGCCAGAAGATATCCAGCTCGTGGGCCCCGTCCACCCGCGCTGCGTCGGACAGTTCCGGCGGAATTGTCAGGAAGAACTGGCGGAGCAAGAAGATGAAAAACGCATCGCCGAGGTAAGCAGGAGCAACCAGGGGCCAGTAGGTGTTCAGCCAGTGGAGCTTGGTGAAGACGACAAACAGCGGGATCATCGTCACCTGGTACGGCAGCATCATCGTCGCGAGAACGAGATAGAAGATGATGTCGCGCCCGGGCCACTGCACCCGCGAGAAGCCGTAGGCAGGAAGTGTACAGGAGACGAGCTTCCCGACGATGACGCCGACGCAGACGATGATCGTATTACGGAAGTACAGCAGAAACGGAATGACCGTGACTGCTGCCAGGTAGTTCTCGGCGTGCCAGGCAGCCGGCCAGAAAGTAGGAGGAACCTGGCTCGTCTCCGGGACGCTCTTGAAGGACGTCAGTACCAGCCAGAGATACGGGAACAGGAAGAAAACGCCCACGATCGCGACCAGAGCCTGGACGACGGCAGTCGGTAGAACGTCACGCCGCCACCTGATCTGCCAGCGGCCGACAGTACGGCGGCCCTGGCGTTGGTCCGCTACGATTGTACTCGGTGTCCTGTCAGCTTGTAGCGTCAAACCGAACCTCCAGCAGCGCCCTCGGACGGGTATGCGGAGTAGGGGTATGCTTGAATCTCGCACATCCCCACTCTGTCGCCGACGCCGTTAGGCCTCGTAATGGGTCCACCAGCGCGAGGTGCGCATGACGAGCACGGTGAGGATCATGATGATAACGAACAGGATCCACGCCATTGCCGACGCGTACCCCATCTGCAGATATTGGAAAGCGTTGGCGTACAGGTACAGTGCATAGAGCAGCAGAGATCCTTCTGGACTACCGGACGTGCCGTTGCCGCCGATGAGGTAGAGTGGCGCAAATACCTGGAATGCCCCGATGAGTCCGACGACCAGATTGAAGAGGGTGACCGGCGACACCAGGGGTATGGTCACGTGCAGCGTCTTGTGCAACCAGGCCGCGCCGTCGATATCGGCCGCTTCGTACAGCTCCGGATTGATCCCCTGGAGACCGGCCAGGTAGATCACCATGGTCGTGCCGATGCCCCAGAGGCTCAGCAGAATGACCGACGGCTTCGCCCAGGTCGGATCGGCAAACCACCCCGGCTGCGGCAGGCGGACTAGCCCCAGAAGATCGTCGACGATGCCGTATTGCGGGTTGAGGATCCAGATGAAGAGGACCGTCGAAGCGACGATGGGCATCAGCGTTGGCAGGAAGTAGGCGGTTCGGAAGACCCCTTTGGCTTTCAGCACCTTCTGATCCAGGAGGATGGCGGCAACCAGCCCCACCAGGAGCTGCAACGGCACCCCGACGAAGGCAAGGTAGGCGGTGTTCGCTAACGACAGCGGAAAGTTCGGGTCCGCGGTGAACAGTCGGCTGTAGTTTGCCACGCCCACCCAGTGGGGCGATCCGAGCACGTTGTACTGGGTGAGGCTGTAGTACGCGGACGCGCCGGCCGGGTAGACTGTGAGCGCGAGGAAGCCAAGGATCCACGGGGAAATGAACAGCAGCCCGGTGACGAGTTGTCGGCGCGTTCGCTTTGTCATCCTGCGCGCTACTTCTTGAGCGTGGCGTCGAGTTGCGGCTGAATCTGCTGGACAACCGACTTCAGGGCGTCCGTGGCGCTCTGCTTGCCGGCCACCGCGAGTTGCTCCGCCTTGACCAACGCATCCATGTACTGTTTAGAGACCGGGATCGAGGGCCAGACGTGAACGTTATTCGCCTCGTTGCTCTGAAGCAGGTAGGCGGAATACGGGTTCATCCCAGCGAGGGTGAGCTGATCGTGCGCGCGAAGCCCTTCGAGAGTTGCCGACAGATTGCCAATTCCGTTCACCATCTCGAGCTGGGTGTCCAGACTGAGGAGCCAGCCGATAAAATTCAAGGCGTCCTGTCCGTGCTTGGCAGTCTTGGGAATGGATGCCGCGGTGCCGGTCGCCCAGTTGGCATCGTGGAACTGCGGTTGATCCTTCGCGATCGGGATGGCGCTGAGTCCGTACTTGAAGTTAGGATTGGCCGCGAGGACGCCATACGCTCCGCCCGTGCGCCACTCGCCCTGGATCGCCATGAGAATCGCCCCGACCGCCACCGGATCAGTCGGCGAGGCCTCTTTGCCTAGCCCGGACAGGAAGTTGTTCATTGCTTCGACGCCGTGGGCCTTGTAGAAGCTGGCTTCCCACTCCAGTGCGGCGACGTTCCCTGGATCATCGGCGGTGATTTTTTTGTTGGCGTCATCGTACCACTTTCCACCCATTTGATCCGCCCACATTGGCAGGTTGGAGGCTGAGCAGCAGCCATTGTAGAGCGGATGGTACCCGACCTGTTTCAGCTTCCCGCCATCCACCTTGGTCAGCTCGGCGTCGAGCGCCACGACGTCGTCCATCGTCTTGGGCGGAGTCTTGATCCCTGCCTTGTCGAACACGTCCTGGTTGTACATGAATGAGTACCCATCGGTCATGTACGGGACAGCGAAGTACTGCGCCCCGATGCGGCCAAGTTCCAGGGCGCCGGGTGTCAGCTTTCGCGCCAGGTTGTTGCTGTTCATCCACGACGTGATGTCGGCGATGGCGCCGGTCTGCGACCAGGTCCCGACGTAGGTCGCGTCCCAGTTCATGAACGTGTCGGGGGGCGCGCCTCCGCTGATCGCCGTCAAAGTCTTGTCTTCCGTCGCTCCCCAGGTTGGATGGACCGTGTACTGCGGAGTCGCCGTCTGGAACTTCGCGATGACCTGCTGGAACACCGCAACCGACGGCTTATCTGCCCAGGGTATCCATGCCTCGATTGTAATCTTCTCGGCGCTCACCGGCGCCGCGGTCGCGGCTGGAGCCTGCGTTGCCGCCGCGGGCGCGCTCGTGGGCTGGGTCGCGGGCGCAGCGGTTGGTTTCGCGGGCGCGGTCGTTGCGTTCGCGGCTGGTTGCGCCGTTGCCGCCGGCGCTGGTGCTCCCTGGCACGCGGCAATGGCGGTCGCTAGGGTGCCGACGACGACGGCCTGGAGAAGCCGGCGACGACTTGCACGGCTTGTCGCGGTCAACATGATGCTCCCTTCTTCACGGTCCAAACTCTCGACCGGTGCCGCCACCGACGCGGCTCATCACCGCGGCGGTGGCCCGGCGCCCTCGCTCTGGCGGCTGCCGGCCGGCTGATCAGGCCGCATCATACTGTATCTATCGACCGGAATCGCTGCCTGTTTGGCCAATAAGTGGCCAAATATTGGCCAGAGCTGCTCCGAAAGCCCGCCTTGCCCGAGCCTGGTGGGGCCAGTATACTGAACCCGCCGGCACGGCCGCTCCCGGGTGGCGCGGACCGGTGGAGTGAGTGTGAACGCGGATCCGGTTGAAGATTCGGTCGAAGCGGATGTCGTGCTGCAAGAGCTGCACGACGCGCTCACCCATCTTCGCGAGCTCCCGTTTCGACGGGCACATCCCCTGTGTCGACGCCTCGGTCTCCCCACGCCGATCAGTACGGCCGATCTTCAGCAGCAGTTGCTCGATACCATTGAGCAGTTACACCCTCCGCCGCACGTTGGGGCGGACCTGCCGCGCTGGCGCCGGTACCGCTATCTAAAGCTTCGCTACGTCGAAGGCGCCGGCCTGGAAGGGGTTGTCGCCGAGCTCGGGATCAGCGGGCGTCAGGCGCGCCGCGAGCATCACCTCGCGCTCCAGGAATTGGCCGCTCTGTTGCTGCGGCAGTCCGCCACGGCCCGCGGCGTGCCCGCTGTTCCGGTGCTCGTGGACGAAGCCGTGGCGCCGGAACACCTGCACGGTCACGAGGCCCAAGCTGCCCGAGAGCTGGCAGCACCGGCCGCGTTGGAAGCCGAGCTGCTGCCACTCGAGTCCGCGCCACGGATCGAGTCGCTCGACCTACCGGCAGCGATCGAGGATGCCCTCGGTCTGGTGTCCCGCCTGGCCGCCAATCGTTCCGCGGTCGTCGAGTACGTGCCGGGCGGGCCGCTGCCGCCGGTGGTCGCCACCCGGACCGTTCTCCGGCAAATTCTACTGAACATCTTGAGCTACTTCATCAACACTGAGTCCACTGTCCACCTCCGGGTCACCGCCGCCGAGACGCACGGGGGCGTCGAGCTCCACTTCTCTCCGATTGTGCCAGCCGTCGGAGCGTCCGCTGCAGCGCCAGCCCGGGCAGTGGCTGCCCTCGCACCAGCGCTCGAGGCAGCCTCTCGCCTGGCCGAGGGGCAGGAAGGGGTGCTGCAGGTAGACGGCAGCGCGGCTCGCGTGACGACTGTCAGCCTGCTCTTGCTCACCGCGCAGGCGACCTTCGTCCTGGTCGTCGACGATAACCCGAGCCTCGTCCGCCTGTTTCGCCGCTACGTCCGTGGGGCGGGTTTCCGTCTCGCCCAGGCCCGAAACGGTATTCGAGCGCAGCAACTCGCTCGCGCGTTCCAACCGGACGTGATCCTTCTGGACTTGATGATGCCCGTCCAGGATGGCTGGGACCTCTTCCGAGCGCTACAGGGAGATGCCGCGACCGCTACCATCCCGGTCGTCGCCTGTTCCATCTTGCCGGAGCGCGAGCTGGCGCTCTCGCTCGGCGCCCGCGACTTCCTGGCGAAGCCGGTCACCCCGGAGAGCTTGCTGGCTGCGCTCGAGCCATTTCGGCGGTCGTCGCGGCGCGATCCCCTCCCCGCCGTCGCCGCCGGAGAGCATCCAGACTTGCTTCGAGATAGGCCATGGCCTCTCCGACCGTGAGTCCATCGTGCCGCGCGATTCCCACCGCGTCGACCAGCACGTCCTCCTTGGGTCCCTTGGCTGAAATGACCACCACGGGAATCTGGCGGAGACTCTCGTCGTCGCGCAGCGTCCGCAGGACGGCATAGCCATCCGTGTCGGGCATTAGCAGGTCGAGCAGCACGGCGTCCGGACGCGACTGGCGAATCAGGCGCAAGCCGGTCGCGCCATCGGGAGCTTCCTCCACGACATACCGGCGGGAGAGCGAGCGCAGCATCCGGGCCAGCAGGCAACGCATCTCGGCGTCGTCCTCGACCACGACCAGATTGTGGATCGGTCGTGGCAGGCGCCGGACCACGCGCAGGAGTTGCTCGCGGCTGACTGGTTTCGTGAGATACGCGGTGGCGCTGAGAGTCTCGGCAATGGTCTCACGCGTGCGCAGCGGGTAGATCAGGGTCGGCACCGACCGGACCTCCTCGTGCAACCGCTGATAGTCATACCATGCCTGCTGGGCGTCCACTGACGTGACGATCATCGCGCGGAGCTCGCCTCGCTTCGCGAAGTGACTGGCCTGCTCGGGGTTTTTCGCCTCGCGGACTCGGTAGCCATCGAGGTAGCGCTGGATGATACGCACCGTCTCACCAGACGGGTCGAGAATGGCGACATCCGTGCGCTCCTGATCGGCGGATGCGATCGGCACCGGTACATTGTGAAACGACGTGGTCGCCACGTTGTCGTGCAGTGGCAACGAGAAGAAGATCGTGGTGCCAAGGTCCAGCTCGCTTTCCGCCCAGATGTTGCCGCCGTGCAGCTCGACGAATCGCTTGCAGACCGCCAGGCCCAGGCCGCTGCCAACGTGGCCGCGAGAGGGTGCTTGGATCTGTCGGAACTCCTCGAAAAGACGACAGACGCTGTCAGCAGGGATGCCCACACCGGTGTCGTGGACGGCGACGACGACCTCGGCGTCCACGGTGTGCGCGGTGATCGTCACTCCGCCCTGGTGCGTGAAGCGCACCGCGTTGTAGAGGAGATTGATCAACACCTGGCGAATGCGCACCGGATCGGCGGGAACTCGTGGCAGGTCCGCTGGCACCTCGATGGACAGATCGAGGCCGGCTTCGGCGTACAGCGGTGCGACGTTGGCCGCCGCTTCCTGAGCCACGCGCGACAGCACGGCTGGCTCCTTATGGAGCGCCATCCGGTGGGCATCGATCTGGCTGAGGTCGAGAATGTCGTCGACGAGGCTGGAGATGTGGCAGGCGTTGTGGTAGACGGACTCGACGTCGCCGCGGTAGGATTCCGGCAGTCGCTCGGTATAGTACGACGCGCGCCGCGGCGACGCCATCATTTGACTGAAGCCGATGATCAGATTGATCGGCGTTCGCAGCTCGTGGCCAACAGTCGCCGCGAACTCGGCCTTCATCTGACGCGCGGTCTCGGCCGCCTCACGCGCCTCGTGCAGCTCGAGGTTGAGCCGCTCTAGCCGCTCGCACGCTTCGGTCAGGCTCTTGGAGACCTGCGCCAGCTCGGCCTGGCGCAGGCGCACCTCCTCGGTCTTCGCCTGGGCCAGCAGATAACTGCTCCAGGACCAGTCGAGCGTCGCGCGCAATGGGCGCGCCAGCAGCCAGGCCAGGACGAGCGTGGCCCAGACGAAGCAGAGCGACTGCTCCGCGACCCCGAGCGGCGTCACGCCCACGACGAGATAGGTGGTCCAGAGAATGACGCCGCTGGCCAGGAGCGCGGCGCCCAGCCCCGCGCGCCAATCGAACGCGCCGGTCGCGGCGAGGACGATCAGGAAGAAGTACAGGGCGAACGAGCTGCCCGGGTGAAGGAGCAGCGCGACGGTGAGCGTCGCGGTCAGGCCGGCCACCATCGCCGCGGTCGAGGCCGCGGGCCCGAGTCGCAGCGCCCCGTAGGTACCGCCGGCGGCAATCGCCAGTCCCAGCAGCAAGGGTAGGGGGTCCCAGGGCGCCGGTGGCGTTGCCGAGGGCACCGCGGCGATGCTCGCCATCACGGTCACGTAGCCCAGACCCAGGATGGCCAGCGCGAGCATCCCGAGCGTCTCGGTGCGCAGCGCGGTCAGCCCGGTCTCGTCGCGAAGCCCCGGTCCTGATGCCAGCAGCGGCAGATCCATTGTCTTCATCGTTATTTCTCCGTTGGAACCACGGTTGGGCCGGGCTGGGCAGGATCGGAAGAGGCTCAGCGGAGCATCCGCCAACTGGCGCATCCGACGAGTCCAGCACACGTTTCCGCCATCGACGTCGGACCCAGATCCCGTAGGGTGGCAGCTTGTCTGCCGCCGCGATGCTCCGACGACGCACCAGGGCCGTGCGGCGGCAGACAAGCTGCCACCCTACGGGCTTCGGGCTTCGGGCTACGGGCTACGGGCTGAGCGTACGCTCAATCTCTCCGAAAACCACGACGGCGGATGCACCACTCAGCTTCCTCACCGTCGATGAGTCCAGCCCGGGTCCCGATACTTCGTCGTAGCCAGTCTGTCGGCCAGGCATCGCTCAGTTTCGCTCAGTGCGCCGGTAACAAGCTGGATGGCAAGGGATTCTGCCAGCGCTTCGGCGATGGCCCCGGCGACCTCCTCGGCGGCAATGCATCGCCGCGCGCTTTCCTCGACCGAGCCCACGTGGGTGGACAGGTACTCGGTCACGCGGGAGCGCTCAGCCGCCGTGGCCCCGGCAAGGATCTCGACCAACCCGCTCTGCGTGCCGGAGACCTGAACCGTCCCGTGCTGGATGGCGCAGGTCCGGCGGCGGACCTGCGCGTTACCAATCAGTTTTCTGCGGTGGCAGTCCAGGAGCTCGTACGGCCCCAGGGCGCTGAAACAAATGCGCCCGGCCAGCAGCGGTGCCCCGGCCGCGAACGCTGCCTTCAGCGACGGCGGCGCAGGTTCGGCGTTCACGCCGAGCCGGGCGAAGGCCCGGGCCAGCGGCTCCGCCAGCCGCCGATAGGACGTGGCGAGGTCGCCTTCCCAGAGCGGATGACTGGCGGGCAGGGCCAGGGCGTACCCCATCTGATCCTCGTGCAGCACGGCGGTGCCACCGGAGGAGCGGCGCAGGATGCCCCACCCACGGTCGTTCAGGGCGCTGAGATCGAGGTCGCTCGCCGGCTGCCCCGTCCCCAGCGACACCCACGGCGAGCGCCAGGTGTAGAAGCGCAGCGTTGGCGGCGAGGTCCCATCGCCGACCGTGGTGAGCAACGCCTCGTCGATGGCCATGTTTTCGGGGCCGTCAAAAGCCGTCAAAGAGAGCAAGCGCCAGGTCGCCGTAGAGGACTGGGCGTTTGGACCATTATCGATGCGAACCGGCACGGGAACCGCCTGGACCACCGGTTCCATGAAACGCCGCGGTGGGCCCATGGGGTCCGTTTGACTCGGTTCTATCTTGTGTTGGTCGCATTTTCTGGCCAATTCTCACGCCCGAAAAGTGGCGGAATGTCGCCATGTGTTTGCAGTGAGCTCGCCTGCTAAAAGAGGCGACCAACACACTTTGGAACCGAGTCCTCATCTTCGTACCAGGGGCGCGTCAGTCCCTTGGGGTCGCGGTTGCTCACGGCCGCGTGCGTGATCCGCTCATCTCTCATCCCTCACCTCACACCACCGCCGAGACCCCACCGTCGATGTTGATCGCCGTGCCGGTAATGTAGGCGGCGCGGTCGGAGGCGAGAAAGGCGATCAGGTTGCCGACTTCTTCCGCCTCGCCGACGCGGCCGAGCGGGATGTTCTTCCCGCGTTCGGCGTACCACTCGTCCAGGGTCGGCGGCGTACCGGTCCGTCGCCAGGTCCGCTCGTGCTGCGCGCTCTTGATCGTGCCGACGCAGACGGCGTTGACGGTGATCCGATCGGCCGCCAGGTCCTTCGAGAGCGCCTTGGTGAAGGCGATGCCAGCAGCGCGGCTGATCGACGTCGGGACCGACTTCGCGCCGGGCTGCTTCCCGCCGATCATCACGACCGAGATGATCCGTCCGCCGCCAGCACGGCGCAGGTGTGGCACGACCAGCCGGGCGCCGCGCACGGCCGCCATGAACTTCAGGTCGAGGTCGGCCTGCCACTGCTCGTCGCTCACCTCCTCGAAGTAGCGGGCGAAAGAGTGACCCGCGTTGTTGACCAGCACGTCGATCCGGCCGAGTCGCTCGGCTGCCGTCTCGACGAAGCGACGCAGGTCCTCGGGCCGGGTCACGTCGGTCGGCACCGCCAGCACCTCGCCGCCCGACTGCTGGCGGATCAGCGTGGCCGCGGCTTCGAGCACGTCGGGACGCCGCGCGGCAATGGCGACGCTCGCCCCTTCCTGCGCCAGCCGCAGCGCCGCCCCGCGCCCAATTCCCTCGCTGCCGCCGGTGACGAGGGCAACTTTTCCTTTCAAACCGAGTTCCATCGTCGGCTACCTCCCGATCATCGTTCAACGC
>Ga0307373_10014489_pt1 | contig 10840 bp, 8 predicted proteins | sample OX2MG_FD_202534 | JGI IMG/M metagenome (GOLD analysis project Ga0307373, IMG submission 202534) | Soil microbial communities from Risofladan, Vaasa, Finland - OX-2 | ecosystem: Environmental > Terrestrial > Soil > Coastal area > Acid sulfate soil | place: Finland: Risofladan, Vaasa | collected... | reverse complement strand
GTTGTCGGCCGCCAACGCGGTCCCGTCGGCGACGGCCCTCTTCCAGTAGGGCTGCAACTGCTTCATCGTTTCGCCGAGCGTGTAGTTCAGGTAATAGTCCATCGGGTGCTTGAGCGCCAAAAGGGCGACCTCGGCGGCGCGGGCATCGTCGAAAAAGCTGCACGCGCGCACCGCTTCAAGCCGCACGCGCGGGTAGGCGTCGAGGGCCTGCGTCTTGAGCAAGGCCAGCGGATCGGCCACCCGGTCGCGCCAGTAACAAAGCACGCGGGTCGCGGCGGCGCGGGCGTGGTAATCCGCCGAGCCGAGCATACGCTTGAGGAGATCCTCGTTGACCACGTTGTGGTACTGGTGCATCCAGAGTGCTTCCATCAGGTGGTGTTCGTACCCGGTATCCTGTTTGTCGAGCCTGGCGATCCACCTGGCCACCGCGGCCACGACCTCGTCGCTGTCACGCCCGGAAAGCTCGATCTTGGCGCGGTAACGGACGCGCGCCTCCGGCTCCTTGAGCAAATCGAGCAACATGTCGATCGGCTGGCCGGCGATCTGGGCGGGCTTCATGAGCGGGCGGCCCTCGTAGACCACGCGATAGACGCGGCCGTGGGTGCGGTCGCGGCTGGGATCGCGCAGGTTGTGCTGCATGTGGCCGATGATCGGGTTCTGCCAATCGGTGAAATAGAGCGCGCCGTCGGGACCGAACTCCAGATCGGTCGGACGGAAGTTCTCGTCGCTCGAAAACAAGAGCCGCTCTCCCTCGGTCCCCTCGAAGGCCGAATCCTTCTCGTTCAGCTTGTACTGCAAAATGCCCCGGTAACCGATCACATTGGGCACCAGCAGGTTGCCCTGCATCTCGTCGGGAAAGTGCCGGCTGGAGACGAACTCGGTGGCGGGGCAGGGACGGGTCCATTGCTTGTAGATCCGCTCCATGCCGGGGTGCTTCTCTGGGAAGTCGAGCCGGCCTGAAAAGGCCGCGGCGAAATAGGTGTCGGCGCCGGTGCCGTCGGTCACGAGATCCTGGCCCCAACGGTCGAAGGCGTGCCCGTGCGGGTTGGCGAAACCGTAAGTCACGTACACCTCGAATTTCTGCGTGCGAGGCTCGTAGCGGAACACGCCCGCATTGGCGCAGCGCCGCGGCGGGCCGTAGGCCGTTTCGACCTGCGTGTGGTGGAACGTGCCTTCCTGGAAATAGAGCGCCCCGCCCGGATCGAGCGAGAAGCTGTTCATGGCGTGGTGCGTGTCGGCCGAGTCGAGGCCGTGCAGCACGCGCTCGCGGACGTCGGCCACGTCGTCGCCGTCGGTGTCCTTGAGGTACATCAGGTCGGGCTGTTGGCCGACGAGCAGGCCGCCGGCGTAAAACTCAAGTCCGGTGGGGACGTGCAATTTGTCGGCGAAGACGGTGCGTTTGTCGGCGCGGCCATCGCCGTCGGTGTCTTCCAGGATCAGCACCTGGTCGTTCATCTCCTCATTGGGTTTCCAATGCGGATAGCTCGGCATGCAGGCCACCCACAAGCGGCCCTTGGCGTCGAAAGCCATTTGCACGGGGTTGGCCAGCTCAGGGAACATTTCCTCGGAGGCGAATAGGTTCACCTTGAACCCCTTGGCGATCGTCATCTTCTCGATTTCGGCCTCGCCGCCCAGGAAAAGGTGCGCTCCGCCGGGCCCCTCGCCGGGTTTGTTCGTCTTGACCGCGAGAAACGGGGGCGCGTTGGCGTCGTCGACCTTGAGCTCCTTCCCCTGGGCGACCGCCCAAATCCGCCGGTCGCGATTGGAAGTCATGACGTCGAGCACCTCCATCTCGCGCTGCATGACGACGCGGTTGGTCTGGCCGTCGACGAACGACAGGTCGGCACGGCCGCCGTAGATCGAATAGCCGTCGACCGTGCGGTAGCGCTCGTACCAATGGAAGTTCTTGTCGAGCACGGCCGCGCGGAGCTTCTCCACGAGTTTCTCGACAGTCGCGGAGTCGCGCAAGGGCGCGGGCTCGCCGGCGAACAATGCCTGATCAATCGCCTCGGCGATGAGCCGATCGCCAGTTTCATTGAGATGAATCCCATTGATCGTCAGTGGCTGTTTGCTCTCGGCATACAGTCGTTCGCTTGGCGTAATGAGGTCGACGAAGACAATGCCGTGCGTTTTGGCGGCCTCGGCCATCGCGGCGGTGTAGAGCTTGATTCGGCGGTTATTCTCCTTGCCGTCGGGCAGGTTGCGGTCGCGCAGGTCTTCATGGGCGATCGGCGAGAACAAGACCAGCTTTGGCGGGCCTTTGCCGTTGTATTGCTGGCCGAGCGTGTGTTTGACGAAGTCATCCAAGTCGCGTTTGAACTTGTCGAGCCCGGCCTGGTCGTCGAACGACTCGTTGTAGCCGAAGAATGCGAAGATGACGTCGGCCTTGGTTCTGGCGAGCCATTCGTCGGGGCTGCCGAAGCCGGCCGAACGGAGCCGGAGCGTCAGCTCGTCGCCTGAAAAACCGAGATTGCGGAGCGAAAGCTCGTGCTTGGGAAAGCGACTATGGATCAGCGTCTCAAGCCAACCGTTATGCTGCATCCGTTCGGCAAGCGTATTGCCGATGATCGAGATATGGTCGCCCTTTTCCAGCGACAGTTTCGGCGGCCCATCGGCAGCTTGGGCCACGGCAACCAGGGCGACCAATGCCGCCGCAATAGCCAGCATCGCCCGTTGTTTCTTCAGATGCATGATTCTTCCCGTGTTCGTGCAATGTAACAGACCTTCCACTATGGACTTGGGGCGCGGGCCAGTCAAGCGGAGGCTTACGGGTGAGTGTTCGGGTCGTCGACGTTCAGTCCGACCGCGAGGGCTGCCGCGTTCAACTCGCCATCACTCGACAAGAAGATGATCGGCGTCTTTCCCATTGCAATCCGCCAGCGGTTCAATTCAACAGCAGCCGCGAGCTGAACCGCGTCGTATGCTCGAAGTGCGCGCGCCTCCGCGAAGTCCATTGCCTTGGCGATGATCGAGTCTCCGAGATGGATCGTTCGGTACTCGTCGTCGAGATCGGAGCGGAACTGCGCGAGAAACCTGGCAGCCTCGTGTTGCGGCAAACTTCCTCCACGCTGCCGCCGCGTGATCGCGGAAGCGACCTCGACGGCCGAAATCGTGGCCAAATACACGGCGACGCCCGCACCGGGATCGACCTTTTCCCGTAACCAGGGCGACCCGATTTCAGAGACGTAGCGCTTGATGATGGCGCTGGTATCGCAAAAGAGCGCGTCCAACTAACGGCGCTCCTTGATGATCGTCTCGGACAACGGTTCGCCCTGGATAACCAGTGGTTTCCAGGCCCGTACCGAGGATTCGCGGCGTGCCGGTACGGAGGCGAGAAGCCCTACGTCCACCAGGAGTTTTTCAAACTCATCCTCGGTCATCAGTTCGCCGTTTGGATACCCGTCCAATAAATCGAATACCTGCTGTTTCTCCTGTGGCGTCAAGAGCTGTGCGTTGGGAACCAGCTTCTCAAAGACAGCGGTTGTCATCATCATTTCCCTACACAAGAAGTCGCCCGCGTTTTTCTCTATTTAGAATACCGCTGAAGGTTCCATAGGTCAAACCGGCAACACGGTCACGAAGTCATGACGACGGCGGCGATTTTCAAAAACATACGTCGTGAAATCATGGATGGCTTCCATCGGGCGATCGGACCATTGACGCTACCGTTACTGCGCCGAGCGACGACAAAAACTCTTCGAACACGACGCGATTCTCCTCGGGGCGCGCGTCGTTGTGCCGGCCGCCTGGCTGGCGGTAGAACTGTTTTGGGCCTGGGGTGGCTTCGTACAACCGCTGACCCTGCGCGAACGGCCTTATTTGACACCCGCCCCACTCTCGCAGTCCCGTTCGGGGCGCAGCAGCACGACGCGGCCCGAGTCGCTGGCGGCCAGGAGCATGCCGTTGGACTCCTCGCCGCGAATCATGGCCGGCTCGAGGTTGTTGACGACCACGATCTGGCGGCCGACCAGCGATGCCGGCTCGTAATGCCCGCGGATGCCGGCCACGATCTGCTTCTCGACGTCGCCGACTTGGATTTGCAACAAGAGCAGCTTGTCGGCATTAGGGTGCTCGCGGGCGACGACGATTTTGGCGATCCGCAGATCGAGCTTGGCGAAATCGGCGTAGGAAACGGGAGGCTTGGGTTCCATTTCGGCAGTCGCGGGGTGAGAATCTGAAAACCGCATCCTAGCTTGACGCGGCCCATGTCCGCAACCTAATCGCTTGCCACAAGCCCCTTCCGCACTCGCATCGCCGAGACTACCGAAGACGTCTGAGTTCACAGCGGCATTCAAACGGATTGCCGCGCGGCAACAGACGGCCGTGCGAATCCATCGCAAGTCACGTTTCCATCGAGTAGAATGCGGCCGGGAGGGCGGCCAACACAAGCCGGCACCTTCGTTTCGGGGATTCATCCACCATGTCCAATGTCGAACGAACGACCCCCATACCCCGCCGATTCCGATTTCGCTTCAGCTTGCGGCAGCTTTTCGTCGCCGTGGGACTGGTGGCCGTTGTCTTCGGGATTTGGTCCTGGATTGCCCGTAGCATCGTCAGGATTAGAACGGCGACCCCGAACGATAGCGTATCGGGCGATGAAAACTTGAAATCCCGGCGGAACGCCGCCGTCGTATCCTGCCATCTCAGGAAGCGCACGGCGTTTTCGGCAACGCTGTGGCTGGTGCGGTCTGGCATCATTGAGGCGTATGTCAAACCTACCAACTATTCTGCTCCCATAAGTTGTCTCTCAGTTGATGGAGACCCGCTTTGGGAAACCAACGAAGTCCGTCTGGCCCTCGGCGACACGATCGTACCCACTGGCAGTGCAACGAAACTCTACTTTGCCGACGCTCCGCCAGGATATGACATGCCGTTTGGTCCCAGCACAAGAGCAGTGCAACACAACATCAACATCGTAGCCCAGAGGACGCTACCGTGCCGGATCACGCCGAGTAGGTTACACATCGTCGATGTGCCCGCCGCCCCAGGGAGGCGCGCCGGGCGATCGTTTACGCCGTCGTCCATTCCACCGCGTATCGTCTATGTCGAGGGCGACCAGAAGATCAACGTCGATGGGAAAATGACGATCGAAGAATTCGCCAAGCAGAATCCGGGCAACTACCTCGTGGTGACGGTCACGCTCACGACCTACCCGACGTACCCATAGTGCTGGAATCACCGGGGGGCTGGCGCCGCCCCGCTCGCCTTTTCCCCCAGTTCCGCAAGCGCGTCGCGCGCCGCCTTGACTGTGCATTCGATGTCGGCTTCGCTGTGCGCCGCCGAGACGAAGAGCGCCTCGTATTGACTGCACGGCATGTACACTCCCCGCTCGATCAGGCCCCAGAAGTAGTCGGCGAACCGCCGTGTGTCAGAGCGGCTTGCCGTGGTCCAGTCGAAGACGGGCTCTCGGTTGAAGAACAAGGTCAGCATGCTCCCCACGCGGGCCGTGACGTACGGTACGCCGGCCGCGCGCGCCGCCGCCGCCAAGCCCGCTTCCAAACGGGCACTGAGCCGCTCCAGCCGCTCGTAGGGTGGCTCGTCGCGGAGCACCTTCAACGTGGCGATGCCGGCGGCGGTGGCCAACGGATTGCCCGACAACGTGCCGGCCTGGAACACCGGTCCGGCGGGCAACACCTGGTTCATGATCTCCGCCCGGCCCCCATAGGCGCCAACGGGTAGCCCGCCACCGACGATCTTGCCCAAGGTCGTCAGGTCGGGACGGATTCCCAAAAGGCCCTGGGCGCCGCCGTAGGCCACGCGGAAGCCGGTCATCACCTCGTCGCAAATCAAGAGTGCCCCGTGGCGGAGAGTCTGTTCTCGCAGGGCCGCGAGGAAATCGGGCCGCGGGAAAACGCACCCCATGTTGCCGGCGATCGGCTCGAAGATCACGCCCGCGATGCGAGGCCCGTGCGCGGCAAACGCGGTGGCCAAGGCCTCGGGATCGTTGTAGGGGAGCACCAGCGTATCGCGGGTGGTGCCGGCCGTGACGCCCGGCGAATTGGGGACGCCCAGCGTCGCGGCCGCGCTGCCCGCCGCCACGAGCAGGCTATCGACGTGGCCGTGGTAATTGCCGGCGAATTTGACGATCAGGTCGCGGCCGGTGAAACCGCGGGCCAGCCGAATGGCGCTCATCGTGGCCTCGGTCCCCGAATTGACGAGCCGCACCTTTTCGACGCTGGGTACGGCCTCGACGATCAATTCGGCCAGCTCGCTCTCGGCTTCGGTCGGCGCGCCGAAACAGGTCCCGCGCTCGACGGCTTCCTTCAGGGCCGCGACGACGCGCGGATGGCCATGACCCAGGATCATCGGTCCCCAGGAGCCGATGTAGTCGATGTAGCGGTTGCCGTCGAGGTCGACGAGGTACGCCCCCTCGCCGCGGACGAAGAAGATCGGCTCGCCCCCCACGCCGCCGAACGCCCGTGCGGGGCTGTTCACGCCGCCGGGAACCAGTTCCTTGGCGCGGGCAAACGCCCGCCGGCTCTTTTCTCGCGAAGACATCGCCCACGGCCTCAATCTTTTCGAGAATGACCGGACGCACTACTCGCCGACGTCGGCGGTTCGTCGACCTCGATCTCCTCCGGCGGAATCCAGACCACCTGGCCGTCGCGCCAGACGGCAATCGGGTTGCCGGCCCGTTTGTGCTGCAAGAGGGCCTCGCGAGCACCGAATTCGATCGCCGCGAGGATCTCCGTCGGATTGGAGAACACTTTATCAAAGTCCATGCGAGGAAAGTCATGCATCATCGGCAATGTCCCGGATCGTCGTCCAAGTGGCACCGTCAATAACCGTGAGTTCCATTGTACCACGACCAGCGGCGATGAGGCATGGATTCGTTCCCTTCGAGTTATCGAAGCAGAGCCAAGTTGTCGCCAATGGCCGGTAAAGTCGAAGAAAATTCCGCAATCCGGCGTAGTACCTACGGCGGACCGTCGCTTCGGGCACGTCGTGGCCGCCAAGACGGACACGCGATGCCACACGCGCCACCGCGAAATCAGGGCTGGGAAGCCAAAAGTAAACCAGGCGGAAGATATAGCCCGTACCGCATTGTTCCGCGAGCCAGCGTGCCTGCGAACGCCCCGCCAGCGTGGTCTCAAAGGCAAAATCGACTCGCGCGGCAGCCAAGTCACGGAGCCGCTGAAGCATGATCCCGCCGGCCTCGAATGCGACGCCCTCTGGTGCAAAACCCGAAAGGCCGCGCGCAATGACGTCGGCGTTGACGAACTCGGTCACACCCAGGGTCCCACGCAGCAGGGCGGGCGCGCTGGTCGATTTGCCGGCGCCGTTGGGACCTGCGAGGACAATTACTTGAGGAGGGTATTCACGCTTTGGCATGGTGCAGCCTTGCACGAACTGCTATTTGGTGGCGGCGAACTCACCACTCGCCACTCAGCCTTCACCCCTCGCCACTTCCCTTACCCGCCGGCCGTTCGCATCGCTTCCCAGCCGGTCCTGTAGCGCCTGCACGGTCAACGGTTCTTCGCGCAGGGCGCGCATCGCCAGCACGACGGCCTCCGCCGCGGGAATCGTCGTGACGCAGGGCACGCCGTGCGCGACGGAAGCGGCGCGAATTCGCCCCTCGTCGGTACGGGCGCCTTTGCCGCTGGGCGTGTTGATGATAAGCTGGATCTGGCCATCGATCAGATGATCGAGCAGGTTGGGGTGCCCTTCTTGCAGCTTCTTGACGGTCTTAACGACGATCCCGGCCGCCTCCAGAATCCGTGCCGTCCCCTCGGTGGCGACGAGCTGGAAACCCAACTCGCAGAGCTTGCGCCCCAGGCCCACGCCATGGCGCTTCGAGCGCGCCGAAAGGCTCATGAAGATGTTCCCCTGCTTGGGCAGCACGACGCCCGCCGCGAGCTGGCTCTTGGCGAACGCAATCGAAAATCGCTCGCTCGTCCCCATCACCTCGCCGGTCGAACGCATCTCCGGCCCTAGCACGATATCGACCCCCGCGAACTTGATGAACGGGAACACACTCTCTTTGACCGAAACGTGGCTGGGAATCGGCGCCGATTCCCAGCCCTGCTCGGCCAGCGACACGCCCGCCATGATATTGGCCGCGATCTTCGCCAACGGCATGCCGATGGCCTTCGAAACGAAAGGCACGGTGCGGCTGGCCCGCGGGTTCACCTCGAGAACATAAATGTTCTGCCGGCCGCCTTCTTGTTTGACGGCGAACTGGATGTTCATCAGCCCCTTGACCTGCATCTGGCGGGCAAGCCGCTCGGTGGCCGCGCGGATTTCGGCCACCACCGGCCCGGTCAGACTGTAGGGCGGAAGGGCGCAGGCCGAATCGCCCGAATGGACGCCAGCCTCTTCGATGTGCTCCATCACGCCCGCCACGATCGTTCGCTCGCCGTCGCTGACGGCGTCGACGTCGACCTCGATGGCGTCTTCCAGGAAACGGTCGATCAGCACCGGCTTCCCCTGGGCGACGATGAAGGCCTCGGCCATGAAACGTTCGAGCTGGGCCTGATCGTAACAGATTTCCATCGCCCGTCCGCCCAGCACGAAGCTCGGCCGCACCAGTGCCGGAAATCCGATCTTGGCCGCCTGGGCGCGTGCCTGTTCGGGGGTGCGCGCGATGCCGTTGGCCGGCTGCCGCAGGTCGAGGCGCGACAATAGTTCGGCGAATTTCTCGCGGTCTTCCGCGTCCTCGATCGTATCGACGCTGGTGCCGATGATCGGCACGCCGGCTGTGGCCAAAGCGCGGGCCAGGTTCAGCGGCGTCTGTCCGCCAAACTGCACGATCACGCCGTCGGGTAGCACCCGGTCGCAAATGTTCAGCACGTCCTCGGTGGTCAAAGGCTCGAAGAACAACAGGTCGCTGGTATCATAATCGGTGCTGACCGTTTCGGGGTTCGAGTTGACCATGACCGACTCGATCCCCAGCTCGCGCAAGGCGAAGCTCGCGTGGCAGCAACAATAGTCGAATTCGATCCCCTGGCCGATACGGTTCGGGCCGCCGCCGAGAATCATGATCCTCCGTCCACCCTCCGGCTTGGCCGGCGTCTCGTCCTCGTCTTCGTAGGTGGAATAGTAATAAGGCGTGTAGGCCTCGAATTCCGCGGCGCAGGTATCGACGCTTTTGAAGGTGGCCACGATCCCCAGCCGTTTGCGCTCCGCCCGCACCTCGGACTCGGGCACGCTCCAAAGCGTGGCGAGCTGCCGGTCGGAAAAACCGAACTGTTTGGCCTGTTTGAGCGATTCGCGGGGCACCGATCCAAGCCCGCCGTGCTTGCGCAGCTCGCCCTCCAGCTCGACGATCTCCAGGAGGTTGTCGAGGAACCAGCGGTCGATGGCCGTCAACTCGTAAACTTCGTCGACCGACATGCCGTCCTTGAAGGCGTACCGCAGGTACCAGACGCGGTCGGCGTTGGTCGTGGCGAGCTTGGCGCGGATCTCGTCGCGCGAGGGTTGCTCGAGCGTGCCCCAGAGGTCCTTGGAGTCGCACCCGAAGCCGAAGCTGCCGACCTCCAGCCCGCGCAGCGCCTTCTGGAACGACTCCTTGAACGTGCGGCCGATGGCCATCGTCTCCCCGACGCTCTTCATCTGGGTGGTCAGATTGGGGTCGGCCTCGGGAAACTTCTCGAAGGCGAAGCGCGGGATCTTCGTCACGACGTAGTCGATCGTCGGCTCGAAACAGGCCTTCGTCTCGCGCGTGATGTCGTTGGCCAATTCGTGCAAGCGGTAGCCGACGGCCAGCTTGGCGGCGATCTTGGCAATGGGGAAACCGGTGGCTTTCGAGGCCAACGCGCTGGAGCGGCTGACGCGGGGGTTCATCTCAATCACGATCATCCGACCGTCGAGCGGGTTGATGGCGAACTGGATGTTCGAGCCCCCCGTCTCGACGCCGATCTCGCGGATGACGGCCAGCGAAGCGTCGCGCATCCGCTGGTATTCCTTGTCGGTGAGGGTCTGGGCCGGCGCGACGGTGATCGAGTCGCCCGTGTGGACCCCCATCGGGTCGAAGTTTTCGATCGAGCAGACGATCACGACGTTGTCGTCGACGTCGCGCATGACCTCCATCTCGAATTCTTTCCAGCCCAGGATCGATTCTTCGAGCAGCACCTCGCTGACGGGCGAGAAGTCGAGGCCGCGGCGAACCATCGTGTCGAATTCGTCGCGGTTGTAGGCGATGCCTGAACCGCTGCCGCCCAGCGTGAAGCTGGGGCGCACGACACAGGGCAGCCCGATCTCCTGCATCGCCAGGCGCGCCTCGGTGAGCGTGTGGACCGTGCGGCCGCGGCAGACCGCCAGGCCGATCCGCTCCATCGCCTGTTTGAACAGCTCGCGCTGCTCGGCCTTGGCGATCACGTCGGGTTTGGCGCCGATCATTTCGACGCCGAACTCTTGGAGCACGCCACGCTGGTGCAATTCCATCGCCAGGTTCAGCCCCGTCTGGCCTCCGAGCGTGGGCAGCAGCGCGTCGGGCCGCTCGGCCTCGATCACCTTGGCCACGATTTCCCACGTCAAGGGTTCGATGTACGTGCGATCGGCCGTGTCGGGGTCGGTCATGATCGTGGCCGGGTTCGAGTTCACCAGCACGACTTCGTACCCCTCTTCGCGCAGGGCCTTGCAGGCCTGCGTGCCCGAATAGTCGAACTCGCAGGCCTGGCCGATGATGATCGGCCCGGAGCCGATGAGCAGGATCTTGTGGATATCGTCGCGGCGCGGCACGTTGCCCTTTCCCTTTCGCTGTTCTAGATGATTCGCCGCGAGAACTCCGCGGCATCGTAATTCGCACCGACCCGAAGCGCAGGCGAGCAACCGCGGGCCGTGTAAAATCCCTCAAGATTAGCATTCGTCGAACCGCCTCTCAAGGGGCTGTTCCGCGGCG
>Ga0307373_10014488_pt1 | contig 10841 bp, 12 predicted proteins | sample OX2MG_FD_202534 | JGI IMG/M metagenome (GOLD analysis project Ga0307373, IMG submission 202534) | Soil microbial communities from Risofladan, Vaasa, Finland - OX-2 | ecosystem: Environmental > Terrestrial > Soil > Coastal area > Acid sulfate soil | place: Finland: Risofladan, Vaasa | collected... | reverse complement strand
TGTTTTCCATGTCCCTAGAAACATCGCCCGACACCAAGTTATTCCGCCGAACGGTGATCCCTTCAGTTGACGGGCCCTCTGCCGCAGGTGGAGAGGGTTCACGCCGCACCCTGGTGTCCAGCCACCTGCTCCAGGCATGGCCGTCGAGTTGCGACGCTCGTAACGTTGCCGCGACACCGGTATGACAAGAGCGGATCCGTCGGCATCGAACGCCCAGCTTGGTGTAATCCGGACGCGCATTGTCGTGTCGACAATGCAAGTCGCCGGGAGGAGTTCGATGGGGCGGCCACCTAGTGCGGTAGACAGGTCGAAGTTACGTCGCGATGGTCCGAGCGCGGATCACCGGGCAGTGTGAAGTCTGGTCCGTACAACGTCGTTACGTCGTTGCCTTGGCCCGACAGAACCCGAAATGTGAGATGGGGTCTCTCGGCGGTGGGCAACGATGCGTTAGGTGTCAGGGGTGACAGGGCAACCAACATTTCGCCGTGAGCCCGCATCTCGACGAGAACGCCCTCGAGGTCTCGAAGCTCAGCGTTGCACCAAGGGCGCCATCCACTGCGGTGGAAGGCGGGCATCACGGGTCAACTCGAGCGGCGGCTCTCGAAGACCTTGAATCGGCCGCCTTCACCCGGCGGTGCAAGATATGGAGCGGCGGCGCCTGGTTACGGCCTCCCGTCGACCAATCCGGAAACAGGAAACGTCGTGCGGTCAATCTCCACCGCCTTCAAGTTCAGTGGAAAGACTCGAGCGATTCGGTGAACCCTCAGGCGGCAGCCTCCGGGATCATGGCTTAGGCGCGGCATAATCCGGATTGATGCCGGGAGAAACTCGACGCAGTCTCGAAGTGTTCCCGCCCAGTCGCAGAACCGACTGGGCGAGCCGTTACAGCCGGAAGCGACAACCATCCCAATAGGCTTCGAGACGCGGCCGACGGCGACCCTTGAGATCAATCGACAACTCACTGGGCGTGACGCCCGGACCCGCGAGGTAGCGCACGTCGACCTCACTCGAGGGACAGGCCACGAATCGGTCGGCGTCCGCCGGCTCCGCGGTCGTGATCTCCAGCATTGTCAAAGTCCCCGAACAGCATCGGTTATGTTTGGTTCTCACGAAGACCTTGCCTCCGTGATTGTCCACGAACTGCTTCGCGATGTCCGTTATTTTCACATTCATCTGTCGTGCTCCTTGGCGCGTCGATCGGCTCTCTTGAATCTCCCCGATCTTGCGACCAGGGTCTCCAACTTTCTCCTCACTTTCCGGTCTTCACTCCTACCGAACAAACACCTCACCCATCCTCGATATTCCGGGAGTTCTGGGCCCGACGCTCTCTCGGGGTCTATTTGCCTCTCGTCGAGCCGCCGCCTGAAAGACGTAACTCGAACACGATCGCAAGCCCCGCTTCGTGGTGCGGCGCGCCAATGCCCAGTACGCATCCCGGTCACGAACCTCGCCGAGTATCCGCCGCGACAGTGAACGTCGCGACTACCAGGCGAGCCAGAGGTCGCGTTTACACCTGGGAGCCCTTTTCGCCTGATTGTCGCAACAGTGCCATAGATCCGGCGAAAGCAGCCGCCAACAGAAGCAGGCCGCCCGTGTAGTACACGGATCTGATACCGAAGGCGTCGGCGAGGATCCCACCGATGATGATGCTGATCAGGCGCATGGCCTGCCAGATCAGATCGAACGCCGAGAAGACGCGGCCGCGTAGTCGTTCGGGCACGTGGGATTGGATGATCGAACTGAATGAAACGTTGCCGGCGGAGGTGCCGATCTCGTAACCGACGAGGGCGGCGAGCGCCGCGGGCACGGCAGTGACCGTGGCGAGGACTAGGTCGACGGCGCCGCGTAGTCCGAAGGCGCCGAAGACCACGCTCGGGTGGGTGCCTCGTGGACCAAGACGCGCGAGGACGAGCGGTCCCGCAAAAGCACCTAGTGCGATGGCAGCGAGCATCAGCCCAAAGCCGGTTCCATTCGTGTGCAGGTGGTCGCGGGCCAGTACCACCAAAAGAGCGCTGGTCGCTCCGGCGGACAGTGCGGCAAGGGCCTGGGCGATCGCGAGCGCTCGAAGTAGTCGGTCCCCGCCCAAGGTGGCCACCGCTTCCCAGCTCTGCTGGAAGATGTTTGCCGGCCCGACGGGCGGGGGAGCTTGGGCGACCGGCATCCCGCGCAAGAGCAGAGCGCTCGCCGCGAAGCTGGCAGCGTTTAATGCGAATGCCGGCGTGTAGCCGGCGGTGGTGACTATCAGCCCGGCGAGGGGAGCGAGGGCGATCTGACTGAGCACGGCGGCCGACCAGATGGCGCTATTGGCAGCGACCAGCTCGTCGGCGGCTACGAGGGCGGGCAGCAGCGAGCCCGCAGCCGGATTAAAGAACACCGCGCCGGCGGACAATCCGAAGGCGACCGCGTAGACGACCGCAAGCTCGTTGTGCCAGACGGCGAGGACGCCGACGAGGACCATCCGGGCGAGGTCGGCGCCGACCATTACCGAGACTCGAGGAATCCGGTCGACCAACGGTCCCGCGAGTGGAGCCAGCAGGAGCACCGGTGCAGTCTCGGCGATGACCGCCCCGGAGACACCGATACTGGAGCCGGTGAGGTGGAATACGAGCAGGGCTAGTGTCGTGAACTGAGCGACGTCGCCCCACTGGCTGACCGTTCGAGCCGCCCACAGTCGCCGATATGCCGGATGCTTGAACACCCTTCTCAAGGGGGGCCCCTTCTCCCGATCATGTCCTCAGCAGTTCAAGTTCCGCCGAGTGGTGTAACTCCGATGGAGCACTTCTCGATGCTGGGCCATCTTCGCACTTGACTTTGGCGAGGGTAACCGGCGCCGTGAATGATGAAGTGATCTTTCATTGGTCCATGGACTCTTAGAGGAGGTAGCGATGCTCCGAGATGTGCCACTCGTCGTGGGCATCCGCGCACACGGCCGATATGTGACGCAGCGCCGTGGCGTCGTTGGGGAAGATCCCGACCATGTTGGTGCGTTGCTTGTTCTCGGCGTTGAGCTCGATCGCCGACGGCAACTTTCCACTGACCGTTCGTCAAGCCGACACTTCAACCAACGTGAGCAGATGATTGACCAGTTTCCAATACTGATCACCGACCGTCGGCCAACTTAGCCCCGGTGCGAGCCGACGCGCCTCTGCTGCCATGTCGATTGCCAACTGCGCGTCGACGAAAACCCTGCGCAGCGCAGCGGCGAGCGCACCCGCGTCCCCATGATCGACGACGATTCCGGCGCCAGAGCCAAGCAGTTCAACAGCATGGGGAAACGCGGTCGCGATCACCGGTCGTCCCACCGCAATGGCATCGACGAGCACTCCCGACGTCGCCTGATCGGTCGAATCGTACGGCAGTACGACGACACTCGCGCTCGCAATGAGAGCACCTAGCGACTCCAGTGTGCGATAGGAGTTATCAAAATGCACCATTGACCTCACGCCGTTGACGGTCGCTCGCTCCAAGAGTGAGCGTCGATAGCCGTCTCCCACGCTTGCCAAGACCTTGGGATGCGTTTGGCCCGCTACGACGTAGAGCGGAGATGGCCGCAGATCCTTGAGGCTCACGAGGGCATCGAGGACCCACTCGATTCCCTTCCCCGGCCCGAGGAGACCCCACGTGAGAATCCGGGGCCGAATGACGGTCGACGGCGCGCCGGAGTCCTCGAATATTGTCGCGCCATGGGGAATGACCCTGACGCGGGTGACGTTTACGTGATACATCTGACGCAGGATGTGGAATGCGGTTCGCGTCATCACTACCACCGCGTCCACGCCGTCAATGACGGCGTTCAGAACATCACGCTGGTTCGCCGTCGGGTTGGACAGCACAGTGTGGAGTATGGCGACGCTCGGAACGCGAAGTCCCGCCAAGACGCGCAGGACGTCCTCGCCATCGCGTCCGCCATAGAGTCCGAATTCGTGTTGAATAAGTGCCACGTCGCACTGATTCAGGGCGGTGACCGCGACGTGTGCGGTCGAAGGGTCGGATGCCCTGAGATAATGTGCGTTGTGAGTGACGGATGACTGGGCGTCCTCCGCGGCATCCACGATTCGCACCACCTCGACGCGAGCGCCCAGTGAAGTCAACGCCAGTCCCAACGCCGAGGTGAACGTGGCGATGCCACAGCGGGTCGGTGGCGCCGTGCTTAGGACACCGATCGAGAACGAGCGCGTCCTCACGAAGCACCCGTGAGTGAGGCCGGCCAGCGCAAGGGATGAGACCGCAAGAGGCCCCTTTGACTTGCCGATTTCAAGTGGAGAAATGTCGTCGACTCCCGAGTCACAACGACGACAGTGAATGACGCGTGCCCCGAGGCGGCTACGCCTTGTTCACCCCTCCCTTGTGACAAGCGCCGGTCGAAAGCGAGGACGTCGTTCGTCGCACTTAGTGAACCCGTCGCATCGATGAATGATTCCCCAATTTTCCACTGCACTTCTGCTGGAAATGATCGCAACGGTCTTGCCAGCGTTGAGGCAATTCGTCAGATGACTCCCCGGCAAAGCTCGGTGTGGCGACCTTCATCGGCGTTGGCCGATCGGGTCCGAACGATTGACGTTTCGGTAGTGCGCAGCATATCTGCGTAACGGTCGGAGCCACCGACGGCGACGTAGGGCCCGGTCACCGTGTCGGCGAGCTCGTAGCCCTCTCGCTCCGGCGGGTCACTCCATCGACCCGCCGGAGAGTACGCACCGGCGATGCTCTCCAATTGCAGAGGTTGACGAGAGCCACTTCTTCAAGGCTTCGGGAATAGAGGAGGTGCGTGAGGCGTTACATTTCGGTGGAGTTGATTCGACCAATACCGGGCTCGTGCAGAGAATCTCGCGGCGCGTGGTGAAGGGTGTTGATGGTGCGGTCTAGTACGGATGAACTTTCCGGGGTTCATTCGTTCGTCGCACTATATGTCGTAGGGACGCGACATTGTCAACCGCTTGACGCTGGAAATGACGTGATGAGCGGAGCAGGGGATTGAAGATGGAGCAGCGATGGCGGCGGCTAGCCCGAGAGGCATCGGTCGACGCCCGGCGTTCCAAGAAGCTGTTCGTCTTCGATCTGGACGGGACGCTCGCCGAGAGCAAGTCAGCGGTGAGTCCCGAAGTTGCTGGCCTTTTGGTCCTTCTCCTCGACGTCATCAAGGTCGCCGTGATCTCGGGCGGCACCTGGACGCAGTTTGAGACGCAGTTGCTCGCCCAACTCCCTCGCGCCAACGGATTCAGAAATCTCTTCCTTTTGCCCACGAACGGCACTCAATTCTTTCAACATGATCAGGGGTGGGTGAGGCTCTACTCCGAGGCGCTGAGCGAAGAGGAGCGGTGCCTGATCATCTCCTCGCTCCACCACGCTCTCGAGATGGCTGGCATCAAAGTGGACAGGACGTGGGGTGAAGTTATCGAGGACCGGGGCAGTCAAATCACGATGTCGGTGCTGGGCCAGGATGCGCCCCTCGCCGTCAAGAGAAGCTGGGATCCCGATTTCGCCAATAGAACAAGGATCGTCTCGCTGCTCGAGACCTTGCTACCGTCTTTCGCCATTCGCATGGGCGGCACCACCTCCATCGACGTGACGAAGCCGGGCATTGACAAGGCCTACGGGATTGGAAAGTTGCGGGAACATCTGGACATCTCCATCGGGGAAATGCTCTTCGCGGGTGACGCCATCTTCGCTGGGGGCAATGACTTTTCCGTGCAAGAGTCCGGCGTCGACTCGATCTTGGTGTCGGGTCCTCACGAGACCGCCCGCGTGATACAGACAGTTATCGCTTGCGTGGGCGACGGTTCACTCCAAATGAAGTCGCCCGGAAGGACATCATGAACGAATTCACATTGCGTCCGCTGAATCTCGTCATTGAGCCGGAGGAGGGCAATCCCTATGAGATCGAAGGAATCCTGAATCCCGCGGCGATCCGCGGCACCGACGGCGAGCTCTACCTTTTTCCGCGAATCGTCGGGGCCGGCAACTATTCGCGCATCGGCATCATGAGGGTTCTCTTCGACCAGCGTGGTGAACCGACCGGCGTCGAACGGCTCGGCGTCGCGCTTGAGCCCGAGGCACCCTACGAACTGCGCCCTGATGGCGGAGGGTGCGAAGATCCGCGAATCACCTTTGTTGAACCTCTGAAGCACTACGTGATGACCTACACGGCATTTTCCCCTGTGGGACCGAGAATCGCCCTGGCCGTGTCGAAGGATCTGCGCAGCTGGGAGCGGATGGGTCTCGCGTCGTTCTCGCATCACGAAGGGGTCAAGTTCGAGGGCATTGACAACAAGGACGCCGCGTGCTTTCCCGTCGCCATCCCCAACCCCTCGGGGCGTCCCGGACTAGCGATTCTGCATCGGCCGCTCTTTCCGGGCACTCGTCCAGAGGAGATCGCCCATGAGCATGCGCATCGCCACGTGGATACCGATCGAGAGAGCATCTGGATCTCCTACAGCACCATTCCCTTCTCCGGCATGGACCGCGAGCAGCTGTGCGGCTTCACGTCGCACAACCGTCTGGCGGCACCTGAGTGGCCGTGGGAGCACCTCAAAATTGGCAGCGGTACACCGCCGGTCATGACTCGGCACGGCTGGCTCATCGTCCATCACGGTGTCAGCGACGGTTCCAGCGCCGACGAGAACGTGCGACGGTTGATCTACTCGGCTGGTGTGATGATGCTGTCATTTGAGCATCCAAAGACGCTTCTCTATCGCTCGTCAGAGCCAGCGCTCGTTCCTGAGCCGTCCCTGGGGCGTCGCGGTACGCCCTCGGACGTCGTGTTCCCGACAGGCATCGATCAACGCGATGACATCGGCCAGCCCCATCGATACGACGTCTACTACGGGCTGAACGACTATCGCATCGGAGTGGCGCGTCTCGACATTCCTGCCGTGCTGCCCAAAGAGAAAGAAAGCGACTTCTTCGCCGAGACCGACGCATGAGGGCCGCGCCGACCCCCGATCACGGATCGCTAATCTCCGGAGTGGATGGCGCAGTGTTGCGCGGTCTCGGCGGACGTCGGAAAGCTCACCTGGTCCGACCCCCGGCGACGCGTTCACGCAATGGTGTCACTGACGAAGCGATCCCTTCCTGCTCAACCGGGCCGCTGGCACTCGTTAGGTGGACGGCCCGAGAGCTCTGGGATCTCGTGGTTCGGCGCGGTGAGCGCACGACCTGAGAAATGTCCGACGACGACGATCCTTACGGAGTTCGCAGTGGCGCGTCGCTCGGCGGGGCCAGCCACTTCGAGCTCAGAATGACCCGCTGGGCGACGATGGTCACGGGCCTCTGAGCCGTCGGGGCTGGAGGTTCCCGAACCGATCACAGGGCGAGCAGGGCCTGTTCGACGACTTCCGTGAGGGCGGGATGGATGTAGATGACCTTCGACGCCACGTCGTCCACCGTGTTCCCGAGGGACATGGCTTGGACCAACGGCTGAATTAGCGTCGACGCCTGGGGACCTATCAGATGGGCCCCTAGCACGAGGCGTGTCTCGGGGTCGGCCAGGATCTTGACGAAGTTCTCGGTGTCGCCGATCGCCCAGCCGTAGGCCGTGTCTCCGTACTGCTGCTTGGCAACAACGAAGGGGCGTGCCAGAGCGAGTAGTTCGTCCTCCGTGGCGCCGACGGACGCGACCTGCGGGTCGCCGAACACCGCCGATGGCACAACGCGGAAGCTCGCACGTTCGGGCACCTCGGGATGGATCATGTTGTGACGAACGAGGCGTGCCTCCGCGTTCGCCATGTGCTTGAGTTGAAAGTGGTTCGCGATATCGCCCAGCGCCCAGATTCCGGGGACGTTGGTCAGGTACGTGTCGTCAGTCCAGACGTGACCGTGCTCGTCGACGTCGACGCCCGTAGCCTCGACCTTGAGCAGGTCGCTGTTCGGGGTGCGACCAGTCCCGAGGAGCAGCGCCTCGACTTCGAGAGTCTGCTTTCCTGTGGGCGTGTCCAGATGGACTCGCACACCGGCGCCCGATCTCTCCACGCGCTCGACCGTCGAGACAAGTCGCAGGTCGAATCGGGATGAGTACTCCTGTGTGATGCGAACACGGATCTCGTGGTCGTGGCGAGCCAGCAAGGTTTCGCCTCGTTCGATGATCGTGACGGATGTTCCCAGGGAACCGAAGACGTGGCTCATCTCGACCGCGATGAAGCCGCCGCCAATCACCGCCATCGACGACGGCAACGACTGGATTCGCATCAGGTTGTCTGAGGTGAAGTGATTGACGCTCTCGAGGCCCGGGATGGTGGGAATCGTGGGCCGTGCTCCCGCCGCGATCACGAATCGGTCCGCCGAGAGGACGGCGTCGCCGACCTGGAGGACCTTCGGCTCTACGAAATGAGCCCGTTCGAGGAAGACGTCGATTCCATTCCGGCGTCGATAGTTGACGGCGCTGTCGTGCATGGGGTCGATGCGACCAAAGATCCGACTGCGGATCGACGACCAGTCGACTCCATCGCACGTGGCGAGCACGCCGAACCTCTCGGCGCCGCGAACCGATTGGGCGACGTCCGCGGTATGGACCAGCATCTTCGATGGAATGCAGCCACGATTGAGACAGGTGCCGCCGAATCGATCACCGTCGACGATCGCGACTCGCCAATCATCGAGCTCGTCGGTGATCAGCGAGTTGCCGGTGCCCGCGCCGATAACCACGAGGTCGTATCTCTGAGTCGTCAAGCAATCTCCAGTCGGACTTTCCATCGCCTTATCGGCCCTCTCGCGCCGTCGTGGCCGGACCCGCCCCCTTCGGGGGGCGACGGGGGCGGGTCCGGTGTCTTCAATTGACGGTCGGGAACTCGGTGGACACCGAACGACTGCGAAGGGCCAGGGAGAATCCGAGTCCCACGACCAGTCCGAAGAGCAGGTGAGCGAGAAAGAAGGCGATCTGCGGAACGAAGCCCATCATGGGGTTTGTCGATGGAAGGAGCCCGAAGCGCATCACGAAGTAGACGGTGGCGCCACCGATCATGCCCAGGAACGCGACAGCAGCTCGCGAGCGCAGCACGGACCGTCCGTTCCACGCGATCGCCCCGAGGACGGCGAAGAATGCCAATCCCAAAAACGCCGAGAAGGCGAAGTGCAGGGCCAGTCCCACGGCCATGTGTCCGGCGTTGAGGGGCATCGTCGCCATCACTGACGCTCGCGCTGCTGGCGTCATCTGGGACATGAGAGTTGTCACGGTCGCGTTCGTGGCGTGGCCGGTCATGATGAGGCCCATCATTTGCACCTTCGCCATCGGTACGTGCATGCTCAACAACATGCCGCCGAATTGCTTGGCCATCGCGGCGCTGATGTGTCCGCTGTGGATGGCCGCGCTGAGTTGGGACATCGCCGTCGAAGGCAGGCTGATGCCCATACCGGCCATCAGGCTTGGAAGCATCTGTAATGGGGGCGTGATCGTGTAGACGAATGCGGGCATGCCGAGGTTGATCGCGCTGGCGAAACCCATGCCGGAGGCTCCCATCACGATCATCATGGTGAGCGCCAGAAACATGCCGCCCAGCAATCCCGACACGATTCCGGGGCCAGCAAGGCCTTTGGCTGCTCGTGCAACACTGCCTGTTGCGCTCACTTGCCGAGAGCGAGCTTGAAGGACCTGCGTACTCATGGAGCCTCTACTTTCCCTGACTGGCTGAGGATTCGAGTTCCCGCCGACAGTGCCGTGACCGATTCACGCCTCGGACAAGGAACCCCTGCGAACCACGTCATATTCCATCGCCCCGATGGGCGTCGCCATATCCCCCGCCCCAGGGGTTCACGGGACGGCGGTGGCACGCGGTATTCCACCTCGTCCACAGTCGCACTGGCCACGACTCACGGTGGCGTCGATCGCCTGATAGGTGATCCAACAATTCCGTTCTCGTCGACACTGAGCGACTGGACCAGGGCTAACGATCCTCGCGGGGCGGACAGCGCGACGCGTAAGGACTCGCCGCGATGAGGGAGCCGTGACTATCCACTCGCTCGATTGTGTTCTTCTCGTAGGCTGTGCGGGCCACAAGATCACGATGCCCGGACGTGATCGCTAGTGACGGGGTGACAAAGTGAGTGATCTCCACATTTCCCAACATGACAAGTGGCTCCGGCGAAAGTCGCTCACCGCTCAGAATTACGCCAGCATGCGGACGCTCGTGGATGCCGGCGACTTCGGCACCCTCGTCCTCGACGAGCCCGCCAACCAGGGTGGGACGGGCGAGGGACCCTCGCCACTTCAGGCAGTCGTCGGGGCTTTGTGTGGCTGTGAGGCAGTAACCTTTCGCCGATCTGCCACCGAAGTAGGGCTGCACTACGACGGCATCGCATTCGAAGGCGCTTTTTCCATCGACATCCGCGGCCGACTCGGCGATCGGTCCGTTCGAACTCATTTCCAGAGCGTAAGAGTACGCGCAATCGTCTCGACCAGCTCGTCGATCGACGAACTCGCCGCCTTGATCGAAGAGACCGAAGCCCGATGTCCGGTCTTCAATCTCCTACGAGATGCCTCGGTCGACGTTCAGATCAGCTGGTTAAGAGAGAGCAACGGCGACCTGACGTTGGTGCCGAGGTCGCCGACAACCAACAAAGTTTAGGGTATCTCCGCTTCCATGGCCAGCGCCACACGAGGTTGACGTTGGCCCGCGCGACGGGCGCGACGAGGACCTAATCTTTGAGCAGCGTTAAACGCTAAAGAATTGCTGAAGACCCTTAGTGACCTTTGCACGTCGTGGCTAAGGAAAAATGTCAGCAATTTCTTCAGCAAATCTTCTGAATTGCTGCAGATTCCTCCGAACAGGTGCGGACGAAAGCCCTTTCAATATATGACGTTACGAACTTCGGCGGACACGTCTGAACACATTCTGGCGGCATGACACGCAAGG
>Ga0307373_10014487_pt1 | contig 10842 bp, 8 predicted proteins | sample OX2MG_FD_202534 | JGI IMG/M metagenome (GOLD analysis project Ga0307373, IMG submission 202534) | Soil microbial communities from Risofladan, Vaasa, Finland - OX-2 | ecosystem: Environmental > Terrestrial > Soil > Coastal area > Acid sulfate soil | place: Finland: Risofladan, Vaasa | collected... | reverse complement strand
GCGGCGTTCCTGGGCGACGAATTCGACGTGCCGCCGGCGATCGCCGCCCGCGTCCAGCCGCCGGCACGATGATCGCGCTCTGCCCGGCCTGCTGGCGCGAGGTCCCTCCGCACGTCACCTCGTGTCCACACTGCGGCGCCGATCTGTCGTCGCTCGACGCGCGCGACTATACCGCCAAGCTGATCAACGCCCTGTCGCATCCGGACGATGAGACGGTCATTCGCGCCGCCGGTATTCTCGGCACACGCGACGAGCCGGGCGCCGTTCAGGCGCTGCTGGCGGCGCTCGATCGCCGCTGGCCGTCTCCCTACGTCGCCGCAGCCCTCGTGCGCGCGCTCGGTGAACGGGACGGCCCCGAGGCAGCGGCGGCCATCGAGAGAGCCCTCGGTCACGAGTCGTTCATCGTCCGCGCCGAAGCGGCCCGCGCCGCACAGCGGGACCCTCGCCGGCCGGACGGATCCCCTCATCGGCCGCGAAAGGGTTGACTCGGTCCGCGCCAGGCCTCGTCCCGTGCCACGGCCAGGGCGAATCCCGGCGGCGGCCACGCGCCGGTCGCCCGCCAGCGCCGCGCGGCGGCGCCGACCAGCAGGATCGCCTGTCCCGGCAGGCCGGCCGCTTCCGCGGCGGCGGCGTTCAGCCAGCCGGGCGGCAGCGTGCCGGTTTCGATCTGCGCGCGCGCCAGCTGACGCTCGATGACGAGGCGAATCTCGGCCGCGGTGAGGGGCATCACGCGCATCGTCCGCATCCGCCACAGCACGCGCCCGACGTGACCGAGCACGCGCCGGTCGGTGGTGCGGGCGGCCGCCAGAAAGACGGCGCCGCGGTCCATGGCGCGACGGATCCGGAAGGCGGCGACCGTGCTCACGTGCTCGAACGGATCCACGATCGTGAGGCCGGGGACCGCGCCCGCCTGGATCACCGCCGTCTTGCCGACCCCTTCCGGCCCGAACAGCAGCACGCTCCGGCCGAGCGTCAGGTGCGCGGCCATCTCCCGCAGCAGCGCGTCACGCCCGACGAGATCCACAGGCTCCCCCGCTCCTTGACTCGTGGAACCGTCGCGCCCCACTCAGACGGCGCCGGCCCCCGCGGCGGCCGCGATCGCCGCCAGCTCCTGCCGGAGGGTCTCGAGCCGCCGCAGCTCGGCGCGCACCGCCTCTTCGCCGCCGGCGCGTTGTTCGCGGGCCCGCACCAGGGCCCGCTCGGCAACGGCGAGCTGCTCGGACAGCCGCGCGCGCAGCTCGGCCTCCAGCCGGCGCCGGCTTTCGAGCACGCGTTCGTCCAGATCGGCGGCCACGCGACGGCTGTTGCTGTCGAGCAGCCGCGCGAAATAGCGGAGGACGTCGCGCCGGACTGCCGGCTGGCGCCAGCGTCCCGGCAGCGTCACGTCGAGCAGCCACCCCAGCGGTCCGGGGCTGGTCAACTGCATGATACCGGTGAAGTAGAAGCCCCGCCGGACGCTGAACCCTTCGTCCGGCTCGAAGGGGCTGGAAAGCTCCGGGCTGCCGGCCGCACCGGTCCGCGCCAGCCGGGAGGACAGGTCGTTGGCCAGCTGCACGAACCGCCCGATGGCCTCGCGGTACACGCGCGCGGCGTCCGGTTCGATCCGATCGAGCCAGTCGCCCACCAGCGCGCGCGCGACGACGCCCGCCTCGCGCATCCCGTCCGCGCGCCGCCGGCCGGCGCGGCCGGTGAGGCGCGCGAGCGCGGCCGCCACCCGATCCCGACCCGCGCCCGCCGCCCCGGCCACGAACGATGCACGGGCCGCCTCGAACGTCCGCGCCAGCTCCTGCTGCCGCACCGCCAACAGTTGCCCGAGGTCCCTGACGGCGCGGTCGGCCTCGTCAATCCACCGGCGGATCGCGTCGAGGCGCCGGGCCGACTCGTCGATCGGCCGCCGCAGCGCCGCCTCATGCTCATCGACTTCCGCGAGCAGCCGGCGGACCAGCCGCCGGGACGCGCGCGCGCGGACCTGTTCCAGCACGCCGGCGGCCTCCTCCACCAGCACCGCCAGCGCCCGCTCGAGCGCCGGCCACTCGAAGGCCGTCTCCCCCGCCAGCCGTCCGGTCGCGCTGACCTCGATCAGGGGATCCGGCGCCCGGCCGAGGCGCTCCGCGAGCACGCGCGTCGTGAAGCGCGCCGCTTCGCCGCGGTCGGCCTCGCTCAATCGGTCCGCCTTGTTCAGGACGAAGATCAGGCGGTCGACCTGCGCGGCGATCTCGACGACCAGCGACAGCTCCTCGCCGGAGATCGGGGGATCGCCGCCCAGCACGACCAGCGCGGCGTCGATGTGCGGGATGAAGGCGCGGGTCACCGCCGTGTTGCCCGCCAGCACCGACCCGACGCCCGGCGTGTCGATCAGGCACAGCCCGGTCTCGAGCAGCCGGCTGGGCAGGCACACGTCGACGAGATCCACCCCTTTCGCGTTCTCGGGGTTCTGCCCTTCCGACACGTACGCGCCGATGTCGCTCGCGCGGATCGGCCGCGCCGTGCCGTCGGCAAAGTGCACGGTCGCGCCCCGTTCGGCGCCGTAGCGCAGGACGGTCACGGTCGACGTGACCGGCGGGACGCCGGCCGGCAGGATCGCCTCGCCGACGAGCGCATTGAGCAGCGTCGACTTGCCGCGCTTGAACTGTCCGACGCACGCCACGTGCAGGCGTCCCGCCTGCAGGCGGTCGACCACCTGCCGGGCATCGGCCGCCACCGGCGCCGCCCCGAGTCCGGCAGCCATCCGCGCCATCGCGTCGAACTCCGGCGCGACGAGGCCGGCGCCGGCCGGCTTGAACGTATCGCTGCTCATCGCGGTTCCTGCGCCGGGTGGACCCGGCCCGCCTGGCGCTCAGGCCGGCGCGTGCTGCTGCAGTTCGTCGAGATCCCGGCGGAGGGCGGCCCGGGTCTCCGGCGCGCCGGCCTGCTCCGCCGGTTCCAGCTGCGCGCGGAAGCCTTCCGCGTGCGCGCTGTACCAGCCGCGAATGCGTCCGAGCGCGTGGAGGCTCCAGTCCCGGAGCACCGCGGCGTGCGCCTCCAGCCGCGCCTGCACGTCGTCCGCGGCGTGCCCCCGCAGCCAGCGGGTCACCCGCCAGCGGGCCACCCCGTCTCCCGCGATGCGCAGGCCGGTCAGGCGCGGTTCCGTCGGCAGCGTCGGCGGCGCGAATCGCGGCCGCTCCCGCAGGCTCGTAATGACGTCCTCGTCCACCTCCGGCACCGGCAGGTCCAGGACGCGGGCCGCGTCGGCCAGCGTCGCCGCCGCCCGTTCCGTCAGCGCGCTCAGCGCCTGTTGGATCCGGGCCGCGCGTTCCCCGCTGACCGTCTCGAGCGCCGAACGAAGGCTGTCCGCGATCGTGGCCGCGCGCCCCTCCACGGCGATCCGCGCCGCCAGGGCGAACGCCGGCTGGCCCAGGTGCCGCAACGACTCGCACTCGATCTCGCACTCGCTCCGGACCCGCTCGAACTCGCCGGCCGTCGCCCGCAGCGGCCCGTCGGGCGTGGTCGTCGATCGGCGTGCCGGGGACGGCGTCCGCCCGGCGCGGTCCAGCATCGCCTGCAGCGTGGCCGCCACGTTCTCGCGCAGCACGCCGATCTTCCGCGACAGCGACTGCTGCGCCAGATCACGATGCCGCTCGAACAGCGGGAGGAGATCCTCGCGCAGCCACCCGTCCAGCAGCGCGGCCCGGTCGGCCGCGACGCTGATCGGCCGCACCGGCGGCGCGCTGCCGAATTCGGCGCGCAGCCGCTCGTCGACGTAGCGCGTCATGCGATCGAGGTCGTCCGGTGTGAGCAGGTCCGCCTTGCTGAGCAGCACCGAGACCGGGATGCCGGCCTCGAGCAGCCGCCGCACCGTGCCCAGATCCTCCGGTGTCATGGCGCTGGCGGCATCGAAGAGCACCACGCCGTGGTCGCAGCGCGGCAGGTACGCGAGCGTCTCCGCCGCGCCGTCGGTCGCCAGCGAGCCGAGCCCGGGCGTATCGACCAGCACGACGCCGTCCTGCAGCCGCGGCGACGGCAGTTCGAGGACGATCCGGGTGACGTGCTTCGCGTTCCCCGGGTTGGCCGTTTCCGTGATGAACTCGCCGATCCGCGCCGGCTCCGCCTGCTCCATCGCCCGCTCGGCGAACCAGACGCTGAGACGCTCGACCGGGCCGAACTGGATCCGGGTCGGCACCGCGGTGATCGGCGTCACGCCGATCGGCAGCCGTCCGGTTCCGAGCACGTGGTTCAGGAGCGACGACTTCCCCGTGCTCACGCGCCCGAACACGGCGACCTCGAAGCGGCGGTCCTCCAGCCGGTCCAGGATGATGCCGAGCGCGGGCCGGAATTCCACGAGTCCGTGGGTGCCGATGATCCGATCGAGCGCTGCCAGCGCCGCGATCTCGTCTCCCCCTCCGCTCAGCCGCGCGATCCGCGCCGGCAGATCGCCGGCCGCGCCCCGGGCCAGGTACGCATCCAGCTGCCGGATCACGCCCTGCAGCTCGACCACGAGGCCGTTCAGCCAGGGCTCGGCCGCCTCCGGCACCGCCCCGTATCCGCGCATGTAGCGCGGCTTCAGCTCCTCGGCCGCGATCTCGACGAAGCTCAGCGTCGTCCGCAGGGCGTACAGCGCGCTGACGCGGGCCGGGGCCGGCTCGAGCCCCTGGGCCTCGAGGATCCGGAGCATCAGCGACCGGATCCGACGCGTGTAGTCGCGGAACACGCGCTTCTGCACCGGGGTGAGATCGTCGACGTAGCGGGAGAACGGCGAGCCGGAGGCAGAGGCGTCGAGGATGACGGAGGCGTCCGAGAGCAGCTTGTCGACGTACTGGCAGCTGACGCGCAGGTGGCGCTGCTGATTCTCGTTCAATGCGCCGGGCGGGACGATCGGATCGGACTCCATCGAACCGCGCCCCTTCCGTTCAGAACAGCTTCCGTGCCGCCAGTGTCCCGAGCCAGATGGCCAGGAAGCCGAGGAAGACGCTGACCGCGACGTTCGCCGCCCCGATCAGCCACGCGCCGTCCTCGATGACGCGGAACGTTTCGAGCTCGAACGTGGAAAAGGTCGTATACGCGCCGATGAACCCGATCGGGACCAGGAAGCGGAACTCCGGCGCCACGACCACCCGATCACCGATCAGGGTCATGACGAATCCCATGAGGAGACAGCCGGTCAGATTCACGACGAGCGTGCCGTAGGGAAACACGGCGCCCATCCGGGACTGCACGAAGCCGCCGACCGCGTATCGGGCGAGGGCACCCAGCGCCCCGCCCAGGGCAATCATCAGATAGCTGACCACACGTACTCCACGCGTCAGGTACGGCACCGCCGTGGCGGCCGGTCACGTACCGGAACCCGGACGTCCACGGGAGCTGACTCGGATTGTGCGATGGTACGGCAAATGACATCCTGAGCCACGCTCGTAGGAGTCATCTGCCCCCGAAGAAAGGTGGGCGGTTATAGGGTGAACTCCAACACCCAATGTCCTTAAGACTAGCGCGAATGCCCCGCCCAACTCAAGACATGGCCCGCTGTGCGTACTTTCGTGACACTCCGAGACCTCACCCGTCCCCGCGGCTGCAGGTGCCGGTTGAAGAACGCGGCCACGCGCCGCCAGGCGTCGCGCAGCACCTGCGCGCGGTGGAAGTAATGGAACTCCCCCGGGTACATCATGAAGTCGAACGACTTGCCGTCGGCCTGCAGCGCGTTGACCAGACGGGCCGATTCGAAAAACGGCACGTTGAGGTCGGCGGTGCCGCCCAGCACCAGCAGCGGCCGCACGATCCGGTCGACCCGGTAGATCGGCGAGGCGTCGTGATACAGCGCGGGGTGATCCTTCGGCTGGCCCATGCGCCCGCGGATCCAGTCGCCCCCCGGATCCTGGTACCAGTCCTTCCAGTCGACGACCCCCGCCACGTCGACGGCACAGTTGAACAGCGTCGGCGTGAGCGTGAGCGCCTGCAGGGTCAGGAACCCGCCGTAACTCAGCCCCCAGATGCCGATCCGCTGCGGGTCGACGTAACCGAGCGACTTCAGGTACTTCGCACCGGCCGCGACATCCTGGAAGTCCTTGCCGCCCAGGTCGTGATACACCGCCTCCCGCCAGGCCCGGCCGTAGCCGATGCTGCCCCGGTAGTCGACGGCCAGCACCACGTAGCCGTGCTGCACCAGGTACTGGTGGAAGCTGTAGTAGACGCCGTAGTCCCGGTGGATGTGCCACCCCTCGTAGTTCTGGTTGATGCCGTCGCCGTGCACCCAGATGATCGCCGGATGCCGCTTCGTCCGATCGAGATGCGGCGGCACGAAGAGATAGGCCGGCACGGGCGTGCCGTCGGCCGAGGGATAGTGCACGAAGGTCGGCGCCACGAGATCGGCGCGATTCACCGACGCGGGCAGCGACTCGCACAGCCGCGCCGGCCGCCCCCCCGGCACCGCCCGCACGGTGTAGAGGTCGGCCGGTTCACGCGGGTCCGTGTGCTCGTAGACCAGCGTGCGGCCGTCGGGCGACCACTGCGCCGCCGTGTTCGTCCCGATGCCGGTCGTGATCGTCGCCAGGCGGGCGGCCGCCGGATCGGTCCCGATGTCGGCCACCATCAGCTCGCGCCGGCCCGGGTGCGCGGCGGCGTTGACGTCGAACGCGATGCGCGTCGAGTCGGGCGACCAGGCGAGGCGATCGACCTCCGCGTGCCCGTGCGTGATCTGCACCGGGTCCCCGCCGGCCGCCGGCATCACGTACAGGTGCGCCCACCCGTCCTGGTCGCTGAGAAACGCGATCCACTTCCCGTCCGGCGACGGCTGCGGCTCGGCGTCCAGATAGAGCATGTCCCACCACCGGCGATACACGTCGCGGTGGGCCACCCGGCCGTCTCCGTCGGTCGTGTCGGCCACCACGATCTCGCGCGTCCGGACGTCGTCGCTCACCCGCTGGAACGTCACGTGGTGCGCGTCGACCCAGGCGGGCGACGAATCGCTGCCGGGCGCCGGCGCGAGGTGGACGATCGGGCCGCCCGCAGCCGGCACGACCCCGACTTCCGGGTCGGTCCGCTCGAACCAGGTGAACAGGATCTTCGCCCCGAAGAACGCCGGGGCCTCCTCGTGGCGGGTGGCCGTATCCATGGTGAACGCCAGGTGCGCGCCGTCGGGCGCCCACACGGGGTCGTGCTCGGTCGTCGGCGTATCGGTCAGCCGGATTTCCCGGCCGTTGTCCAGCCGGCGGACGAACAGATCGCCCGCCCGCATGAACGCCACGCGCGTCCCGCCGGGAGAGAGCGTGAACGCGCCTCCCTTGTCGTCCTTCGCCCAGACCGCCGCCGGCGCGCCGCCGGCCGCCGGCACCTTCCACAGCGCGCCATCGCGGCCGAAGTACAGCGTCCGGCCGCCGTGTCCCCAGAACAGGCCGCCTATCAGATCCCGGTCGTCGTGGGTCAGTTCCGTCGGCGGTCCGCCGGCCGCCGGCGCCGTCCAGACGTTCTGCACGCCGGCGCGATCCCACAGGAACGCGACCGTCCGGCCGTCCGGCGAGAAGACCGGCGCGGAGGGAAACCGGATATCGAGCAGCGTCTCAATCGTGAGCCGTCCCGAGGCGGTCGATCGGGCAGCCGCCACCGTGCGAACGGCCAGCCCGGTCACGACGAGACACGCCACGCCGATTGCCCAGCCCGCCTTCCGCATCATGCATGAGCCTCCCGGTCCAGAAATTGTGACGGGACTCTATCACTAAACGCCGGCCGGCCGGCCGCCCGCCCCCCACCCGGCCCCTCCTGCGTCGAAACCTCGCCGAAACACGCATGCGTCAGAGTGTAGCCGGCCCGGCCACTTCGGCCGGCAAGGCAGGTAAACTACAATGCCGTCATGCCTCGAACCGGAAGGCGACGCCCCGGAAGCCTCGCCCGTTTCCCGCTCGTCCGCCGAGACCGGCGCCCGGGCCCAGCCGCCATCCCGGGATAATCGTCGGCCCGTCATGACGCGTATCGCCATCGTCGAGGACGACCCGGACATCGCGGGGCTGGTGGCCCGCTATCTGGAAAAGGCCGGGCTGTCGACCGACATCATCACGAGCGGGCGGCAGGCGCTGCCCGCGCTGCGATCCCGTCCGCCCGATCTCGTGATTCTGGACCTCATGCTGCCCGGGATGGACGGCCTCGAGATCTGCCGCGCGCTGCGCGCGGATCCGGCGACGTCGGCCGTGCCGATCATCATGCTGACCGCCCGGGCCGAGGAATCGGATCGGATCGTCGGCCTGGAGCTCGGCGCGGACGACTACCTCGCCAAGCCGTTCAGCCCGAACGAGCTGGTGGCGCGCGTCCGTGCGCTGCTCCGGCGAACGAGCCGGCAGGTGCCGACCGAGCCGGTCCTGAACTACGGCCACATCCAGGTCGATCGCGAGCGCCATGTCGTCTCGGTCAAGGAGGCGCCCGTCCGGCTGACCGCCAAGGAGTTCCTGCTGCTCGAGTACCTGATCCAGCATCGCGGCCGGGTGCTGTCGCGCGACCTGCTGCTGTCCGACGTCTGGGGCTACCGTTATACCGGCGGCACCCGGACCGTGGACGTCCACGTCCGCCGCCTGCGGGAGAAGCTGCCGCTGCTGACCGGTGCACTGGTGACAGTGAAGCAGTTCGGCTACAAGCTGCTCGATCCGGCGCCGGAAGAGGGATCGGCCGGGGACCCTGTTGAGAATTGACCGCTGAACGGGAAAGAATAGGAGCGCCTGGCGGCGTCCCACGACGGACAACCCATTGATGGCGCTCTTCCCTGCCCGCGCCGGATTTCGTACGAAGACCTTCCTGGCGGCCTTTCTGGTCGCGGCCGGCGGCCTGGTGGTCGCCGGGGTCTTCATCGGCTCATCGCTCGACACGGATCTGCGGCGGCAGGCTGAAGGGACGCTGGTCGCCGAAGCGCGGCTGGCCGCCGAGCTGCTGTCGCGCCGCGTCCGGACCCGCAACGGCGGCAGCCTCGACGCCGAGGCCGATCAGCTCGGCCGGGACGTCGACGCGCACGTCACGCTCATCGCCCCCGGCGGACAGGTCGTCGGCGACTCGGATCGGGCTGCGACCGATCTGCCGTCCCTCGGTTCCTACGCCGACCTTCCCGAGATCCGTGCGGCGCAGCAGAGCGGCGCGGGCGTCTCCCGCCACTACAACGATCGCCTGGGCGTGGACGTGCTCGACGTCGCCGTGGAGGCGACCGGCCAGCCGGGGGTGGCGTTCGTGCGGCTCGAGCGCCCGTTGACCGGCATCCGGCAGCAGCTGCACGCCGTCTGGCGCCTCGTGGCCCTGGCCAGCCTGATTGCGCTCGTCTGCTCGGCCGCCCTCGCCTGGCTCGTCTCCTCGCTGATGACGCGGCGGGTGCGGGCGATCGCCGCGGCGGCGGGACGGGTCGCCGCGGGCGACCTGACGGCGTCGCCGCTCGCGTTCGGGGAGGACGAGCTCGGGCGGGTCGCGCAGGCGCTGGACCGATCGGTCCACACGCTCGCCGGGCGTCTGGACGAGATGGCGCGCGATCGGGCGCGGACCGAGGCCATTCTCTCGGGGATGGTCGAAGGGGTGCTGGTGGTGGACCGGACGGGGACGGTCCGGACGGCCAACGACGCGGCGCGGCGGTTCCTGCGGCTGCGGCCGGACGCCACGGGCCGCCACTATCTCGAGGCGATCCGGCATCCCGGCATCGCCGATCTCCTGGACACGTCGCTGCGGGGCGAAGAGCCGGCCGGCCTGCAGCTCTCGCTGGCGCCCGATTCCGGCCAGACGCTGCTGGTCCGCGCGGCGCCGGTGGCGGCGTCGGGGGGCGGCGGGGCCGTGCTGGTGCTGCACGACATCACCGACCTGCGGCTGGCCGATCAGATCCGGCGGGACTTCGTCGCCAACGTCTCGCACGAGCTGCGCACGCCGCTCACGGCGATCCGGGGCTACGTCGAAGCGCTGCTGGACGAGGGCAGCGACGCCGAAGAACGGCAGCGGTTCCTCCAGATCATCGCGCGGCACTCGCTGCGGATGGAGCGGCTGGTCAAGGACCTGCTCCGCCTGGCGCGCCTGGACGCCCGGCAGGAGGCGCTCGATGTCGTGCGGTGCGACACGCGCGGCGTCATCCAGAGCGTCGTGGCGGATCTCGCGCCGGAGGCGGCGGCGCGCGAGCAGCGCGTCACCGTCCGCGTGGAGCCGCCGGCGGAGGCCGTGCAGGCCGATCCGGCGAAACTGCACGACGTGCTCCGCAACCTGGTGGAGAATGCCCTGGCGTACTCGCCCCCCGGCTCGGCCGTGGACATCGACGCGCGACGGGACGGGGATCGCATCGTGCTGACGGTGGCGGACCGCGGGCCCGGGATTCCGGAGGCCGATCTGACGCGGGTGTTCGAGCGGTTCTACCGGGTGGACAAGTCGCGCACGCAGGATCCCGGGGGGACGGGGCTCGGACTCGCCATCGTGAAACATCTGGTCGGCCTGCTGGACGGCGACGTGCGCGCGGAGAACCGGCCGGGCGGCGGGGCCGTCTTCACCGTCCGGCTGCCGGCCGCCCGCGAGGCCGCGCCGGCCGCGGCGGAGGGACATCACGCATGAACGAGGTCCTGGCGCTCATCCTCGGAGGCGGCCGCGGGACGCGGCTGTTTCCGCTCACCGCGATGCGGTCCAAGCCGGCGGTGCCGATCGGCGGCAAGTACCGCCTGATCGACATCCCGGTCAGCAACTGCCTGCACGCCGACGTGCGCCGGATCTTCGTGCTGACGCAGTTCAACTCGGCGTCGCTCAACCGGCACATCAGCCAGACCTACCGCATGGATCTGTTCTCGCGCGGATTCGTCGACATCCTGGCCGCGGAGCAGACGCTCGACAGCTCCCACTGGTTCCAGGGGACGGCCGACGCGGTCCGCCAGGCCGCCCGCC
>Ga0307373_10014486_pt1 | contig 10842 bp, 6 predicted proteins | sample OX2MG_FD_202534 | JGI IMG/M metagenome (GOLD analysis project Ga0307373, IMG submission 202534) | Soil microbial communities from Risofladan, Vaasa, Finland - OX-2 | ecosystem: Environmental > Terrestrial > Soil > Coastal area > Acid sulfate soil | place: Finland: Risofladan, Vaasa | collected... | reverse complement strand
GAGCGCGGTATCAATCTGGTTAAATTCGTCATCGGTGTAGTGAAAATGGACGGTGACGTTCCTAATACCGGTATCCTTTGGCGCGAGCACAATGAAGGAAGTATCCGGCAGGTGCGTGCAGCCGCAATAGTGCGTGGAGGTAATGGAATACTCACTGGGAGCGAGGCCAACAACCGTCGCGCTGTCGAAGGTCGCGGAGGAGCAGCCAATATTGAAATTGGTTACCATCATCTCGGCTTGCTCACAGTTCTGAACTTGTAACGTATCGGTTCCACCTGGGAATGGCGCGTGGGACAGCGCCATTTCCGGCGCAAGCGCGGCGGCGCTGAGGGTGCCATCGCCGCCGTCGGTGGATTTCCAAAGTGGCTCTCCGGAGTAATCCACACTTGTGGCGTAGATAGTTGCCCCATGTCCTACTATTGAAAGATTTTGGAAATCCGCGTCATCAATTTCATAGAATCCAGGCCCACCAGGAAAGGAATAATAATCTTTTGTCCAGGAAGAGCCATCATCTGTTGAGCGTTGCAATGGCCCCAGGTCTTCTTGCCCAGCATAACTGAGATACATTGCGCAGCTATTCCCCGCAATCCAAGCACCCGTTTCGATATGCAGAAGTGAAGTATCCCAATTCTTGTAGGGTGGTGGTGCCTCGAAAAACGAGTAGGTGTCGCCGAGACCATCGATGCCATCAAGGTGTTCGCGGATGATATTGCAGGAATGTGGCGAAATGTGTAGTGAGACCATGCCCTCAGAATAATTATCGTCGAGCAAACTCGATTGCCAATGGAGACCCAGATCCGTCGAAAATACGAGATACACATTCGGTCCATAGTAAGAACCAGGCGCAAAATAAACCGTCGAGACAAGGCTGTCTCGGTTACCGCATATCCATTGGAACTCTGGCTGTTGATCGAGTGTGACTCCGGTTACGTTCGTAATCGAATCCCATGTTCTGCCATCATTTTGCGAAAAAAGAATTTCCCCATTGATACCGGTGCCGTTAAAATTATCATCCGTTATTTCCGAGGCGAAGATCATATTGTTTGTGGCATAGATTCCGCTGAACGCAAGCCCATCGGGCGTAATTTTTTTCCAATGGTCTCCCTGATCGAGGGTCTCGAAAATTCCCCCGGCAAGGATCTCGGAATTGATTGCCGAGGTGGCAACATATCCGTGCTGAATGCTCACGAAACATATCTGAGTGATGGAAGCTTGAATTGAGTCAAAAAAATCGATTGGTATCCATGTCTTCCCTGCGTCCTCGGTTCGCAGTAAATTGGGCAATCCGTTGGTAAGGGCTGGTGAAACAACCCCTCGAAACGAAATACCAGCATAGAACGTGAATCCAACATTCGCATTCAGAAAATAAGGCGTGAGATACCTGCGTTCGCCAAAATAGTGTGTAATCTGTGTCCAGTCCTGCCCCCACGCCCCCGAAGCGAGCACCAAAAACGGAAGCGCGAATAGGATGCGTCTCATTGCCGTAAGAACACGCGAGCGGGGCGAAAGTTACAGCCCCGTGTGCCGGGAAGCGCCGCTTCCCGGCGATGGAAGCAGCGCTTCCATCCACACCGCTAAGATTCCAAAACCGGCAGCTCCATCATCCCCACGCTCTCCTTGCGCTCGATGGTGGAGATAACGAGCGGGGTGAGATCGTAAAGCACCTCGCCGCGGCCCAACCCCACATGGTGGACGGCGTCCCCGCCGCCCACATCGAGAAGTTCCCCGAATAAGGTCGCGCTGTTCGAGCGGGTGATGCGAAGCTTGCGGTATTCTCCCACTTCCGCATCCTCGCGTGGGAAGACGACCATCTTGTTCGTATCGGTGCGGCCTTTCCATTCGTCCGCATTTTTTTTCGAGCGGCCTTCGACGAGGACGGTGTGCTCGCGACCGATCTCGGCTAAATTTCTCCGCGTGGAGATCTCACTTTGCAGCGCGATGATCTCCTGCAACCGGCGCGTTTTTTCTTCTATAGGAACGTCGTCAGCGAGTGTGTTCCATGCGCGCGTGTTCGGGCGCGGGGAGTAATTGAAAGTGTAAGCGCCATCGTATTCAACATCGCGCATTACTTGCTTCGTCATTTCGTGGTCTTCGAGCGTTTCGGTGCAGAATCCGACGATGATGTCAGTAGAAAGCGCGGCTTCCGGCATGGCACTATGAATCTTTTCGATGATCGACATATAATGCGCGCGCGTGTAGGTACGGTTCATCAGCTTTAATATCCTATCGGAGCCGGACTGAATCGGCAGGTGAATGTACTTGCAGATATTGTCATGCTCGGCCATCGTATCGACAAGCTTTTGATCGAAATCCTGTGGGTGGCTGGTGGTGTAGCGAATGCGCAGGTTGGGAACCGCTTTAGCGCAGGCGGCGAGGAGATCACTGAAATCGGCACCTTCGGCGAAAAGGGTAGAGGGTAGAGGGTAAAGGGTAAAGGGTTCAGTTCTCTCTTTACCCTTTACCCTTTGCCCATTACCCTCATTCAAAGAAGCGCTATCCCGGTAAGAGTTGACATTCTGCCCCAGCAGCGTAATCTCCTGAAATCCCTGTTGTTCCAACTCCTTGCACTCCTCGACGATAGAATGAATGCTGCGCGACCTCTCCCGGCCGCGCGTATATGGCACGACACAAAACGTGCAGAACTTATCGCATCCGCGCATGACCGAGATAAACGCGCTGATGCCCTCATTGCGGTAGGGGAGAATGTCGTCGTAGGTCTCCGTGCGAGAAAGCTTCACAGCAATCTCAGGTGTGTGGGGCGATTTGGCAAATCGCCCCGCACCACTGATGGAATCTACTAATGCCGGCAGCTTCCGGTATTCATCCGGCCCGACGACAAGATCGACGATGCTGCCAGAATTTTTCAACAAATCTTTGCGGAGATGTTCCGCCATGCAGCCCAGGACGCCAATGACTACTTCCGGATTCCTCTTTTTCAGATTTTTCCAATGTTCGAGCCGGTTCCAAATTTTTTCTTCCGCATTCTCCCGGATGGCGCAGGTGTTCATAAAGGCGAGATCAGCGCCTTCGAGCGCGGTCGTCGGCTCATAACCGGCCTTGTTCAGGACGGAAAGCACGACTTCCGTGTCCGCCACGTTCATCTGGCAGCCGTAGGTTTCGATATAAACTTTCTTCATTGTCGGTGCGTAGAATTCCTTCGCGGGAAGTCGGGTTCCATAAGAAGAATTCTTATCGCCGCCAGAAGTGTTTAAGACTTACCGAGTCAATGGGATGAATGTCATGAACTATCGAATTTTCCTCTTTCTTTCCCTGACCTTTCTCTGGAGTAACGTTTCAGAAGCCGCTCCTGGTATTATCTCGGCATCGAAATTCCTCAACCGATCTCAACCGGCTTCGTTAAGCGTTGCGTCGCAGGGCACGGGCTATATCGTCGATGGCGCGGCGCTGGCGAAGGCGCTCGCGGTGGGTGGGCATATTCAGATTACGGAGTTCCCCGGTGGTGCTGGCGATCTTGTCACGCTCGATTTGAAGTCCGCGCATTCCCCGATCGATTCGACGACGCAGTTTTGGATTGGCTCGTCCGAGGGTGCCCGGCGGTACACGCCGCCGGCCTTCTCCGCATTTCGCGGCAAAGTGCTTGGCGAGCCCGATTCGCGCGTCTTTCTTACCACCTTTGCCGGCAAATTGCTCGTTACGATCACGCGGGAGTCCGGCGTCACCTACGATTTCGGTCCCGCGAAGAATTCGGAAGTGCCCGGCGCGCATATTCTCATTCCTGAAAATAGTCTTTTTGCTTACGGCCAATTTCATGCTTTGAATTGCATCGCGGGCGATATTCCCCAGCCGAATGCGCCGGAGCCGGCCGCGGAACTTTTGAAAAAATACCGCTCGAATGGTTCGGGTGCGCTCGGTACCCTTTCGCATTCGCAGTTGCTTCAGGTCGATATTGCCGTCGAAGCCGATAGCGCCTTTTATTATGCGGCCGGAAACGATACGAATCTGGTGCTTGGCTATATTGCATCGCTCTTTGCCATGTCGAGCTCGATCTATGAGGACGAAGTGAATATAACATGGCATTTGACCTGGGTCAAGTTGTGGCCAAAAGACGATCCTTACAATGTAAAGGGCAATGCCTACGGCCTCATCGATACCGTTCCAAAATATTGGCGCGCGCATTATGCCAACGTGCCGCGCGATCTGGCACATGTCCTCACTTCCGTGAGCAATGGCGGCGGCGGTTATGGCTACTATTCGATATGTGATACGAATTGGTCCTACAGCATGAGTTCACCGCAGACGGGCCATCAATATCCGACGTTTGCATTTACCTACGATGCGTATATCATCGCGCACGAAGTTGGGCATAATTTTAGTCTTGTGCATACGGAAGAATGCTATTGGGACCCGCCGCTCGACACCTGCTTCACAAAAGACGATACGATCTGGGGGCTTCAGCTCGGCGATGCCTGCGATAAGCTCCCGATCCATCCAAAGCCAAATCCTGGCTCCATCATGAGCTATTGCGCCAACGCGAATTATGCGATCCACCATGACTCGATCCAATACTTCCAACTTCGCATGACCTTTACGCCGAAGGTCGATAGTGTGCTGAGACTGCACGCCGAACAATCGGCATGCATCCAGCCGCCGGTGGATAAGACGCTCATCCTGCTCTCACCACGTGGAAGTGAGACCTATCCGGGCGATACGACGATCACCATTCAATGGACGTATGCGAACCTGGATTCGGTCACGCTTGAGTATTCCCCCGACGGCTCATCCTGGAACACCATTGCACAGGGGCTTCCGGCATCCACGGGTTCGCATCAGTGGATCGTTCCAAATATTGCTTCGAGCAACATGCTCGTCCGGGCCATCGATGCTGCCGATCCGGCGCTTGCCGATACGAGCCTTCTCTTTTTCACCGTGACACCTTCGTCCGCGGTTACCGCGCCGGAAAGTGAGGACGGCTTCCAGCTTTCGCCGAATCCCGCACGGGACTATCTGACCCTCACGGGCGGCACGGTAGGAGAGCGTATTGCCTATTCCATCGTGAATATAGAGGGCGTGAATATTTTATCAGGCACGGCCGTGACGGCAGCCCCCGTTTTGCGTATCGACTTACCTTCCATGGCTGACGGAACCTATTACCTCCGTCTCACGTCTCCGATTACTCGCGTTTTTCCATTCATCCTTTCAAAGTGATAATCTCGACTGCAAAACGTTTGGCATTGCTTGCCGGAATTGCGGTGGCGCTCTCGGCCTACACGCCCCGTCCGCTTCATGCACAACTGCTGCCGATTGGCTCGCGCGATGCCACGGTGGATTCGTGCTTATCGAAGTGGCCCATCGTCGCAAGCGATCTGGACGCGAGCGATTCCGTCTGCCTCGGCGCGAAATTTTGGGATTTGGACGGTCACTTGCTCTTCCATATCGATTCGGTCGAGCATACGCTGACGAAAGTGGATTGGTCCTCGTACATGCCGATCGGCCGCCCACATGCGGAAACCATCGCGCAGCAAATCGAGGATAAACTCGGGCATTGCGACCGTGCCCGAAACCACGATTGGGTCTATTGGATTTGGGACAACGACGATATTCATTACCTCCTCGCCTATGGCAACGGCACCCTTCGGATGCTCGAATTCCAGGATCAGGGCTCGCTCGATGCGTGCATGTTCCACTAAACCTCTCGTTTTGGTGGACTGGTTGGACGTTATGCAACGATTTCTCATCGCATTTTTTCTGACGTGTTTCACTTTCGTTCCAGCCTCGCAGGCGCAGCTTTGGCACGCGCTGCCACCAATTTCCGCAACCATTGGACAGCCACAGGCTCAATTCTCGAACGACGAGAAAAAGGTATTCTATTTAAACGGCGACGGGAAAGTCGAAAATATTTGGAGTGTGGTGGTCGCCGATAAATATGGACGCATTATTGCCGGCCCGAAAAACCCGCCCGTGCAAATCACGAAGTTCACGGATCGCGGCGTCGCAAGGTTCTTCCATTTATTGGGCAGTTCCGATATTCTATACATGCGAGCCACCGATAATGGCAAAGATTACCACATCTACCGTATTGCCGACGATGGTTCTGGCGCGCCGCAGGATATTACTCCCGGCCCCGATGGCGTAACGAACATCATCCTCGGCGCGTCCTACAATGGTCGCTATGTGTACTATACCAGCAACAAAGTGAACCGCGACAAAACCGATGTTTACCGCTACGATACGCAGCAATACACGAGCGAGGATGTGTTCCCGAATGATAAGGATTACGTCGCGCTCGCGTGGTCCCGCGACCAGACGAAGCTGCTGATGGAACGTCCCTCAACGGGCGAGCTTTCGCTTTATGATATGGAGACGACGGAGCGCGATCTGATTACTCCACCAAATAACTATCCAATCGGCGAAGCAATATTAGATCCGATAAGCCAGGATATAATCATCCTGCAGCAGCAACACAAGATGGCGGATGCTATGATGCTCGCATTTGAACGTCCTTTGAATTCCGGCGAATGGAAATCTTACAAAAATAATGGAGATCGGATCGAGTTCTCTCCAAGCGGAAAATACGAGATCGCATTCGGTTATGGGATGGGCGATTGGTCCGTCCACGAACGGAGTTCCGGCACCGAATTGCCGCTGCCTCCACGCACGTATCCACTTGCATTCTCGCCGAAGGAAACGATGCTGCTTTATTCGAGGTCCATCAATGACGGCGATAACTCTCTGTTATATCTCTACGATATTTCGAAGGGGAGCACGACAGAATTGCCAACGATGCGGTAATCGAAAAATGGTTTGCGGGTGTCATCCTGAGCGGAGCAAAACGTAGCGATAGCGGAGTTTTGCGGAGTCGAAGGATCTTTGGCAGTTTACGTGGCTGCTAAACTTTCTGAGATCCTTCGACTTCGTCGCACTCTCTTCGGTCGGACGAACTCCGCTCAGGATGACAGAATGGAATATAGATTCATCAGAGCACCTCTTTTGTGATCGTGTCGTTTAGATAAGCTGTCAATCACTTGTTCTGAAAATTTATGAAGACAAACATTCTCTTTTGCATACTCACGTCCATACTACTCGCCTCCTGCGCGGAACGCAGCCAAATGCCGGCGAGCGCATTCGAAGGGACGATCACCGAGGTCATCCAGATGCCCGGCATTGGCACGATGATGAGCGGATCGAATGACAGCACAGGTCAAGCGGGGCAGGGCCTTTCGGCGATGGGAGCCTTCGCGAATTTGTCACTGAAAATGTACGTGCGCGAAAACAAAGTGGCCTACGATATGTCCATGCTCGGCGGCCTCATCACGATGCACTCGATCATCGATCGGGACGCGCGCACGATGACAATGCTTCTGCCGAACCATACCGCGATGGTCATGGACCTTCGCGCGCTTGACACGACGCGCCGTCGGATGGATGATTCCCTCCGCACGCGGATGGGCATTTTCGATTCACTCGAAGCTATGCTGCCGCAGCCTACCGGACGCCACGAGACGATTCACGGCCTCGATGCGGAAGAATATCACGGGCAACGCGGCTCGGTCGAAACAGAAATGTGGCTTTCGGCGAATGAAAAGCTCAAGGCATTCGATGTTGTCCGCGATGCGTTCTTAGGGCGCGGAATTGATGATCGTTCAGCCTCGGCAGGCGGAGGCGGGCTGGATGAGGTCTTCGGCATGATTCGTCCGATCGCCGGCAAGATTCCCGTTAAATTCGAGACGAAAGTAAATGGAAAAACCTTCGTCAAAGGCGAACTCACCGACATCACCGAAGAAAAATTAGACGATGCGCTCTTCGAAATTCCACAGGGCTACCAAATTATAAATGGCGATAGCCTTCGCGCCACACATGGCGAGGCGCCCGCGCCGAGGCGAAATGTAACCGCGCCGTAAGATCCGAATTCGCGTGTGTAGCCGTGACCTTTAGGTCACGGTGTATTAGTTCACAAGGTTGCGCGGTGGTTAACTCATAATGATTGCTTCGCCACCGTGACCTGAAGGTCACGGCTACACCGTTATACCGTTGCCGGAACGCGCTTTGCCGCGCTTGGCTTGCGGGCGCCGGCTGGAACGCGGGCGGCTTTCGTCTTATCGCGTTCGAGCCAATCGAAGGCAATGGCGGAAGCAACGAAGATTGAAGAATAGGTGCCCGTGATGACGCCGATGAGCATCGTGAATGCAAATCCGCGCAGCACTTCGCCGCCCCAAATAAAGAGGACGAGCAACGTGAGGAATACCGTGCCTGAAGTAATGACCGTTCGCGGCAGGGTCTCGTTAATGGCGCGGTTCATAATGTCTTTCAGGCTCTGGCCTTTGTACTTCCGCTGGTCCTCGCGAATGCGGTCGAAAATAATAACCGTATCGTTTACGGAAAAGCCTACGATTGTCAGGAAGGCGGCGAGCATCGTCGAATTCATTTCGAGATTGAGCCACGGCCAGATGCCGTTGCAAATTACCGCGAAGGCGAACGCCACGAGCACGTCATGCACGATAGCGATAACAGCACCCAGCCCATACACGAACCGGAATCGGAAGGCAAGATAAATAAGAATTACGACGCACGTAAACGTGACCGCCCAAACAGCATTCGCCCGTTGCTCGCCGCCGATCTTAGGCCCGATATGCTGCTCCTGCAATAACTGCGCAGGATTGTCCGGAAAGCCGGCCGCAATGGCATCGAGCACATGTTTCGTCGCGGCAGTACCGGCAGCGGCGCCTTGCGCGCCCTCGCGCACGCGAATGAGTACGCCGGATTGATCGGCACCATAATATTTCACTTCCGCGCCGTGAATGGTGGCTTTATCGAGCGAAGCCCGGACCTGCCCGATGCCCACGTTCTTTTGGAACTGAAGCTGCACTTCCGTGCCGCCGGCGAAGTCGATGCCGTATTCGACGCCTCGGAACAGCGCCCAGATGATGCCGGCCGACGTCACAAAAATCGAGACGTAATACCACATCCGGCGCTTGCCGATAAAGTCGATCGTTGTTTTTCTAAAAAATCTCATGTTTCGTAGGGATGTGCTGCGCACGTCCCCTTAATGTGTTCCTAAAGCAGGACGTGCGCGGCACGTCCCTATAATTTTTTTTACCCGAATTTGATCAGCTCCGGATTCCGCTCCATCAGAATATCGAAGATGACACGGGTGATTACAATGGCCGTAAACAGCGACGCGGATATACCGATCATCAACGTAACGGCAAATCCTTGTACCTCGCCGGTTCCGAAGGCATAGAGAATGACTCCGGAAAAGAAAGCGGTCAAGTGGCCGTCGAAAATCGGTGGAAACGCGCGGTGGTAACCATCGTCGATCGCGAGCTTGAGCGATTTACCAAGCGAAAGCTCCTCTCGTATGCGCTCGTAGATAAGCACGTTCGCGTCAACCGCAATACCGACTGTGAGCACCAAGCCTGCCATGCCGGGCAGCGTCAGCGTAGCGCCAAACGTCGCGAGCACGGCCGCGGTAAACAGCAAGTTGATGAGCACCGCCAAATCGGCAACCACGCCGCCGGTTATGTAATAAAATCCCATGAAGATAATGACCACGAGCAGACTCCAGATCACCGAAGAAGTCCCCTTCGCGATGGAATCCGCGCCAAGCGATGGCCCAATGACCGATTCCTGAATGATACTCACCGGCGCCGGCAAGGTGCCTGCCTTGAGGACGATCTTGAGGAGATTCGCTTCGCTCATATCGCCAATACCCGTGATTTGCGAGTTGCCATTCGGAATTTCGCCATTTACCCGCGGCGCGGAATAAACGACGCTATCGAGAACGATGGCGATCTGTTTGCCGATGTTCGCGTGCGTCACGCGGCGCCAGACGCGCGTGCCCTCGTCATCCATCTGCATGTTCACTTCGGGCCGGCCGCTGGATTGATCGACATCCGACTGGGCATCCGTAATGACTTTGCCGGTAAGCTCCGGTTGGGCATCCAGAAAATACAGTTGATACACGTTATTATTCTTCCCGGCCGGAAGCGGGCGGCTGAACATGAAGGCCATTTCGTCTGCATAGAGCGGTTTCACATCCGGCCGGTCGAGAATGCTTTTGATAAGCTGGCGGTCGGGTTCTGTAACGTAAATATCGCCGCTTTGCTGGCTCATCCCCTTCATAAGAATCGAGGTAAAAGGATGCGTCTTTACGAAGTGCGCATATTTCTGCTGCTGTGTCATGCCGATCTCGGCGATGGAATCGGCTCGCGCGGCGGAATCGGCCGGAGTGAGCGCAGCGGTCGCTTTGGCAGAGGTATCTTTCTTCGATGCTTCCGATTTTTTCTTCGATGCTTCCGATTTTTTCCCGGTATCGGGAAGCGCTTTTGAGGTATCGATGGGCGTTGCCGCTATGGCTTTCGTGGTATCGGCTTTTGCGGTATCGGCAGCGGCCACGTTCGAGAGCGTGGTATCGCCCCGTAAATGCTGGTCGATGCGGTCGAGCACATTCTTAACGATCTGCGGGTCCTTCAACAGGCGGAATTCAAGTTCCGCCGTTCCCTGCAACAGCTGATGAACCTGTGTGGGGTTGCCGACGCCGGGAAGTTCGATGATAATGCGGCGCGTGCCTTCTTTCTGAATCGTCGGCTCCGTGAGACCGAATTGGTCGATACGGTTACGGATGATCTCGATGGCGCGATCGACCGCTTCATCGGCGCCCTTTTGGAGCGCGGCCTGAATGGCGGCGTCATCGCCGTTGCCGGCATCGCTAAAATAGAAATAATTTGCAAGGGATTTGCCCTTCGGTTTCGCGATCTGATCGAAGTTCTGGACAAACATCGGCACGACGGGAGCCTCGCTTGTGGCTTCTTCTTTCGTCGTCGCATCCATGACCTGCTGAAAAATATCGTCTTTTTGTAGCGCCTGCTCGTCGATAAATTTCAG
>Ga0307373_10014485_pt1 | contig 10843 bp, 12 predicted proteins | sample OX2MG_FD_202534 | JGI IMG/M metagenome (GOLD analysis project Ga0307373, IMG submission 202534) | Soil microbial communities from Risofladan, Vaasa, Finland - OX-2 | ecosystem: Environmental > Terrestrial > Soil > Coastal area > Acid sulfate soil | place: Finland: Risofladan, Vaasa | collected... | reverse complement strand
CCGAGTCATGGAGATTGGCGCCTGGGTCTCGGGCCCCACGAAGCGCACGACCCCCGGCCAGACCCTCTCCCTCAGCGGCGAGCGTCGGACACAGGTCGGCGGGGCGAAACAGGATCCGGGATCGCTGGGATCGTCACACCCGAAGATCTGGAGCACCACGTCGCCCAGGCCCGGCTGCGCGACCTCGCCGGCGCACATCGCGACGACCGGCCGCCCCAGCAAGTCGACGGCGCCCCACGCGTACGCAACGAGCGGGCCGAGGGTCCTGAGGCCCCACGGCGAGCGTGTCACCGGACCCGGCCCCACCGGGTACCATTCCTCGATCGCGTTGGGCCCGAGGTGCTGGTAGGTGACCTCGCTCTGGTAGACCGCGACCCCGGCCTGGACGATCCCTAACCAGAAGTACACGTCGAGGCCCGGCCCCTGATAGAGGATCCGTGCGCCATCCAGCGGGAAGACGCTGCCGATGGAGACAGATTGGATCCCTTGGACGGGCGGGTCAACCTCGATCTGTCCCAGCGTACCGGTGATCGTTGTCATCAACTCTCTCCTGCATTGCCGCCAGCCGGCGTGGCCATATCGGCGCCCTGGTCGTCTCCGAGGTATTCTTGCCCGCAACCCGGACAGACCGCTCGGGGCGCCCCGGGCTGGTAGGGAACGCTCCGCTGACACTGCTCACACGCGAAGGCGCTCGGCCCCGGCGGCATCCCCGCGAACCCGAGCGCCCCGACTGGCGCCGGCGCCGGTCCGGCGCCCCGTTGGAGCCAGAGAGACAGAAAGTTTTGGCCCAGGTCGAGCGCTTTCGGCAGGTGCTCGGTCAGGAGTCGCTCCTTGGTCTCGGCCTGCCGGGCCGCCCGCGCCTCCTCGGCCGCGCGCTCCTCCCGCTTGAGCTCCAGGTCGGACTGCAGCGCGGCCAGGGATTTCTCGGCCTCGAAGCGGTGATCCTCCTGCAGCGCCTGCGCACTCGCCAGCCAGCGCTCGAAGTTGATGTCCGCGTAGACCCGGGAGGGCGCCGGCGGCCGCTGGAGTCGAGCGATTTCGTCGGTGATCCGCTGGACTCGGTCCTTGAAAACCAGGGCGTGTGCGGCCGCGGTCGCCGCCTCGTTCCTGGCGATCTCGACCCGCAGCTCGTCCAGGCGAGTCAGGAGGTACTCATCGGTAGGCCGGCCAGCTCCGCCGTCCCGCCGGCGCATCTCTTCGGCCCGGCCCAGGTCGACCTCTGCCCTTATTTTCTCAGTCTGGGCCCGAATCTCGCCGGCCTCGAGCCGCAACAGCTGCTCCTGCGCGAGCTTCGCGGCCTGGACGACCTCGCTCTGGCGCAAGACGTCGTCGAGCGGGCCACGCGGCGCCGCCACGCGCCCGTTCGCAACGGCCGTGCCGACCGCCGCCCGCTGGCGCAGGTCGGCCGAGGAAAGTCCGTCAGCCACCCTCTCCCTCCCGGCGGTCGCCCATCCGCGTAGCCGCGAGCTCCGGCGTCCTGTCGGCGCTGGTGGTGGGAGCAACGGCGCGCGCCGCGCTTGTGGTCAGCACCTCGGACAGTGCCGACTCGGGGATTCTCCATCCCGAGCCGTTGAGCCGCAGGCCACGAACGCGGCCCTCGCTTAGCCATCCGTAGAGGCAGCGAAGGGAGATCCGCAACTCGCCTGCCGCCTCGTTGACCGTGTAAAGCCGTTCCATTGTTCTAGTCTCCTTGACGGAGAAGTATAGCGTAGAACAGACCAGGGCACAATCTTTTATCCCCCGTATTACCTGTCCTGCATCCTATAGCTTCCCCTGGCATTCCACTGCATCGCACAGCGTCCCCGACACCCCCACGGCAACGGCCGCATGCCACCAGTGGGCCGGCACCAGATGGCGAGTGGGGATGCCCAGGCATCTGGCGGCCGGCATCCCGTCGTTGCGTCCCGTCGAACCGGGCGTGAGCCCGCCCCGGGAGGCGAGCGCGGGGAGTCTCCCTCGGGGGAGGGGGGGCCACCACGGATCAGCCCGTCGTGCGCTGGTGCCTGCCCCGCTCCGGTCGCGAACCGCGGCCGACCGGGCGTGCATCGGCCCCCCGATGGCGCAAAGGGTAGTTTTCCTCGCGCTGCACCGGGAAAAGGTATGTTGACGGCGCTCGGCGATTCGCCCCAATAATGGCGCAGGAACGAGGTGGCGGGGGCCACGAGCGTAAGGATGACACGGAGGGGTGACCGACGGCTGAGAGGAAGTCCGCGCGTAAACACAACCTCGTTTGGATCGTCGCGGGAGCGGTCGGTCTGGCCATGGCCGGCTGGGTCGCGACGGCGCTGCTCGTGGGCGTGTTCGTCGGGGTTGGACGCACGGTGGGGGAGCACTTCACCAGTGTCGTCGCCACGCCGACGCGGGGAGGAGCGGCCGCGTTCCCACCGAGTGCGACGCCGACCGTGGCCTTCCCGGATTCGATGGTGAGCACGGCGACGGACGTGGCGACCGCGCACCTGGTCGTGACGGCGACACCGGTGCCGGCCACGCCAACGCCAGTTCCGACAGTAGCGCCCACGCCGGTCACCCTGCCGGTGCACCTGTTGGTGACGAGCTGTGCGCTCGCTGGGTGTAGCTTCGCTTACCCGAGCTCCGTCGCGGTGCAGGTTCCGCCGGCCTACGCCGGTGCGCTCGGCGCGTACGGCGCCGCGGGAATCGTAGTCGTGGGTCCTGCTGGGTGGACTGGAGTGGGGAGCGTTGGCGTCCAAGGGAACACCTTCGTGTCGCTTTACCCGGTCGGGAGCTCGAGGACACGGGGGCCACGCGTCGAGGTGACCACGGAGTCAACTGGCGCGGCTATGCTTAATGCGGCATCCTACTTTGAGCAAGCCCGGCTGGACGAGCAGCACGAAGGGAATCCGGTGCCACCCCCACCAGCCGGTATGACGGAGACGTTCATCGACCCTGAGCTGGTGGCGTACCGGCTGCCGAACACTCCTGACGGGCTGGGGATCGATGGGGTGGCGTACTTCACCGATAAGGTGCCGGGAACGATCTTCAAGCAGGAGGAGGTCGTATTGCCCCTCGGTGAACGCAGACTCTCCACCGTGATATTGGATGCGTTCATTGCCAGGAGCATTCTGAACCCAACTGGCCTTAACAATGAAGCGAAGGCCGCTCAGTCGGCGAACGCGACGGTCGTCAAAATGACTGACCAGAACACGTTCGATCCGGGAACTGTCACCATTTCCAAGGGCCAGACCGTGACCTGGCAGAACGCGAGCTCGACGGTCCATTCGGCGACCTTCGATCCGTCCAAGGTCGCGAACAAGGCCGACGTGTCATTGCCCGATGGTGTGCAGCCGTTCGATTCTGGCTTGCTCCAGCCCGGGCAGAGTTGGTCGCACACCTTCACCGTCGCCGGAACGTACAAGTACGTCTGCATCCCGCACGAATCGTTGGGCATGCGAGGAACCGTCGTCGTTGTGGGGGAGTAGCCGGCGGTAAGCAGGCTGTAACCTCTGGCTCATTGGCATTGGACTTGGGCCTGGCCGCGGTTCAAGAGGGACGCGGCTACCGGCTGGCTGGTTTTGCGACGTTCGAGGCGTACTGCCGAGAGCGCTGGGACATGGCGCGCCAGACAGCATATCACTACATCGAAGCTGCTGAGGTCATTGAAAATGTCTCCTCAGGGAGACAAGACCGGCCGTCTTTTACCCAGGCCCGCGAGCTCGCGCCGCTCCCCCCGCCGGTCCGCATCGAGGTCGCGCAGCAGGTTGACTTCGCGCATACCCCGGTTCGCGAGCTCCGGAAGATCGTTCAGCAGGCAAAGGCGCGCATCGAGGAACAGATCGAAGATGCGGAGTCAAGTGGCGCCCGGCGTCGTCGGCCGCGCGTCCCCCTCGTCCACCGAAGACCCAGCCCCGGAACCCGATCCTCGATCGGTGCGGACCGGGCCGAAGAACACGCTCACTGCCGCCGTGGTGACTCCACAGGCGAGGCATCCCCAGACCCACACAGTCCCCGGGTGACGCCGGGCCAATGCGCCGCAGTGGCGGCAGGCAAAGCCTTCCAGGGCCGGCCAGCGGTCGGAGACGGGCAGGAACAGATCGACCGACATGACAGTCACCACCAGGGAAGATGGGGAAGGTTTCGCGTAAGCATCATTTGTACGCCCGCTGGCACTCGGCGTTCGTCGAGTAGAGGCGTGGACGACTCATTGCGCCCTTCCTTCCGGCGTTCCGAGCACCACCCCGGTCACGGCGCGCTCCTGATACTCTCTCGTCCTCATCGCCAATCCCCAGCGGCACCGCTCGCCGTCGTCGCACAGCAGGACCACGATGCCCGGTCGGTGGTCCGCCGCGTCGTGGGTCGGGCCGCCACACTTTGGGCATGGTGGCGTCGGGCCGTCCAGGTGGCGCCTCGTGGGGGAGACGGACTCGGCGGCCAGGAGGAGGAGCAGCTCGGCCTTGTGGCCGGCGAGCAGGGCGCGGTCAGCCTCGGTGAGGGCATCGGCCGGGCGATAGCGGAGCTGGTCGCCGTCCGTCTGTAGCTCGATGCCCCGCGAGCGGAGATCGGCGAGTAAGTCGAGTGCGGTCATAGCTCACCCCATTTCGCGGTGTCGTCCGGTGCGAAGGTGGGTACAGGACCGTCACTACCGTCAGGACCGTCACTTTTGGCGTCTGGATGCGGGCTCAGCGAGTGACGGTCGAGTGACGGTCGGTCCGAGCGACCGTCACTTTGCGTCACTCGACCGTCACTCGGTTTGACCAAGCCCGGCGCGGATAGTGACAGTCGTGACAATAGTGACGGTCGCGGCGGTGCCTTGTCGATGGTGATGGGTCGCCGTCCGCCGGTCGTCCTCGTGCCAAAGATCACGTTGATTTCGCTGCGGCGCAGCGCCGGCGCCAATCGCCGAAGCTCGCCGGAGACCGCCCGCGCGTTCTGCGGCCAGGTCTTCATCTTCGTCGCCTTCTCGTCGACCAGCTCGCTGAGCTTGCCAAGGAGCTCGCCGGCGGTCCCTTCCCACGGCAGGCTATCGCACAGAATCAGCAACGCCGGTCCGATCACACTGCCCTCGATTGTCGCGGCTTCGGCATTCTTCCGCGCCGTCGCGTACGCGACGAGGAACGCCGGCGCTTCCCCGCGTGCCTGTTCCGCCGCCACGGCCACCCGCGCGAAGTCGGCCATTCGGGGTAGGCGGTCAAGATGAACCATCGGAAGCATCCGCAACGCACCGGCCAGGCTATCGAGCAGCGCGCCGAAGATTGCCGGCGCCGCCGCATCGAACGCGGCGAGCAGCGTCTTCTCGTCGCGGCGTTGGTCTTCGGGGATCGGGGGCATCGTTACATCGACCACGCGATCGGCCAGGTCGCCCCGGGCGACGTAATCCTCGATTCCGTTAAGGAGCACCGGCCGGCGCGCGGCGAAGAGCGCCTCGTCGAAGTCGGTGTACAATTCCCTCGTCGCGAAGCCACCGCCGGTCACCAGCGAGCACAGCCCGTCGGATAGCCATGGGCGGATGTCAGAAACGTTGTCGTAGCCGATAATCCAGCAGGAGCGCGCCGCGATGGCGAGGTCGCGCTCATCGCGCGGGGGACGACGTAGGCTGGGCGTGGCCGGATCCACCAGCGCCCGCAGGCAGCGCGCGAGAGTGCTTTTGGCGCTCCCTTGCTCCCCCTTCAAGGCGAGCACCGGTATTGGCCCATGGTCGGCGAGCGCTGCCACCAGCCAGGCCCTGATCAGCGCCCAGTCGCCATCGTCGGGCACGTTGACAAACTCGCGGAGGTCGTCGAGCCTGCCGCCGCGGGTCGGCTCGAAGAGTGCGCCCAGCCCCGGTGACCGGCGGAACATGACCGGCGGGTCAGTTAAAATGTCCCAGCCGCTTTCGGTCACGTGAACCGCGCGCCAGTCCCGATCACCCAGGTCGACAAACAGGCCGTCGGCGCCGTCCGGGGCGACACGCACATAGACGGCCCGGCATTCGCCGTCGAACTGCGCGATAGCGTCGATTAGGCTCAGTGCCATCGCGACCGACTCGGGCCGGGGTGCGTCGCCGGCGGTGGTGTAGTGCGCGCGGACGAGCCATCGGCGAAAGCCTTTGCTTCGGGTCGGCCAGACTTCGTGATGATCCCCCACGGCCAGACGAGCGTACGTGTCGCCGGTCGCATCGTGGAACAACTCCCCCTGACGGGCTAGGTCAACGAGCATATCGGCCTGGCTCTTCTTCTCGTCGTCGTCACCCCCCGGGCTATCGTCCACGTCGGCGTTCCCCGGATCGGACCCGTTCCCCTGACTCACCGCTTCGCGGACCGCTCCGAAAGTGATTCCGAGCTTCCGGGCCAGCTGCTTGCCGACAGCTTCGCGCGCGCCCGGCCCGACCGCGCGCAGCAGCGGCGTCGCCTCGGCGATCGTCGCGTCGATCGTTGCCGGGTCAGGATCCGCCGGGATACCCGCGACTAATTCGCCGAGCTGGGCGAGCGCGTCCTCGCGGGACACACCTGGTGGTGCCTGGCTGCCAGGAGCGGTAGTCCCGTTCGCACTCGTCCCGTTCAGCGTGGGCGTGGGCGCTGGGACCGTCTTCGCCAGCCGCGCCTCGTCGAGAACCTTATCGGCGATGCGTTCGTACTCAGCTTCGCCGTCGTCGCGACGCTCGCTGTACTTGGCGAAGCCGAGCGTCAGGTCGCGCTCGGCCAGCGCGTCGACGATCGTCCGACGCGACGCGCCAGCCTGCGCGAGGACCTGGCCGATCAGGAAGAGCGTGTCCGAGCGGTCGACGTCGGTGTGCTCGCCGCGCTTGACGATCGTGCCGCCTAGCTTGACGCGCACGCCGCGCCAGGTATCGAGGGCCGGCCCTACCAGGCGCACCGGCGGGTCGTCACCGTCCTTGGCCGCTGGTGCGGGCGGCGTGTGCTCGCTGGCCGTCTTGAGCAGGTCCACAGCCCAGTCGGGCGCGTCGGCGAGCTCCATCTCCGCGAGGTCCAACACATCGAGGAAGATCGCCGCGCCCGTGCGGTGCTCGCCGTGAACGATGGCAATGCCCTTGCTCAGAACGTCGATCGCGCCGGTCGCACCCTTGTGGATCGCGCGCGCGAGCGCGCAATCCTCCGGCGCCCGGTAAAGCAGCGACGGGTTGCGCGATTGGCGAATGACTGATGAGGGCGCGCCGAGCTGGTACACCTCATCGAACGCTGCCTGGCTGTCGGGGTCGACGTGAATCAGGCGCGACTTTTCCAGGATGATACCGACGTTCGCCCGCGGGGCGCGTCGGAACGTGTCCTCAAGCTTCTTGCGCGTCAGGCGTTCCGCTGCCCAGGGCACCAGCGGTGTTTTTCCGATCTGCTTCGGGTCTTTGCTGTGATCGTGTGTCTCGCCCGGCCTGGTTTTCCACGGGGAACCGCAGCGCTCCCCGTCGTCGATCGGCCAACAAAGCGGGACAACCCAGTAGCCGGCATCGTGCAGGGCGAGCGCAACCTGACCGTTCGTCAGATTATCGCGGGGAACACATGTGCTAGAATGGGACTCACTCATGGCGATTTTCGACGCATTGGCTGTACCTCAAACCCTTCGACCGCCGGCTCTTCCCGCCGGCGGTCCACATCTGTTGGCATGGCTATACTTTCGCCTCCGCTGGCGTGTGTACCCGACGTCGCGGTCGTCGGGCGCGCGTCCACCGGCGCGCGCTGCGGGTCGCCTCCTCCCCCAGGGCCGCGCGAAACTCGCGCAGCGTCATCGCGATCACGTCTGCTTGCGCCTGCAGAAGTCGCCGGTCATCACTCGTCGGCTCCCGGGCGATGATCGTGGCCTCGAGTCGTGCCAGGGTTCGCCGTAGTCGCCCGGCGATGCAGAGAACTTCAGGGGGGGGTACTTGTGGCGCAGCATTCGTCCGCATATGATCACCAGCGTTGTGCATGCGAACCTCTTTTCCGCCGCCGGCTAAGCCGGCAGGCAACCGGCGGCGACCTCTGTATCTGGATTAGAAAAACGCCCGCCCACGGGATCGCTCCCATGGGCGGGCGTCGACGACGCGGGCCCCCGGCGGCGGCCGGGGCCTCGCGGGGCCGGCCGCCATTGCTGTGTCTGGCTTAGGCACCCGAGCCGGCGGGATCGACGCCCTCCTCGAGGCGCTCGGTAGCTCGCTCTGGTGATTCCTCGCGATCCCTCTCCACCGGGCGCGACGCCAAAAGTATCCGCCAGAGCCTCTCCCAGGCAACCCGCTGCTGCGGGACATTCTGGGTGCTCATACCTCGACCCCTGGATCACTGACGACGGGTCGGTCAGCGTCAAGAAGGCCAAGCTGTCGGAGCCGCGTACGAATAATGGCGTGCGCCTGGTCGGAGATTGGGCGTAGCTCCGCCTGGGCCAGTAGGATGAGTGCCCGGTACTCGTGCTCGTCGAGGGGGATTTTCAAACGCTCCACCACCATTGGGCCAACTCCTGTGGCGCGTCAACATCGCGCTGCACCAGGAGGGTCGCTCACCGGGCCAGCCCGGTGTCAATTGGCCCGAATGGCCCAAAAGTGGCTATTCCCGACGCTTCGGCACAAGATCCGGGTACTTTTTACGTAGCCTGCCAATTTCGTTGTGGATCGTGTGGACCGCCCTGCTAACTCGGGACGCTATCTCGCCTTCTGTTTGACCTGCCAACCAGTACGTGACGATCGTCCGTTCACGTTGGTTGAGGGTCCTGAGAAGTTCCTCGCTGCGGTCGGACGGTGGACTCCCTTGTACGCCCCGGACGGCCAGTGGCCGCTCTCCCCGCGGCACTATTTGCCCAGGGGGGGTGGATTGTTCGGAATAGCCCAGTCCTCCAACTCCGGAAAGGCCCGCCGCATCGCCGCTTCAAATTGCCCGAGCAGCTGGTCTACCTCCGGGATCGCGCCGGGGGGCGGGATCCCGAGGCGCGTGCCGCGATCATCCTGTTTCGACGAAAGCGGGGCCCGAGCCTCGACGCGGACGCGACTCGGACCAAGCGGGCCAATGGCAATCTCCAAGAGGATTGGATCCTCACAACAGGCACCAACACAAATCGAGCGGGGATCGAGGTCCGGTGCGATCACGCATTGGAGCCGGGGCAAGCGCCAGGGCGACCCTGCCGGAAAGGAAGGGTCGCCGAACAGGGCGATGGAGAAGTTTCCACGGCCGCCTCGACGATGCCAGGCGTGCCTGGGGCCGATGAGGTACAGGAGCGAGATGGGCGAGCCCCGTCTCTCCCCCCAGTATTCTGTGTTCGCCTCGAGAACAAAGTCGTGAAGCCATCGACCGAACAGTGCCGGCTTTGTCGATGCGTACCGTACCATGGGCACCTCCGACTCGGTGAGGGGTTGCCGGGCTGGCCCGTGAGTCGGCACGGTCCACTTGCGGGCGCTGATCGGGCGCCACCCGGCACGTCAGCTATTCTACGCGACGCGGCAAGCACGGCCAGGGCGCCGCGGTCGCCGCGGTGCAGTCACGGCACCCGGCGCGCGGTAGGCCGTCGTGGTAGCCGTCGGCGTGGTCGCGGGCCAGGAGCCGCTGGTACGCGATGCGGGCATATCCGAAGCCGCAGGCGGCGATCGCCACCAGCCCGGACTCGTCTTCCCAGCGCCCGGTCGTCGCCCTCCCGCACGTCGTACAGGGGGCCGTCGCCGCGTCGCGATGATGCCAGAGAGTCAGGCCATCGTGGGTGATCTTCTGCATCGTCCCCCTCACCTCGTTTCCTCGAGCGATTCTGCCGCCCGGCTTGGCGATACGTCGCGGTCGGTCCAGCGAAACGGGATGCTATTGTGCTGATAGCAGGACTGAGTTCTGGAACCTGTTCCAGCCGGTCGCGGCGCAGGGTGCCACCGGAGGCACGATGGGCGGGACTCGCCCGGCGGGCGGCATGGGCGGGCAGACCGGCGGCATGGCTGGCCAGATCGGTCGCGGAGCAGGCCAGGGCAACCGGGGCGCCGAGGGCCAGGGCCGCGAATGAGGCGGACTCGGGACCGCGGGGCGCTAAGGGACCACGACGGGCTGCCTCACCTCTCGCTATTCGATCGATAAGCCAGGGCGAGAACGACGCGGGTGAGCGCGAGGTGCTGCACACCTCACGCTCACCCACGTCGTTCTCGCCCAGGCTGTGCTGTCGTCTGAATGGTCAGTGGCACGACGAATGCGGAGATTTCGTCGTGCCACTGACCATTTCGACAGCGGAGGTAGGCCATGGCGATGCGCCGGAGTCGAACGCCCTACGGGTCCTGGCTGAAGCCGACGCCGCGGCCGGGAGAGGCAGCCTGCGCGCGGCAACTGCCGGTGAACGTCGAGGTTGCGCCAGACCGCATCCTCCTGTGCAGCCACCTGCCCGGCTTCGCCCCCGAGCAGATCGACGTGCGAACGACTCAGCGGGACGTGTCGATCAGTACCCATCGCCCGGTGCAGGGAACGGCCGAGCAGCGCGTCACCCACGAGGTCTATCTGGGCAACTGGTACCGTCGGATTCGGCTGCCACACGCCGTTCGCCCTGACCTCGCGACCGTGACCTACGATAATGGCGAGCTGACGATCTGCCTGCCCCGTGTCACCCCCGCGCGCTCGATCATCCTGACGCTTCCTGGTTCGCAGGTCTTCGACCGGCTGGAGATTCCCATGCGCACCTCCGCGGACCTGTCGCCGCCTTCACCTGGACGCACCGGTACGATCTTCAATCCTTGAGCGGGTGGTGGGCAAGGCTGTCAGGGAAGAGATTTGCGCCGCGAATCTCTTCCCTGACAGCCCTGCCGACCACCCGCTCAGCTAGACTTTATCCATTTGCTCAAGCAGCCCTGCGGAGGGGCCGACGATGCACGAACGCGCCACGAGCCTAACCGTGGAGCCAAAGGGATTAAGTCTAGCTCAGGCGGAAGAAACGATGAGTGCCCACTCGTGTTTCGTCAGGAGGGGGGCGG
>Ga0307373_10014484_pt1 | contig 10843 bp, 11 predicted proteins | sample OX2MG_FD_202534 | JGI IMG/M metagenome (GOLD analysis project Ga0307373, IMG submission 202534) | Soil microbial communities from Risofladan, Vaasa, Finland - OX-2 | ecosystem: Environmental > Terrestrial > Soil > Coastal area > Acid sulfate soil | place: Finland: Risofladan, Vaasa | collected... | reverse complement strand
AGGTCGGTCGCACCCGCAGCGACGAGATCCGGCCACCAGTCGGCCAAGTTCGGCGGGACCTGGATGCCGATGTCCGGCATCAACCGCCTGGCGTGCACGATCAGCCGCTTCATGTCCTCGATCGACACCGGACACGCCCAGTCGGGCAGCGGCAGGTGGGGCCTGCCATCGGCCACGCCCGTACGCCAGTACTCCTGGGCGGCCTCGTCTGCGATCTGCGCGGGCTCCTGGCCGTAGTAGCGCTGGTGGGGCACGAAGTTCTGCAGGATCACCTCCTGGATGTGGCCGTGTTCGGCGTGCACCCTCGCCAAGGCTTCGAGCGATTCGATCCGCTCGGACTCGGTCTCACCGATGCCCACGAGGATGCCCGAGGTGAACGGGATCTTCAGCTCGCCTGCCGCCCTGATCGTCTCCAGGCGCCTGGCCGGGTGCTTCGTCGGCGACCCCGCGTGCACGGTCTGCATCAGCCGCTCGGAGATCGACTCCAGCATCAGTCCCTGCGAGGCGGTCACCTCGCGCAGGCGGGCCAGATCCTCGCGTGAGAGCACACCGAGATTGGTGTGCGGCAAGAGACCCCGCTCCAAAGCGCGCTCGCAGGCCCAAACCACGTAGGCGGTGAAGTCCTCGTGGCCGTACTCAGCGAGCTTCGTGGCCACCTCGGGGTTGACCTCGGGCTTCTCGCCCGTGAGGACGAGCAGCTCCTTGACCTGGCGCTTGGCCGCACCGTCGAGGATCGCAAGCACTTCATCCGGTGAGTACAAATGCGCCTGATGCGTCGCAAACGCGCAGTACTTGCAGTAGCAGCGGCAGGTACGCGAAAGCGACAGCGTCAGGTTGCGCGAGAAGGTGACGCGGCGCCGCATTCCCCGAGTGTATGACGCCCCTCGCAGATCCGTCCGACCGGCCTCGTAGCTTGCCGGCCATGCTCAAAGACAATGCACGCCTCGCTGTGGCCGAGTTCATCGGAACGTTCACCCTGATCTTCGTTGGCGCCGGCTCGATCATCGCCTCCGAAGGCCTCGAATCCTCGTCGCTGATCGGCGTCGCGATCGCCCATGGCCTGGCGATCGGGGTGATGGTCGCCGTGTACGCGCGCGTGTCGGGCGCGCACTTCAACCCTGCCGTCACCTTCGGCTTCCTGCTGACGCGCCGCATCAAGCCGGCGCTCGCGGGCATTTACTGGGTGGCTCAGCTGGCGGGTGCGGCAGCGGCGGCGCTGCTGCTGCGCGAACTGCTGCCGAGCGGACCGACCGAAGCGGTGCACCTTGGCGTGCCTGCGCTCGGCCACGAAGTCCATGCGGGCGCGGGCGTCGTGCTGGAGGGCATCCTCACGTTCCTGCTGGTGACGGTGGTGTTCGGCACCGCGGTGGACCCCAAGGGCGCGTTCAAGTCGATCGCGGCGCTGATGATCGGCCTGACGATTACGATCGACATCCTGATCGGCGGACCCTTCACGGGTGCCGCGATGAACCCGGCACGCGCGTTCGGCCCGCAGCTGGTGGGCAATTACTGGTCCAACGGGTGGGTCTGGTACGCCGGCCCGCTCGTAGGCGGCGCGATTGCCGCGGTGCTGTACGAGTGGCTGTACCTGCCCGGACGCTCCACCAAGAAGCCGCCGCCGGTAGCCGAGGGCATCGCCCAATAAGAGGGTGGCGCAGGCGGCCGCAGGCCGACGAGCCGGGGCCCCTCTATTTTTGGATCTGGGTGGCGCAGGCGGCCGCAGGCCGACGAGCCGGGGCCCCTCTATTTTTGGATCTGGGTGGCGCAGCCGGCCGCAGGCCTGCTGGCCGAAACGGGGATTCGCTCCGGAGGCGCGTGTCTCCCGGCTTCGGTCGGGCCCCTCTATTTTTGGATCTGGGTGGCGCACAAGAGGGTGGCGCAGGTGGCCGCAGGCCGCCGAGCCGGGCCCCTCGCTTTCCCAGTCAAGCCGCAGGCCGCCGAGCCGGGCCCCTCGCTTTCCCAGTCAAGCCGCAGGCCGGCGAGCCGGGCCCCTCTCCAATCAGATCTCTACTGCCCTATCCTGGGCCGCCATGGGCAGCTCCCCCCGCGTCTACCTGGCCCGCCACGGCCAGACGGCCTACAACCTCGAGGGGCGTTTCCAGGGCCAGCTCCCGGTCCCGCTCGACGATACTGGCCGCGCCCAGGCCGCCGAACTGGCCGAGCGGGCCGCTATCCACGACTTCGCGAAGCTGTGGTGCAGCCCGCTGCTGCGCGCTCGCGAAACCGCGGATATCGTCGCGGCGCGGATCGGCTTGGAGCCGCACGAGGATGAGCGGTTGATGGAGACCGACGCCGGCGACTGGACCGACCGTTCGTTCGCCGATGTGCAGGCGCAAGCGCCGGACGCCTTTGCGGCGTTCGCAGCAGGCGAGCCGGACTTCGCCTTTCCCGGCGGGGAGTCCTTCGCCCAGCAGGGCATTCGCGTCGCCGCGGCGCTCGCCGGTGTCGAGCAGGGGGCGCTACCCGCGCTGGTCGTGTGTCACGGCGGGGTGATCCGCATCGCCATCTTCCAGCGCGTCAGCCGGGGTGTGGCGATGAGCGAACGCGTGCCGAATGGTGCGCTGATCCCGCTCGAGGAGACGGCGCAGCGCGAGGATGCCGGCGGCGTTGTTACCTAGTTGAGTAGTCCCGACACCAGCACCGCCCCTTCGCGGGCCATGCGCGAACGGGGAACGACCAGATCGAATCCCACGCTCTCGGCCAGACCGCGGACGTCCACGTCCACATGCGAGTAAAACGCGAGCGTGCGGAGGGCCTGCAAGCCCTCAGGCGGCAGCGACTGAAGCAGACCGGCACGACGCGCGGGGTCGTCGGTGAGATCGACCACCAGTACATCCGCGCCGCTCAGCGCACCAGGCAGGCGCTCTTGATCCCCAACCAGATCGACGGTGTGACCGTCAGCGCTCAAATCTGCCTGGACGCGCGAGCCGAACAGCAGGTCCGGGATATATGCCACAACACTCGCCATCGCTCGATCACCACCGCGCGGCTTGCGGACGCTATTGCGCGCGCAGGCGGCGGAAATCTTCGCGCACCGACTGCGGGCGCCCCCACATCTGCACGACCTCGACACGCCCTGAGCGCACCTCCCGCACGACGAGCTCGCCCTCGATGCCGGCGTCGTCGAGCAGGCTGAGCGTCCCGTGGACCGTGGGCGCCGCGGCGGCATGACCAAAGTGATGGGCGACGAGCAGGCGCCAGTGCCAGTCGTGGTGGGAGTAGGGCCGCGCGTTGCACGTCACGAGGTAAACCGCGGCGTCCACGTACAGCGACTCATCGGAGATCCGCAGATCGAGCTCCAGATCCGTCCAATCCTCGGGCAGCGAGTCGACGATCGCCTGAAATGTGTCAGCCAAGCCCATTGCGAGGAAGCCTACCGTGGGGACCGAACGAAGAGGGACCCAGCTGACTGACGGAGGAGGGGCCCGGCTCGCTGGCCTCCGGCCAGCTGCGCCACCCTCCTGGCGACCTTTAGGCCGGCCACGCCACCCTCCCGACGGCCCTTTAGGTCGGCTGCGCCACCCTCTAAGCTCGAATTCGTGGTAGCCATCGACACAACCCGACTTCAGGACGAGTACCGGGCGCTCACCGAGAGCTGTGGCTTGGTGGATCGCTCGGAGCGGGGCAAGCTCGCCCTGACCGGCCCGGAGGCGAAGGCCTTTCTCGCCGGGCAGGTGACCAACGACATCGAGGCGCTTTCGGTTGGGAGCGGCTGTTACGCGGCATTCCTCACTCCCAAGGGCAAGATGCTCGGCGACCTGCGCGTCCTCGATCTCGGAGACGAGCTGCTCCTCGATACCGAGCGCGTGGCGCTCCAGTCCCTGTTCGACATGATCCGCCGCTTCAAGATCGGCTACGACCTGGAGCTGCACAAGCGCACCGCCGAGCGTGGCCTGCTGTCGCTGATCGGGCCAGACGCGGTAGGAGTCGCGGACGCCGAGGGGCTGGCCGACGTCGAGCATTCCAACGCGTTCACCGAGATCGAGGGCATCGCGGTGCTGGCGGTCCGCACCTACGTGGGGACCGACATGATCTGCAAGGCGAGCGACAGCGAGCGGCTCACGAGCGCATTGCTCGCTCGTGGCGCAGAGACGGTGTCAGAGCAGACGGCGGAGATCCTCCGCGTCGAGCGCGGCCGGCCCCGCTACGGAATCGACCTCGACGACACCGTCATCCCCCAGGAGGCGGGCCTCAATGAGCGCGCCGTCAGCTTCACCAAGGGCTGCTACGTCGGCCAGGAGACGGTGGCACGCCTGTACTACAGGGGCAAGCCCAACCGCCACCTGCGCGGCCTGCGCTTGTCCAAGCCGGCCGCAACAGGCGACGAGTTGCGCCTCGGCGAGAAGCCGGTTGGGCGCCTGGGCAGCACCGTGGTCTCCCCCGCCCTCGGCCCGATCGCGCTCGCACTCGTGCGCCGGGAGGCCGAGCCTGGCGCCATCCTCTCCGCCGGCGAGCATGGTGCCAGCGCGCAGGTCGCCGAGCTGCCGTTCGCTCCCATATAGGATTGCTGGCCGTTCCGTTTTCCTACACACGAGGTTCTGAGCACGTGGCCATCGATCTCCAGCAAGTCTCATCCATAGATGTCGAGCCGGGCGAGCTGCCCAAGACGATGGCCGCCTGGGTGATCCGGGAGGAGCGCTTCGGCGAACCGAAGGACGCCTTCCAGCTCGAGGAGATCGAAGTCCCAGAGCCCGGCGCGTTCGAGGTGATCGTGCGCGTGATGGCCGCCGGCGTCAACTACAACAACGTGTGGGCGGCACTCGGTAAGCCGGTATCGGTTATGAAGTACGGCGACCACCCCGAGTTCGGCCATCACATCGGTGGCTCGGACGCCTCCGGCGTCGTCTGGAAGACCGGCGCCGGGGTGACGCGCTGGAAGCCCGGCGACGAGGTCGTCGTGCATTGCAACCAGGCCTCCTATGAGGACCCCGAGGTGCACGGCCTCGATCCGATGGCGGCGCCGTCGCAGAAGATCTGGGGCTACGAGACGACCTGGGGATCGTTTGCCCAGTTCACCAAGGTCCAGGCCCAGCAGCTGCTGCCCAAGCCCCAGGCGCTGAGTTGGGATGAGGCGGCCTCCTATGGCCTGGTGTACTTCACCGCCTACCGCATGCTGATCACGCGCTGCAAGCTGCAGCCCGGCGCGAACGTGCTGATCTGGGGTGCCGCGGGCGGCCTGGGTGTGTTCGCGACCCAACTGTGCGCCCTCGCCGGCGCGCACTGCGTCGGCGTCGTGTCCTCGGCCGAGAAGGGCGAGCTGGTCAAGCGCCTGGGCGCCGTCGACTACATCGACCGCGGCGAGTTCGCCGGGATGATGCGCAAGGGCGGCGAGAGCCCCGAGGAGGAGAAGGCGCGCTTCAAGGTCTCGCTCGGCTTCGCCAAGCGGGTCAAGGAGATTCTCGGCGACGCGCCCGACATCGTCTTCGAGCACGTCGGCAAAGCCACGTTCCCGACCTCTGTGTTCACGGCCAAGACTTTCGGCAAAATCGTGATCTGCGCGGGCACGACGGGGATCGACCTCGACTTCAACGTCGCCTATTTGTGGATGCGCCAGAAGGAGATCCTCGGCTCGCACTTCGCCAACGCGTATGAGTGCACGAAGGCCAACGAGCTGATCGAGTCCGGCCAGATCCGCCCGGTTCTGTGGCGCACGCTCGGCTTCGAGGGCGTCGCCGAAGCGCACCAGCTGATGCTCGAAAACAAGCACCTCGGCAAGATCTCGATCCTCGTCGGCGCCGATTCCGAGGGCCAGGGCAAGACCGCCGAGGGCCCCGGCGCGATCCACGCGGAGGTCGGCGCCTGATGGCTGGCACGGTGATCATCCCGTGGTACGCCACGGGCTTTCGCGCCGACGCTTTCCAGCAGGCCCTGGACGTTCTCGCCGCTACTGCCCTGCGCTACAACGCGAGCTCCTACGCGGTCTACCGCGCGCGCGATGACCGCTACAAGTTCCAGCAGCTCGCGAGCTTCGAGGAGAAACTCGATTGGGAGCGCTACTGGGAAGGTCCTGAGATGACCGATTTCCGGGTGCTCCACTCCAGCTGGTACCAGGTCCCGGTGCTCTATGGCTGGTGGGACCTTACCGCCGGTGGCGCCATCGCCCCCGAGCCAGCGCTCGCCGGCAACGGTCACGCAAATGGCCACGGAAACGGCGCGGCCACTGGCGAGAGCGCTTAGCCCTGCTCGAGGGGGGCCATCGTAAGACCGGCGCCCTTCAGCTGCTCCCAATAGTGCTCGGCCGTCTCCTGCTGACCGCTGTACACGATCGCCTGGCCGGAGCTGTGGATCAGGTTGGCGAGCTCATGCCCACGCTCCAGCGTGGTCGCGGGGATATACCGCGCGAGCGTGCGGGCGACGTGGTCGAAGGTGTTGTGGTCGTCGTTGCGCACGATCACCCTCCACGAGTCGCCCAAGCCGCTGCCCGGCGATCCGATTCGTGGCAGCTCGGTCGTTTGGCCCGTCATCCTGCGCCAGGATAATGCTCCGCCGTACAATTGTCAGTATGAGCGGCGATCAAGCCCCACGGCTGGCGCAGCCTGACCGGCCCTGGATGATGCGCACATACGCCGGGCACTCGACGGCAAAGGCGTCCAACGAGCTCTACCGGGGCAATCTCGCGAAGGGGCAGACGGGATTGTCGGTCGCTTTCGACCTACCGACCCAGACCGGATATGACCCCGACGACGAGCTCTCTCGCGGAGAGGTGGGCAAGGTGGGGGTTCCGGTGGCCCATCGCGGCGACATGGCCACCCTGATGGACGGCATCCCGCTGTCGGAGATGAACACCTCGATGACGATCAACGCCACCGCCGCGTGGCTGCTGGCGCTGTACATTGTGGCCGCCGAAAATCAGGGGGTCGACCAGTCCCAGCTTCAGGGAACCACCCAGAACGACATCATCAAGGAGTTCTTGGCGCGGGGCACCTACGCCTTCCCGCCCGCGCCCTCGATGCGCCTGATCGCCGACATGATCGCCTACACGGTCGAGCACGTCCCCAAGTGGAATCCGATCAACGTCTGCTCCTATCACCTGCAGGAGGCCGGAGCCACACCGGTGCAGGAGATCGCCTACGCGATGAGCAACGCGATCGCCGTGCTCGACGCGGTACGCGAGCGCGTTTCGGCTCCGCGCATGGGCGAGGTGTTCGGTCGCATCTCGTTCTTCGTCAACGCCGGGGTGCGCTTCATCGAGGAGCACGCGAAGCTGCGCGCGATGGGCATCCTGTGGGAGGAGCTGGGGCGCGAGCGCTACGGGGTGACCGACCCCAAGCACCTGCGGTTTCGCTACGGCGTGCAGGTCAACTCGCTCGGGCTGACCGAGGCCCAGCCGGAGAACAACGTGCAGCGCATCGTGCTCGAGGCGCTCGCCGTCACACTCGGACGCGACGCGCGCGCACGGGCGATCCAGCTGCCGGCCTGGAATGAGGCACTGGGTCTCCCCCGTCCTTGGGATCAGCAGTGGTCGCTGCGCATCCAGCAGGTGCTCGCGTATGAAACCGACATCCTCGAGTACCCCGACATTTTCGAGGGGTCGAAGGTGATGGATGGCCTGGTTTCCGAGCTGCTGGAGGGCGCACGCGCGGAGATGGCCGTGGTCGCCGAGCACGGCGGCGCGGTGCAGGCGGTCGGATACATGAAGGGCGCGCTGGTGGACTCCCATCGCCAGCGCATCCATCGCATCGAGTCCGGGGAGCAGGTCGTCGTCGGCCAGAACCGCTTTACAGAGACGGCTGTCTCGCCGCTGACAGCCGACGCCGAGGGCGGCATCCTGGTCGTCGACCCGGCCGTCGAGGCCGAGCAGATCGAGGCGGTGCGCCGATGGCGCTCCGAGCGCGACCAGACCGCGGTGGACGCGGCCCTGTCCGACCTCGCGCGGGTCGCGGGCGAGGAGAGCTCTCGTGAGAACCTGATGGCTCCGACGATCGCCGCCGCGCGGGCCGGCGCCACCACGGGCGAGTGGGCACGCACGCTGCGCGAGGTGTTTGGCTCCTACCGTGCACCCACCGGCGTGGGCGAGGCCAGCGGGCACGAAACGCCGGACGCTGATCTGACAGAGCTGCGCGAGGAGGTCGCGAGGCTCCAGGAGCAGCTCGGCCGGCGACCGAAGATCCTCGTCGGCAAGCCCGGTCTCGACGGCCACTCAAACGGCGCCGAGCAGATCGCCGTACGCGCCCGGGACGCGGGGATGGACGTGGTCTACGAAGGGATCCGCCTCACGCCGGCCCAGATCGCCTCTTCGGCGCTGCAGGAGGGTGTGCACGTGATTGGCCTGTCGATCCTCTCGGGCTCTCACCGCGAGCTGATTCCCGCGGTGATCGACGCGCTGCGCGAGGCCGGCGTGCAGGCACCCGTGGTCGTCGGCGGAATCATCCCCGACCAGGATGTCGAGCCGCTGAAGCGCGCCGGCGTGGCCTGCGTCTACACCCCCAAGGACTTCGACCTCACGCGCATCATGCGCGACATCGTGGAGCTGGTGGGCAACAGCGTACCGGCGTCTGTTTAGGTGGACGGCGCAGAACTCGGAACGCGCCTGCGCGAACGCGACCTCAGCGCGGCCCCGGCCGCGCTGAACCTGTTGGAGAGCGCCACGGCCAAGGATCGCGAGCAATCCGCGGCGTTGCTACGCGAAGTCTCGCCCCAGTCCCTCGGAGGCGAGGCACCCGGGCACGTCATTGGGATCACCGGTCCGCCGGGCGCCGGCAAGTCGACGCTGCTCTCGGCGCTGCTGCACGCCTGGCGGGGGCAGGACAAGACGGTCGCGATGCTGGCCGTCGACCCGAGCTCGCGTCGCTCCGGCGGGGCGCTCTTGGGAGACCGAGCGCGGATCGAGCTCGACGCCGCCGATCGTGGTGTCCTTGTCCGCTCGACCGCCGCCGGAGAGCGTTTGGGAGGACTGGCCTGGCCGACCCGCGCGGCGGCCCAGGCGCTGGCGGCAGCGTTCGACGTGGTGGTGATCGAGACCGTCGGAGTCGGGCAGGCCGAGACAGAGATAGTCGACGTGGCCGACACCATCGCCGTGGTCGTGCAGCCGGGCAGCGGCGATGCCCTGCAGTTCCTGAAGTCCGGCATCATGGAGATCCCCGACGTGCTCGTCGTCACGAAGGCCGACCTCGGCGAGCTGGCCGTACGCACCAGGCGCGATCTCAGTGCGTCGGTGCGCTCGCTCGGCTCGCGCTCCACACACGTGCTCGCGGTCTCCTCGCTGCCACCGCCGCAGGGCATCGACGAGCTGATCGCGGCGCTCGAGCAGCACCGTGCCGGTCTCGACCTCGCCGACCGGCGACTGCGTGCGCGCCGCGCGAGCGCGCTTGCCGACTACACCCACGAGCATGGCGAGCGCGGGCTGCGTGCCCTGGGCGGCCGTCGCGCCGCCGAGGCGCTGCTCGCCAAGCAGGAGCCGGGCCTGGACGTGTTGGCGCTCGTGGCGGCCTTGGAGCGAAGTACCGGAGCTGACGATGGCGCGTGATCTATTGATGATCGTCGCGGCGTTCATCCTCGCGAGCGCGCTCGCCGGCGCGCTCGGCGCCGCTAACCTCGGCACCGCACTCGCGTTCGGGCAGATGGCGCTCGCGGCTATGACGGTCTATGTGCTCCTGCGGCGCTGAGGGCGGGAACGTCTGGCATCCGCCCGGCGTCATAGAGCGTTAATGAAGCTGTACTAGCCTCCGCTCGCCGCCATGCTGGTTCTAATCCTCTTTGCCATCCTCGCCGGAGCGGGGACCGCCCTGTCGCCGTGCGTTCTGCCGGTGCTGCCCGCGCTGCTGTCGGCAGGCGGCGTCGGAGGCCGGCGGCGTCCTCTCGGGGTGGTGCTCGGGCTGACGGTCACCTTCACCGTCACGATCGTCGGGATCGCCAAGGTCGTGGGTGGCGTCGGCCTCGGCTCGGATCCGCTGCGCGACTTCGCGGTCGCGGTGCTGCTGGTTATGGGACTGACCCTGATCGTGCCGGGTTTCGCGGACCGCTTGGAGGCGCGCCTCTCGCGCGTGGCCGCCGTCGGAGTGGGCGGGATGCGAATCAATACCGGCGACGGGTTCGTCTCTGGCCTCTTCGTGGGCGCTGCGCTCGGGTTCGTCTATACCCCATGCGCCGGCCCGATCCTCGCAGCCGTGATCTCGGTGAGCGCCGCCAGCGGGCGCACTGTGGCCGTGGCGATCGCCTACGCGCTCGGCTCCGCGATCGTGCTGCTCGGGCTGACCCTCGGCGGCAGGGCACTGTTTGACCGCGTGCGCCAGGCCGGCCGTGGCCCGCTCCTGCAGCGCACGCTCGGCGCGATCATGCTGCTGACGGCGATCGCGATCATCTCGAGCCTCGACGTCAAGTTCGACCAGCTGGTGGCTGAACGCATCCCCGACGTCAACCTCACCGCCAGCATCGAGAAATCCCACGCCGTGCAGAGCCGCCTGCCGGAGATCAGCGGGCACAGCGCCAAGTTCAAGCCGAGCACCGCGGCCCCCTCGGCGCCGCGCAGCGCCAGCCAAGCCAGCCTGCTCACAATCGCCCACGGGCTGCCAAACATCGGTACAGCGCCGGACTTCACCGACACCGAGGAGTGGTTCAACACCGGTGTGGGCGGGCACTCGCATCAGCCCCTCACGCTCGCCTCCTTGCGCGGGCGGGTCGTGCTCGTCGACTTCTGGACATACACCTGCATCAACTGCATCCGCACGCTCCCCTACCTGAGGGCGTGGGACGCGACCTACCGCGGCCAGGGCCTTACGATCGTCGGCGTCGAGACACCGGAGTTCGCCTTCGAGCGCGACGCCTCCAACGTGGCCAACGCGATCGGGCAGTTCGGGATCCGCTACCCGGTCGTCCAGGACAATGAAATGGGCACCTGGAACGC
>Ga0307373_10014481_pt1 | contig 10843 bp, 8 predicted proteins | sample OX2MG_FD_202534 | JGI IMG/M metagenome (GOLD analysis project Ga0307373, IMG submission 202534) | Soil microbial communities from Risofladan, Vaasa, Finland - OX-2 | ecosystem: Environmental > Terrestrial > Soil > Coastal area > Acid sulfate soil | place: Finland: Risofladan, Vaasa | collected... | reverse complement strand
CCCCGCTGCGCCAACGTTGGGTTGGCGGGGGTGCTCGCGCGCCGGCCCACGGCCGCGGCGGCGGATGGTGTGCAGGTCGTGGTTCTGCCTCGCACCGCGGCCCAGCGTGCCGAGCTGGGCTCGGTCCCGGGCTTCGTCGTACCGCCCCGCGCGATCGACGCGCAGTCGCTGATCTCCTATGCCGATCTGGTGATCTCCGCCGGCGGCACGATGAACCGCGAGGCGGTTGCGCTGGGGACGCCGGTGTACACCACGTTTGAGGGGCGCCTGGGCGCGGTCGACGAACGCTTGATCGAGGAAGGCCGCCTGAGCAAACTCCAGGAGCCCGAGCAGCTGGACCTGGGCAAGCGCACCGAGGGCACTGCCGCGGGTATGGGTGCGGGGGCGGGTGGGATTCGTATTACACGCGACCCGCGGGTTCTGGTGGACCTGTTGCTGTCCGGCCTGGATGGCTGAGTAGCCCGTACAATCTGAGCCAATGCGCCGACGGATCCGCGCGGCGGCCCTTCCCCTCCACCGGCACTCTCTGCCCCAGCTCGCGGTGGACGGGGCGCTGGTCGCGCTCGCGTACTACCTAGCCTTCCAGCTGCGCTTCGAGCACGGCCCGACCGGCTACTACTCGCACCTGCGCGAACGCACGATCTGGTGGGTACTCGCCGGCAGCCTGCCCGTGCTGGTCCTGGCACGTGTGTATCAGCGGCGCTGGCGCTACTCCGGCCAGCGCGACTACGAGGCTGTGGCGCGGGCGGTGCTTGCGGTCGTGCTGCTGAGCGTCGTGGGAGTGGAGGTGTTCCGTCCGGTTCACCACTACCGCAGCACGGCGGCGGTGGCGTTGCCGAACGGAGTGATCGTGCTGTTCGCTCTGCTCGCGCTGGTATTGCTCGTGGGCGTGCGCGCGGTGGTGCACTCGATCTACGAGCGCCGCCCACTGGCCGCGTTCGGAGGTGGGGGCAAGAACCAGCGCAGCGTGCTGATCGCCGGTGCGGGCGACGGTGGCAGGCTCGTGCTGCGCGAGATCCTGCGCAACCGTGGGCTGGGACTGACGCCGGTGGGTTTTCTCGACGACGATCCACACAAGCGGCGCCTGCGCATCGATGGAGTGCGGGTGCGCGGCAACACCGAAGGCGACCTGACACGCGTGCTCGACCAGGTCGAGCCGGATGAAGTGATCATCGCGATTCCCTCGGCCCCGGGGTCGACGCGGTCGCGGATCGTGCGCGAGTGTCGCACGCGCGGGATCCCCGTGCGTACGCTGCCGACCGTGTTCGAGCTGCTGCAGACGCGCGGCGCGCTCGCGCGTCAGATGCGCGAGGTGCGCGTCGAGGATGTGCTCGGGCGTGAGCCGGTGCAGATGGAGCTGGAGCGCGTTGGTGCCTATCTCGCGGGACAGGTGGTGCTGGTCACGGGTGCGGGCGGCTCGATCGGTGCCGAGCTGTGCCGTCAGATCGCCCGCGTTGAGCCTCACCGGATCGTGCTGCTCGACCACGCCGAGGACAACCTCTTCTCGATTCAGCGCGAGTTGGAGGACGAGCGCCACGTGTCGCCCTCGATGCTCTCGGCGGTGCTCGCCGACTGCAAGGAGGAGGAGCGCATGCGTGAGGTTTTCTCAGAGCACCGCCCGGCTGTCGTATTCCACGCCGCCGCCTACAAGCACGTGGGGCTGATGGAGGCCAATCCGGTCGAGGCGGTGCGCAACAACGCGATCGCCACGCGCGTCGTCGCGCACATCGCCGGTGAGGTGGACGTGAGGCGCTTCGTGCTCGTTTCCACAGATAAGGCGGTTGCCCCGGCGACCGTGATGGGCGCCTCGAAGGCGCTCGCGGAGTTCGCGCTGGAGGCCGCTACGGCGCGCTTTCGCGACACCCGTTACGCGGCGGTCCGGTTCGGCAATGTGCTCGGCTCCTCTGGCAGCGTGGTGCCGATCTTCCGCCGGCAGATCGAGCGTGGCGGTCCGGTCACGGTGACCGACGAGCGCATGACGCGCTATTTCATGACGATCCCAGAGGCGGTGCAACTGATCATCCGCACCGGCACGCTCGCCCGCGCAGAGTCCGAGGACCTCGCGGCCGCCCCTCAGACCGGCGGCCATACACCGGCTGAAGGCGCTTCAGCGGGCGCGGAGGTGTTCGTGCTCGATATGGGCGAGCCGGTGCGCATCGTCGAGCTCGCCCGCGAGATGATCGAGCTTTCGGGCCTGGACCCAGACCGGGACATCGAGATCGAGATCGTTGGCCGGCGCCCGGGGGAGAAGCTCCACGAGGAGCTGTTCAACGGATACGAGCGCCCGCGGCAGACGAGCGCCGAGAAGATCCTGCTGGCCGAGCGCGAGCCTCTCGGAGCGGCGGCGGTGGAGTCGATGTTCGACGAGATCAGCCTGCTCGTGCTCGAGGGCGACGCGGCAGGCCTGGCGGCGAAGGTGTCTGAGCTGTCAGCCGCACGCGGCGTGGGGAAAGTCCCCACAGCGGGACGCGCTGGGAAGGACTCCTCCGCGCCTGAGGATCTCCCTCCGTCCATGGTTGTGACAGCTCTACAGGCGCCGGAGGCGCCGGAGGAGCCTGAGGACCGGCAGTCAAGCGGCACTGAGGAGCACGGTGCGCCTGCGCCCCTCATACACTCCCCAGATTCATGACACCTTTGCCACTTGCATTTTCGCTCTCGAATTCGTTTACTCAGGCTGGGGCGGTCGCGGCATTCGCCGCCCTGCTGGCCATCGCGATCCTTTCGCTGCTCGTCTTCTCCCAAGCCCGCGAGCTAAAGCGTTTGCGCGAGTGGGCGGGACGCGCCCCGGAGCGCGCCGCTGAGTTGGAGCAGCGTGTGAGCGCTGGAGCGGCTGCTCGCGTGCAACAGGCCGCGCCTCAGGTCCCGCGCACCACCCCTGTCGTCGCCCGCCCGGCGGCGGCTGCCGCTGCAGTTGCAACACGAGTCCTCCCGGGCCAGGCTGTCCCTCCAGGGGCCCCCGGGCAAGTTGCACCTGGAACCCCCGGTGAGGCTGACCCTGCCACCGGCGTCCCTGCCTCGGCTGCCCCCGCCGGGCCAAGCAGCACTACTCCGGCTGGAGCTACGCCACCGGCCGCTGCGACGGGAGCTCCCGCAACCCAGGGAATCCCTGCCCAGGCGCCGCCCATAACGACCGGTCTCCCCGCAACTCCGGCTGCAGCCGCGGCCGCTGGCACTTCGCCCACGGACGCTGCCGCTCCGGTGAAGGGCGGAGTGCCGGACGCCCCAGCTGGCTCTCCAACCGCTGGCACTTCTCCGGCGGGTGGTATGGCGCAAGCACCAGCCGAGCCGGCTTCGCAGGTCCCGGCTTCAGGTGTTCCCGCCACTGCGGCTGCTGCCGCGCGTGCGGCGGGCGGCTCAGCCCCCCAGGCCCCACGCGCTCCCACGCCCCCAGTCGTCTCTGCACCCGCCTCCTCTCCCCAATCTGCAGATAGCGCGGCCTCCGCGCCTTCCCCGCGCCGCGCCTCGTCCTCGCGCCCGCCCGCTCCCACTGGCCCACGGCGAAGCCCGGAGGAGACCACGGCCCGCACCGCGGCAGCAGCCCGGCAGGCAGAGCGCTTGAGCGCCGAGTCGCGCACCCGGCGTGGGGACGCGAAGATCTACTCTGCGGGTAACGGGCGCTCTCCCGCCCGCGCCACCGCCCTGATCGTAGGTGCGGTGATCGCCGTCGTGGTGGTGCTCGTGCTGGTCCTCTCCTCGGGGGGCGGTGGAAAAACGGGCAGCCAGGGAGCGGCCGCTGGGCAGAGCACTGAAAAACCCGCCGCACACACCACGACTAGCTCTCACACCCACAAGGCAAGCTCGCGCCACAGCGAAAGCCCGGCGGCTGCGACGAGCCCCGCGGCCACATCGGTGGTGGTGCTGAACAGCACGAACACGACTGGGCTTGCCCGTAGGTTGTCTGAAAATCTCCGCCAAAGCGGTTATTCGCAGGCGACGGCGCTTAGCGGAAGGCCGCCCGAATCTCATGCCACGTCGCTCGTCGAGTACGCGAGCGGACACCGGGCCGAAGCGCAGGGTGTGGCGAGCGCGCTTTCAGTGACGCAGGTGCAGCCGATGGAAACGGCTGTGGCGTCGCTCACCGGCACTGCGGTGGTGGTGGTGATCGCTGGCGCCGACAAGGCCGCGGCGGTGAGCGAAACACCGGGAGGCGGCGGTGCGAGCAGTGCCACTAGCGGGTGATCGCCACATGGCCTCCCTCCCGGCCCGCTGGTGCCGCGAACCCTCAGAAAACCCTCGCCGCACGTGCCGATAGCCCACTTCCTGGACATCCCAGAGCGCTCTGAGAAGCCGCGCGAGCGGGGTATTACGCACGTGATCGACCGGGGGCTGTCGCTCGCGGAGATAGACGGTCTGATGGAGGTCGCGGGGGACTGCATCGACGTGGTCAAGCTCGGCTGGGGCACCGCCCTGGTGAGCGCCAACCTACGGCCAAAGCTCGAGCGCTACGGCGCCCACGGGGTCCCGGTGGTGCTGGGGGGAACGCTCACCGAGCTGGCGATCCGCCAGGGACGGGTCGAGGGCCTCGTGGCCTGGCTGCGCGAGCTGGGGCTGCGCCATGTCGAGATCTCCGACGGCACGATCGAGCTCGAGACCGAGGTCAAGCGCGAGCTGATCGAACGGCTGTCCCGGGAGTTCACCGTGTTCGCCGAGGTTGGCAGCAAGGACATCGACTTCATCATGGCTCCCTACGTCTGGGTCGAACAGATCGAAGGCGACCTGGAGGCTGGGGCCTGGAAGGTGATCGCCGAGGCCAGCGAGTCCGGGACCGCCGGCATCTACAGGGCAAACGGCGAACCGAGGACGGGGCTGATCGAGGAGATCGCCCACTCGATCGATCCCTCCCGGCTGATCTTCGATGCGCCCCTCCAGGCCCAGCAGGTCTGGCTGCTCAAGCACTTCGGCACCGAGTGCAACCTCGGCAACATCGCTCCGGCCGACGTGCTCTCCCTGGAGACGCTGCGGCTCGGGCTGCGCTCGGACACGGTCGAGCGCTTCGCGCTGGGCGGCGGCGATTGACCGCAGCCGCCGCGGGGGAGGTTCGGGCCCCTCGTGAGAACGACGGTGGCGATCCGCTGGGACGGATCGTCTTCGGGGCGCTCGTCGTGGCCTGCTTTCTCGCCTTCTTTTTGACCCAGCGCTTGAAGCACACCCCGACCACTGTCCAGAGGTTTCAGCTGACCTCGAACTTCTCGCCGGTGCCGGGCGGGCGCCACAAAGAAGAGTCGATCTCCTTCAAGCTCTCCCACGCCGAACGGGTGACGGCGGCCGTGATCGACTCGCGGGGAAACGTCGTGGCGACCCTGCTGCGCGAACATCCCGTGCCCCGCTACAAACAGTTCTCGCTGCGCTGGAACGGACGTCGCGGCACGGCGTCCGCCTACCGGACCGGCACCACCCCCGGCGGGCACCCGTTCCTGGTGGCAGAGACCGAGGGCCCCGCAGCCCCGGCCGGGGAATACAGGGTGCGCTTGACCCTCAGCGGCCAGTCCAGCCCGGTACTCTCGCCGCGCAGCTTCGCGCTGGTGCGCAGATGATCCCGGTGCCCACCGCGACCAGTCTGCCCTCGGCCGGCACGCTCGTGCCGCTGGCTGTGGCGGGACTGCTCGCCATCGGGCTGCTCGCCATGCTGATCCATCGCTGGCCCGAAGCGCTGCCGCTGCTCGTGACCGCCGCGCTGCCCTTCCGTCTGCCGATCTCCGCCGACGGGCGGACCGTCAACCTGCTGATACCCCTGTACGTGGTCGTCGCCGCGGGCATCGCCGTTCGCCTGCTTGCGATCCTCCGCGCTCGCGGCGGCGATCCCGCCACCCGGAGCGTGGCCGCGCGCGATCCGGCGAACCCGGCGATCCGCCAGCTGCAGTGGGTGCTGCTGGGGGCGGTTGTGCTCTACGTGCTGCAGATCTCCTACTCCCATGACCGCGCCAAGGCGGCCGAGAACGTGGCGTTCTTCTATCTGCCCTTCGGGCTGCTGTTCGTGCTGCTGCGCGACGTGCCCTGGACTAGCCGCTTGCTGCTGCGCTGCCTCGGCCTGCTCGTGGCGATCGCGATCCTGCTGGCGGGAGTCGGGTTCGTGGAGTACGCGCGCAAGAGCCTGTTCCTGAACCCGAAGCTGGTCGCCGCCAACCAATACGACAACTACTTCCGGGTCAACTCGGTGTTCTTCGACCCCAGCATCTACGGCCGCTTTCTGATCCTGGTGATGATCGCCGTCACCACCGCCGTGCTGTGGGGAGGGCGCCGCGAGGCGCAGGCCGGGGCGCTCGTGCTGGCGTGGCTTTTGGCGGGGCTGGTGACGAGCTTCTCGCAGTCGAGCATCGCTGCGCTGCTGCTGGGGCTGGCGGTGCTCGCCGCCTGGCGATGGGATCTGCGCCGGACGCTCTACGCCTCGGCGGCGGTGCTGGTGCTCGGCGTAGCGGTGCTGGCGCTCGCCCCCAGCTCGCTGCACTTCGGCCTGAAAGGCAAAGGCGGCTCGGCCGAGAACGCCTCGAACGGCCGCACGAGCCTGATCGAAGGGGGCCTCGAACTGTTCGCGCAGCGGCCGCTCGAGGGATTCGGTACGGGCTCGTTTGAAACTGAGTACAAGCGACACAGCAAGGCCAGCCAGGCGACCGAGCAGAACGCGACCTCCGCCTCCCACACGATCCCCGTCACGGTGGCCGCCGAGCAGGGCCTGCCCGGTCTCGCCGTCTACCTGGCGCTGCTCGTGCTCGCCTTCCTGGTGCTGTTCAGAGGCGCCGGGCGTTCGCCGCCCCGGATCGCCCTGGCGGCCTGCTTCACGGCGCTCGTCCTGCACACCTGGACCTACGCGGACTTCCTCGAGGACCCCTTCACCTGGGCGATCCTCGCGATCGGCGTGGCGCTGGCGCGCGGGGGTGGGGCGCAGCAGCCGCCGGCCGAGCCGGCGCCCCGCGGGCAGCCTCTCGCTGCCAGTAGCGTCTGAGCCGTGCGCGACTATCTGAAGCGCCTCGTCAGTACCGGCGCGGCCTATCAGTTCGGGGACATCCTCGCGAAGGCCCTGGCGCTGATCACGCTGCCGCTGTACACGCGCCATCTGGGCACGGCGGCCTACGGCGCGGCCGAAACGCTGCTGACCACGGTAATCCTGTCGAGCATCCTGCTCCGCGCCGGCGTGGGCGAGGCGTTTATCCGCTTCTACTTCAACGACGCTGATAAAGCCAGGCGCGAGCGGATCGCGCGCACCGCGACGGCCACGGTGGCATGGACCACGACGGTCGCCGCGCTGCTGGCGGTGGTGTTCGCGGGCGAGTGCTCGAAGCTGCTGCTGGGCTTCAGGGATCCCCTGCTGCTGGACTGTGCGGTGCTCGGGCTGTGGGCGTTTACGAACCTCGAGATGGCCTACGCACAGTTGCGCGTGGACGAACGCACGCGCACGTATATCTATGCCTCGGGCGCGAACGTGGCGATGACGGTCACCTTCACCGTGGCGCTGGTGGTGTTCGCGGGCCAGGGGGCGCGCGGGCTGTTGCTCGGCAACTTCGGGGCCTCTGCGCTGGTCGTGCTGGGGCTGTGGTTCCTGCTGCGCGAGCGCTTCTCCCTGCGCGTGCGTCGTGCTGAGCTCAATGCGATGCTGCGCTTCGGGCTGCCGACTGTGCCGGCGGATGCAAGCGTGTACGCCCTGCAGTTCGCCGACCGTTTCTACATCTTCCGCGGTTACTCCCATCACGCGGCCGGGCTGTACGCCGTGGCGATCAAGCTCGCCACGGTCGTGTTCGTGGCGGTGCGCGGCTTCCAGTACGCGTGGCCCCCACTGGCATATTCGATCGAGTCAGACGAGCAGGCAGGGCGGCTGTACTCGCTCGTCACCACCTACTACGCACTCGCCACCGGCGTGGTCGTTTGTGGTGTGGCGCTGCTCGGGCGCTGGGTGGTGCGGCTGCTGGCGGCCCCGGAGTTCTTCGGTGCTTACAAAGCGCTGCCCTGGCTGGCGCTCGGCTGGGCGCTGTATGGGCTCTACCCGGTGCTGATGGTGATCGCCGGCCGAGCAGGCGTGATGGGGCGCAACTTCCCAGCCACCGCACTTGGCCTGGCGGCCAACGTCGCGCTGCTGTTGGTGCTGGTCCCTCCCAGCGGAGCGGGACTGGGAATCGCCGGCGCAGGCATCGCCTTGTGCGTCGCCTATCTGGTGATGCTGACCGTGCTCTACATGCTCACACGCTCACTTTTTGCGGTCGGCTTTCAGTGGCGGCGGCTGGCCCAGCTGACGGCGATCTTCGCGGGTGTGGCCGTATCGGGCGAGCTGCTGCTGCCCACCCACGGGATGGTGGGCCTGTTGCTGCGCGCCGCCTGGCTGGCGCTGGCCCCGGTGCTGCTCCTCGGCACCCACTTCTTCGCGCCCGAAGAGTTCCGCCACGCGCGCGCTCTCCTGGCCGAGGCCCGGCGTCGCGTGGCCTCTTTTCGTGCCCGCGGGGGCGAGGTCGAGGCGTACGCGGAGGATCCCCTCCGCGATCTCTGAGAGCCATCCGCCACGTTCGCTGCCGCCGAGCTGTCGAATCAGGGGCGCGAACCTCAAGGCGCTGAGCGGATAGGCCGATGCCGATCGCCGGATGCCGGAGCTATCCGTTACTTCACCACGCCCTGCAGGCGCCCGTGAGCGCCGCCGCCGGGCAGAGGCTCTGCGCAGGCATCGCGCTGACGCACGTGCCCAGAGCATGGCCTCAGCCGGCGAGCTCGCCTACCTGCGCACACAGCTGAAGGTAGCGGCGAGCCTCACGGCACGGCTGGCGGCGACGCACGAGATCGAGGCGATGGCCAAGCTGGTTGTCGAGGAGCTCCACGGCACCTTCGCCTTCTATCTCGCCGCGATTCAGCGCCTGGACAGTGACGGCTTGCTGCGCCTGGTCGCTGGCAGCGGCGCGCTGGCCGAGGTTATGGCCGAGTTCCTGCTCGTCGAGCAGCCGGTTCAGCAAGGAGTCAACGGGCGCGTGGCGCGCACGGGAGCCACGGCGCTGGTCGTGGACACTCGGATGGACAGCGACTACATCGTGCGCGATCCTCAAACGGACCCGCGCTCGGAGTTGAGTGTGCCGATCATCGTGGACGAGGCTGTCTGGGGCGTGCTGAACATCGAGGCGGACGAGGCGAACGCCTTCACCCAGGCCGACGCGGTGCTCGTCGAGACAATCGCTGCGAGCCTCGGCGCGGCCGTGCACCGGGCGGGACTTGTCGCCGATCTGGAGCGCACCTTCACGACCACCCTGACCGCGCTGATGAGCACCGTCGAGGCGAAGGACGAGTACACGGCCTCCCACGAGCAGCAGGTCGCCGAGCTTGCTGAGCGGGTCGCCGTGCGCCTCGGGGCGCCGGGCTAGCGCGCCCGCGACGTGCGCTACGCGGCACTACTGCACGACGTCGGCAAGGTCGCGGTGCCCAGCGAGATCCTGCTCAAGGCGGGGCCGCTGAATGACGCCGAGTGGATCACGATGAAGACCCACGCGGCCGTTGGCGGTGAGCTTGTGGCACGCATCGATGCCTTCGCCCACCTCGCTCCTGCCGTGCGCGCCAGCCACGAGCGCTGGGATGGCGCCGGCTACCCCGATGGTCTGGCCGGCGAGGAGATCCCGCTCGCGGCGCGCATCATCGCCGCCTGTGACACCTACGAGGCGATGGTCACAGACCGTCCCTACCGCAAAGCGCTCAGCGTCGCAGAGGCGCTCGCCGAGCTGCAGCGCGTCTCTGGCTCCCAGCTCGACGGGGCTGTCGTGGAGGCGCTGCTGGAGGAGCTCGGTCTCACGCGGAGCGGTTGTAGCGCTCGGCCGCCTCGCGCAGTCCCTCACCCCGCCCCGGTCGCAGCGTAGCCGTGACGTGGCGCCAGTAGCGATTCGAATCCCGCCCACCCACGTGTCCCGGTAGCACTAGCGCGGCGAGCGCACGTAGCCCATAGGCCCATGCCGTCAACAACCGCACCGCCAGCGCCGCCCCGTCGCCATGATGCTTGCGTATGTACAGGTCGCGGTTGCGCGCCATTTCGACGATCCTGCGCTCGGGGATCAGATCGGTCGAGAGCTGCTCGTGGTGCACCGCCACGGCCGCCGGCACCCACAGGCTGCGCCATCCGGCGTTGCGCAGGCGCCGGGCGAAGTCGACCTCGTCCGAGTAGACGAAGAAGCCGGGATCCAGATAGCCGACCGCGACGGCCGCCTCGCTGCGCACGAGCAGCGCCGCGGACTGACACCAGTCGACCTCGCGGGTTTGCTCGCCGGTGCTCTGCACGACTAGCCGCCGGTGCAGAAAAAACGCGCCGGCCAAGGCCGTAAGCGGCGTGGGAAAGCGCCACGCCGAGGCTTGCTGGCGACCATCGGGACGCAATAGGCGCGCGCCGGCACAGGCAGCGTCCGGACGCTCATCGAGCGCCCGGTGCAGCGCCAGGCTTGCGCCTGGATGCAGCTCGGAGTCCTCGTTGAGCAGCAGCGCAAAGCGTCCGCGTGCCCGCTGCAGCAGCTCGGTGTCGTTGGCGCCCTTGCCGCGTCTGTGCTCGAGTGCGATCACCTCGTCCACGGCGGAATGTGTCCGCGCAGCCTCGGCCGAGCCATCGCGTGAGCCGTTGTCGAGCACGAGCACCTCGGTCGCGAACGGCAGGCCCGCCCGATCGCGCGCGATCGCCTCCAGCCCCCGTAGGAGCAGCTCCCGCTGGGATGTGTTGACCACGCAGTAGCTCAGCTCGACACCGGACACGCGCCTATTGTCTCCTGCGATGCGCGTCCATGTCATCGATCCCTCCGCCTATACGCCTCCGTATGACCACGCGCTATGTCGCGCGCTGGGGGCGGCAGGGGCGGAGGTCGAGCTGTTCACGAGCCGCTTTGCCTACGGTCCTGTCGCGCTG
>Ga0307373_10014480_pt1 | contig 10844 bp, 11 predicted proteins | sample OX2MG_FD_202534 | JGI IMG/M metagenome (GOLD analysis project Ga0307373, IMG submission 202534) | Soil microbial communities from Risofladan, Vaasa, Finland - OX-2 | ecosystem: Environmental > Terrestrial > Soil > Coastal area > Acid sulfate soil | place: Finland: Risofladan, Vaasa | collected... | reverse complement strand
GCTCGCGATGCGTCAGCGGCTATCGATCCCCTCGGCCGTGGTCTACCTCGGAAATGTACCGGGTCTCGATCTTATCGAATTCGACGAGACCCGGGGCCTGCGTATCGGTGCACTGGCGCGTCACGCCGACATCGCCGCGCACCCGGCCATTCGGGCGCGGTATCCGTTCCTTGCCAAGATGGCGGAGCAAGTTGCCAATCCGCAGATTCGCAATATGGGAACGCTCGGTGGGAATCTGTGCTACGGCGATCCCTCGACCGATCCGCCGACCTGTCTTTTGTCGCTCAATGCGACCGTGACTTTGCGAGGACCCGATGGCGAGCGCGTCCTCAAGCTTGAGGATTTCTACGTCGACTATTTCGTCACGGCGCTCGAGCAGGCCGAAATTCTGATCCAAGTCCACGTTCCGCCGCCGGCCCCCGATTTGGTAGGTGCCTATATCCGCTTCTTAAAGACGCCGGCTGAGCATCGCCCGCTTTTGGGCGTTGGCGTTACGGCGCGCTACGACCAAGGTTTTTGTCGGGATGTTTCGATAGCAATTGGCGCGTCCGTGCGGATACCCATGAGGGCGCGCACCGCCGAAAAGTTTCTCGAAGGAAACAGAGTTACCGCCGAAACCCTCGCAGAGTGCGGCGCGATCGCCGCCGCCGAAATCAACCCCCTCTCGGATTTTGCCGGCTCGGCGGATTATCGCCAGCAGATCGCCCAGGTCATCGTACGCCGGGCGGCGGCACGCGCTTTCGGCATTGATATGGATTAGGTCGTGGAAAAGCATTCGATCGATGTCATCGTTAATGGCGACGACTACACGCTGGAAGTACCCGCGCGTCGCCTTTTGGCTGATTTTCTTCGTGACGACCTCGGCCTCACCGGAACCAAGCGCGGCTGTGAGACCGGCATTTGCGGCGCGTGCACGGTGAGTGTCGACGGCAAAGCCGTGAAATCGTGCATCATGTTGGCCATTCAAGCGCGCGACAAGCAAGTTCTTACGATCGAAGGTCTTAGCGATAGGGACGGAAAATTGCATCCGCTCCAGCAGTCCTTCATCGAGCGTGGCGGTCTGCAATGCGGGTTTTGCACACCGGGCTTCATTATGACGGCTTACGTCTTTCTTGCCCAAGTACCGTCGCCGCGAGAGGAAGACATTCGTGCCGCGCTTACCGGCAATCTCTGCCGGTGCACCGGCTATGTCGGCATTGTCGAGTCCATCCTTGCCGCGGCCGAAAAAATGAGCGGAAGTTGAAATGGTGCAATTCACCGCATTTTGGAGGGAGAGAATGATGAAGATAATCAAAGGTGTCAGCCTTAAGGTTCTGCGGTTTGTGCCGATAGCCATTGCTATTTTAATCGCGTCGAACATCCGGCCCTCATCTGCGCTCGAGATGACACCGCAACTTCGCCAAGTCGTCGATGGCGCACGCGCGGAAGGAAAACTGATTGTCGAATCGCCTCCCAGTCTTATGGGCGGCGGCGATTCTGTCAGAGAAGCTGCCGACTGGATTAAGCGGGAATTCGGGATAACGCTCAGCACGGCCTACACGCCGAATCCCAATAATCGCGGCCAAGCGGGCAAGCTTTATGCGGAGTTGCAGGCGCATGTAAAAGCATCGACCGATGCCTACCTCGCCGCGGCCGTTCCGATCGAAGCTATGTTGGATACCGGATTATTCCGCTCCGTGGCTTGGCCCGCCTTAATGCCCGGTCGAATCACGCCGCAGATCGCCGAGGCCGACGGACGCGCGCTGCGCATTCTCACGCGGTTTCCGGGCATTCTCTACAATCGCCAAGCCGATCCGCAGATGGCGAGCGTTAAATCCATGTATGACCTCCTCAAGCCATCGTTCAAGGGGAAATTCGCGACGACGCCGGATCTCGGCGGTCTAGACGGGTTCGTCGCACGCATTGGCTACGACAAATCGGTCGAATACTTCAAAGCTTTGGCCGACCAGATCAGTGGTATTGTTCCTTGCGGATCGCAAGAACGCATCGCCTCTGGTGAAGTTCTCGCGCTCGCACTTGATTGCGCGAGCACAGCACAGACTCAGGATCGTTTCAAGAATGTGCTCGCGCTCCGTATTGTTCCGGATGCGGCTTTTCGGCGATACCAGTATCTCGCGATTCCGACGCATGCTCCCGATCCTAATGCGGGCATTCTCTTTGGCCTCTATCTCTCGTCAAGCGAAGGGCAGGCGGCCAATCGCGACCGCCGACGCGACGGCGATCTCGATACTTATCCGGATTCCGTGCCTTCGGCGGCGGTGGCGGAAGCGGAGAAAGAAGGTGTCAAGTTCGGGGATATTGATATCGCCTGGGCGCGGGAGCACCGCGACATGGCCAAACAAATCGAGAATCTTATTAAGATCATTTCGCGATAATTGGTCGCGGTGCCCAAGCCGATCAAGGACAAGCCATGACGAAAATTCAAATGAGCTTCGCGATGTCACCATATCCGCGCAGCCGGCCGGTTCTGGACGGCCGTGTGATGGCGGATGGTATCGATTTTATCTGTCATTCCCTGACCACGACGGAGCTTTTCTGGCGGCAGCTTCGTTTTCAGGAGTTTGATGTTTCCGAGATGTCACTCTCTTCCTTTGTCATGATTATGGCCGCCGGGAATCAGGATTGGATCGGTTTGCCGGTGTTTCCGCAGCGTCGCTTTTTTCATGTCATGGGATATGCACGAAAGGATTCTGGGATTCGCAGCCCCGCTGACTATAAGGGTCGGCGGATCGGCGTCCTGGAATTCCAAATGACCGGCGCATTGTGGGTTCGCGGCGCGATGAAGCATGAATTTGGTTGCAACCAGGAAGATGTCGACTGGTGGATGGAGTTTACGCCCGAGCATAGTCATGGCGGCGCGACCGGCTTCACGCCGCCGAAGGGAACCATCATCAATCAAATTCCCCACGACAAGAACATTGGATCGATGCTTGTTTCTGGCGAGTTGGACGCCACCTGCCTTTATTTCGGTACGCCGCCCAACATGATCGATCGCACCACGATCGATATCACGAGACATCCCGATATCGTGCCGGTCTTTTCCGATCCGGGTGCCGAGAGCATCCGGTATTTTCAAAAGACTGGAATCTTCCCCATCAATCATATGATGGTGCTTCGGCGCTCGTTGCATGAAAAATACCCGTGGGCGGCCCTGAGCATCTACAAAGCCATGAGTCAGGCGGCAGCGATCGCCGATCGCGAGCGGGTGGAGCATATGCAGCACCACCTTATGATTGGCGCGGTGCCGCCGTCTTATCGAGCGGCGATCGGGGCTCCGGTGATCCATTACGGTATCAAAGCCAATCGCCGGACGCTGGAACAGGCTTGCGACTATTCCTACGAGCAAGGGCTGACGCCGCGACGGATGGCGGTCGACAGTCTCTTCGCGGCAACGACGCTCAGCGAGTAACAAGAGAGCGATCACGGACGAGTGGAGGCCATCGCCGTTCCACCAAATCCCGGCTATTGTCTGGACGCCTGTCATAACGAGGTCGCTCCGCTGATTCATTTAGATGCGGGTAACCAGCCGCACGAATCATTGTGGCCACGCGTTTTACGTCGAAAGAAAAGGAATCATGGCTATTCGTTTTGACGATATTGGTAATCGGCTAAAGGCATTCCGCCTTGCTTCGGGTCTCAGCGCCGATGCGATCGCCCGCCGCCTCGATATCTCCCGCGCGGCGCTTTACCGCTTTGAGCGTGGCGAACTTGCAAAAATTGAAACATTGGAAAAGCTTGCCGAGCTGCTCGACGTCTCAGTTCCCACGCTTTTGGGCGTGGGCGTTGAATATCTTCCTTCTGCGGTCGCTTATTTCGAGCGCTTGCGGCAAATCGAAGAAACGGCCAGTCATATCGTCGTCCTTGCCGGACCAATATCGTATTTGCTCGCGTCCGATGCGTTTCACGACCACCTCAAGGAGGTGCTCCTCGAGAGTATTCCGGGACGCATGGTCGATACAAAGCGCTCTCAGGATGACGTGCAGAGGATCATGGCAATCCTCGCCGAGCGAAAGGCCACCTATCGGAAACGTCATCCAACGATCGTCAATTTGGTCTCCGCGGCCGAAGTCGGCCGGTTCCTGACCAACGGCTTTTCCGGCCGAGTCGACCTATCCGAAAAAGTACGAAGAGAGCGGCGCCGTTATGCAAAGGCCGAGGTGGAGCATTTTATCGCCATGCTCGAGGATCCGCCCGTGGACGTCCAAATCGGTGTCGTTCCGGACGCCTTGCCTCAGACCGGCTTTCAGATCTTTCGGCAGGCCGACCGCGATATCCTGACGATTAGTCCGTTTCGCCTGGGCGAGCATCCTAATATCCGGGTCGGTGTCGCGATGGTCACATCGGCGCCAGAAGCGCTGAACCTCCACCAGAAGGTCGTACGCGAAATCTGGGGGGCGGCCTCGAAAGGTGCCGTAGCCGCCAAGCATTTATCGCGCTTGATCGACATGTACAAAATATGAGATAATTCTCACCTGATGAAAATAAAAGAGAATTAGGTGATGCCTTATTCCTACGCGACCGCGCCGACTGTCGTAGGGAGCGCCGATAGGGTGACCCCACAATACCATTGCGCGGTCGAAGAGACGTTGTGTCCCGTGCTGTCCCATGCATGGGTGAATGACGAATATAAGCATCTAGTTGTCAGGGCATCTCCACGCGCGCTTGACGCCAGCCCAGGACAATTTTTCCAAGTCCTATGTCCGTCGCCCGACCAGGTAGAGGTATGGTTCCGGCGGCCGCAAAGTGTCTATCGCATCAATCGATCCGCGGGCACGATCGAGTTTCTCTATAAAGTCGTCGGTCGCGGTACCCAGGGCATGGCCTCCGTCGAGCCCGGGGACCAACTGAATATGGTCGGTCCTCTTGGTAACGGCTTCATGTTCGATGGAAGCTGGAAAAACGTCGTCGCGCTGGGGCGAGGTGTCGGTCTTGCGACCATGGCGCCAATATCGCAAGTAGCAATTGACGCGGGCATTCGTGTTACCGCCATTCTCAGTGCGCGCGATGAAGCGCATGCGCTTGCGGCCGACATGTTCGAGGAAGCCGGCAGTGTCATAAAAGTTCTCGATTCGGACGGCAGCAGTTCGCTCGAAAATGTCGAGAAGCTCTTGCGGAGTTTGATCGCGGAGCGTCGCGCTGACGCATTCTTTACATGCGGTTCGAACCGCTTGCTTCAGTTGATGAAGCGATTAGGGAAAGAATTTGGTATACCTGGACAAGCTGCCATGGAGCAGATCATGGCCTGTGGCTTGGGACCTTGTTACATCTGCGTGCGGACTTTCGAGAAAAATGGAAAGAAAGAAATGCGCAGGGTCTGCGTCGAAGGCGCGGTCTTCAATTTGCAAGAGTGCTTAGGGTGGTAGTCGGATTCTAGTCGATCCAGTTTTGGGCGACGCGACACTTTAGGTATCTGCTCCGGCTGTCGCGGCCGATGGGAGAATAGGGATGGCGAATCTCGATCTAACGATCGCCTGCAGCGATTACGATCAGGTTCGCGATTTCGCGTCGGGCAGGGTGAGGGCAGAGGGGATCGACGCTCGTTTCATCGATGTCGGTGTCGAGGAAATGTTTTACCGTTTCCTCAAATTCCGCGAATTCGATGTCACCGAGATGTCGCTCTGCAAATATGCCTCGATGATCGCTGCGGACGATCGGTCGGTTGTCGCGCTGCCGGTCTTTCCGTCACGACTTTTCCGCCTATCGTCTTTTTATGTTCGCGCTGACTCAGGGCTCAGCAGTTTTCGAGAACTCGAAGGGAAGCGTATCGGTGTGCCTGAATGGGCGCAGACTGCCACGGTTTACGCCCGCGGTTATCTCGCGCATGAAGCGGGCGTGCCGCTTCCGTCCATCAAATGGTTCCAGGCCGGCGTGGACGAGCCGGGACGCGACGAAAAAGTTGCACTGACATTACCGAAAGGTGTCGAGCTAACGTCGGTACCTGACCGCTCGCTTCGGCAGTTGCTGCTCGATGGCAGCATCGATGCTGTCATCACGGCCAATCCCCCCAAATTGCCGAAAGAGGAATCCGGAAAAATCCGCCAGCTGGTGCCGGATTTTCAGCCGCTCGAAGAAGCGTATTTCAAGAAGACGGGCGTTTTGCCCATCATGCACACGATCGTCGTCCGCGGCGATCTCGCCGAAAAATATCCGTGGATGCTGTTGAATCTGTTCAAGGCGTTCGAGGAGGCGAAAGAGCGTTCCGTCGCGCGCATCTCGTCGAGTTTTGCCACGCGTGTCCCCGTGCTCTGGCTGGGGATTCATCTCGAACGCACCCGCGCGCTCTTTGGTAGCGATTACTGGCCTTACGGGATCGATAGCAACCGAAAGACTCTCGAAGCCTTCCTTTTGTTCGCTTTCGAGCAGGGAATTTGCTCACGCCATTTGGCGCCCGAGGATCTTTTTCCCGAAAATGTGACGTCGCGTGCGCGGATATGACGAGAGAAGGACGTGGGTAATGCTGAAGCGCGCGATTTGCGCCATCGCATGCGCTGCAGTCATTGCGGCGGGCATGCCTCGTTATTCGGCGGCGCTGGAACTCACGCCTGAGCTCAAGCAGGTCGTGGATGCCGCGCGGAGCGAGGGGAAGCTCGTGATCGAATCGCCACCGGCTTTCATGGGCGGCGGCGATGGGGTCAAGGCGGCGGCGGATTGGATGAAACGCCAATTCGACCTCTCGATCGCGGTGGCCTGGACGCCAAATCCCAGCACGCGGGTCGTGATCGCCAAAGTCTATACCGAGCTCGGCGCGGGTCAGAAGGCATCGACCGATGCCTACATGGCGAGCGCGGAGCAGATTCAGCCGATGCTCGACAAAGGCGTTTTCCGGCAGGTGTCTTGGCCGCAATTGATGCCCGGGCGCATCACGCCTGAAATCGTCGAAAGCGACGGGCGCGCGCTCCGGATCGTCACGCGCCTACCCGGGATTCTGTACAACAAGCAGGTGTTGCCGCAGGTCGCCGATATCCACTCGATGTATGACCTGCTCACGCCAGAATTCAGCGGGAAATTTGCCACGACGCCGTTTCTTGCCGCGTTCGACGGCTTCGTCGAGCATGAGGGATACGAAAAGTCGGTCGATTACGTCAAGAAGCTCGGCACGCAGATTTCTGGTCTCGTCGAATGCGGTTCTGGGGAGCGCATCGCGTCGGGCGAAGTTCCCGCGTTGGCTCTCGATTGCGCGGGGACGGAGCAGTATCAGGATCGTTTCAAGAATGTCCTGGGGCTTCGCATCGTCCCGGATGCGGCGCTGCGCCGATATCAATATCTCACGATTCCGGTAAACGCGCCCGATCCGGATGTTGCGATCCTCTTCGGCCTTTATCTTTCAAGCGAAGAAGGCCAGGCAGCGAACCGCGCACGCAGGGACGGCGACCTTGATAGCTATCCCGATTCATCGCAGCGTCAAATGGTTGCCGATATCGAAAGCCACGGTAACCCTTTCACGAACATCACGCTAGAATGGACGGCGCAGCATAAAGAGGTTGCCGACCAGCTTCGCTCGCTTATCAAGATTATCGAGAGCGGACGGAAATGATAGTGCCGGCGCCGAACGCGGGACCCTCCAAGGGGGTTTCAGGGAAACCGCAACGAATTCGATCAAATGCTCGAATCCCCATCAGCTCGGCGTCACGCTCGAGAATTTGAGTCGAGGATATGTTCTGGCCGACGACGCTCGCCACCTAAAGTACCTCGACGCTAAAGGCGGAAGCCAAAGATATTGGCGCCCGTAATCTGCTCGATGTGGCGTCCAAAGCGATATTTGAGTTCGACTGCCTCGAGATCGATGGCTGGCGATTTGAATTGCTCGACAAGGGGTTCCACTTCGAGGATGACGAAGGTATAGGCCGGCACGTTCGGCTGCGCGATTGCAGGGAATTCTGTCTCGATCTCGTCGATCGTGTTAAGCGTAAAGACACGCTCGATACCCATACCGCGCGCAATCGCGGCGTAATCGTTGCGAGCGGAATTCGGCAGGTCGGCATTGAGCGTACCGCCATAAGCGCGGTTTGACACCAAGATATGCATCAAATTTGGCAGATTCATCTGCCGCTCGACCATCAACGTGCCCGGGTTCATGCAAAAAGCGCCGTCGCCCATGAATGCCCAGAGTTTGAGCTTTGGTTGCGCGACCGCCAATCCTGCTGCGAACATGGTCGACATGCTCATTGACGCACCGAGATAAAAGGTCGTGGTTGAATCTTTCGATGCTTCCCACCACGCCTGACACGAATGCCCGGCCGAGGCGATGACAATCTGATCAGTGCGGTGGCGGTTGAGTGCGCGAAATGCGTCGATGTATTTCATGCGCCCCTCCCGAGCAGCAGTTCCTTCGAAAATATTACGGCCGTCGGTCTCGAAAAGGTGCGGCTGTGACGGTAGCTACGTGATATCAGACCGAGATCCGATCGCTTGTCGATGATTTGATACGGCATATTGATGGACTCTAACACCGGCAGAAGATAAAGCCCGTTCGAGATGTGGTGCTTTTGCGTGTCTCCCCCGGCGCCGCGTAACGTCATCAGAATGAAGACCGGAATTTCGTAGGTGTAGTTGATCTTCGTTAGCGCATAGATGAGCGTCATGAAGCCTGACGCACCCATCAACGCCGCGCTACCCATAGCGCCAAAAAAGGCACCCGAGCATAGACCGACGGCGGCTTCTTCGCGATTGACCGGCACATGGACGAACCTCTCGTCAGTATCGACGGTCCTGATGATATCCATCACCCAATTGTCCGGAAGACTCGCGACAAGCTTGATGCCGCAGAACGCTAGTTCGTCGGCCACTAGCCGCCCTATCCCAGTATCTCCTTCGGCCATTCCACGGCTCCTGCTATCTCCGTTGATCTCCGAGCCGCAGAACTCGGCGACCGGATCGATGGCATCCAACACCAAAGACGCCGCCTCGCGGCAAATGTTTTCATTCGCGGCTTTACTCGCCAGCGCCGCTTCGACCGCCTTGGCGCGTACCGGGACCATCCAGCGGCACCGAGTGCCACACGCGCTTCTGCAACGGTGCCGTTGCCACCGATTACGATCCGTGCCGCGACCGAAACGGTGGCGTAATCGTCTTGCGTCGCCGGCAGGAATTTGTGCAAGGCTGTGCCGCTGCCCGCTGGCTGTTCCGGGATCATTATCTCCGTCACAATCTCATCGGCTTGCAGTAGCGTTTGGTAATAGTCGGTGAAAAATCCGGCACACTATAGATTGACGCTAAGAATCGTTCGGAGGAAAGTCGCCCCGTCTGGCTGCGGCCTTCTCAAAGCGAATACGTCGAAACGGTTGCTCCTTCCGAGGCATTCCGACCAAGCGGAAGATGCCCATATGCGACAGCTTGAGACTATCTTCACGGATGCGAGAAAGGCGACCAGTCGCAGCATTCGCGAGATGACGTTTCTCGATGGCAGTTTTCACCATGTACTTACTCGTGCGGCGCGAAACGACGAGCTCGTAAAAATCCTGCGTACCCTTAATGAAAGATTGTTGCGGTTCTAGTTCATCTCTTTCACAACACCGGACCATCACGATTCCTTTCAAGAGCAGCGCGGGGCTATTCTTGATGCCGTGCGCCGACACGATGCCGAAGGCGCGGAAAGCGCAATCCGGTCCCATATCGAGTCCTTCCGCGCGAGTGTGGCACGGCATCTCTGATCCGTTTCCGCCGCTTTATCGATTCCGTGCCATTCGCCGCTAGAATCGTCCGCCGGAGTGCGGCACCCTTTAGCTAAAGCTACTTAAGCGAGGCGTGGCGCCATGACCGATAATTTCCTTATATAACTGTGATATTTCACATTTACTTTACGAAATCCTCCGCTTACCCTTGAAAGAAGGGCCGCGTAGTTGTGCGAATCGGGCCCCGCCACCGCGGAGTAAAGTCCTTGATTCAGGAAAATAACGTGCGACGGGTGGAAAGCGATCACGTCGCTACGCTGAAGGAAAGCCAGACGCCAGATTCGGTCCAAAATCGTTATCAAGCCATTTTGTGGTTGGGGCGTTTTCAATGTCTGAACAACATCGTTCTGGACCATCCCATCTTGTAGATTTTTCGTCTCTTAAGGACGACCCCGTCGTCTCTTACCGACGACGGATCCAATTTGGAAGCATTACGCTCGCTACCGCCCAACTCCGGCGTCTACATTGGTGCCGAGCAAGTTATCGTAGTGCGTCATTGCGGAGCCCCTGTGCATCTCGAATGGCGCTCGCCTGATGCGGACATCTTGCATTCCCAGCCAATCGTTCGAGGGACAGTCCATATCAAGGCTGCCGGCCAACAGTATTGGCAGCGTTGGCTGCTTCCTGCTGATGTTCTCGTAGTGGCGTTCGACCGTAGCTATTTCGCGAATCTGTCCAGGGAAGCCGCCGGATACGATCTCGACTTCAATGGTCAGCTTGGGGTTAGCGAACCTAAATTATCCGATCTGACTGCGCTCTTTTCTCATGAGCTGCTCAATGACGGTACGAACGGCCGCCTCTATGTGGAAAGTCTCGGCGCCGCTCTTGCCGTCTACTTGATGCAACGAAGAGCCAACAGGCCGGCAGCCGATGTACCGCATGCCGTTCTGGTGAATGCAAGGCTGCGGCGGATCACAGAATACATCGACGCCAATTTAACTAAGGATCTGGGACTGGCAGAGCTCGCGGACGTCTCAGGTTTCAATTCACATCACTTCGCACACGCGTTCAAAGCGGCAACCGGACTTTCGCCACATCGCTACGTCATCGAACTGCGGATTCCGACGAAGGCGCCCAGGCATTCCGATTTGATGGCGCCCAGGGTTCCGAGATGATGTCGCCCATGGCGCGATGCCTCGCTGGCGTGTGATCAGTGACACAGGATGCTACGTT
>Ga0307373_10014479_pt1 | contig 10844 bp, 14 predicted proteins | sample OX2MG_FD_202534 | JGI IMG/M metagenome (GOLD analysis project Ga0307373, IMG submission 202534) | Soil microbial communities from Risofladan, Vaasa, Finland - OX-2 | ecosystem: Environmental > Terrestrial > Soil > Coastal area > Acid sulfate soil | place: Finland: Risofladan, Vaasa | collected... | reverse complement strand
CAGGCCGAAGATGATGGATCCGGCACCGATGAGCGAAGCGCAGAAGGCCAGGATCACCCCGGCATGGCCGAACAGGCCGTTCAACCGCCGCTCCCGCCGGTAGAGGTTCCGGATCGGCTGGTCCCGTTCTTACCCACGTAGCTCTTGACCCGCTGGGGATGTGCAGCCACATAGTCGGCGCTGTGTTTGACCATGATGAGGTCGCTGTCGAAGGTGCTGCCGCTGAAGGCGCCCTCCAACACCACCGGGATCCCGGGCTGGAAGAGCTGGGGCGGGTACCCGGTATTGGATACCGGCACGGTGACGCCGTTGTTGGAGATGCTGAAGTCCACCGAGTTGCCCACCCGGTGCACGCTGCCGCGCACGACCGTGCCCTCGATGTTGAAGCGGGTGCTGCCCAACTTGGCCTTCATGTGCACGGCCTGATCGGCGGTGTAGAAGAAGGTGGTCGCTCCCTCCAGACCTTTGAACAGGAGGAAACCGAGGGCGACCACGACCACGCTGATGAGTGACCAGGCCCGCCGGCGGGACCGGCGGCGGCGCTCGGAGAGAGGCGGGACGGGCGGACGCGACGGGGGCGCCGAGAGGGTCGAGGTCACCGCTGCGGGCCCGGGCGCCCGTCGGTGCGGAGCAGCCGATCGAGGCTGCGGCGGCGACGCAGCACCCAGAGGGTGTAGCTACCCAGAGTCACGAAGGCGACGGCGTAGCCGGCGGCCACATAGCTCATCGGCCCACCCCGGACGGCACCGCCTCGGCCCATCTCTCGGCCAGGGCGATCTCCATCCCTTCGTCCTCCAGGCGAGCCTCGAGCACCGAGTTCTGGTAGCGGTGCATCAGCAGCCATCCGTACAGGAGGGTGAAGGACAGGAAGGAAAGCAGGAGGGTCCAGGCCATCGAGCCGCTGAGGGTGGGTGAGGCCAGGCTGGGGCGCAGGACCGTGGCCGGCTGATGCAGGGTGTTCCACCACACCACCGACATGTGGACGATGGGGACATCGGCAAAGGCCACCAGTCCGGCCACGGCCGATCGACGGGCGCGGGCGCCGGGGTCGACCGTCACCCGGCGCAGGGCGAGATAGCCGATGAACAGGGCGAGCAGCAGGGCGGTGGTCGTGAGCCGGGCATCCCAAACCCACCAGACCCCCCAGGTGGGCCGGCCCCATATGGAACCGGTGGCCAGGGTGAGGGCGCAGAACACCACGCCGATCTCGGCCGAGGAAACGGCCAGGCGGTCCCAGAACGGGGCCCGGGTCCGGGGCCAGAGGTAGCAGATGCACGCCAGGGCGGTCACCCCGAAGGCCAGATAGGCCACCCAAGCCACCGAGGGGTGGACGTAGAGCAGTCGGACCAGCGTCCCCATGACACGGTCGGGCGGTGTTACGAACAGACCGAGGATGGCCGTGAGCGTCAAGCCCGCCGCCGATCCGATTCCGAGCAGACGCCTCACGATTCCTCCAGCAGGGGCCCGAAGGCCAGCACACCCGCAGCCAGGTACACCACGGCGAAGATCACCAGTATGCGCATCCACCCCCAGGCCCCCGGACCGGACTGCAGCGTGATCGCCCACACCTTGCTGGCGGCCAGGAGCACCGGGGCCACCACCGGGAGGAGAAGAAGTGGGAGCAGGGTTTCCCGGACGCCCAGACCGGCGGCCACGATCCCGTAGACGGTCCCGGCCGCGGCCAGGCCAACTGTGGCCAGGACCGCGCTCAGGACCAGGAGGACCACCCCGTGGAGGCTGGCCGAGTAGAGGACGGCTATCCCACCGGCCAGGAAGATCTCCAGGACGGCCAGCTGGCCGGCCACCGCCGCCGCCTTGCCCAGGAAGATGCCGGCCGGGTCGAGGCCGGACAGCCTGAGTCCGTCCCGGAGTCCGTCGGCGACCTCCAGGGCGAAGCTGCGCTGCACGGTCAGCACTCCGGCAAAGAGCACCGCCACCCAGTACAGACCGGCCGCCGCCGTCTGCAGAAGCTTGTGATTGGCGTCGAGAGTGAAGGCGAAGATCACCAGCACCACCAGGGCGAAGGGAAGAACCTGTTGGGCTCCGACCCGGGAGCGGTACTCCACCTTGAGGTCCTTGCCCGCCACCAGGACGGCGTCACGGAACAAGGACGGCCTCCGTGGTGCGACCGCCGGCCACGGTGACGGTTCGCTGAGCCAGCGCCTCGACCTGGCCGGCCTCGTGGGAGGCGATGATGACGCTGGCCCCACCGGCCACGGCCGAGGTGACCAGGCCGTCGAGCAGCCCACGAGCGTCGGCGTCGAGGCCGGCGTAGGGCTCATCCAGCAGCCAGAGCTCCGGGCGGCGGCCCACCACCGAGGCCAGGGCGGCCCGGCGCCGCTGGCCGGCCGACAGCCGGGACGCCGGGGTATCGGCCAGCCGGCCGGTCAAGCCGACCAGGGCCAGGGCGGCGTCAGCCGCCGGGGCGGTGCCTCCACCGGCCCGGACGGAAAAGCGGACGTTGTCCCTGACCGAGAGATCGTCATACAGCTGGGTGGCGTGACCCAGCAATCCGACCCGGCGACGGACGCCCCGGCGGTCCAGGCTGAGATCCTCCCCGAGGACCACGGCCTGGCCCGAGGCCACCGGCAGGAGCCCGGCGCACAGGCGCAGGAGACTGGTCTTACCGGCCCCGTTGGCGCCGCGGAGGAGGACCACCTGGCCGGGGGCCACGGTCAGATCGGCGCCGGCCAGGACCGGGAATCGGCCGGCCAGGGCCACGACGTTGCGGAGGAGGACGGCTTCGGCCATGAGGGGTCGGGCCATGCTACGGGGGCCTGGTGGGGCCGATCCAAGCGCCCGGGGTACCTTCAGACCTGTGCTGAGGACGACACTGGCGGTGGTTGGGCGGATCTTCCTGGCGGCCGGGACCCTGCTCGGTCTCTTTGTCGCCTATCTGTTGTGGGGCACCGGTGTATCCGAGTCCCACAGCCAGACGACCCTGGCCCACCAGTTCCACGCCCAGGCCCAGGCGGCCAAGACGACCGGGGCGGCCGCCTACGCCCCGGTCCTGCCCGGCTACGCCATCGGCATCATCCAGATTCCCAAGATCGGCCTGGAGAAGTACCTGGTGGAGGGGACGGGTGAGTCGGACCTGCAGAAGGGGCCCGGCCACTACGCGGGCACGCCCCTACCCGGTCAGCTCGGCAATGTGGCCATAGCCGGACACCGCACGACCTATGGGGCGCCCTTCTACAACCTGGACGCCCTCAAGCCCGGGGACCCCATCCACATCACCATGGTGAGCGGGACCACCTACACCTACGACGTCACGGGCAGCCAGGTGGTGTCCCCCTCCGACGTGGCGGTGGTGGCCCCGACCAAGGACAACCGGCTCACCCTGACCACCTGCAACCCCCGCTTCAGCGCCTCGACCCGCCTCATCGTCTCCGCCGGCCTGGTCGGAACCGCCGCCCCGGCCCCGGCCACGCCGGCGTCATCGACCCGGACCCGGCTCACTGCCTCCCCCACCAACCTCACCTCGGGGCAGAGCGGGGCCATACCGGAGATCGTGTTGTTCGGCCTGTTGGGGGTGGCCGTCTGGCTGGCTTCGTGGGCGGCGTCCCGGCGGGTGCGGTGGTGGGCCTGGGTGGTGGGAACCCCCGTCTTCCTGGTGGTGCTCTACTTCTTCTTCGAGAACCTGGTCCGCATCCTGCCGGCCAGCGTGTAGGGAGGCGACCGTGACCACACTGCAGAACCGGCCCAACACCGCCCTGTTGGTGGTCGACGTCCAGAACGGGGTGGTGAGCGGAGCCCACCAGCGCGATGCGGTGGTGGCCAACCTGGCCAGCCTGGTGGCCAAGGCCCGGCAGGACCGGGTCCCGGTGGTGTGGGTCCAGCACTCCGATGAAGAGCTGGCCAAGGGCAGCACCGCCTGGGCGATCGTTCCCGAGCTCTCACCCCAGGAAGGTGAGGCCAGGGTGGAGAAGCTCTACGGGGACTCCTTCGAGGACACCACCCTGGAGACCGTTCTGTCCGGCCTCGGCGTGGGCCGCCTGGTGGTGGCCGGGGCCCAGACCGACGCTTGCATCCGCTCGACGCTGCACGGGGCCCTGGTCCGCGGCTACGACACCACTCTGGTCAGTGACGCCCACACCACCGAGGATCTCAGCGCCTGGGGAGCGCCGCCCCCGGATCAGGTCATCGCCCACACCAACATCTACTGGAGCAACCAGACGGCCCCGGGCCGCACGGCTGGGACGGTGAGGACCGAGGAGATCGACTTCAGCTTCCCTTGAACCGGGGCGGCCGGCGCTCCCGGAAGGCGGTGATCCCCTCTTCCAGGTCGGCCGAGGACCAGGCCCGGCGGCGGGCCTCCTCGACCACGGCATCGTCGGCGCCCATCTCCACCCGGTTGAGGGCCAGCTTGTGCCCGGCCAGGGTGAGCGGGGCCAGCTCGGCTATCTCCCCGGCCCAGGCCAGGGCGGCCTCCAGGTCCCCGGGCCGCTGGGCGAAGCCGGCCGCTACCGCCTGGGCCCCATCGAGTTGCACCCCGCCCAAGAGCATGGCCCGGGCCAGTCCCTGACCGGCCAGCAGTGAGACCCGCCGAACGGTCCAGTGGTCGACCATGAGGCCCAGCCGGCCGGCCGGAACCCCGAACCGGGCCGCCGGGGTGGCCACCCTCAGGTCGCAGGACACAGCCAGCTGGACCCCGGCTCCCAGAGCGGGGCCGTCCACGGCGGCAATGCAGACGATGGGCAGGTCGACCAGGGCATCGAGCACCGATCGGAGGGCGGGGCCGAAGCCGGCATCCCGGACCGTGCCCAGATCGGCCCCGGCGCAGAAGCTGCCCTCCGAGCCGGTCAACACCAGGGCCCGGGCGGGCCGGGCGGCGGCCTGTTCCAGGGTGGCGGCCAGAGCCAGGCAGGCGTCGGTGTCGAGGGCGTTGCGCCGGGCCGGCCGGCGGATGCTCACCACCGCCACGGGCAGGCCGGCGGCGGTGTCCTGGAACTCGAGGCTTATGGACTCGGCCACCGGGTCAACGGCCCTGGCGGGCCACCACCTCCAGATCGGCCTCGACCATCATCCTCACCAGCCCGGGGAAATCGACATCGGGCTTCCATCCCAGGACCTGGCGGGCCCGGGACGGATCACCCACCAACAGGTCCACCTCGGCCGGGCGCATGAAGCGCTCATCGAAGGTGACGTGCTCCTGGTAGTCGAGACCGGCGTGGGCGAAAGCCAGCTCACAGAACTCCCGCACCGAGTGGGTCTCACCCGTGGCCACCACGTAGTCGCCAGGCGTCTCCTGCTGGAGCATCAGCCACATGGCCCGCACGTAGTCGTAGGCGTAGCCCCAGTCCCGCTGGGCATCCAGATTGCCCATGGCCAGGGTCTGGTCCAGGCCGTGCTTGATCCGGGCCACCCCGTGGGTGATCTTCCGGGTGGAGAACTCGAGTCCCCGGCGGGGGGACTCGTGGTTGAACAGGATGCCGGAACTGGCGTGCAGGCCGTAGCTCTCCCGGTAGTTGACGGTGATCCAGTGGCCGTAGACCTTGGCCACCCCGTAGGGGCTGCGGGGATAGAACGGCGTCGACTCCTTCTGGGGCACCTCCAGGACCTTGCCGAACATCTCCGAGGAACTGGCCTGGTAGAAGCGGATCTCGGGGTCGACGATTCGGATGGCATCCAGGACCCGGGTCACGCCGAGGGCCGTGGTCTCCCCGGTGAGGACGGCCTGGTTCCAGGAGGTCTGCACGAAGGACTGGGCGGCCAGGTTGTAGACCTCGTTGGGCCGGTGCTCGCGCAGGATGTTGATCATGGAGACCTCGTCCAGCAGGTCACCGGACACCAGGTTGAGATCGTCCTGGATGTGGGCGATGCGCTCGAAGTTGAGGGTGCTGGAACGCCGGACCATCCCGATGACCTCGTAGCCCTGCTCCAGCAGGAGTTCGGCCAGATAGGAGCCGTCCTGGCCAGTGACTCCGGTGATGAGGGCGCGCTTGGGCATCACCCAGTTGTAGGCCCCCAGCGGGCGCCTGTCTGCTAAGCCACTTGGCAATGCCGGAAAATCTCGGGCGGCGCATAGCCCGCCTGCGCACCGGGTCGGGCTGGACCCAGGCCGACCTGGCCTCCCGCCTGGCCATCTCCCGGGTCTCGGTGTCCCACCTGGAAGCGGGCCTGACCGTGCCCGGGGAGCGCACCGTCACCCTCCTGGCCGGCCTGTTCAAGCTGGAACCCCACGAGCTGGTGGCCGGGACCACCTACCCGCCGGCCAAAGCCGAGCGCCTGCCCGTGGTGGTGTGCCGCTACACCGAGGTGGAGCTCCAGCTCCGCCTGTTGGACGCCGACATGGAGCGGCTGGGGGCCGTGTTCGATCCTGTCCACGCCGGGGAATGGCACCGGCGCCTGGCCAAGCTGCGCCGGATCACCCACGACCGGCGGGAGCGGGAGGCGCTGGACGAGGCCATGCGGATCCTGGCCGCCCGCCCCTCGCTGGGAGGCTGAGGTCCACCGCCGTCCCCGCCCGTCGCGGGGCGACTAGCGGCCCTTCCAGACCGGGCTGCGCTTCTCGTTGAAGGCGGCCATGCCCTCTCGGGCGTCCTCGGTCAGGGTGGTCAGGCTGAGTTGGGAGTGCAGGTGGCGCAGAGCGGCGTCGGCGGGCAGATCCATCACCGAGTAGAAGCTGTCTCGGCCCATCTTCATGACGATGGGTGAGGCGGCGGCCAGACGGGCGGCCAGTTCGGCCACCGCTTCATCCAGCTCCTCGGCTGGGACCACCCGGGTGACGAACCCGATGGACAGGGCCTCGGCCGCGTCCACCCGCCGGCCGGTCATCATCAGCTCCAGGGCCCGCTTGGGAGGCATGGAGCGCACCAGCGGAACGGTGATCACGTAGGGCCAGAGCCCGACATTCACCTCCGGAGCACCGAACTGGGAGTCATCGGAGGCGACTACGAAGTCACAGGCCAGGGCCAGGCCGAAGCCGCCGGCCAGGGCGAAGCCCCGCACCCGGGCGATGGTGGGCTTGCCCAGCGACCACAGGTCGGTGAACAGGGCGGGGAGCTGGCCCCGACCGGCGTGGTCACCGAGGAAACCGCCGTCGGCTCCCCCGCTCAGATCCACGCCGGAACAGAAGGCTTTTTCCCCGGCACCGGTCAGCACAACCACCCGCACATCCGCGTCGTCCCGGGCCCGGGCGACGGCGGCCCGCAGTGCCTCCACCACCGCCTGGGTCATGGAGTTGCGCCGCTCGGGGCGGTTGATGGTGAGGGTGGCCGTCCCTCCGCTCGATTGGTAGAGGACCTCGGCCACGACCGGGACGCTACCTTCGGTGAAAGTGGGCTTCCGCCGGGTGGCAATGGTCTCCTACCGCCTGGGTGGGCTGGACGGGGTTTCCGTAGAGGCCGACAAGTGGCGGTGGGCCCTGGAACAACTCGGCCTGGAAGTCACCACCGTGGCCGGCGCCGGGACGGCCGACGTACTGGTCTCCAACCTGGGCGCCTGGGACGGCGGCTTCCCCGACACGGAGGCCCTGGAGGCGGCCCTGGCCGGGGCCGACCTGGTGGTGGCCGAGAACATCTGCTCCCTCCCCCTCAATCCGGCCGCATCCGAGGCGGTGGCGGCGGCCATGCAGGACCGCCCCGGTCTCATCCACCACCACGACCTGGCCTGGCAGCGCCCCGGCCTCGGGGACCGGGTGGCGAACGACCGGCGCTGGGTCCACGTCACCGTCAACGACCTGAGCCGGCGTCAGCTCGAGTCCCGAGGGATCGGCGCCGTCACCGTGCACAACCGTTTCGAGCCGGACCCGACCCCCGGGGACGGCGCCGCCACCCGGGTGGCCCTGGGCCTGGAGGAGCGCACCCGCCTGGTCCTGCAACCGACCCGGGCCATCGCCCGCAAGAACGTGGCCGCCGGGCTGGCCGTAGCCGATGCGCTGGGGGCGACCTTCTGGTTGACCGGGCCGGCCGAGGAGGACTACCGGCCCGAACTGGACCGGTTGCTGTCCACCGCCCCGGTTCCGGTCATCCACCGTCCCGCCCCGCTGGACATGTCCGGCGCCTACGCCGCCGCCGACGCCGTGGTACTTCCCTCGTGGTGGGAGGGGTTCGGTAACCCGGCCGTGGAGGCCTCCATCCACCGGCGCCCGGTCCTGGTCGGGCCCTACCCCGTGGCCGATGAGCTGATCGCCCTGGGCTTCCGATGGTTCCGCCGGGCGACCCAGCTGGCGGCCTTCCTGGACCGGCCCGATACCGGCCGGCTCGAGCACAACCGGGCTGTGGCGGCTGGACAACTCAGCCTGGACGGTCTGCCGGCCATCCTCCAAACCCTCCTGGACGAGCTGGAGGGACGCTCCGCCGATTGAGTCAGCGGGCCCGGCCGGCCCTCCGGCGGGCGGCCTGGGCGGCCAAAAGGGACAGATTGGACATGACCGCGCCGCCCGGTCGAATGGGCTCAGGAGGCCGCCGGGTCTGCTTGGCCGGCTTGTTTCTGGGCGGCGCGGTCATGACCGATGAGTTCGCCGTGAACCGGCCTTGCTCCTGCCCGGCTCCGCCCCGTTGTTACCGTGAGACATGGCCACCGCACCGAGCTCCCGCCTCCCGGCGGCCGAACGGCGCCGGCAGCTGCTCGGCGTATCGGTGGTCCACTTTGCCGAGAAGGGATTCGACGGGACATCCATGTCGGATCTGGCCGAAGCCGCCGGGGTCACCAAACCGGTGCTGTACCAGCACTTCCGCTCGAAGCGGGCCCTCTACGCCGAGCTGCTGGAGGAGGTCAGCCACCTGCTCCTGGAGGAGGTGGAGAAGGCGGTGGCCGCCGCCGGCGGACCTCACCAACAGGTCAGGGCCGGCTTCAACGCCTACTTCCGCTTCGTGGTCGAGCGCCGCTCCGCCTTCCAGCTGCTCTTCGTGGGCGGCTCCCGCCACGACCGGGAGCTCACGGCGGCGGTCGATCGCCTGGAGGTGGCCATGGCCGAGACCATCGCCCCGCTCATCGAGGCCGGCATCGGCACCCGCCAGCGCCGCCAATTGGCCCTGGCTCTGGTTGGGATGGCCGAAGCCACCGGCCGGCGGGCCCTGATCGACTCCGAGCTGATCGATCCGGCCGGCATCCAGACCATGGCCAACCGGCTGGCCGAGCTGGCCTGGGCCGGTCTGCGCTCGATCCGCCCGGAAGCGGACCCGATTTGAGCGGTTCCACCCCGCCGGCCGGCCCGGACCCGGCCGATGCGGGCCAGACCGTGATGGTCGACCGGCACGGTTCGGTCACGGTGGTGACCATCAACCGGCCCGAGGTCCGCAACGCCGTGGACGGTCCGACGGCAATGGCGCTGACGGCGGCGTTGCGCACCGCCGATGCCGATGAGGAGTGCTCGGTGGTGGTACTCACCGGGGCCGGGGGAACCTTCTGCGCCGGCGCCGATCTGAAGGCGGTGGCCGCCGGCCGGGGCAATCGCGTGGCCCCGGAAGGGGACGGGCCGATGGGGCCCACCCGCCTGGTCATGTCCAAACCGGTGCTGGCGGCGGTGGAGGGCCACGCCGTGGCCGGCGGCCTGGAACTGGCCCTCTGGTGCGACCTGCGGGTGGCGGCCGACACCGCCGTGTTCGGGGTCTATTGCCGGCGTTGGGGTGTTCCGCTCGTAGACGGAGGAACGGTGCGCCTGCCCCGGCTCATCGGCCAGAGCCGGGCCATGGACATGATCCTCACCGGCCGGTCGATCGGCGGCCGCGAGGCCGTGGAATTCGGGCTGGCCAACCGGCTGGTGGCCGAGGGCGAAGCCCTGGATGCAGCCATCGAGATGGGTCGGAGTCTGGCCGCCTTCCCCCAGCGATGCCTACGCTCCGACCGCCGTTCGGCGCTGGCCCAGTGGGGCGCCGGAGAGGCCGAGGCCATGGCCTTCGAGGTGGAGATCGGCCTGGAGACCATCCGCAGCGGGGAGACCGGGGCCGGGGCGGCCCGCTTCAGTGCCGGCGCCGGCCGGCACGGATCCTTCGGGGCCTGAGCCGGGGAAATGGCGACCTCAACCGAGCCGGGGGTGACCGGGCGGCGGGTGCTCGTGACCGGTGCGGGGGGATTCATCGGGTCCCACATGGTCAGGGCGCTGCTGACCGCCGGGGCCGACGTCTACGCCATGTCCTCGTCCGTCTCCTCGGTCATGCCGCCGCGCCTGGCGGACATCGGCTCCGACCTGCGCCTGGTGGAGGCGAACATCACCGACCGTTCGGCCATGGAGGCCATGGCCCGCACCGTGCAGCCCGAGCTGGTAGCCCACCTGGCCGCCTTCACCCACGTGGGCAAGTCCTTCCGGCGGGTGGATGAGAACATCGCCACCAACATCCAGGGGACGGTCAACCTGCTGCAGGCATTGGACGGGCGCTACGAGCGTTTCGTGTACACCGGTACCAGCGAGATCTACGGGGACACCCCGGCGCCGTTCCGGGAGGACGGTCCGGTCAATCCGGTCTCGCCCTATTCGGTTTCCAAGTATGCGGGTGAGCGCTACGCGCTGATGTTCCACCAGGCCTACGGCTGGCCCATCGTGTGCCTGCGGCCCTTCAACGCCTACGGCCCTTGGCAGACCCCCGACCGGGTCATCCCCGAGATCATCCTGACCGCCCTGCGCCGGGGCGAACTGCTGATGACCGACGGGCGTCAGACCCGGGAGTTCAACTACGTCGAGGATCTGGCCGCCGGCTTCGTGGCCGCCCTCGGCGCGCCCGGCAACGAGGGCAGCGTCATCAACCTCGGCTGCGGTCAGGAAGTGTCCATCCGCCACCTCACCACCCTGGTGTTGGAGCTGATGGGCAATCCCATCCAGGCCCAGTTCGGCGCTCTTGCCCACCGGCCCACCGAGATCTGGTCCATGTTCTGCGATAACACCCGGGCCCGGGAGCGACTGG
>Ga0307373_10014474_pt1 | contig 10846 bp, 9 predicted proteins | sample OX2MG_FD_202534 | JGI IMG/M metagenome (GOLD analysis project Ga0307373, IMG submission 202534) | Soil microbial communities from Risofladan, Vaasa, Finland - OX-2 | ecosystem: Environmental > Terrestrial > Soil > Coastal area > Acid sulfate soil | place: Finland: Risofladan, Vaasa | collected... | reverse complement strand
GATGCCGATGGTGTCCGCTTCCTGGAAGGCGTCCTTGCCGATCAGGTTGGCGGGCACCTGCCCCGTCAAGGCCACCACGGGGATGGAATCCATCATGGCGGAAGTCAGTGCCGTGATCATGTTGGTGGCGCCGGGACCGGAAGTGGAGAGGCAAACGCCCGGCTTTCCCGTGACCCGCGCATAACCATCGGCCGCAAAAGCCGCCGCCTGTTCGTGGCGCATCATCAAGTGGCGGATTCCGGCGCTGTACATGGCGTCATAAAGCGGCAGCACGGCGCCGCCGGGAAGTCCGAAAATCACGTCCACGTTCTGCCGCACCAGGCTTTCCAGCAGGATTTCTGAACCTGAGAATGTTTTTGGCATAAAATTACCAGTCCCCGATGAATTGTCTGGCCGGGATGGTCTTTCGAGCTTTCCCGGTCATAGAACCATGCTTGACCGGCCATCGGCCGGTTAAATTACAGCGAAACACCGGTCGCAAGCTAGATACCGACCAGTCGGTAGGTAGGTAGATTAACACCCACGCCTCCCCTCGTCAACTGTTTTTTTTCGCCCTGTCGCCTATTCCGTACGGGACGGGTCTCAGACGCGCCCACGACCTGAACCGTGATGCAGGGGCGGGTCTCAGACCCGCCTCCCCCGGATAATGGCCGCGATGTCGGTCCCGAAATCCACTACCGCCGATCCATTCGCTTGTGCGGGCATGACTTCCCGCGCATTATGCGGGGGGAAAGGGCACGACTTTAGTCGTGCCATAGACACATGCGGTAAAATGCGGCTTTAGCCGCTGGGCCCTTCCATGTCGAAACCGAATCGTCCGCTCCGTTCACCGTGCGAAAGCTCTGGAAGGCCGAGAACATTCTTTGTGACCTCCTCCACCTGGGAGCGGCGCAGCCTCTTCCAGTCTGAGCGCATGGCACGTCTCTTCCTTGAAGTTCTTTCCTGGTATCGGGCGCAGAGGCGGTACCTGCTCCATGCGTTCGTCCTGATGCCCGACCATTTTCACGCGCTGATCTCGGTTCCGGCGGGAATAAGTCTTGAACGGGCGATGCAACTGATCAAAGGAGGGTTTTCGTACCGCGCAAAGAAGGAGCTTGGCATTCAGGGAGAAATTTGGCAGCGCGGATTCAGCGACGAGTACGTCGCGGACGCCGCAGGGTTCCGCGCCCGAATCGTGTATGTGCGGGAGAATCCTGTGCGGGCAGGGTTGGCGCGGGTTCCGGAAGCGTTCCCGTATGGTTCGGCAGGATCAGGAATTGAAGTCGACGCGATGCCGGAGCACCTCAGGAGCTGAAGCCCCGAAAAAGAGACTTGGAGGATTCCGCCTTCGGCACGACTAAAGTCGTGCCCTTTCACGCCGGGCGCAAGCGCTGCGGTTGTTTTCAGGACCGGATCATGATCAGGAGCATCTTGAACTTCCGGACGGCTTTGACGGAGTGCGGCTGGTTGGCGGGCAGGATAATGGTTTCGCCGGCCTGCAGGCGGTGGGGTTGGCCGGACACGGCGATCTCGGTTTCGCCCTCCAGCGCATAAACCAGCGCGTCGTAGGGCGTGGTGTGTTCGCTCAGGCTCTGTCCCTCGTCAAACGCGAACAGGGTCACCGTTCCCGTCGTCTTGCCGATCACGGTCCGGCTGACCACCGCGCCCTCCTGATAATCGATCAGCCCAACCAGCATGGCGGGTGCCGCGACAAGTTTTTCCAGGCGCTTTCCGTTCTTGTTCTCTTCCATGATGGGCCTCCTTGAGTCTGCGAGAGCGGTGTGCCGGGCACTTTCCGCCCGGCTGTTCATTTCTCCGGCTTGCGGAAGATGACGCAGTAATTGTTGTTGGGCCAGTCTGCCGGCTCAGTGACCACCTGGAATCCGGAGCTCGTCAATTCCTGGATCAGGATTTTTTTCGGGATGCCGTGTCCGCCACGGTTGGCGGGCACCCCTTCCACTTTCAGAGAAAGCCGCAGACCCCGGCAAAACGAAGTGGTCACTGCGTACTTCTCACAGCAGGGTAATGGTATAGCATTTCTGGGGTGCACCCGCAGGCGCGGCCAGCTTGTGGCTGCCGCCACGGCCGGTGAACTCTGCCTCGACATAGTACTCGAGCAGTGGCGTGTCCGCCTTCCTTCCCTCGATCTCCTTCACAAAGGTCCGCCGGCCGGCCAATTCCATTGGGAACGACGTCCATTCTTCTGAGGCCGCCTGGCGCAGGAACAGTTTGAGTCGCGGAACAGATTCTCCACCGGGTGCAACCGCAAAGATTCTTACCTTTTCGCCGGGTCCTAAAGCGGATGGCCGGGTGGGAATGAACACGCGCGGCTGAGCTGCCGCATCTTTCCTGCGAACTTTGTGGAACAGTGTTTCCACCTCCGCGGGCAGTTCACCCAGGAACTCTTTCATCGAAAGGCGCAAGCGCATCAAGGCCAATCTTTCATACTTGTTGTGGACGGAGGCGAGAGCGCCCTGCTCGTTTCGTTCGGTCACGATTTGCTGGTAGGTCAGCAACGCTTCGCGCACCTGGGGCGCAAGTTTTTGCCACAGCGGGATTCCCTGGTCCAGAACTTTTTGCCTTGCTTCAGCCGCTTGGCCGTCCTGCTTCAGCGTATGGGCCTCCTGCAACACCTGGTGAAGATGTGATGCCAGCACCCAGGACCCCGAATAGGGAGCAAGAAATTCAATGTAGTTCGTGAAGTAATTGAGCCGCTCGCGCTCTGCTGGGCCCGATGCCTTCTCGGTTAATGTTCTTAACTGCTGCGCGACCATCGACTGTGAAGCTCGAACTTCTTCGGGCGGCTCGTAGCCTGCCCAGAACTCAAAGGCCTCGCTGTAATCGCCCGCGTAGGCGTGGACCTGGTGGCGCCCATTCACGATCTTTCCGGTAAAGGAATTTAAGATGAGCCGGTCCCGGTCGGTCTTCGTCAGGATTTCAGCCAGTTCCTGTGCGCGGGAATCCTGTGCCTGGACACCTGCAAAGGCCTCGAAAAACTTTGCGGGTTCGAGCGACCGGTCCCAGGACGATCTCGATTGGAATCCCGCGCCGGCGTTCATCATACGATTCCGCCAGTGAATCCCCAGTACGCCCTGGCATCCGTACTTCTCGGCCAGGTCCATGTCCCTGGCTCCGCGATGAACGTGGAACTGCGGAAGCCACATCGCCGGATCATCTTCCAGCCACGGAATCGGCCACCGCTCGCGATCGCCCAGTTTTCCGTATTCTTCGCCCACAGGGTCCCACCCGAGATTATCGTTCAGGGAGGTGAAGATCACATCCATCGGAAGGTGTTTGTGGAAATGCTCGAAGTGGCGAACAACGCCTCCCCATCCGGAGATCACCATTCGCTTCTCAGGGGCATGCCGCTTGAGAAAGTCGTAGGCCTGCTTGTATGGCGTGACTGACAGCGGAACGTTTTCCTTCTGGCTCGCCCAGTTCATCGCTTCGTCTTCCCAGAGCCAGACGTAATCGACGGTGGGATAAGCTTCCAGCAGCCTTCCCAGGCGGGTTTCCAGGATGTCCCGCGCTGCCACCGATTCCGGGTCAATGCGCGGGCCGGGCGCCTTCGGATTCTTGCTGACGTAGTGGGCTTCGGGCGGAGTTGCGCGATAGATCTCATCAGGAATTTGATAGGGTTCGAACCCGACGCCGGTCCGGATGCCGAGTTTCTCTGCGTAGCGAAAGGCTTCGCCCCACAACTGCTGGGCAAACTTCCCGTCCTCCCAGCAACTGGTGGCTCGTGTCGTGGCTTCGGACCCAAACACCTCGCCGGCAAAAAAGTCCGGCGCGCCCATGCCGTAGTTTGACGTCCTCTCGGGTAGGTATCCCCAGCGGTTGGTGGCGCTCGTATCGGTATAGGCCAGGTGCCCCACCCCTGCGTATTCAAACGAGAGAAACGATTCCGTCCACTGTTGGGCGCCCGAATAGACGTGGATGCCCAGCGTGTTGAATCGCATTCGCAGCATGGCTTCAAGATAGGCGCGATATTCCTCGCGATTGTAAACTGTGATGCAATTCAGGAAGTCCGGCCAGGGGAGCAGACCTCGCGTCTTGAAGCGCGGCTGTGGCCGCCAGGGATGGTTCAAGGGAGGCAGGCTCAGGCCCTGCGCAGCCTGCAAGGGATAGACGTCGCCATCCAGTCCGAAGAACGCTCCCTGCCGTTCAAGGAAATCGAAGACCGCGTAGAGGACCGCCTGGGGAGCAGCGCCCGTCAGGAAAATCCGCAACCCCTTGCCTCTCGCGGGACCCTGAACGATTTCATACGCTTCAGGATCGCGGAAGGCTTCTTTATTGACTCGCAGGGCGAAAACCACATCTTCAGCTTTTGGTTCTGCCCCTGGGCCCGCCGCCTGGATCGGCGCGCGCGCCAACCCAAGCTTTCGCAGGCCGCGCGCCAGTTCCTTGCTGGCAAGCCGCTCCTGAAAGCCTGCCGCTGCCGGAGCCAGAATCCAGACTTTTTGCCCTGCACCCGGTCCGAAATTCATGCCGAGCCGGCCATTATCCGTCACTTCGGCTATGGAGGATTGCCGGGCGAAGGCTGCCGGCCCACCGCCGTGCCCTTCGGGATGGTAGGATCCGGCTCCCAGGAGGGCCGCGGACCCCTGCAGAAACTCCCGCCGGTCGATCCCTTTCCTTCGCACGTCAAACTCCTTAATGAATGTCCCAACAAAACAATGTCTGCGCCGCCTGCTGCCTACCGGCTGCTCGAGGCTTGCGCGATGAACTGGTTGATGTTTTGGGTGAGCACGGGCAGCGCCTTCGGGTTCAGGTAGAGCATATGCCCGCAATCGTAATAGTCCGTCGTGATGCGTTTCCAGGCGTCTTTGGGGAGGGGCGTATGCCGCAAGGTGTACTCCGTGGCGTAGAACGGCGTCGCCATGTCGAAATAGCCGTTGTTGACCATCAATTCCAGTCCCGGATCGTTGGCCATGGCGCGGGCGATCGCCGGCGCGACGTTCAGAAACATGGACCCCTCTCCCAGCAGAACCTGGACGGGCGGGTTGTACTTCCAGTCCCAGGCCTTGTTGACCTTAAAGCTGAGCTGGATGTAATGATGCTCGCTGTGGTAGTTCAGCCGCCGATCGAGGTAATCGTTAAAGCTGGCGGTCAGCGCGCCCCAGATTGCGCTGGTGGTAGCGCCGGCGCTGCTCGGGCCGGGAAACGGAACCAGCGGCTGGAGCTCGTCGAGCGTATACCGCGAATCGTAGCGGCCGGTATACTGGTCTGTCTCGCCCAGCAGTCGCCGCCGGAACAGAGGCAGGGAGATGCGCAGGTTCGCCTTGATCCAGAGCGATGCCGGCAGGCCCGTCAACGCGGCAAGATGTTGGGCCACGGACTCGCGCTCCGCATCCCCGAGCGCCGAACCTTTGAACAGCGCGGTGGCATACGGGCCGGAGGCAAAGTCCTCCGCCTTTTTGACAACGCCGGGCAGGCTCGAGGGCCCAGGGCTTAGCCGGTGATGGTACCAGGCGGTTGCCGCGTAAGACGGCAGAAAGAGAATGAAGGGCAGATCGTCGCCCGGCGCAAAAGTAATGGTCGGAAAATTGAGCACGGTCGAGCAGAGAATCACCCCGTTCAGGTAGATCCCATGCTCGATCAATTCCTGGGCCAGCACGGCCGAGCGCGTAGTGCCGTAGCTTTCTCCCAGCAGGAATTTGGGCGAGCCCCAGCGGTGATATTTTGAGATGTACTGTTCAATAAACTGGGTGAAAGCGCCCGAGTCCTGCTTGACGCCATAAAACATTTTCGGCGTTCCCTTGGGCGGAATGATGCGGCTGTAGCCGGTGCCGACCGCGTCAATAAACACCAGGTCCGTCGTGGCCAGCAGCGTAGCTGGGTTGGGTTTCACCTGATAAGGCGGCCGGACCGAAACGCTGCTGCCCGGCTGCGGCCAGATGACCTTGCGCGGGCCGAACCCTCCAAAATCCACCAGCGCGGAAGCCGCCCCCGGCCCGCCGTTATAACTGAACGTCACCGGGCGCGAAGCCGGGTCGCTGGCGCCATCCTTTGTATAGGCGATGTAAAACATCTTCGCCGTCGGCTCATCCTTGTCATTGTGCAGGATGATTGTTCCGGCCGTCGCCGTGTAAGAGACGCTCTGGCCCGCAATCTCCACCGTGTGGTGGGTTGAAACCGCCCGGGCCTCCGGCTTTGCCTTCGTTTTTGCATTCTCCTTCGTGCCCGCCTTCGCCTCGGCCCCTTCGGCTTTGGCCGGTGGCTTGGGCGTTTTCTCCTGGGCCATTCCCCCAAAGGGAATGCTCATCGCCAGAATCAGACAGCATAAAATTGCGCGCATGGAAATGCCTCTCCGCCTTTTTTATGATTCAGAAATCCCCACGGACCGTTTTCCGGCAACTGCCAAAATACACCGGATGTCCTGCTCACAGCAAGCTTTGTAGAGACGTTCCGCTGGAACGTCTTGTTCTTTACAGCCGTCCGCCAGGGACTGCCCCGGCGACGCGGCCCCACCGCTGACCGCCGCGGGGAAGCAGGGCCGCGTTAGCGACCCCGCCTGGCCGCTTTGAGCGGCCCGCAAACTAATGTCTCCCGCTTTGCCGGGTACTTACCACGTTCCGAACAAAGCGAACGGCCTGGGCCTTCCTTGCGACCATCTTTCTTTACTTTTCCGAGTTGCTGGGGCGCACATGCTTGCTCATTCTGCGTGGGGCTCTTGCGTGGTACAAGCACAAGAAACCACGCAGAATGCCGTAGATATCCAGCGAAGTTAAGTGGACCCGAAGTCTATGAACAATCAAGGTTAAGTTGTTATCGAGCTTGGAGGCGCGGGGGAGAATCGAACTCCCGCGTAAAGGTTTTGCAGACCTCTCCCTTACCACTTGGGTACCGCGCCTGAAGGTTGGAGCGGGAAACGGGATTCGAACCCGCGACTTCGACCTTGGCAAGGTCGCACTCTACCACTGAGCTATTCCCGCTTGAGACCTGAACACGCAACCTACTAAAAAATTATAGAAAGTGGCAGGCACTGTGTCAAGCACCTGTACCTGTCGCAGCGGCGGCTGGGAGAAATTTTGATTGCGGAAGGGCAGGGAATGTTTCCGAATCAGTGCGCCTCAGGCGGCCTTTCCGGAGTTCCGGAACGCAGATTCAGGCAGGCAATCTCCGGCGGGCAGCCGACCCGAAGGGGAACCAGGACTTTGCCGATGCCGCGGCTGATGTATATCTGCGTGCCGTCCAGCCGGTTCCAGCCTGCGATAAAACGCTTGCCCAGTTTCGACCGGGTGTAGATCGCTCCCACGACCGGGAGCCTGACCTGGCCGCCGTGGGTGTGGCCGGACAGCACCAGGTCGATATGGTGCTCAACGGCCAGGCGAATTCCCACCGGGTTATGGCAGAGCAGGATTTTGGGATCGCGGGCGGGGATGTGCCGCATGCCAGCCGCAAGATCGTCGGCGTCCCACCACAGGTCGTCAACGCCCACCAGCCAGAGCCGGTCGTGTCCGGAATCGAGCGCGAAATGGGAGTTGCGAAGCACGTGAATTTGCTGAGCTTCGAGCGCCCGCGTCATCTCCTCAGCATCCACCTGGAAGTCGTGATTTCCCAGGACCGCGAAAACCCCCAGCCGGGCCCGCAGGCGGCCCAGCACCTGGGCGACCGGCCAGATGTAGGAAGGAGAAAAAGTAACGTAGTCACCGGTGAGGGCGATCAGGTCAGGCTGAAGCCGGTTGGCCATTTTCACAGCGCGTTCAACGTCTTCCAGGGGCGTGTAGAGGCCGTGGTGAATGTCGGTGAGGTGGACGATCCTCAACCCCTCATGCGCCGCGCTCAGGCGGCGGATGTGGATGTCCATCTCGGTGATTTCGGGGTCAGTGGAAACAGGCGGCGGAGAAAACACGGGCGCCGCGGCCGAAAGCGAGAGCGTAATCAGTCCGCGACGCCTCGCACGATGCCTTGTTCCCAGACGCTTCCTCATATTGTTTCCCGAAGCTCGCATGCTAAAGACTTGCCGGCTTTAGCAAATTTCAGTTGCAGCCCTGGCCGCACTTAACCTTACCGTGCTCGTCCAGAATTCCCGAAAAGACCTCAAGCATGGGACCATGAATCAAACCGTTTGACGCAAAAATCTCATCGCGATGCAGCGAGAAAGGACCGCCGGCCAGGTCCGTCACTCGGCCACCGGCTTCCGTCACCAGCAGGGAGCCCGCCGCCTTGTCCCAGGGATTCAGCTTCAGTTCCCAGAAGCCTTCAAAGCGGCCCACCGCCACCGAACAAAGGTCCAGGGCCGCGGCGCCCGCCCGGCGAATTCCGTGCGAAAGATGCGTGAGCTTGAAAAACATTTGCAGGTTCAGATCGTGATTGGAAGCGAAGGGCGGAAAGCCGGTGCCCAGCAGGCTTTCAGAAAGATTGGCGGTTTTTGACACGCTGATGCGCTGGCCGTTCAACGTCGCCCCGGCGCCGCGTTCGGCCGCAAAAAGCTCTTCGCGGTTGGGGTCGTAAACCACTCCGGCGATGACTTCGTCACGGAAAGCCAGGGCCAGGGTGACGCAGTAAACGGGAAATCCGTGGGCAAAATTCGTGGTGCCGTCCAGGGGATCGACGTACCAGCAGTAGTCGGAGCCGGTTTGCTTGCCGCCGCCTTCTTCCGCCACCACGGCGTGGTCCGGAAAGTGCCGGCGAAGGCGCTCGATGATCAGGGCCTCCGAACTCCGGTCGGCTTCCGTCACGATGTCTGATTTCCGCTTATAGGAAATCTCGTGCGGCTGCTTGGAAAGCCGGGTGAGCAACGAGCCTGCTTCGCTGGCGATTTCGACTGCAATATCCAAATAATTTTCCATAGGATTTAAAGACCTTCGATTGAATCTGCTTCTTTCGTTATCCAGACTGCCGATTCGTGCACGGGCGATTAAAGTTCAGCCGCCGCCAGGACCTGCTTGCGGCCTTCGCCTTCAACCCAGACCGCGCCGTTTTCAAAATGTTCCTTCTTCCAGACGGGTATGGTCTGCTTGAGGCGGTCGATGAGATAATGACAGGCTTCAAAAGCCGGGCGGCGGTGCGCGGCTGTTACAACAATGGCGACGCTGGCCTCTCCGATTTCCAGCCTGCCCACCCGATGAATGATTCCAACCGAGTTGATATCAAATTTGTCTTTGGCTTCGGCGGCGATTTCTTCCATCTTGCGGATGGCCATGGCGCTGTAGGCTTCATACTCAAGGTACAGCGTTTTTTGCCCGTTCGAATGGTCGCGGACGACGCCCTCAAAAGTAACCACTGCTCCGTCCGAGCTGGCCTGGAGGGACCGCGCAAAGTCTGAGATGGAGATTTTCTCGCCGGTAATGCGATAGCAGCTTTCGTCCAGACCGCCGCTGACCGGAGGCATGAAAGCAACCTCGTCGCCTTCGTGCAGAACGGCTAAAGGCCCTGCAATCTGCTGGTTAACCGCAAATAGAAGAGAACCGGCCAACTCGCCCAGGCGCGGGAAACGGTTTTCATACAGGCGGCGCAAACCCTGGAGATTTTCACCCTCTCCAAGCTCGACCTGCTCTTCCCGAAGCCCCGTTAAATCGTGCGTGAATCCAAAAAATAAGACCTTAATTCTCATCGGAATTCCGGCGTATCTTTCAAGTATACACCCTGAAGGGAAGTCGCGAGGCGCTGGGGCCCTGAAAGCGGGCGTAGAGGGCCTGGGGGAGGCTAGATAGATAAGCTATGCGTCTTGAGCACGTGGCGCAGCGCGGCTTCGAAGTCAGGGAACTGGAAAGTGAATCCTGTGTCCAGAAGGCGCCTGGGTTGCGCGCGCTGGCTTGCCAGAAGCAAGGCGTCGGCCATCTCTCCAAAAATCAGGCGCACGGCAAAGGCGGGCATGGCGAGAAACGTGGGCCGTCCCAGAGCTTTTCCGAGAGCTTTGGTCAGTTCCGCGTTCCGCACCGGGTTGGGCGATACGGCGTTGACCGGGCCGGAAAGGGATTCATGGGCAATGGCGTGGGAAATGGCTCGTGTCAGGTCGTCAATCGCAATCCAGCTTACGAACTGCCGCCCGTCGCCGATTTTTCCGGCCACACCCATCCTGAATGCCGGAAGCATGGCCGTTAAAGCGCCGCCTTTCCCGCTGAGCGCCATGCCGGTCCGAAGGTTCACCACCCGGATTCCTTTTTGCCGGGCGGGTTCCGTGGCCGCCTCCCATTCCTTGCAGACATCCGCCAGGAAATCTGGTCCCGGAAGACTTTCTTCGGTCAGCACCTCGTCGCCGCGAGGGCCGTAGAATCCCACCGCCGAAGCGGAAACCAGCACCCGCGGGGGAATGGCAAGCTGCGCCAGAGTTTCCGAGAGCAGCCGCGTTCCGCGAACGCGGCTTTCGCGGATTCGCTTTTTTCGCTCTTCGGTCCAGCGCCCCGAGGCGATGTTTTCACCGGCCAGGTTCACCACGGCATCCGTCTGCTCGAGCGCGCTGACCTCCAGCTTGCCCGCGTCCGGGTCCCATACGGCTACATCTTCGCCGGGGGCCGTCTGGTGGCGAACCAGCCGGACAACCTGGTGTCCCTGTGAAGCAAGAAGCGGAACCAGCGCCGAGCCAATCAGTCCGCTTGAACCTGTCATGAGGATTTTCATAGCTTTCCATCCTTTGGGGCGCGGCGTCCGTGGTTTTGCAGCGGCTGGAATTGCGAGCGGCCAGGCTGCCGGCGACTGAAGTCAGGGTAACACACTCCGGTTCACGAATTCTGCGGCGAGCGGACTCCGCACCGCGAGAGGGCCTATGTTAAATCGCCGTTGGATTTAACCGTGGGTTCGTCAAGGGCAACGGCGCACGGTCAGCGCATCGAGCGTTGACCGCGGCTACCAAACGCTTACGACCGCGCCGGTTGCTGCTGGGTCAGGCAGTGCAGGGTCCCGAGGCCCCAGACCAGCTCGA
>Ga0307373_10014470_pt1 | contig 10848 bp, 9 predicted proteins | sample OX2MG_FD_202534 | JGI IMG/M metagenome (GOLD analysis project Ga0307373, IMG submission 202534) | Soil microbial communities from Risofladan, Vaasa, Finland - OX-2 | ecosystem: Environmental > Terrestrial > Soil > Coastal area > Acid sulfate soil | place: Finland: Risofladan, Vaasa | collected... | reverse complement strand
CGTTGAGCGCGGTGTCGGAGAAGAGCCGAGCCTGGAGGAAGACGAAGACATAGAGGGCGCTGCTGACAAGCTGGACGGGCCAGTTCCAGACGTTCTCCTTCACCTGCAGCCAGACGCCCCAGGCGCCGCTGATGAAGCCCAGCGCCTCCAGCCAGTCGAAGGGCAGCCACTTCAGGATCGACCCGGCGCCGAGCACGACCGATCCCAGCGCCAGCAGGAGGTAGACGATCAGCGAGCGATGGCGCGAGAGGAAGGGCACGAGGCGACATTTTCCGCCCTCTGGCTTCTTTCGATGACAACCTAGAGGGACGGTGGTTCGAATCCTCGCGCTGGCCGACCAGGTCGACGACGGCCTCTACGGCGAAAAGCTCAAGGACCTTCATCCCGACCTCGTGGTCGGCTGCGGGGACCTGCCCTTCGACTACCTCGAGAACATCGTGAGCCGGGTCGACGTGCCATTGCTCTTCGTCCCGGGCAACCACGACCCCGACCTCCTTCGCCCGGACGCCACCTGGATGCCGCTGAGCTTCGAGCCGGACGGCCCGGGACCGTCCGGCTGCGTCAACGTCGACGGCCGGGTCGTCGAGGCTGCCGGCCTGGTGATCGCCGGGCTGGGCGGAAGCCCTCGTTACCGGCCGGGGCCGAACCAGTACAGCGAGGGCCAGATGCGCCGGCGCGCCGCCCGGCTGCGGCTCCGCCTGCGAATCCGCCGCCTGGCCGGCGGCCGGCCGGTCGACGTCTTCGTCACCCACACCCCGCCGGCCGGGGACGACGACGACCAGGACGCGGTCCACCGCGGCTTCCGATCCCTGGCGCGCTTCGACGAGGTCGTGGCGCCGCGCCTCCACCTACACGGCCACGTTCTCCGCTTCGGGCCGCGGAAGGAGCGCAGGCTCGGCGGCACCTCGGTAGTGAACGTGATCCCCTACCGGCTGCTCCAGCTCTGAGGGTCGGCCAGCACCGCGCGGATGCGCTCGAAGACCTCGTCCACGGTCCCCATGCCGTCCACCTCGAGCACCCGGATTCCGTTCCGGCGATAGTGGTCGAGGACCGCCTCCGTCCGCTGGTGGTACTCCCGCATTCTCTCCTCGATCACCTCCCTGGTGTCATCGACGCGGCCCTCCTGGGCGGCGCGCTTCAGGAGCCTCTCCACCAGGGTCTTCTCAGGAGCCTGGAGGGCGAGAAGGAAGCCCACCTTGAGACCGCGCCGAGCCAGCATCGCCTCAAGTGCGCGCGCCTGTTCGAGCGTTCGCGGGAAGCCGTCGAGCAGGACGCCCGGCGGCTTGCCGGCATCGTCGAGCCGGCCGTCGACCACCCGGTCCATCAGCTCGTCGGGCACCAGGTCGCCGGCGGCGACGATCCGCTCCACCTCCCTTCCCAGCTCGCTGCCGCGCGCCATCTCCGCGCGGAGGATCTCGCCCGTCGAAAGGTGCGAGACGTGCAGCTCCTCGCCGATCCGGGTCGCCTGCGTGCCCTTGCCGCTGCCGGGCGGCCCGAAGATCAGGCCGATCACCGGCCCATCTTCTTCCGTTCGCGCTTCGGCGGTGACTTCGGCCGTTCGTGGAGAAGCGCGTCGAGGGCGGGCTCCGGTCCTGCCTCCTCGCCCGCCTGGCTGAGCGCCAGCCACCGGCGGGTGATCTCGACATAGAGGTCCGCCTCGGTCCAGCCGGGCAGACGATCGAGGACCTGGTGCTTGCGGACCAATTCGACCACCGGCAGGTAGACGTGGTCGTACCAGCTCGCGGCGGCCTCGGGCAGCGATGGCTGGCTGCCCCTCTCGAGGGCGAGGAAGTAACGGTGGCCGTGGATGTGGGCGAGGATCTCGTCGTAGCGGCCGAGCCGGCTGCACTCGAGGCGAGCCTCGGGGCGCAGCCGGTGCAGTTCGGTGACCTCCAGGAAGGACGCGTACTCGGCGGCCCGGAGCAGGGCGCCGGGATCGACCCCTTCCCTGAGCGGCGCTCGGGTGGAGACCTCGGTGACCCGGGCCGGGATGGTCCCCCGACCGAGCGCCCGGGCGACCGACACCCGGTGGTGCCCGTCGATCACGTAGTAGCTGTCCCCGACCTTGTAGACGTCGATCGGTGGAAGCTCGTCGCCCTCGGTCATGGCCCGGTAGATCCGGGTCCAGCGGTCGCGGAGGCGGCGGGTGATGGGCAGGAAGCCGGGGTCGAAGTCTCCCGTCTTGGCGATGGCCGCCGCCGAGCCCACCACCCGGTCGAGCGGTATCTCTCGGGTGCCTCGCGCGGAGCGTCCCTCCTGGCCGGCGGCCGTCAGCACCCTGTCCACCGAGAGCAGATGGCGTGCTCGCCCGGTCAGGGTCGCCAAAATCGCGCGGCGGAAGGCGCGGAAGCGCGCCGAGTCGAAATCCTCGAGCGCGCGCTGCTGCTCCACCTGTCAGACCTTCAGCTCCCGCGGCCGGGCCGGCCGATGAAGGCCGGCCCGCCGGCTACAGGAGCGCCTTCTCGGACTCGGAGTCGAATACGTGCAGCGAGCGAACGTCGAGCCCCAGCTTCACATGGTCTTCGGGCTCGACCTTGAGCCGCGGATCTACCCGCGCCGTGACCGTGTCAGAGCCCACCTGCCCGTAGAGGAACTGGTCGGAGCCTAGCCGCTCGACGACGTCGATCTTCATGTCGAGGGTCGCCGCCTCCGACGGCCGGTCGGTCACCGCCTCGGGCCGGAAGCCCAGCACGCCCTTTCGGCTGCCCACGTGCTTGGGCAGCTTGACCGAGAACCCGGATGCCTTGGCGTGGCCGTCATCCATGGTGACGGGCACGAAGTTCATGGTCGGGCTCCCGATGAAGCCGGCCACAAACAGGTTGGCGGGGTGGTCGTAGATGTCGTCGGGCGTCCCCACCTGCTGCAGAATTCCGGCGTTCATGATCGCGATGCGGTCGCCCATGGTCATCGCCTCGACCTGGTCGTGGGTGACGTAGATGAAGGTCGTCTCGAGGTCGTGGTGGAGCTTTTGGAGCTCGATCCGGGTCTGGCCGCGGAGCTTGGCGTCGAGGTTGGAGAGCGGCTCGTCGAGGAGGAAGACCTGCGGGTTGCGGACTATCGCCCGGCCCAGCGCAACCCTCTGGCGCTGGCCGCCGGAGAGGGCGCGTGGCTTGCGGTCGAGGAAGTTGTCGAGGCCGAGGATGTGCGAGGCGTTGCCGACCCGCTTTTGGATCTCGGCCTTCGGCATGTGCTTCATCTGTAGCGGGAAAGCCATGTTGTCGAAGACGCTCATGTGCGGGTAGAGCGCGTAGGACTGGAAGACCATCGCGATGTCCCGGTCCTTCGCCGCGACGTCGTTGACGACGCGTTCGCCGATCCGGATCTGGCCCTCGGTGATCGACTCCAGCCCGGCCAGCATCCGGAGCGCGGTCGACTTGCCGCAACCGGAGGGACCTACCAGGACCATGAATTCCTTGTCCTTGATGTCGACGTTGAGGTCTTTGACGACCGTGACGTCGGACGTGTAGCGCTTGACGACGTGGTCGTAGGTGACTGATGACATTTCTTTTCTTCGACTACCCCTTCACAGAGCCGGCAAGGATGCCGCGGACAAAATATCGCTGGAGGCTGACGAAGACGATCAGCGGGATGATCATCGAGAGGAAGGCCGCCGCCGTCAGCAGGTTGTAGCCCTGTCCCAGGGAATTGGTGAGGTTGGCGAGTTGGACCGTGACCGGCGCCACCGACTCCGAGCCGCCCACGTAGATGAGAGCGACCAGAAGGTCGTTCCAGATCCACAGGAACTGGAAGATGACCAGCGAGGCGATCGCCGGCACCGAGAGGGGCAGCACGATCCGGAAGAAGACCGTCAGCGTTCCCGCGCCGTCGATCTCGGCCGATTCGAAGAGGTCAGACGGGAGGGCGCGGAAGAAGTTGGCCAGCAGGTAGACCGAGAACGGCAGGCCGTATCCGGTGTGTGCCAGCCAGACCCCGACGAAGCCCCAGTTGTTGGGCGTGAGTCCGATCTTCACATAGGCCGAAAGGACGGGGATGAAGCTCAGCTGGAGGGGCACCGCGAGCAGGCCGACGAGGGCCAGGAAGAGAAAGTTGCGGCCGGGGAACTTCATCCAACTGAAGGCGTAGGCGGCGAAAGCGGCCACCGTCACCGGGATGATCGTGGCCGGGATCGAGATCATGAAGCTGTTGAAGAGGCTGTGGACCAGGCCCTGCTCCTTCAGCACCTGGGCGTAGTTGTCGAGCGTGAAGTGGAAGGGCGGGCTCAGCGCCACCCACCAGCCGGTGTGGGCGATGTCGGTGAAGGGCCGGAAGGAGCTGATCAGGAGGCCGAGTGCGGGGATCATCCACATCACAGTCAGCAGGATCACCGCCACGTGAAGGACCACTCCCTGGAAGCGCTCCAGGATCGAGACCGGCGTGATCCGGTCAGCCTTGGCGTTGGTTGGCGCGGCCGCCTCCGCGCTCACCTGCATCCCTCCGCCTGCGGCCGGGATCCCCTGGCTCGGTTCATCTCATTCATCGACGTGACTCCACAGCCTGGAATTGTCGGAGGTTGAAGATCAGGACCGGCACCACCGCGAGCAGCAGCACGACCGCCACCGCGCTGGCGCCACCGGGGTTGCCCGCCTGGAAGAGCAGCTTGTACATCCGGTTGGCGAGGACGTCGGTGCCGAAGTTGCCCGCAGTCATGACGTAGACGATGTCGAACGCCTTCAGCGCGAAGATCACGAGCGTGGTACCGACCACCACGACTGTCGGCATCATCAGCGGGAAGATGATGCGTCGGAAGATGGTGATCTCCCCCGCGCCGTCGACGCGCGCCGCCTCCAGCAGGTCGGTCGGGATCCCCTTCAGTGCGGCGGAGAGGATGACCATCGAGAAGCCGACGATGCCCCAGATCCCGGCCGTGATCAGCGCGTAGTTGTTGACGTTGGGATCGCTGAGCCAGGTGATCGGCTGGAGATGGAAGAGGTTCACAACAACGGCGTTCATGGTCCCCGTCTGCGGCGTGTCCGGCGGCTGGTAGGTGTACATGAACTTCCAGATCACGCCCAGGGCGACCGAGGAGATCGCCATCGGCATGAAGATCAGCGACTTGACTATCGACTCGTAGGGAACGCGGTCGAAGATGACCGCGAGCAGGAGTCCGAAGAAGAGGACCAGGAGCGTATAGAGCACCAGCCAGAGGACGTTGTTGCGGATTGCGATCCAGGCTCCCCCGTTCGGGAAGTTGCCGAGCTGGACCGCGTAGTTGTGGAGCCCGACCCAGTTGCCCGCCGCGTTCTCGAAGCTTTGGATCACCGTGGCGATGGTCGGGAACACCAGGTAGCCGGCGACGAAGAGGAGGGCGGGGCCGACCCAGATCCAGGGCCGGACCCCGCCTCTGATGCGATCGGGAAAGAGGCGGACGAGGTACTCGCCAAAGATGATGTAGCCGGCCAGGACCGCCGGCACGGCGACGATCACGACGACCAGCGTGACGACATCCGAGAGCAGGAGCCCTACGTCCACCGCCTCATCTCTCCCTTGGTCTATTCAGTTGAGCCGGCACCTCAGGACGCGGTGTAGGCGGTCGATTGGACCTGGTCGAGGTTGGCCAAGATCGAGTCCAGCTTCGATTGGTCCTTGATGAAGTCGAGGATCGCGCTCCAGTAGGCGTTCTTCATGTCCGTCGGCATCAGGTCGCCCGCGTCGTACTTGGCCACCTTGGTGGAGACCAGGGCGGTCGCCGTGTCCTTCGACAGCTGGTCCGGGTAGTCGGACAGCGGGACGTCCTTGTTGGGCGAGATCTTGCCGCCGCGCTTGACCCAGATCGCCTGGGCGTTGGCGGTCAGCAGGTAGTTCAAAAGGGCCTTCGACTGCGGCGTGTTGTGGAACATCGACCACGCGTCACCGGAGACGACGTGCGAGCCCGCGTACTGGGTGCTCGCGTCAGGCAGCGGGAAGAAGGCGTAGTCGGTCCCCGCCTTGAGGCTCGGGTCGGCCTGGGTGAAGAAGCTGGTGATGAAGCTGGCCTGGTTCAGCATCATGCACTTGGGCGGGTTCTGGAACATCGGTGTGCCGACGTCGCCGAAGTTGGTGTTGATGATGTAATTGGAACCGCCGTAGACGTTGGAGTCGTTGGGGCCGAGGATGCTGCCGAAGGTGGTCCAGGCCTGCTTGATGGGAGCCGAGGTCCACTTCTGCTTGCCCTGCCACCACTGGTCGTAGACGGTCGGACCGACCAGGCTGAGGGTGATCTCCTTCTCGAAGTCGCTGCCCGCCCAGCCGGAGGCGGCGCCACTCTCGACGGCCATGCACCAGGGGGTGTCGCCGTTGGACTTCATCTTGTTCTGGAGGGCGATCAGGTCGTCCCAGGTCTTGGGCACGGTGTAGCCCTTTGCGGTCCAGACCTTCGGGTCGTACCACACCAGGCCCTTCAGCGCGGCCCAGGAGAAGACCTGGACCAGGTTGCCGTTTACGGTGCCGAGGTCGATCCAGCTCTTGTCGTAGGTGGACTTGAGCGCGTTCATGTCGATGACGTTCTGCAGCGGGACGACCTTCTTCTCGTTGGCGAAGCGGGTAAGCAGCGAAGGGCTGGGGGCCGCGGCCAGATCGGGCGGGTCGCCCGCGGCCACCTCGGTGGTTAGGACGGCGTCCTGGTCACGGGTGGCGACGAACTGGACATCGATGCCGGTCTGCTGCTCGAAGGGCGCCAGGACGGCGTTGAAGGAGTCCAGCTCGCCATCTGTCCAGACGCCGAGGATGGTCACCGTCCCACCCTTGGCGGTGCTCGAGGAGTTGTTGGTGGCGCCGGGCGCACAGGCGGCTGCGAGGAGCAGCGCAACCAGGCCCAACACCAGCCTACGACTGTGTCTTAAGACGTGCATTCCGTACCCCCAATAACTGAGCCTCTAGTGACCGATTTCGCGATCATACTCCTGCCTCCTGACGGTTTTTTAGCCGGTTCCGTCCGCGGGCCAAGCCGGGCTTCCCGGTGGAGGCACGGACGACGAGCTCGGTCTTCAACGGCGGCGGCGAGACGGCCGGCTTGCCCTGCAGCCGGCGGATCAGGAGGCTCGCCGCCAGGCGCCCCTTCTCCACTATCGGCTGCCTCACAGTGGTCAACGCGGGCGTGGTCCAGGCGGCCATCGGGAGGTCGTCGTAGCCGACCACCGAGAAGTCCTCTGGAATTTTCAGGCCCGCCTCCTGCGCGGCGGCCAGCATGCCGAACGCGGCCATGTCGCTCATCACGAGCGCCGCGGTCGGACGCCGGCGACCGCGCGGAAGCGCGGCGAAGGCCCGCGCCCCTGACGCCATCGTCGCCGCGGCGGTGAGCTTGAAGGGCTCTGCCAGACCGGCCTCGAAAAAGGCCGCCTGGTAGCCCGCCAGCCGTCGTGCGGTGACCGGAGTCGGCCAGCTCCGGGAGCTGGTGGGCGGCAGCATCACGAGGGCCAGGTCACGATGACCGAGCCCTATCAGGTGGTGGGCAGCCGCCTCGGCACCGCCCGCGTCATCGACGTTGACCGCGAGTCGGAGGCTGTCGTCACCCGCGTCTTCGGAGTCGATCAGCACGGCGGGGATGCCGAGCCGCTCCATGGTGGCGACCGCCGGGTCGCCGCCGCCGAGACCGAGGGTTATGAAGCCGTCGACCGAGGCGGCCCGGATCGCGCCCTCGAGGGAGCCGTCGAGCGGTGGCACCAAGAGCAGGTTCAGGTCGTGCGCCTCGCAGAGGTCGGCGAGGCCCTGGATGATCTCCGCCGTGAACTGGTTGGCGAAGACGGTCGCCAGCCGCTGCGGGACCAGCAGGCCGATTGAGCCGCTTCGCCGGAGCGACAGCGCCCGCGCGGCGGGATGGGGCGTGTAGCCGACCTCGCGGGCGACCCCGAGCACCCGGTCAAGGGTCGCCTGGCTCAGGCGCTCAGGGTTGTTGAAGGCGAAGGAGACGGCGGTCACCGACACGCCCGCGGCGACCGCCACGTCAGCGATGGTGACGCGCGCCACAGCGCAACCGATCAGGGCCCCGGAAATCCGGCTCCGGCAACAACGTCGCTACCCCAGCATCGCTAAACCGCTTTAACAAGCGGATTTCGCGGAATCGTAGGTCCGCCGCTCGGTCAATGTCAATTCACCCGGTCCGGGCGCCTGTTTTTTCGTGGCAAGCGCACATCGGTCCCTGGCGCTGCTTGGGGGTCAGCGTGGCCTTCCTGAGCAGAGGCGGCGACGCCTTGGGGCGGCGGTCGAAGGTCAGCAGTCCATTGCGTTCCTGCTCGACGTCGGTCAGCTGCGTATAGCAGAAGCCCTCCACCGGCCCCGGCCCCATCAGCGCCCGGACCTGCTCGCCATAGGCCTCGAGCAGGCCGCCAGCTCCGTCGACCTGGCCGTAACCCCAGGTGTCGTCTCCCGTCAGCGTGGCTCCGCCGAACTCGCTCACGATCACCGGCTGCCCGTGGTGGCCGAACCCCGGCAGGTACGGCGGATGTGGCCGGCCCGCGGGCGCGAGGGCTGACTCCAGGCTGAGGTAGCGGGCGGCGAGCTCGGCCGCCGGTGCGTAGTCGTGGAAGGTGAGGAGGTCGGTGTTCGCGTGCTCCCAGCCGTCGTTGGAGACGGCCGGCCGGGTCGGGTCGAGGCGGCGGGTCAGGTCGTGCAGCGCCTCGACGAAGCGCGCCTGGACTGAGACGTCGACGCCGCCAAGCCCGAAGCTCTCGTTCATCGGCACCCAGGCCACCACCGACGGGTGGTCGCGGTCCCGGCGCACGGCGTCCCCCCATTCGGCCAGGGTCCGCCGCTCCGCGTCATCCGAGTGCGCGTGGGCGTTGGGCATCTCCGACCAGACCAAGAAGCCGAGCCGGTCGGCCCAGTGCAGCCAGCGCGGGTCCTCGACCTTCTGGTGCTTGCGGGCGCCGTTGAAACCGAGCTGCTTGGCGAGCCGGATGTCCCGCGCCAGGTCGGCGTCGGCCGGCGCCGTTAGCAGCCCGCCGGGGAAGTAGCCTTGGTCGAGCACCAGCCGCTGGACGTAGGGCTCCCCGTTGAGCAGGAAGAGCCCTCCACGCATCTCGACGGTCCTCAGCCCGAAGTGGGTTGAAACGCGGTCCAGCTCGCGCTCGCCGTCGAGGAGGCGGACCGCAAGGCTGTAGAGGTTGGGCGCCTCCGGGCTCCAGGGCGCCACCGGGTAGAGCTCCATCCGGCCCCCCCCGGCGGGGCCGGACCAGCGGCCGGCGGCCGCGCCGCGCAGGGTGGCGACCAGTTCCACGCTCCCGTCCCCCTCCACCTCGAAGCCCAGCGCACCCGCGTTGAGGTCGGGGCGGAGCCGGATGGAGACGAGGTGGCGCGCGGGCAGGGGCTCCAGCCAGACGGTCTGCCAGATGCCGCTGGTGGGCGTGTAGAAGATCCTTTCCGATGCGGGCTTCCAGTACTGCTTGCCACGCGGGATGGTGAGGTCGGCCAGCTGGTCCTCAGCCCGCACCAAGAGCTCGTTGCCTCGGGCCCGGATGGCATCGGTGACGTCGGCGCTGAAGGGGGTGTGGCCGCCCTCGTGGCGGGCCACCTCCTCTCCGTTGACCCAGACGGCCGCCCGGTAGTCGACCGCCCCGAAGTGCAAGAGCAGCCGGTCTCCGGGCGGCCGGTCGAAGCGCCGCCGGTACCAGAGGACGTCGCCGGGATCACGGAGCCCGACGCCCGACAGCTCGGACTGGGGAGCGAAGGGGACCAGGATCCGGCTGTCGAAGACCGGCCGCTCGCCGGCGCCGAACTCCCACTCGCCGTTGAGGTTCCGCCAGCGCCGCCGCCGCAGCTGGGGACGCGGGTACTCGGGGCGGGGGATGTTCAGTGGGGTCGGGCCGACTCGGAGACCATTTTCAGAGGAAGATTCTGCTCCCGCTTGCCCTTTCGAACATCTGTTCGATAATGCGTTGGTGGGGACCCCGTACGTCGAGCTGCACTGTCATTCGAACTACTCCTTCCTGGACGGCGCCAGCCATCCCGAGGAACTGGTCGAGCGGGCGGTCGAGCTGGGCATGCCGGCGCTGGGGATCACCGACCACGGCGGCGTCTACGGGGCTGTCAAGTTCGTCAACCACTGCCGCAGGGTCGGCATCCGCCCCGTCGTCGGCGCCGAGCTGGAGGTGGACGGCCGCCACCTGCTGCTGATCGCGCGCTCGATGGCCGGCTGGTCGAGCCTCACCCGGCTCCTGAGCCATGCCCACCGAGACCAGCCCAAGGGCGAGGCGCGGACCACGCTGGAGAAGGTCGCCGAGCTTCACCGCGACCTCTTCTGCCTGACCGGCTGCCGGCCCGTCGACCAAGCATGGCTGCGCTCGTTGCAGGACGTTTTCGGGCGGGAATCGGTGTTCGTGGAGCTGCACAACCACCTCCGTCCCGAGGATGCCTGGCTGGCCGCGGGCCAGTCCGAGCTGGCCCGCCGCTGCGGCGCCCGGACGGTCGCCACCAACAACGTCCACTACCACGTCCCCTCCCGCCGTCCCCTCCACGACGTGCTGGTGGCGATCCGCAACCGGATGACGCTGGAGGAGGCGCGGGGACACTTGAAGCCGAACTCCGAGTACTTCCTCAAGAGCGGGGCCGAGATGGGGGCGGTGCTGGGCGCCCACCCCGACGCGCTGGCGGCAGGCTACGAGATCGCCCAGGCCTGCGACGTGAGCCTCGACTTCAGGGACGTCCGCTTCCCGGGCTTCAAGGTGCCCGAGGGCGAGACCCCTTTCAGCTTTCTCCATGGGCTGGTCCAAGACGGCGCCCGCGAGCGCTACCACCCGATCACGCCGGCCGTCTCCCGCCGGCTCCAAAAGGAGTTGGACGTGATCGACAAGACCGGGCTGGCCGAGTTCTTCCTCATCAACTGGGACCTGATGCGGTTCGCGAAGGAGAACGGCGTGCCCGGCCAGGGGCGGGGCA
>Ga0307373_10014466_pt1 | contig 10850 bp, 13 predicted proteins | sample OX2MG_FD_202534 | JGI IMG/M metagenome (GOLD analysis project Ga0307373, IMG submission 202534) | Soil microbial communities from Risofladan, Vaasa, Finland - OX-2 | ecosystem: Environmental > Terrestrial > Soil > Coastal area > Acid sulfate soil | place: Finland: Risofladan, Vaasa | collected... | reverse complement strand
CCGCCCCCCGCGACCGTGATCGCCACCGCCACCGACGGGTTGGCCGCCGCCCTGGGCGGCGGCCAACCCGTCGCGCGCCAGCACCGCGCGGGCGGCGTCGCCGCCCGCACAAAGCCGCGCGCGCAGCGCCTCGTACAGCACCAGGTTGCCGCGCGGGAACTCCTCGAACAGCGCCTCGGCCACGCCCTGCGCGCCGAGCCAGGCTTGCAGCTCGCGTCGGCTCCCGGCCCAGTCGACGGCCGGCTCCAGCGGCGCGAGCGTGTTATCGAAGTCGAAGATCCAGAGCGCGTGGCCCGCGCCGCGCCGGCGCGCGGGCGCGGCTTCGCCGCTGCGGCTTTGCCGCGCATCGGACTGATTGCCGTCGCGCCGCGGTGCGTCACTCATGACCGCGCCTCGCAGACGCATCGCGCTTGGGCGGCGCCGCTCAAGCGGCGCCGCCCAAGCGGCGCCGCCCAAGCGCGCGCGGCCGGCTGACGTAGCCGTCGAATTCGACCAGTGTGCCTTCAAGCTGCTGGCCGGCGAAACCGGCCAGCAGCTTGAAGGCTTCGGCCACGGCGACCATCGCGATCGCGCCTGCGTTGGTGGCCCGCGCGCCCGGCGGGCTCAGCAAGTCCGCATCGGCGCATAGGGGACAGGGCGGCGACGCCGGCAGGATCGCGATCCGCCCGGGCGTGTCCAGCCGCGCAACGATAGTGGCGCGGTAACGATGCTCGCGCACGTCTTGCGCGCCCGCGCGCGGCGCAGGCCACAGGCGCGCCGCCGCCTCGGCGGTGGGCGCGTCGCCGATCAGAGCGAGCATCAGGTCAGATCGCTCCAGCATTTCATCGCTTGCGATGCCGACGCTTACATCCGGGTTGAGATCGCGAGCCCGCTCGACCATCGCCTCATACGACGTGCGTCCGCCGACCGGATAGATCACGATTCGGCCGACGCCCCCACCGGCCAGGTAGGCAACCGCGCCGGCCGCGTCCGCGGGTTCGGCCACTAGCGCAACGCACGATGCGAGCAGCCGTTCCTGCGCGCGTCCGCCGACGCCGGGGACGATTATCTGGCGGCTGTAGCGCTCGATCTGATTATCGGTCAATTCCATATGTTGGCCAGGCCCATACGTTGGCCCGAAGCCGCGAACATGCGTCGCACGCCCAGGAGGGGCAGGGGGAGTATCCGGAATGCGCCGCCGCGAAGGCTCTGCGCGCGCGCTATTCGATGACGTTTTTTTCGATCGGCTCGACCGTGACGCCGCTTTGGCGCAGCCACGCGAGCGCGCGCTCGATCTGCTCGTTCGATCCCTCGAACTCGACCGCGACCAGCCCCATCTCTTCCGAGACGCTCGCGCCGCGGATGTTGAACACCAGGTCGAACTTCTTGACCAGATGGTACAGCAGCGGCTCGCGAATGAGCGACTTGGGGTAGGTCAGGTAGTAGCGCTCGCGGAGGCGTTCCATTTGCCGACGAGTTTTAGCAGGCGCTCCTTGCGCCACTGTTCCCATCCGATCCAAAGATTGGTGGACAGGTACTTGTCACCGAAATCCGCGAACACGGTCACTACGCATCCCTCGCGCAGCCCGCGCGCGACCCGCAACGCGGCCACCATCGCCGCCCCGCACGACTGGCCCACCAGCACGCCCTCGATCTGGCCCAGCGCGTAGACCATCTCGTAGGCGTCCTCGGTGCTGACCGCGACGCGGTCGTCGAGCTCTTCGGCGTGAAAGATGCCCGGCACGATCGACGAGGCCATGTGCTTGAGGCCCTCGAGGCCGTGCATCGCGTCGTCCGGCTCGACCGCGATCACCCGCACCGCCGGATTTTGCGACTTGAGGTAGCGCCCGGTGCCCATCACGGTGCCGCCGGTGCCGACTCCGGCCACGAAATGAGTGATGCGGCCGCGGGTCTGATGCCAGATTTCGGGCCCGGTGGTATCGAAATGGGCGAGCGCGTTGGCCTCGTTGTTGTACTGGTCGGGTTTGAAGTAGCGCTCGGGATTGGCAGCGATGATCTTGCGCGATATCGCGATCGCGCCGTCGGAGCCCTCCAGCGGATCGGAGTAGATCGGCTTGGCGCCGAAGGCCTCGATTATTTTCTTGCGCTCGCGGCTGACGTTGGAGGCCATCACGATCTCGACCGGGTAGCCGAGCGCCGCGCCGACCATCGCCAGCGCGATCCCGGTGTTGCCCGAGGTCGAATCGATGATCGTTTTGCCCGGACGCAGCTCGCCGCGCTTGAGCCCAAGCTCGATCATGTGGCGCGCGGCGCGGTCCTTGACCGAGCCGCCGGGGTTGAAGCCCTCGAGCTTGGCGAAAATCCGCACGCCGGGGCGCAGCAGGCCCTCGGTCACGCGCGTGATTTCGAGCAGCGGGGTGTTGCCGATCAGCTCGAGCACGCTGTGCGCCCGCGCCACCGGCACGTACTCCTCGTTACTCGCCGCCGGCGATCGCTGGGACGATTGAAATGTCGTCGCCATCCTTGACCTGCGAGTTTAGCTGGTTGAGGAAACGGATGTCGTCGCCGTTGAGATAGATATTGACGAAGCGGCGCAGCTCGCCCTTGTCGTCGAGCAGCCGCTCGCGCATCCCCGGATGGCGCGTTTCGAGATCCTCGATAACCGCGCGGACCGAGTCGCCCGCCGCCGGAACCTCGTCGGTGCCGCCGGTGAACCTGCGCAGCGGAGTCGGTACCCGTACCTTGATTGGCATGATCGAAACTTCCACCTCCCAAGACTAGCGTTGATGCATATGCTTAGCCACATGGCATTACAAGCGTGCCGCCCGCGCTCAGGCCGCGCCCTGGAGCGAGCGTTTGCCGTCGCCGAGGCTCTCGTAGATCGCGTCGAAGTCCTTCAGCCGGGCCTCGATCACGAGCGGCGGCTCGATGCTCTTGGCGACCGCTTCCAGCGTTTTGTAGCCGTTGCCGGTGATCGAGACCACCACGCTTTCGTCGCTCTTGATGCGTCCGGCGGCGATGAGTTTCAGCGTCACGGCGAGCGTGGTGCCGCCGGCCGGCTCGGCGAAGATGCCTTCGGTGCGCGCGAGCAGCTTGATCGCGTCGATTATCTCGGGGTCGCTCGCCACGTCGCCCCATCCGCCCGACTCGCGCACGGCGCGCAGCACGTAAAAGCCGTCGGCCGGGTTGCCGATCGCGATCGACTTGGCGATCGTGTCGGGTTTGACCGGCGTAATCAGGTCCGTGTTCTTGTGCAGCGCGTGGATGACCGGGGCGGAGCCGGCCGCCTGCGCGCAATGAATCTTGAACTCGCCGCCGTGGACCAGCCCGACCTCCTTAAGCTCCTTGAAGGCCTTGGCGACCTTGGGCAAAATCGTGCCGCCCGCGGTCGGCAGCACGATATGGTTGGGCAGTTTCCAGCCGAGCTGCTCGGCGACTTCGAAGCCGAAAGTCTTGGCGCCTTCGGTGTAGTAGGGGCGCAGGTTGATATTGACGAAGGCCCATCCGTACTTGTCGGCGATCTCGCTGCACAGCCGGTTGACGTCGTCGTAGTTGCCGCGAATCGTGATCACCCGCGCGCCGTAAATCGACGAGCCGACGATTTTGCCCGACTCGACCCCTTCGGGCATGAAGATTACCGACTTGAGTCCCGCGCGCGCCGCGTGCGCCGCGACCGCGGTCGCCAGATTGCCGGTCGAGGCGCACGAGACCGTGGTGAAGCCGAAGTCGCGCGCCTTGGTGATCGCCACCGACACCACGCGGTCCTTGTAGGAGAGCGTGGGATGGTTGACCGTGTCGTCCTTGATGTAGAGCTTCTTGAGCCCCAGCTCGGCGCCGAGCCGGCGCGCTTGCAGGAGCGGCGTGAAGCCCGAAAACGGCCCCGCCTCGGGCTCGCCGTCGACCGGCAGCAGCTCGCGATAGCGCCACAGGTTGTGCGGGCGCGCCGCGATCGTCGCGCGCGAGACCGCCGCGCGAATCTTGGCGTAGTCGTAGTTGACCTCGAGCGGGCCGAAGCAATCCTCGCACACGTGCAGCGGCTTTATCGGATATTCCTGGCCGCACTCGCGGCACTTGAGGTTGGTCACGTAGCTCATCGCATGAGTCCTCGTTAGTTGCTCGATTGGTTGCGCAACTGATTTCGCTCCGGGGCCGCCGCCGGCGCGTTTTCCGCATCCCGCGCGGCGCCGCAGGCGCATCCGGCGCGCGCGCTTACCTTCAGTACGCGGATTCGCCCGCTCGCGGTCCCGTCATAGGTCAGGATTTTTCCCGCCAGCTCCGGCACGCCGCCGCCCAACCAGCGCAATGCCTCGGCCGCCTCGATCTCGCCGATCACCGCCGCGATCGGACCGACTATTCCCGCTTCGCGGCAACTCGCGGTCTCGCCCGGCCCGGGCGGCTCCTCGAACAGGCATCGCAGACACGCCGTGCGCCCCGGCAATACGGTCATCGCTTGACCGGTCATCCCCAGCACGCCGGCATAAACGAACGGCCGCCCCAGGGCGACGCAGGTGTCGTTGATCAGGAACTTGGTCGCGGGGTCGTCGGTCGCGTCGATCGTGAAATCGTAGCGCGCGATCAATTCGACCGCGTTGGTCGCGTCGAGCGCCACCGGGTAGGTTTCGACGACCAGCTCCGGATGATCGTCAAGGAGGCGCGCCGCCGCCGCCGCGACCTTGAGCCGCCCGAGGCTCGTCGTGCCGTAGATTACCTGGCGCGGGAGATTGGAGAGCTCGACCGGGTCGGGATCGACCAGGCCGATCCGCCCGGCTTTGCCGCGCGCGAGCGCGCCGGCGGCCGGCACGCCCAGCCCTCCCATCCCGACTATCAGAATTGCCCGCGCAGTTGCCTGTTTTTCCAACGCGTTCTCACGCCTGGGCCTTCGATACTCCAACCGGCGGCGCCGCGAGGGAAATTAAAACAAAAAACCCTCCTCCCGGATAAGGACGAGGGTACAGGGACTCTCGCCTTATCTACCGAAGCCTCGCACGGGCTCCGTTGGAGTTAGCACCAGCACCCTTGTTGGGCCGGTTGCTGCGGCATCATCGGGCCAGTCCCTCCGCCGCTCTGGATAAGGCCATCAGGCTCATTACGGTTATCCAAGCGCCGATGCAAAGTCAATCGCCCGACCTTTCGGTCAGCTTAGTCGGTCAGCTTGGTAGGTGAGGTTAGTCGGTCAGTCTGGCAGTCAGGCCGAATAACAGTCCGCCGCTCGGTCGGCGCGCCGCGCGGTCATTTTCCTGAAATTTTCGCCACCGGGCATTTTTCCTTGCGGGATTCGGCCAGCGATGCTTTAAGAGGGCTTGCCACCGGAGCTTTTCCGCGGATCGCACGCCGCAATTCTTCCGGCACGGGAGGTCATTATGCGAATCGGATTTATCGGACTCGGCAATATGGGCGGTTCGATGGCGCTCAACCTGATGAAGGCGGGCCACCAGGTAACGGTCAACGATGTCCGCCGCCAGGTCGCGGAGCCGCATCTGGCCGGCGGCGCCAAGTGGGCCGACAGCCTGGCCGCCGCCGCCAAGGACGCCGAGGTCGTTTTCACCTCGCTGCCCGGACCCAAGGAGGTCGAGGCGGTGGTGCTCGGGGAGGGCGGGCTAAGCGGTGCGATGGCGCCGGGGAGCCTTTACATCGATCTTTCGACCAACTCGCCCACGGTGGTGCGCCAGATTCACGCGCGGCTCAAAGCCCGCGGCATCCGGATGCTCGACGCGCCGGTCAGCGGCGGCATCGTCGGCGCGCGCAAGGCGACGCTGGCCGTGATGGTCGGGGGGAGCGAAGCCGACTACAACGAGGTCAAGCCGGTGCTCGACGCGCTGGGCGACAAGGTGACCTACATCGGCGACATCGGCGCCGGCTCGGTCGCCAAGCTGGTCCACAATATGATTGCGATGTGCTCGACTCAGGTGCTCGCCGAGGCCTTTACGATGGGTGTCAAGGCGGGCGTCTCGCCCGAAGCCCTGCTGCGCGCGGTGCAAGGCGGCGCCTACGGGCAGGGGATGGTGCTGAACGCGGCGGTGGGCAAGATGGTCTTTCGCGGGGGTTTCGACCGCGCGACCTTCGCGCTCAAATTGGGGCGTAAGGACATCGGCCTCGCCACCGAGCTCGCGCGTGAACTCAACGTGCCGATGCCGATGGCGGCGCTGGCCGAGCAGGATTTTCTGGAGGCGCTGAACAAGGGCTGGGGCGAAAAGGATTCTTCGGCGACGTTCATGATCCAGGAAGAGCGCGCCGGGGTCAAAGTGCGCAGCTCGTCATAGAATAGACCGCGGGGATCGGGACGGATCGCCAGGGTCGCGTCGAACGCATTGGGCCGCGCGCACTATGCGGTTTCGCATCGTTTACTATCCGAATGACACTTACTATTCGCAGTTATTGAAGGAGAAATGAAACATGGCCGACGACAAGCATGACAAAGGGATGGCGATACGCACCCAGTTGTGGGGCGAGAAAGGCGCCAAGGCCGGCGACGAATTCTTGAGCGGCTTCGACCCGGACTTCGGCAAGTTCCTCAACGACGAACTGTTCGGCGGCATCTGGGCCCGTCCGGGGCTGCCGATCAAGACGCGTTCGATGATCACGATGGCGGCGCTGATCGCGCTCGGCCGCGGCGCGGAGCTCAGGGTCCACATGCGCGGGGCCCTCAAGCTCGGCATCACGCACACCGAACTCAAGGAGATGATTTTCCATCTCTCGCAGTACAGCGGCGTGCCGACGGCGGTCGAGGCGATCCGCGCCTTCACCGAGGTCACCGCGCCGAAGAAGTAGTCGCGTTTCGAGCCCGAAGTATGAAGACCGAAGTATGAAAATAGGACTGCTGGTCGCGCCCAACGAGCACAGCGCCAATCCGGCCGAGCTGGCCCGCGCCGCCGAGGCGCTCGGCTTCGAGTCGCTATGGCTGCCGGATCACTCGGTGATGCCGGTCCATGTCGCGACCCCGCTGCCCGAGACGCGTCCCGGCGAGGGCGGCATCCCCGAATTCTACTACCACATGTGCGACCCGTTGGTGGCGATGGCGATGGCGGCGGCCGTCACCACGCGCCTGATGGTCGCCACCGGCGTGTTGCTGGTGCCCGAGCGCAATCCGCTGCTGGTGGCCAACGAGCTGGCGACGCTCGACCGCTTATCGGGCGGGCGCGTGCTCCTCGGCGTCGGCGCGGGATGGCTGCGCGAGGAGTCGGAAATCCTGGGCGCCGACTTTGCCCATCGATGGACCCAGACCCGCGAGTACGTGGCCGCGATGCGCGAGCTGTGGACCAAAGACGAGGCCTCGTTCGACGGCCGCTACGTCAAGTTCCCGCCGGTGCGATGCTACCCCAAGCCCGCACGCAAGGGCGGCCCGCCGGTCCTCATCGGCAGCAAGGACAAAAATGCGCTGCGCTGGGTCGCGCGCTGGGGCGACGGATGGTGCCCGATTTTCCTGACCCCGTCGCAGCTCAAGGATGAGTCGGCAAACTGCGCGCGGAGTGCGCCGTGGCCGGCAGCGACTTCGCGCGGATGGACATCACGATCATGCGGCGCGAGCTGCGCGGCGAGCGCGCCGAAGTACAGGCGGGCCTGGGGCAGTACGCCGGCGCCGGGGCGCATCGCTTTGTCGTCATGATGCTCGCCGCCGCACTGCGGCCGGAAAATTATCAGCCCGAGTTGCGACGGCTTGCGTCGTTGTATGTGTGATTGCGAAGCGGGCCGCGCCAGAGCGGCGCCGCCCTTGCCGGGGCCGCCGCTCGTCGAGCCGCGATGAGCGGCGACGACCTCAACCTGCGGATCGTCGGTATCGAGCCGGATATCGAGCCGGACGATGAGCGGGCCGGGGAGCGCCACCTCAGGTTGCGCACCACGCGCGGCGAGATCCCTCTCATCGTGCACGCACCAGAAGTGCATGCACCCGAGGCGTCCGCGGCTGAAGCGCCCGCCCGCGCCGTGCTGTGCATCAGCGGAGCGCTCGGCGGCTTCGACGGCCCGGGGATGCTCTACGTGCGGCTGGGGCAGGAGTTGCCGCGGCTGGGAATCACGCTCGTGCGGCTCAACTACCGGATGCCCAACGAGTTCGGCGAATGCGTGCTCGACACGATGGCGGGGCTGACGTTTCTCAAGGCGATGCAATACGAGCGCGCCGCGATCATCGGCCATTCCTTCGGCGGCGCGGTCGCGATCAACGCGGGCACGCTCGCCCCGATGGTCACGACGGTGATCGCGGTCTCGAGCCAACTCGCCGGCGCGCACGTGGTCGCCGAGCTGGCGCCGCGCCCGCTCTTGCTGCTCCACGGCACCGCCGACGCGATTTTGCCGCACGAATGCTCCGAGCGGCTCTACGAGCGAGCGCGCGAGCCCAAAACGCTCGAGCTTTTTCCCGGCGTCGGCCATCGCTTTACCGAAGCGGCCGACCAACTGCTGGAAACCGTCCGCGGCTGGCTACTCGAACGGGTCTGATGGATTTGGCCGCGTCGCGTGCGCATCGTCGTGCCCGTCCCGCGCCGCGTATGGATCGCCGCGGCGGGCATCTATAATCTGTTAGGCTCCAAACTTTCAGCCGCTCGACACTTGAGATGAAAATCAAAGCCGCAATCGTTGGCGCCACCGGAATCGCCGGCCAGCAGGTGCTGGCCGCCCTCGATGGCCATCCGTATTTCGAAATCGCCGCGCTGGCGGCCTCCGAGCGCTCGGCGGGAAAGACCTTTGCCGAGGCCATAACCGACGCGCAAAGCGGGGTGCGGCGATGGTATGTCGGCGGTTGCGAGCCGCCGGCCGAAGCGCTCGGTCTCGAAGTGCAAGACGCCAAGTCGCTCGGGCTTGGCGGGATCGGCGTGGTGTTTGCCGCGGTCGAATCCGAGGCGGCACGCGAGCTGGAACCGATTTACGCAGCCTTGGTCCCAACCATCAGCACCGCCCGGCCGCATCGGATGGAGCCCGACGTGCCGCTGGTGATCCCGGGCGTCAATCTCGACCATCTTGCGCTGGTGAACGAGCAGCGCCGGCGCCGCGGATGGAAGGGCTATATCGCGACGCTGCCCAATTGCACTGCGACCGGCCTTGCGATCACGCTGAGGGCCCTCGACGTGCGCTTCGGCGTCGAGGCCACGATGGTGACGACGATGCAAGGCATCTCGGGCGCCGGACGCGACCTGCCGGCGCTCGACATCGTCGAGAACGTCATCCCGTTCATCCCGCGCGAAGAGGAACGGGTGGCGATCGAGACCCGCAAAATTCTCGGCCGCCTGGCGGACGGCGGCATTGCCGACCTGCCGCTTCGCGTGAGCGCGACCTGCACGCGCGCCGCGGTGCTCAATGGGCACACGGAGGCGGTCGCGGTGTCACTGAGGAAGGCGGCCGATATGGGCGCGGTGAGCGAGGCGTTCGAGAGTTTCGGGCGCGAGTTCACCGCGCTTGGTCTGCCTAACTCGCCCCGCCACCTGATAACCGTGCATCGCGACCCGATGCGTCCGCAGCCGCGGCTGGACCGCGACGCCGAGCGCGGGATGACGACTTCGGTCGGGCGGATCCGCGCCGATGAAGTCCTGCCCAACGGAGTGAAGTACGTGCTGGTCACCCACAACGCGGCGATGGGCGCGGGACGCGGCGCGGTGCTCCTCGCCGAATATTTGCGGCACGCCGGCTACCTCGGATAAGGCGGCTTGCGGGCGCGGACGAAGGCGCTCATGAATTTGCCGTCGACCAGCGGCGCGATTTTTTCGATGTCGAGATTCGCGCGGGCGAAGAACTCCCTGGCGTCCTTCGCGCGGTAGATGCGGGTCGGCTCGACCTCGACCTTCTCGAATCCGGCGCCGCTCAACTTCGCCCGGTACTCGGATTCCTCCAGCGCTCCGGCGACGCATCCAACCCACAACTCCATGCTGCGGCGGATGGCGTGCGGGACTTCGCCGCGCACCACCACGTCCGAGACCGCGAAGCGGCCGCCGGGACGCAGCACGCGAAACGCCTCGGCCAGCACGCGATCCTTGTCGCCCGAAAGGTTGATTACGCAGTTGGAGATGATCACGTCGACCGAGTTGTCGGGCAGCGGGATGTTTTCGATCTCGCCCTTGAGGAACTCGACGTTTTGCGCTCCTGCCTTGCGCTGATTCTCACGCGCCAGCGCGAGCATCTCGTCGGTCATGTCGAGCCCGTAGGCTTTGCCGGTGGGGCCGACGCGGCGCGCCGAGAGCAAAACGTCGATACCGCCGCCCGACCCGAGGTCTAGCACCGTCTCGCCCGGCTTGAGTTCGGCGAGCGCGGTCGGGTTGCCGCATCCGAGCGACGCGGCGACCGCCTCGGCCGGAAGCGCCCCGGTTTCGCCGTCGGCGTAAAGGTTCGCGGTGATCGGATTGCCGCAGGGGGCGGCCGTGCCGCAGCACGACCCGTCCTGGCGCGAGACGCGGCGCGCGGCGCGCGCGTAACTTTCCCTGACCTGTTCCTTTAGCGAAGTCCGGTCTTCCATGTTCTCGCCTCCCATCGGTTTCAGGGCCGCATCCGCATGATGCCCGGGGCGGCCGGACGATCCTTTCCGCAATCCGGAGCTTGATTGCCGCCGCGTCCATCCGGCAGCTTCGAGCCGGCGGTCCGAGCGGGCCTGGTATGCATCTCGGCGCAGCAGTCCTCGGCCAGAAAGCGAATCAGGTTCGCGGCCTCGCGCCAGTTCACGGCGTAGTAGATGAAGCGGCCCGAGCGTTGCGCGGCGAGCAGGCCGCAGCGGGTCAGCGCGTCGAGATGATGGGAAAGGGTGGAGCCCGGCAGTTTGAGCCGCCGTTTGATGTCGTCGACGCAATTGCCTTGCGGTCCCGCACGAACCAGCATCCGGAAGATCTCCAGCCGGTCCTCCTGGCCCAGGGCGCCGAACTGCTCGACCCGCTTCTTCATTACGTAATTTCTAGTAGCATAGAAATGTTGGCCGGATCAAGCGGAGCGCCGGCCGC
>Ga0307373_10014465_pt1 | contig 10853 bp, 10 predicted proteins | sample OX2MG_FD_202534 | JGI IMG/M metagenome (GOLD analysis project Ga0307373, IMG submission 202534) | Soil microbial communities from Risofladan, Vaasa, Finland - OX-2 | ecosystem: Environmental > Terrestrial > Soil > Coastal area > Acid sulfate soil | place: Finland: Risofladan, Vaasa | collected... | reverse complement strand
CGTAGGGAACCGCATACACCCGCGTCAGTCGGTGTTCGGTGACGGCGAAACGAGTAACCGCTTGGAGCGCCTCCGTGACGATTCCCCTCCCCCAGAAGGGCTCGCCGATCCAGTAGCCGATCTCCGCCGACACCCGCTCCACGTCGGAGTGCAGCCCAAACCCGATACCGCCGATTGCCTCATCGTCGATGCATATCGCGAACATCGTCTCAGGCTGAGCACTTGCCGCCATGGCAATAAACGTCGTGGCGTCATCGAGGGAATAGGGATGAGGAAACCCATCGCGGAGGTTCCGCCAGATCTCCCTGTTGTTTGCGTACCGCGCGAGAGATTCTGCGTCGGTGAAGCGCCATGACCTTACCGTACTCCGTTGCAGCTGCAGAATCAAAAGCGACTCCTTTCGCGGCACCGCCGGCCGGTCGGGTTCGACTCTCGGGATGGCCGGGGAGAGTCCCGCGCCATTCCGAGGCCTCTGGCTCCTATTGTAGTGCATCCGCGACCCGGGCGCGATGAGCGAGGCGCTCACCCGCCGGCAGCCCGGCTTCGATCGCACGCGCCGCTCGTCCCGGCAAGTCTTTCCCCGTAGACCGGCAAGGGTTGCCGGGTAGGAGCCCGCAGGGACGCCGAAGCCGAGACCGGCATCACGCCTCGGCCCCCCCTGCCGCCTTAAATGCTTCTGTGGCCGAAGCTTAGCCCCTCCCAGCTATTTTCGGCCAAGGCTTGGCCATGGCACGCGCCTTGCACCTCTTTCCTACCAATAGGAGGTTCTCATGAACCGAAAACGCACCATCATGTTCGCACTACTCCTCTTGGCGGGCGCCGCTGTGTTCGCCTTCGCCGGGGGCCAGAGCGAATCGAAGACTCAAGGCAGCGCCGCGCCGCAGGTCCTCAAGGTAGCCGCCCAGTCCTGGATCTTCACGAAGTTCCCGCTCGAGGAGGTCGCCAAGAAGTTCGAGGCGGACCATCCCGGGACCCACATCCAGCTCACTCGGATCGACAAGTGGAACGCTGCCACCTACATTACCGATTGGTCGAGCGGCGAGACCCAGGAGGATCTCTTCATCGGCGGCACCGGCTCGGAGCTTGCCCCGGTGATCGCGGGCGGATGGCTCGCGCCGTTGGACGGGATGCTCACCGGCAATATGGCGAGTGACAAATTCGTTGGAGGTATTCTCGCCGACGGGCACTACAAGAAACCCGATGGAAGCGGAGCCTACTACCCGGTGCTGCCCTTCATGGGCGAGGTCGCGATCCTCAACGTCAACACGACCCTCCTGAAGAAGGCTGGCCTCTGGGAGAACGGCGCCCCGATGCCAATCCCCGGATGGAAGCCTCTTGAGTTCATCGGCTGGTTCAAGAAGCTCGGCGCAGTCTCGCCGCTTGGGGCGAACGTGCAGATCTGGGACCGCGAGTTCATGCAGTATGACTATCTGTCCGGGGTGAAGGCGATGACCGGGACCTTCCTTGCGCCGGACGGCAAGGGCTTCGACGTGTCGAGCCCGGCGGCACATGCCTGGCTCAGCCTTCTCCAGCAGCTCTACAAGGCAAACCTCGGCGCGTGGACCACGACCGACATCGACGGATTCGCAAAGTGGAAGAGCAACCAGGCGGGCTCCTTCTTCGCCGCGGCCTCCCACGGCACGGAGCTCTTAAGCGTTACGAAGAACCCGGCCGATCTCGCCTACCTCGACTGGCCCGGAGCGGACAAGAACGGAAGCATCATCTGGACCCACGCGGTCTGGATCCCGAAGGTCTCGAAGGAGATCCCCCTCGCCGAGCAGTTCATCCGTGAGGCGGTCTTCTCGCAGTACTTCCAGCAGTGGAGCTTCAACCATTACGGCAAGCTTCCCGCCCTGAAGGCCTACTACGGCGACGGGATCACCCGTTTGAAGGCCGATATGCCCTTCATTCTGAAGGTGGCCGACAGCTCGAGCAGCATTCCGCTCTACAAGGACTACGAGCAGTACCTCGACATCCTCTCGAAGTACCTGCCGGCGGCTGCCTACGGCAGGATGAACGTCGACCAGGCTCTGGCCAAGATCCAGGCGGAGTCGGCCAATCTCGACTTCACCGACATTCGGGCGCGGTGATTCCTATGCGACCGCAATTGCGAGACCGTCTGACCCTGCTGTTCTTCCTTGCGCCGGCGCTTGCCTTCGTGCTTGTCTTCATCGCCTTCCCGATCGCGTTCTCAGGCTACCTCTCGCTCACGAAGTACAACTACGCGATCGATAAGGCGCCGACCTTCATCGGACTCGTCGGGTATTTCCGCACCGTGGTCTCGGACGGATTCTTCCGCACGGCGCTTTTCAATCAGCTCGAATTCGCCGTCGCCTACGTCATCATCACCTTTGTGGTCTCGCTTGCGGTCGCGATCATGATCAACGAGCTTCGCCACGGCGTCCATTTCTTGCAGGCGATCTTCTACCTGCCGATGATCGTGCCGCTCTCCCTCGTCGGCATCACCTTCGCCTGGATACTCGATCCCAACTTCGGGATCTTCAACACCCTGCTTCACGCTCTCGGGCTCCAGACGCGGCCCGTCGACTGGTTCGGCGACCCCACAACCGCGATTTTCGCCATCGTTGCCGCCCAATCCTGGAAGATGATCGGCTTCGCGCTGATCATCTTCATTGCGGGGCTCCAAGGCATATCGAGTGAGCTTCGGGAGGCCGCTCGGATCGACGGGGCGAATTTCTTCCAGGAGACGACCCGCGTGGTGCTGCCGCTCCTTCGCCCCTACCTGCTCATCGGGTCCATCTGGATCCTCATCGATTCGCTGAAGGTCTTCGACATCCCGCGGGTCGTGACAAAGGGAGGGCCCGGCGTTTCGACCCTCACGCTCTACCTGTACTCCTGGCGGCTCGCCTTCCAGCGCCTCGAGATGGGGAGGGCCTCGCAGGTCGCCTACCTGACCGCGGCCATCATCCTGCTCCTTTCGTGGGGCTTGAACCGCCTCTTCCGGCCCGAAGTGGCTCAGCGAGCGTAGCATGAAGGAGGTTGACATGCAGTCTTCCCTGCTTCTCTCGAACCGAAGGCGCCTGCGTGCGAATCCGCGGTGGATCATCGGCATCGTAGTGATCGTCTTCGCGGCGATCTACGTCTTTCCGCTCCTGTGGGACCTCGCGACCTCGCTTCGCCCCAACGACGACATCTACCGCTACCCTCCGACCCTCGTTCCCGGGAGCTTCACCCTCGAGAATTACATCTACGTTCTGACGCAGATGCAAGGATTCCTGCGCTACCTGGCGAACAGCATCGTCGTCACGCTCGCGACCGTTCTCATCGTCCTCATCTCGAGCGCGATGGGGGGCTACGCCTTCGGGATGCGGCGCTTCCGCGGACAGAACGTTCTCTTTCTCGCCATTATTCTCGTGCTCACGATCCCCTACATCATGTACCTCATTCCTATCTACATGATGGAAGATCGCCTGCACCTGAAAGACACTTGGCTCGGGCTCGTCCTGCCCTACGTCGCCTTGAACCTCCCCTGGGGGCTCCTCATCATGCGTGGGGCCTTCTCCACCATCCCCCTCGACATCCGCGACGCCGCGGTCATCGACGGCTGCGGCGAGATTCGGATGTGGTGGCGCATCCTCGTTCCGATCGCGCGGCCGGCACTCGCAGCCTCCACGATCATCACCTTTGTCTTCGCCTGGCAGGAGTTCCTCTTCGCGAGCACCCTTATGCCGAGCAACAATTGGCAGACCCTCCCCGTCGGGATCGTCTGGATGCGCGACGAGCTGCAGACCGTGGTCATGGGCCGGATCGGCGCGATGATCGTCATCAGCATCATCCCGGTGCTCGTTTTGTTTCTCGCCCTGCGCGATTTCTTCATCAAGGGCTTAAGCGAGGGGATGCTTAAAGGATAGTGCAATTGACAGCTCGCGACGCCTCAACCTACCATCACGTGATGATTCCCCGTCATCCGATTCTCATCGTCGACGATGACGCCACCGCCGTTGAGCTGCTCGCGGACCTGCTTCGAACAAAGGGCTTCGCCGTGAGCGCCGCCAACTCGGCCGCGGATGCGCGCTCGATCCTCGCCCGCCGCAGCTTTAAGGCGCTCGTCACCGACCTTAAAATGCCCGACGAGTCGGGCATGGAGCTCCTCGCCCACTGCGTCGCCTCCTTTCCCGAAATGCCCGTGATCATGCTCACCGCTCACGGCACCATCGAGAGCGCGGTGGAGGCCATGAAGCGCGGGGCCTTCGACTACCTCACGAAGCCCATCCAGCTCGACGAGCTGGAGATCGTCATCTCAAAGGCTCTCGAGATAAAGCGCATCGAAACCGAGAACCGCTTCCTTCGCGAGGAGCTCGACCGGAAGCGAAGCTTCCTGTACCTCTCCCGCTCCCCCGCGGTCCAGGAGATCTACCGCCTGGTCGAGACCCTGAGGGAGGTCAACTCGACCATTCTCCTTGCTGGGGAGTCGGGGACCGGAAAGGAGGTCATCGCGCGCCACATCCACGGAAGCGGTACGCGTGCCGCGGGGAGTCTCGTCGCCATAAACTGTGGCGCCATCCCTGAAACCCTCATCGAGAGCGAGCTTTTCGGCTACGAGCGTGGAGCCTTCACCGACGCCCGAGCGCGGACGAAAGGAAAGCTCGAGATCGCCGACGGCGGGACGCTCTTTCTCGACGAGGTGAGCGAGCTCCCGCTGAAGGCGCAAATTGCGCTCCTGCGCTTCCTCCAGGAGCGCGAGGTCGTTCCGCTGGGGAGCCACCGCCGCGTTTCGGTCGACGTGCGGATCATCGCGGCCACGAACACCGACTTGGGTGCGCTGGTGCGCGCGGGACGCTTCCGCGAGGATCTCTTCTACCGCATCCAGGTCATCCCCATCACCCTGCCGCCCCTTCGCGATCGACGCGAGGACGTCATCCCTCTTTCGCTCTGGTTTCTCGAACGATTCGGGACCGAGTACAACCGCCCGGCGCGCTCGATATCGGAGGGCGCTCAGCGCATCCTTCTCGACTATGGGTGGCCGGGAAACATACGCGAGCTGCGCAACGTCATCGAGCGAGCCTCGATCATGGAGCAGGGGGTCGAGATCTCGCCCCATTCGCTCACCATTCCGCGCAATCCTATCGCCCCGCAGCGCTTCGACTTCGAGAGCCTCGGCATCACGCGGCTGCACGACCTGGAAGAGGCTTACATCCGCTGGACTCTCGAGCGGACGGAGGGCAACCGCACACGGGCCGCCGAACGGCTCGGCATCTCAATTCGGGGCCTTCGCTATCGGCTCAATCATGAGACGGCTTCGCACTAGGGTCTTCACCCTCATCATGGTTCCGACTCTCATCGTCTTCCTCCTCGTCGGGGGAGGCGGGCTCCTCCTCGTGGACCGCTCCTATCGCGAGCAGGTAATGCGCGACCGCACGAATCAGGTGGCGAGCGCCTCGCGAGGGATCGACAACTGGCTCATCGCCCGGATCTCGACCATGGTCCTCCTCTCCGAGACCCCTCTCGTGGAAACGGGCGACGCCCGGCGCATCATCGCCTTCCTCCGCTCCCAGCAGGAGCGGCTCTCCTTTATCTTCGCGCGCCTGTACTACATTCTCCCGGACGGACGCTACTGGGATACCGCCGGCCGGGCGGGTCGCGGCGCACCGAGCGGGTTCCTCCAGGAGTTCACCGCGAAGGGAAGGCTCTTCTTTTACAGCGCCCCTGTCCTAAACGATCCGCTCTTCGGGAGCTGCATGCTCATCGGGGTTCCCGTCACGGTGAATGGTAGGCCCCGAGCGATCCTCGCCTCTACGATCGATCTCTCCACCTTCCGGCGCACCGTCGCCGACTTCGCTCGGGCAGGCTTCAGCTCCTTCGCCGTCGTAAACCCTCGAGGGGAGATCATCACCGACTCGACCGGACGCGCCACGGGCTCAAGCGAGGCGGCCCGCTACGGCCGAGTCTTCACCGTTGCCGGCAGCTACAGGGGGGACATGGTCTTTGTTTCGGTCCTGCGCACGACGTGGAAGCTGCTCCTCTTCGAGCCCGCCTCCCGGGTCCTCGCGCCCATCCGGGAGATGAACACCCTCATGGTGCTCTTCCTCGTGGTGGTCGCGCTCCTCGCGGCGGCGGTCTCGGCCCTCGTCTCCGGCGCGGTCGCCCGCCCGGTCCGCCTCCTCACCGAGGGGGTACACCAGCTCATGGAGGGCAACTACCGTCAGCAGGTCGCCGTCCAGACGCAGGACGAGCTCTCGGAGCTCGCCGACGCCTTCAACCGCCTTGCCGAGCGCATGGTCAAGCTGCGCGCCGACGACCAGTTCCTCTTTCTCGGGCACATCGCCGCGCGTATGGCGCACGAGATCCGTAAGCCCCTGCACATTGTGCAGCTTGCGGCGCAGTCCCTGCGCTCGGGCGGCGGCGCTTCCCGGGAGAGATACCTGCGCCTTATCGACCAGGAGATAGCGAACGCCGACCGCTTCATTCGAGAGATCTTGAACTTCGTGCGGCCCGAGCAGCTTTCGCTCACCCGCTACCGCCTGCAGAGCCTCGTCGAAAAAACCGTGCGCAAGTACCAGCTCGTGGCCGACGAGCACTGTATCGCTTTGAGCTATGAAGCCGACGACGCGCTTCCCCCCTTCTACTTCGATATTCTCCGGATGGACGAAGTGGTCACGAACCTCCTCCAGAACGCGGTGGAGGCGGCCCGAGCCGGGGGGGACGGCGAGCGCCGCGTCGCGGTTCGCGTCGCCGCCGAGGCGGATCGTGGTGCTGTGCTCTCGGTCACCGATTCGGGACCGGGCTTCGACGAGGCGACGATCGAGCGGGCTCTTGACCCCTACTTCACCACGAAGGAGAACGGCACTGGGCTCGGCCTCTCGCTCTGCTATCGCATCCTCACGGCTCACGGAGCGAAGCTCGTGCTCGACAACACCCCCGAGCACCACGGGCGCGTGGAAGTGATCTTTCCGCTATGATCGACGAAAGCCCCCGACCGACAACGGGGCGTCCCGGCCCCTTCGCACACCGGGGCCTGCTCCTCCTGCTCGGAGCCGGCTTGCTTCTCGTTGCAGGGGCCGCAGGGATTCTCGTCGTCGACCACCGCGAGGTCGCTCCCTACTACCTCGCAGACACCCATGTTCGCGTTCCGGAAGTGCTCATCATGAGTGAAAAGAGCTGGAAGCGCCTGAAACCAGCCGACCGCGCCCTTGTCGCGCGGGCGGCCGCCCAATCGGTGATCTTCCAGCGGAAGCTATGGCAAAAGACGGTCGCTCGCGCCCTCGCGCGGGCGGAGGCGGCCGGCTGCCGGGTCATCACCCCCGACGATCTCCCCGCATTCGAGAGGGCGACCGAACGGGTCTACCGCGACTATGGCAGCCAGCTTTCCAACTACATCGATCGCTTAAGGAGTGTACCGTAAATGAAGCATCCATCGCTGCATCCCCATCGCTTCTTCGACCCCGATCCCTCGGTTCGCCGCATAGCGGTCGAGCTGCATGACTCGGTGCGCGACCTTCCGCTTGTGAGCCCTCACGGCCACGTGGAGGCGCGGATCCTCGCCACCGACGAGCCCTTCCCCGACCCGACCGAGCTGGTTATTATCCCCGACCACTACATCTTCCGGATGCTCTACGCGCAGGGCGTCCCGCTCGAGGCGCTCGGGGTGCCGACGGTGGACGGTACGCCGGTCGAGCGCGACCACCGCAAGATCTGGCAGCTCTTCGCAGCCAACTACCATCTCTTCGCCGGGACTCCCACCGGTGCGTGGCTCGCCTACGAGCTGGCGGAGCTGTTCGGCATCGAGGAGCCGCTCGCCCCCGTGAATGCTCTGGCGGTCTATGATCGGATGATGGAGCTCCTGCAGACAAAGGAGTTCCGCCCGCGCGCCCTCTTCGAGCACTTCCGTATCGAAGTCCTCGCCACGACCGACGGCCCGTCGGACAGCCTCGAGCACCACCGCAAGCTCCGAGAGTCGCCCCTTCCCGGGCGGGTCATCCCCTCGTTTCGGCCCGACGCGGTGGTCGACCTCCTGCGCCCTACGTGGCGGCGCGAGGTCGACGCCCTTTCCGCAGCATGCGGAATCGAGATCGACTCCTACCGAGACTTCATCCGCGCGATCGAGGATCGGCGGGCCTTCTTCAAATCGCTTGGTGCGGTCGCAACCGATCAGGGCATCGAGAGCCCGGCGACGCACCGCCTCTCCGAGAGCGAGGCCGAAAGCCTTTTCGCGCGAGCGCTCAAGGGGGAGGCAACCGAAGAGGACAACGCCCGGTTCACCGCGCACATGCTGATGGAGATGGCGAGGATGAGCGTCGAGGACGGCTTGGTGATGCAGATCCATGCCGGAGCGCTGCGCAACCACAATCGCCATGTCTTCCGGCGCTTCGGACTCGACAAGGGCGCCGACATCCCGGTTGCGACCGAGTATACCCGTTCCCTGCGCGAGCTCCTGAACGAGTTCGGCAACCACCCCCGATTCACGCTCGTCGTCTTTACCCTCGACGAATCGACCTACTCGCGGGAGCTTGCCCCGCTCGCAGGCCACTACCCGGCGATGAAGCTCGGCTCCCCCTGGTGGTTCCACGACAGCATCCAGGGGATGACCCGTTTCCGCGAGCAGGTCTCCGAAACCGCGGGCTTCTATAACACGGTCGGCTTCACCGACGATACCCGGGCCTTCCTCTCGATTCCCGCCCGTCACGACCTCGCGCGGCGCCTCGACGCCAACTTCCTCGCCGGGCTCGTAGCCCGCCACATCGTCGGCATGGGGGATGCCCTCGCCCTCGCCCGGGCGCTGGCCTATGACCTCGCGAAGCGAGCCTACAAGCTGTAAAGACTTGTGGTTGACGGATTCCTTACTTCCGGATATCCTACCGTAAGGAGATGGTATGAAACCTGAAACTTCTCGAATATCGAGCAAAGGGCAGATCACGATTCCGAAGAGGGTGCGCGATGCCCTCCGCGTCACGGACGGCGACGCGGTGGTCTTCGAGGTCAGGGAGGAAGAGGCCATCATGCGAAAGCTGCCGAAACTCGATGTGCGGTGGCTGCAGGCGGTAGGGGCTGGGCTTTCGGAGTGGGAAGACGAGCTTGACGATGAGCTTTAGCCCTGGCGACGTGGTCGAGGTGCCATTCCCTTTTGTGGAGTCACCAGGTCGCAAGCGCCGTCCGGCGCTCGTCTTGTCAGCGGAGAGTCTCTGCAGGGAGCAGGCTGTCGTCATCCTTGCCATGATCACCAGCGCCAAGCGAAGCGCGTGGCGGAGCGACGTGGCTATCGCGGAGTGGCGCCAGGCCGGCCTTCACGGGCCCTGTGTGGTTCGCTGGAAGGTGTTTACCCTGGAAGCGGCGCTCATCCTTTCCAAACGCGGCTTCGTGTCGAGCGGGGATCGAGCACGCCTCGGTCAGTCGCTGCGGTCTGTACTGACCGATCCCTGGTCGGAATAGGTTGTCGCCGAGAGGCGCGATGCATATGCCTCAAATCCTTGCTCAGCCCTCCCGTGAGGGGTCTCTTTCCTGACAGCTTCGGTAATGCTATGGTGGGGGGATGTCAATCGACTTCGCCCTCGTGCACAAACAGTTTCCCGCGGTGGCCGAGTACGTGAGCGGAATCTACATCCTCCAGCGCGACTACGGCCAGGTAAGCAACCGGCGCCTCGCCGCGTGGACGGGGGTGAGCGGCTCCGCCGTCACCCAGGCCCTGACCCGGCTGAAGCGCCTCGGTCTGGCGGTGCACAAGCGCTACGAGGATATCGGGCTTACCCCCGAGGGCCGGGCGCTTGCGGTTCAGGTCCTGCGGCGCCACTACCTGCTCGAGCACCTGCTGGTCCGCATCCTGGGCTACCCCTGGGACCGGGCGGACGACGAGGCCAAGCTCCTGCAGAGCGAGATCTCCGACGATCTCGCGGAGCACCTCTACCAGAAGCTCGGTGCGCCCCAAACCTGTCCCCACGGCAATCCGATGCCCGGCTCGAGCGTGGAGCAGATGCTCCTCTCGGCGCCGCGGCTTTCCGGCGCGCCGGTCGGAGCGACCGTCGAGATCCTCCGTATAACCGAAGAGGGGGAGCAGCTCCCCTCCATGCTCGCCTTCTGCTACGGCCACGGCCTCCAGCCCGGCGCGCGCTTTGAAGTAGTCGATCGCGACGAGCGCGGCCTGCGTCTCACGGATGCATGCCGTCCGCAGGACGGCAAGAATGGGGTAGTCCCCTTGAGCCTTGAACGCGCCGAGCACGTGCGCTACCAGAGCGTTCCGGGCGGCCGTAGATGATCTCACCTCATTGGTTTCATGTGCATTAACTCTTGACAAAACCTGACAAAAATTGTCCGATATAACCGTCGCCGGCTGCCGGATGAGCGGCCGGCCCTTTCTCTGGAGGTGATGCATGCACTTTACAACGGTTGTCCTGCTCGGTTTCATCGCCGGAGCTACGATTCTCCTCGGCCTCCCCGTCGGACGCCTCAAGTCCTTTAATTCCACGCTCCGAAGCTCCCTGAGCATGCTTGCGGTGGGGATCCTCGTCTTCCTGCTCGTGGAGATTCTGGGCGACGCAAGCGAGCCCACCGTGACGGCGCTCGCCGCACCCGGCAGCACGCTCCAGGGACTCGTGCTCGCCCTGCTCCTTGCGGTCGGATTCACCGTCGGCTTCGTCGGCCTGGTCATCTTCGAGCAACGCCTCATCCGCGCGGCGGTGGACGGCGGAAGCCCGGTGCGGCTCTCGTTCATGATCGCCACCGGCATCGGGCTCCACAACTTGAGCGAGGGGCTCGCCATCGGGCAGAGCTACGCGCAAGGCATGAGCGGCCTCGCGCTCGTTCTCGTCATCGGATTCGCCCTGCACAACGCAACCGAAGGGTTCGGGATCGTCGGTCCGGTCGTCCAGCGCGGAGGCAGGCTCTCTTGGGGCACCCTGCTT
>Ga0307373_10014464_pt1 | contig 10853 bp, 12 predicted proteins | sample OX2MG_FD_202534 | JGI IMG/M metagenome (GOLD analysis project Ga0307373, IMG submission 202534) | Soil microbial communities from Risofladan, Vaasa, Finland - OX-2 | ecosystem: Environmental > Terrestrial > Soil > Coastal area > Acid sulfate soil | place: Finland: Risofladan, Vaasa | collected... | reverse complement strand
CGGTTCCCCGGCTGCGTGAGTTCGGTCAGAACTAGCGTCTGCCATTCGGAAAGTCGCTGGTGGAGGCGCCTTGCCACGGTCAGGCCATCCAGGCTCGGCCGGTTGATGGCCAAAACCGCGACATCGGGACGGGTCCGGCCACCTCCTCCGCCACGGTATCGCCGCGCACCATCTCGGTGACCACCTCAACATCAACCTGGAGCGACAGCCGCACCACCAAGGCGCCCCGGATCATGGGCTGATCCTCCACGATTAGCACTCGGATCATGAAGGGCTCCCCGAAACTTCGACCAGGAGCGCGAAGCGGGAGGCGGACCATTCAGCACGAGATATCAGTCGAAATCGACGCTACGGCGGACGACGTTTGGCGTGTCCTGACCGAGGTCGAGCGTTGGCCGGAATGGACTGCGTCGGTGAGTAAGGTGCAGCCACTGGAGCGCAGCGGTCTGGGAGTAGCCAGCCACGTGCGAATTAAGCAGCCCCGATTACCGGCCACCGTCTGGCAGATCACCGAGTTCGCAGCGCCAACGTCATTTTCTTGGCGCTCCAGTCGCCGTGGTGTGATCACCACGGCGGGCCACGTGGTGCATGTTGGACCGAGCGGCACGGTCAGCGTCACGCTGCGCATCGACCAGCGTGGTCCCCTGGCTCGGGTGGTCGGCTTCTTCACCTTCGGTCTCACCCGCCGGTACTTGGCCATGGAGGCGCAGGGCCTCAAACGGCGTTGTGAGCCAATCCCACCGTCGCCACCACCTGCTGGCTAAGCGCGAGGCTCAGACCTAATGGATCAGTGGCTAGCGAGGAGGGAGTGGTCGGGCGCAGGTAGAAGAAGTGCCTCGCTGACTGGGCAAATGGGAGTTGTTATACGACCATTTCCGAGAGTCAGGAGACACCCAGAGGGTGAAGCGTACCGCATCCGTCCCCACCATTCACCGAGGCGCTGACGATCCCACCTTGACCGGCCACGCCGGGCTGCTGCTGGTCCAGGACCTGAACTCCAAGTTCAGAGCATTGGACATCAACGGGAGGTGTAGTGTTTAATTAGTAGTTGACTTTCGGTTCAAGGGCGGCTATATGGGAGTGTGTCGCCCGAGCTAGCGTCGACTGCTGGTGAGCACCTTTTTGAGGTTCAGCCCCCTACCGGGCGGGTGATCAATCGCCAGCTGACCCTGATCCGCAGCGAGGGGGAGGGCGCAGTCTTCGCAGGCAGCGTGCCGCTGCACCGCTGGGAGTCGGAGGACCAGGTCAGCGAGCGGCTGGTGATGGTGTCGCTGGCGCAGTCGGGTCTGGCCAAGCACCGTCATCTGGGAGCAGCCTTCGCGGTCCACGAGAACACGGTTGCGCGATCGGTGCGGCGGGCGCAGGCGGGTGGTCTGGGCGCCTTGGTACCAACGAAGCGGGGGCCGAAGGGGCCCTCCAAGGTGACTGACCAGGTGCGCGCTGAGATCGAGAGGGCGCGAGCCGAGGGGCTGCGAGTGGTGCAGGTCCAGCGGCGAGTGAGGGAGTCGTTGGGCGTGGAGGTCTCCCGTTCGTACATGAGCCGGCTGCGGCGGCGCGAAGCAGAAGCGGTGCCGGGCAGCTTGATCGAGATGACCACGGGGGACGCGGCGAGCCGAGAAGGTCCCGCGCCGGAGCCGGGGTCGGCCGATCCAACTGCACCACAGGGGTGCCATGCCAAGGTGAGCGCACCTGTTTTCGAACCCCCGGCGGTGGTGCCGGCGGTGGCGCGGGGCCGGTACATGGGGACCACCCTCTACTACCCGGCCCTGGAGGTGCTGGGCCTGGTGGAGATGGCCAAGAAGTGCTTCCGCCTTCCCAACTCGGAGCTCTTCGGAGTGCGGGCGGTGACGCTGACCCTGTTCTTCCTCACCCTGCTCAGCCAGACCACGGTGGAGGCGGCCAAGCACCTGCGCCGCTTCGAGTTCGGCCCGGTGATTGGGGCGGGACGAGCACCGGCGGTGAAAACGCCGCGGCGCAAACTGGCCGAGCTGGTGCAGCAGCATGGCGCGGCACTCTTCCAGGGGCTGCTCGCCAAGCGCTGGGTGGAGCAGGCGGTGGTGGCCACCGCCTACCTATAAGTAGACGGGCACATGAAGATGTACTCCGGCAAGCGCCAGCTGGCGGAATGCTGGAACTCGCAGCGGCGGATGCCCCTGCCCGGAGTGCTGACTCACTTCGTCAACGACCTGCGGGGAAGGCCGTTTTTGTTCGTGACCGAGGAGGCCAACGTCACTCTGGCCAAGGCGATGCCCCGGGTGGTCAAGGCGATCCGCAGCGTCTTGGGGGACCGCTCCTTCACGGTGATCTTCGACCGGGGTGGCTACGACGGCAAGCTGTTCAGCTGGCTGAAGCTGGAGAAGATTGACTTCATCACCTACCAGCAGAGGGATCCCGCCCTTCCCAACGAGCGATTCTCTCGCCATGAGACCAAGTTCGAAGGCAAAAAGGTGCGGTTGTGGCTCGCCGAGGACCAGGTGGTGATTGCCAAGAGTGGACCCTGGCGGCGAATCCTGGTGCGCACCAAGAACGGGCACCAGACGCCGATCCTGACCAGTTTGACGGAGCTGCCGGCGGCCCGGGTCGCGGTGCTGATGTTCGCCCGCTGGCGGCAGGAGAACTTCTTCAAGTACATGAAGGAGCATCTGGGGCTGGACCAGCTGCTGGGCTACTCCTACCAGGAGGCGGACGGCAGCCAGCTGGTTCCCAATCCCGAACGCCAGCGGGTGGATCGCGAGGTCAAGGGGAAACGCCAGGCGCTGGCCAAGCTGCGCACGGAGCTGGGCCAGGTGGTGCTGGACGAGCCGCGTGATTCCCACCGCACCGCCCATGGCCTCAAGGTCGCCCAAAAGGGGCAGGTCAAGCAGATGCGCCAGCTGGAGGCAGCGGTGGCAGCTCTTCTAGAGCAGCGCTCAGCCCTCCCCACCCACGCGCCGTTGCAGGAAGCCGGCCGCCGTGAGGTGCTGGGCCTGGAGCAGAAGGCCATCATCGACCGCATCAAGATGACCGCCTACAACGCGGAAGAATGGCTGCTGGAGCGGCTCGCCCCCCACTACCACAACTCTGACGACATCCGCCTGCTGCTGCGCTCGTTCGCCGAGCTCTCAGGCGAGATCCGCAGCACCGCCCAGAGCGTGGTGGTCACGCTCGATCCTCCCGACACCCCCATCTACCGGCGTGCCCTACAAGGTCTCTGCGCCAACCTCAGCCAGCTGGGCGCCACCTTCCCCGGCACGGCGCTACCTGTCCGCTACCAGGTCGCGGTCCACCATTCTGAGCTCGCCGCCTGACCCCACATGTCCAATGCTCTGAACTTGGCACGAGTTACCACCGAATAGGCGTGGCGGCCGGAGCCAGCGAGAGGCCGACGGGTGCCGGTCAGGTGGTCGACACAAACGTCGGTATCGACCAGCAGTTCAGCCACGCCCGGCCCACTCGCTTCGAGATGGCACCCGGTCCGCGAGGTCTGGAACCGACCCGAAGGTGGCGTCGAGATCATCATCGGCACTCAGAACTCATCGATTGCCTCGCGAATCAGCTCGGCCATGGGGCGCCCCCGGACGGAGGTGAGGGGGACAAACCGAGTCCCCGTCAGAGGATCGGTCTCCCATCGCCAGGCGATACTGGCGCTCGCCGCCGCTTTCATCCTCGGCATCAAGCTCTTCGTCTCGGCGGACCGTTGGAACGGGTGAGGCCGCGCTCTGCGATCATCCGCAAGAGCACTCGCCATCCGGATCCAACGTTGCCTCCCTGCCCGGCCCGCGCCCTCCAACTCTGGCCCCCCGCAGTCACCACCAGCTCGGTGACACCATCCGGTGGCGCCCTATCCCCAAGCCTCCGCGTCTCCCCTCACCCGGCACAATCCCCCGGTCTGTCCGCGCGGACTACAGCCGAGTACAGGAGCTGGAGCTGTTCACTAGACCAGGGGAGGCCGTTTCGTCTCGGCTCACCGGTCGGTACCCTGGAACAGTGAGTGTCATCGCTCCCCCGAAGCGCTCCCCAGGACCTGCGGGAAAGCTGAAGGGAGTCCTCAACGCGGGTCACGCGGTCACCTTTCTTCCCGGTGACCCGCCCCGCTTGGGAACGCTGCTCCTCTATCAGCGGAGCTCAGTCCCAGGCCCAGTGGTGACAGGGTTTCGCCAGCAGGTCGAGGTCGTCCTACCCAATGCGACGGGATCCGGGGCACGCCGCCGCATGGTCGCCGCGCAGACGGTGGGGGTGGCGGACGCGATCCTCCTGCTGCGAGACCTCGATCCTGAGCTAGCGGGGGCTACCGCCTGGTCCGCGGTCTTCGAGGTCGGGCTGAGCCTGATCGCCCGGGGCCGTCTCTATCCAGCGGTCACCGCGTCGGGCTGGGACGTGTGGCGCGCTGGGCCGCTCGACCCGACCGACCTAAAGCTTCTCTCCGAGCTCGCGGCAGCCTTGCCTCCGGCCGCTCATGCGGTTCCGCTCGACGAGCTGTCGCCGCTGCGGCTCCGCTCGCCGGAGAGTCTGATCCGAGCTGCCTGGGACGCTCTGGCCGACACCCTGCCCCGCACCGCGGCCGCGGCGGTGCTGGCCGCATCCTCGCCGGCGCCCGCCCGGGCCACGATCAGCAGGACGGGAAGGCGCCGAACGACTGCGCCGCGGGTGCCTTTCGCGACCACCCGGCCGGTCCAGGCGCAGCACCTCTCCCCCTGGTTGGTCGAAGCGGGCTACGGCCTCTCCGGAGAGCGTGGGGTCGACCTGGCCCTACGGGTGGAGCTGGAGCCACCCTCGTCAGCACAACCGAGGGCCCAAGAGCAAGGAGCGGCAGGGTCGGTGAGCGCCGGGAGGGTCCCGACTCATGGCCGGACCCGAGGCGGGGCGGTTGCCGCGGCGAGGGCCGTGCTCCAGCTGACGAGCCGGGCTGAGCGGAGCCTGGTTGTCGATGCCGCCGACCTCTTTCGCTCACCCGCCTTGGTGGTGGCGCGATTTGGGGGAGAGGCAGAGACCGACCTGGTGCGGGCGCTGCGCCGGGCGGCTCGTGCCTGGCCCCCGGCGGAGCCGCTCCTTCACCAGCGGGCCCCCACCGGTCTGGACTTGGACGAGCAGATGCTGGCAGAGCTGCTGGCCGAGGGGTCCACGCTGCTGCAGGGTGCCGGGGTCGAGGTGATGTGGCCGACCGAGATAGTCACTGACGGGATCCAGCTCAGGGCGTCGCTCGTGGCTGCTCCAGGGATGGTGGTAGAGGCCGGGTTCGGGCTGGACACCCTGGTTGAATTCCGCTGGCAGGCCACCTTGAATGGGGAACTGCTCTCGGAGGAGGAGGTCGACCAGCTGGCCGAGGCCAAACGGGGGCTGGTCCGACTGCACGGGAAGTGGGTGTCAGCCGATCCGGCCCTGATCGCGCGGCTCAAGCAGCGTCGACGCAGTCGGATCACAGCTGCCGAGGCGCTGGGAAGCCTTCTTGCAGGTACGGTCGAACTCGACGGCGCCGAGATCCCGGTGGTGGCCGAAGGTCCATTGGCGGCCTTGGCCGAGCGCCTTCGTTCACTGGGCGGAGCGCCGGAGGACGACCTCGGCGCTCCGCCCGGACTGGCCCCCGATGTCGCCCTGCGCCCTTACCAGGTCCGAGGCGTCAGCTGGCTGAGCTCCATGGTCGGGGCGGGGCTCGGAGGCTGCCTGGCGGACGACATGGGCCTTGGCAAGACGGTCCAGGTGATCGCACTTCACCTCCATCGGGCCGCAGCGGCGCAGGGGCCGACCCTGGTCGTGTGTCCCACCTCGTTGATGGGCAACTGGGAGCGGGAGGTAAGGCGGTTCGCGCCCGGCCTCACCGTGCGCCGCTACCACGGCCCGGACCGGAATCTGGAGGGGATGGCTCGCTCGGAGCTCGTCATCACCAGCTACGGCATAGCGCGCATGGACACCGCGACGCTGGCGAGCGCCGGCTTCAGCCTGATGGTTGCGGATGAAGCGCAGCATGCCAAGAATCCGGAGACGGCAACAGCCCGGGCCCTGCGCGGGATCGCCGCTCCCGCCCGGATTGCCCTCACCGGCACCCCGGTGGAGAACCGTCTCAGCGACCTGTGGTCGATCCTGGACTGGACCACTCCCGGGTTGCTCGGTCCTCTGGACCGCTTCTTACACACGGTGGCGGCGCCGGTGGAGCGCCACCGCGATCCACTCGCGACCGAGAGGCTGGCCCGCACCATAAGGCCCTTCCTCCTACGCCGGCGGAAGACCGACCCCGGGGTCGCTCCGGACCTTCCAGCCCGCACGGTCACCGATGTGCCGGTCCCGCTAACCCAGGAGCAGACCACCCTCTACGAGGCCGAGGTGCGGGAGGCGCTGGCGGCCATCGAGAGCAAGGACGGCATCGCCCGTCAGGCCTTGGTCCTCAGGCTGCTCACCCGGCTCAAGCAGATCTGCAACCACCCGGCCCACTATCTGCACCAGCCCGGACCTCTCGCCGGGCGCTCCGGCAAGCTGGCAGCGCTCGAGGAGCTGGTCGACGTGATCACGGCCGAAGGCGAGTCGGTCCTGGTCTTCAGCCAGTTCGTGGAGTGCCTCTCCCTTCTCGAATCCCGGCTCGGTGATCTTGGCCTGCCCACCCTCTTCCTCCATGGCAAGGTCGGAGTCAAGCGCCGCATCGAGATCGTCGACACCTTCCAGGCCGGCCGCGTCTCGGTCCTGCTGCTCTCCCTCAAGGTGGGCGGCCTGGGGCTGAACCTGACCCGTGCCACCCACGTCGTGCACTACGACCGGTGGTGGAATCCGGCGGTTGAGGACCAGGCCACCGACCGGGCCCACCGGATCGGCCAGGAGCGTCCGGTTCAGGTTCACCGGCTGATCGCCGAGGGGACTCTGGAGGATCACATCGGCGCCCTGATCGAGCGCAAGCGGTCGCTCGCGGAGGCGGTAGTCGGGTCTGGAGAGAGCTGGGTGGGCCGGCTCACCAATCGGGAGCTGGCCGAGCTGGTGACGCTTGGGAGCGGCAAGTGAGCCCGCGGCGGGACTCTGCTGATTGGTACGTGGCCAAGCGGCGTCGGCCCGGGTCGAGCGCCCCGCGGCCAGCAGGAAGAGCCCAGTTCGGCAAGTCCTGGTGGGGCGCTGCCTGGGTCGAGTCCTTGGAGCAGCGCGCTCGGCTCGACCCCAACCGGCTTCCGCGGGGGAGATCCTACGCCCGCTCGGGTGCGGTCGGACCACTCACTCTGGCCCCGGGGGAGATCCTGGCCGAAGTGCAGGGATCGCGCCGCACCCCCTACACGGTCCGGGTGCGGGTGCGGCCGTTCACGGCCGATGAGTGGGATCGGGTGCTGGACGGGCTGGCAGCGGAGATCGGGCATACCGCGGCTCTGCTGGACGGCGAGCTTCCCCCCGGCGTGGCCGAGGACATCCGGTCCGTCGGCCTGGACTTGCTGCCGGGGGTCGGGGAGCTGCAGCCGCGCTGCTCCTGCCCCGACTGGGCCGATCCCTGCAAGCATGCGGCGGCGGTCTGCTATCTGGTCGCCGACCTCCTGGACTCGGACCCCTTCGGAGTGCTCCTCCTGCGGGGCCTGGGACGGGAGGAGGTCCTCGCGGGGCTGCGCTCCAGGCGCCTTCCAGGCACGCCAGCCGGAGCTCCCACTCTGGAGATCGAGCCTGACCTTGACGAGGGAGTCCCGGCCCAGGGCGCCTTTTCCCGCTCCCTGGGACCCCTGCCGACTCTGCCGCCGCCCCCCCATCGCCCCGGACGTCCATCGGTCCTCGCCTCCGACCCTCCTCCAGGCTCTGGGGTGGACCCGAGAGCGCTGCGCGCGCTCGCCGCCGACGCGGCGGCACGGGCCTTCGCCCTGACCAGAGGATCCTCCTCACACGGCCTGGAGCTCACCCTGGATGAGGATCTGGCGCGGCGCGCGGCCCTTCTGCTCGACGGCCAGGGCAGCAGCGAGAGCGCCTCCGAGTTGCCAAAGTTCGCCCAGCGGGCCGGGATTCAGGTGCGCGAACTGGTGCGCCGGGCGGCGGCATTCCGCACCGGCGGCGTTGGCGGGCTGGCGGCCCTGGAAGAGGTCTGGGACCCCTCTCCGGCCCAAATTGAGGCCGTCGCGGCGGTGCTGGGTTCGGGGGCGGTGGCACGCAGAAACCGGGTGACACTGGGCGAGCGTCAAATCCGGCTGGGCCGGGACCAACTCTGGTACCCCTTCCGGCGGGTTCGAGCTGGACGTTGGGAACCCGACGGCGCTCCGATCAGCCCGACGGCGAGCTGGGGCGACCTTGGCGAACTGGAGGAGGAACGCGGGCCTGATTGATCAGGGTTGGTCCGTTCTGCAGCCGCATGATCCCTTCAGTCGAGTTCTCGGTGCCTAACCTCACCTCTCCAGGCTCCCGCCGTAGACGGTGTTGCAGCGGGCGGAGGCGGAAGACTGCCTCCCGTGCCCGGGTGGTGACAGCGTGGCGGCCACTCGCGGGCGCGGCCCTGAAGTTGTGTAGCCGACTGTAGCCCTTGATGCCACAATCGGGCTGATATGAACCGAGTCATCGCGCAGCGGGTGCTGCGAAATCAGACTGCCGCCGTCATGACCGCTGTCGAGGCGGGCCAGAGATTCGTGATCACCCGCCGCGGCACGCCGGTGGCGGAACTCGGGCCCGTCAGCACTCCGGTGAGCGGTCCGCATTGGGCGTCCCCACGAAGGGGGGTTGCCCAGTCCGGCGAGGGATGACCGCCGAGGATCACTCGGGGGCGATCGCCGCCAACACGGCGAGTTTGGCCGCCCGGCGGGCCGGCCAGCTCGCCGCACCAATGCCCAACAACGCGGCGATGATCAGGAATACGAACAGGCTGCTGGCTCCGAATCCGGAGCACACCTCCGGTGGCGACGTCAAAAGCCCCGAATGGGGCGGGCGGTCTCGCAGGCGAGCCATACCGCGGCTCCCGGGGTCAGCTGGAAGCGGTGATTGGAGCGCCGTGGAAACGCCCCACGGGGTACGGGTATTCGAGGGTCGCGTGGTAGTGGTGGTCACCAACGGCAGTCGAGCGCATCAGGAGATCAAGATCGAGGTTTCCGGCGCAGCTCACCTGATCGATGCCTGCACCAGCTCCCAAGCGGTTGGCTGTAGCTAGCCAGATCCCGCCATCTTTGGACTCGCTGCGCTGGTCTGCAGCGGAGATCTGGCCGACGGCTGGACGTTCGGCGACGATCCTGCAGCCGACATTCGCGCTGCGTCCGCGGTCGGTCTGCGCACGATCTGGTTGCGCCATGGTCGAAAGTGGGAGTCGGGGAGCAGGAGTCCCGCCGTAGTCGTCTACTCCCTCGACGACGGGCTCCGCTGGCTACTGGCCAATGTGCCGTCGCGCGGTCGACGACCACCCAGCTGATTCCTTTTGGTGACCCCTTGGCGAGCGAAGTAGCGCCGGGACTGCGGGATTTGGTGGACCGGTGTCGGCGCAACTGACTTACTAAAGGGAACGTTAGTAGAGCGACATTTCCGCAGCGGACCCTCCGCAGGGACGAGATCGGCGCACACCTCCCAGATGTTGGTCTACCAATGACCCCATTAGTAGCATTGCGACGACCGAGTGAGCTGGGGGCGCAACCGCCTGGCTCCCCTGTATCGGAGCCAGCTCAGAATCCGGGGAAAATCCCGCGTATCTGGTCGAGAGTGATCGGCGCCGAGTCAAGCTCGACCGAGGGTGCGGGGGTGGCGTCGAGGCGGCCATAGACCAGCCGCAGCAGCGCCTCGGCCGGGAGCTGCAGTCTCCCGGCGGCGGTCTGTTCCCCCCAGGGCTCAAGCCGGACGCCATCCGTCACCAGGGCGTATTCCCGTTCCGGCTCGCTGGTCGCGACGTGCAGGGTGGTGGCTGGTCCGTTGGGTTTGCCAACGCGGGCGGCCAGGGTGGGCAGAGTGTCGATGAGCAGATCGACGGACTCCGGGGCGACCAGGGCGGCCGGGTCGAAGGAGACCGCGATGTCCCAGCTGTGGATGGCGTGCTCGGAGAGCCGCAGCCGCAACAGTCCCACCAGGTCCAACTCCATGCCGAAGGCGGCGACTTGGAACGAGCTCATCTGATCGGCGTCGAGCGATTCGAGCCGGCTGACGAACCTCTCGGTGAAGGCAACGCTGTCTCGGGCCTTGGCGTCGGGGGTGCGGCTGTTCCAGGCGTCCCAGATTGGCTTCCAGCCCTCCTGCCCCGGCGGGTCCTCGCCGCTGACCCCGGCTTCGAGCAGCAGAATGAACATCTCCGCCTGGCTGCCCAGGTGCGAGAGCACCTGGGCGATGTCCCAGCCGGGACAGTAGGAGTTCATCAGCAACGCGTCGGCGTCGAGGGCGGCGACGCGTTCGGCCACCCGGTCATGGGAAAGGCGCAGGGCGGTCACCCACGGCGATGCGTCATTCGACACGGTCAGTTCCTCCTGGAAGCGGAGAGCGGTGGATCAGATGGCCGGCCGACGGCGACGCCACCTAGAGATTGTCCTGCGGCGAGATGATCTCGCCCCGGCCAGTGGCCGGCGCGGTCTTGGCCCGGTAGACGTAGCGCTTGCCGCGAGACCACGAGGCCGCGGCCGCGATCAGACAGCAGCCAATCGAGAAGTCGAACGCGGCATGGAGTCCGGCGCCAAACGGCCCCGAAATCAGATGAGGGAAGAAGCTGCGCCCGGTCAGCAGCGCTCCGGTGCTCTTGGGGAGGAGCGCCAGGGTGTGGGCGCCCAGCAGGTGCAGCATCGGGTTGTAGCCTAAGAATGCGGCAAACAGCGTCGAGACCGGCGGCAGCGAGGCCGCTTGCGCCGCCGCCGCTCGGGGGACCCCGTGGAGCAGTAGCCCATGCTCCAGGCTGGTCGAGAGAGTGCCCGACAACCCCACGATCACCAGGGTGAAGAAGATGCCGATGGAGAGCACCTGGGCCGAGCTCTGGA
>Ga0307373_10014462_pt1 | contig 10854 bp, 11 predicted proteins | sample OX2MG_FD_202534 | JGI IMG/M metagenome (GOLD analysis project Ga0307373, IMG submission 202534) | Soil microbial communities from Risofladan, Vaasa, Finland - OX-2 | ecosystem: Environmental > Terrestrial > Soil > Coastal area > Acid sulfate soil | place: Finland: Risofladan, Vaasa | collected... | reverse complement strand
GCACGTTCTTGCTACGCGGTCCGTACACCAGTCCTGGCCTCACGATCGTCAGTTTAACCGTCGGATGATTAAGAAACAGATGCGCGCGCAATTCGGATTCAGTTTTGGTTCGGGCGTAAAGACCGCGCGCGGTCGGATTTCGTTCGAGCGGGAAATCTTCGTCTATCATTCGGCCCTTCGTCATCGAGCCTGCATCGTAAACGCTCGCCGAGCTGACGAAAATGACTCGGCCTCCGCCGTTGGCGGCGACGACCGTTAGCAGACGCTCCGAACCTTCGACTGTGACGCTCTGATAGTAGTCCGGCGTGCCCGAGGTAGCGGCGGCGAGGTGAAACACGCGATCGACGCCCTCGAGCGCTGCTTCCACCACGCCGGGTTCCGCGATGTCCGCGCGCATATGGTCGACCCGGGGCGCAGTGCGCCAGCAGACCACAGGTCTGCGGCCAAGCACACGTACCATGTCTCCGCGCGCGACCAGTGCTTCCACCAAGCAGCGGCCGATAAAGCCCGTACCGCCTGTTACCAGGCTGACTCTAGTCTCGCTCGCCATAAAGGGTGTCTAAAGAAAACGGCCGGACGACATAGCCTCGCCATCAGATGCCTCTAAGGTCAGGTCCACTTCTCCGCGGCCAGAAAAGTGCTGCGTTCGTCGGAGGCCAGTACCATCTGAGGCCGGTCAGTTTTCATTCTCTCCAAAAGCGTTGCGCACTGTGAATACAAGGAACCTACTAGAGATCGCACGTACATGCTGTCCTCGCGTACACCGCACCGGTTGAGTATCTGATGCAAGCCCTCGAGTATTACGTAAGGATAGTAGTGCAACGAATTTATCCGTGATTGGGGATCAATATATTTCACCACGCGGAGATCAGCTTCTATGAGCAATTGCACAAGCTGCCCTCTCGAATAATGCCTATAGTGGCCGATAAGGTCGAAATAGTCTGCAAAATAATAGTGTGACGGTACGCTTATTATCAGCCGCCCTCCCGGTTTCAGAACACGCGTTAACTCCCGGATCGCCGAGCGATCATCGGGAAGATGCTCGATTACTTCAAGGCAAACGATCGCGTCAACCGAATCAGTAACGAATGGCAAGGCCTCGGCGGCTGCCCGGACGAAATGTATATCGCCCTTTTCGCCCAACTGTGCAAGTCGAAGATCAGCCTCAGAGTACGTCATGCCAAGCCTGTAGCACCGCCACGGTAATGCTCGGATGATATCGCCGACCCCGCACCCAACATCCAACACAACCGGATTGCCGGGTTTCTCAAAAATGTCCGCCAAGGCCGTCAAGACAGCTTCGCGCCGAAGGCGGTGGCGCAGATCGTACATCGCCTGGTGAAGATGCTTTTCGGTGAAAAAGCTTTCGTAGAAGGTTGAGTGATCGCCGCCATACTTGCGCCGACCCATCTTTGCCAGGTGGAGACCGGCTCGAGTGACGTAGTCGTGTACCGTCGGGCCCGGATGCTGCATCAGTTCGCGGGAGTGCATTACAAAGCGCGTCGGCCGTCGGTCACGTTTCTTCAGGCTGACGCGCCACGAAGCTTTTAGAGCCGGAAACAGACCTGCCAGTGACCTGACAAGTTACGATGTCGCGATAAACTGCCATCAACTTGTCCACGGCCGAGGGCCAGCTGAAGCTTTCGCTCGCGAGCCGCCGCCCAGCCTCACCCATCTCTTGACGCAGTGCTCGATTGTCAAGCACCTCGAGCAGCGCCCGTTTCAACTCGGCAACATCGCAGTTGACCACGATCCCTGCGCCAGCCAGCGCGACTTCCCGCCAAATGTTTACCCGGTTCGAAATGACGACCGGGAGCCCGGCAGCAAGCGCCTCCGCCACCGCTATGCCAAAATTCTCCGAGTACGAGGGCAGCACAAACACGTCTGCGGCCGCCAGCGCAGCAGCCTTTTCTCTACCGAGGACCATTCCGCTGAAAGTCGTCCGTCCGAGTACGGCCTCATCCTCAAGCCAGCGCCGCACTTGGGTGCCGTAGCCTTCGTCATCCGGCCCTGCGATGAAGAGGTGGACGTCATCTCGCTGGCGGCACACTTCGCCGAAGGCGCGCGCCAACAGGTCAAGACCTTTCTTAAAGTTCACTCTGCCAAGAAACAGAACAACTTTTTTGCCGCGCGTCTGAGGCCATTTCGCTCGAAACTCTTCCACGTCTTCCTCCCCTCCGAGCTTCTCGGGCACCACACCGAGAGGCACGATCACCCCCTTAAGCCCAAACCCGGTGGCCTTCGCGAGTTCCATTTCCTCCAAGGTGGTAAAGTGTACCGCCGCCGCGCCATCTAGATGAGGTCGATCGAAGAGCGCTTCGTACAACCGTTTCCTCGGCCGGTGGCGCTGGAACATAAAGGGATCCAGCGTGCCATGCGGCATCATTAGGTATGGAACGCCATAAGCGTGGCAATAGTGAGCTGCGGCTGTGGTGGTGAATCGATATAAGGAGTGAATATGCACTATATCGTAGCGAGGCACATCTCTTTTTAGGGCAGCGGCCATCGATACCGACATGCAATAGTAGCTATGCGGATATATCGGAAAATACGTTGTCTCGAGTCCGGATTCATCGCGTATAGGGCGACGCAGCGGAATGTTTAGGTTGCCCGGCCCGTCGAGATTCGTTGTGTAGATGGCGACTTGCTCGCCGCGCCTGGCCAGCTCACGACACATCTCTGACACCACTTTGGAAGGACCTCCGAAGCGCGGGGCGAGAGCCGGAATTACGTGCAGGATGCGCATGTGCTAAGTAGCATGCGGGCGGAAACGAAATTGGAAAGTCATAGCTGACTGCTTTGAATCGTCACCGACACAGCGGGCTTTCGGGCAAAAACGAATGGATGTAGGGAGCGATTAGAGGAAACTGGGAAAGTAACAAATTCGACCTCGTTAAAGCCTTGGCTGCCGAGCATTTGAACGAGCCAATCGATTTCATACCATGTTCCGCGCATCAACGGCTTACCGCGAAATCGATAAAATGCGGCCTTCTTTCGCGACAGCCATTGCCTTAGCATGAACAACCTTTCAAAGAGTCCACGGCTGAGAGGCCAATTGTACAGCGGCAAGTGGATCATAATCGTAGCGCCAGGACGCAGTACGCGAACAATCTCGTCGAAAACTCCTACCGAAGCTCCAACTGAATCGAAATGCTGAAACACGTGGCACGAAAATGCCGCGGTCACCGAATCATTCGGTAGCGGAATGTGAACACCGTCGGTCAGGGTGAATTTAGCGCCGATAACTCGCGCCCTCGCGTATTCAAGCATACCCTCAGAGACGTCAAGAGCGTGGACCGTACCAAAGCACTGCGCCAGATGCATGGTGATCCGCCCCGCTCCACAGCCGATCTCCACGCAACTCGATTCGTCGAGACCATATCGTTGCCATCGCCGCACGAAATCGTGCCAGTCGCGTTCTCCAAGCTTGTAAAACTCGTCATCGGTCCAGGGATCAGGTCCCAGGCGTTCCTTGCCCGGCCAGGATGCGACAGCCCACAGAGGGTCTGCGTCTCCCCAATGCTTCCATTCGGCGTTACTTACTAGTCCCGCGAGATTCGGCTTTTTCATCAATCGGATCATCCGACCTCTCGATCCACCTGAATCGGTTCTGTCAAATTTAGCCGTCACCACCTTATCTCAGCATAATCAAGGGGGCCGCAAGTCTACTTCCACGCCTCTGCTTTCCGCGACTGCGGTGAACGTCACTGGCCGCTTGTCAACCCGCGGCGCAATTGGGTCGTAAGAAAGTTAGCGACTACTCTGCCCGCCCACCGCGCAGAATAAGTTCGCGGCACATTTCCGGCGGCTGTGTGGGGGTGCGTCACAACAAACCATGCATACTTATCACGTCAGCACTTCGCGTCGGTTTACGAATCCTCTGCCGACGGGCTTGGACTATCGACGTCGGTGTTACGCGCTCCGTCCATTTGCGCGGTTCGAAGTCCGCGAGCTGCGGCGATTGATTGGACCGCAGCCGTACTTTCGCAGATTCGGGCATGAAAATATGCGGCGAGCTTTGATGGCGTCCATAGACTGGCGAGCTGGACACCCGCCTGCGACATGGCGAGCATCTCTTTTTCCGTCGCTCGCGAGATACGAGCCATGGCCGCTGCGATCTCCTCGGCGCGCGGAGGAACGATATACCCGTTGACTCCATCACGTAGATAGGCCGTCACTGCGCCACAGTTGTGACTTGCAATTACAGTCAGGCCAGAGGCAGCCGCCTCCTGTACCACAACCCCCCACGGTTCCCATAGGCTAGGCAGCACCAGGCAACGGGCTGCCCTCATCACACCTGGCAAGTCCTTAGGCTGCACGAAGCCCAGCAACTCAACTCCCGGAATCCCATTCAACTCGTCTACCAATGATCCCGTTCCTGCTACACGAAGGTTCCACGGCTTCTCGATCTGCTCTCGGTAAAGGCGGTAAGCCTTGGCAAGCTCGGAGATGTTCTTCACCGGCACCAGTCGGCCGATATAAAGAAACGCGGGAGGGCGGACGGTGATGAAGATATCGCTAAAAAAGCGCTCGACCTCCGCTGCGGCATAACCATAGAGCGGATTACGATAGCCAAGCTTCCGTGCGAACGCTGCCTGACGATCGCCGGTAACCAGAAACGTATCGATACTCGGCCGGAGGTAAAGCGGCGAACTCAATATTCCCAGGTATTGCTTGAGGGTGCCGCGCCACTGATTATCTATGGCGGAGATCACGTATACGCCCCGCCGTCGAAGCTTCCGCGTGATGTGCATGAAATGCGAGAAAGCCCACGAAGTCATCAGGACGCAATCGGGCGCAAAGCGGTCAACCAATGCTTCCAGTTCCCTCCGCACCTCGCTTGAGTCCTCAAGCGCCATTTCGCAGAAAGAGAGATCGAAAGGCTCATACGGGGCTTCCGCGGCGGACTTCTGAAAGATGATCTGAATCCTGAAGCCTTGTGAGAGGGCAAGCTCCCTGAAAAACGCCACCGTATAGCTTGCCAGGCCACTCCAGAGAATCGTGATCCTCATATGTTGTCTCATCTGACGACAAGTGAGCGAAAGTGACGAATGAAGTTCGTTTTGTGCATCACACGAAAGGCGGCGCTACGCACGGGGGAAACTGCAATGTTTGCTTCGGCGAGGCGGTTTCTGATTCTCTCCAGATCTTCGAGGTACTGACGATTCAAGGCACCGGAGCCACTGATAGCCTGTGCGTGAATCCTGTAGTTGCCGAGCACCCTGTGCATTACCGCGAAACGGCTGCCAGCGAGCTTCACCATCATGACCTGTGGTGTGGTCACTCCGACCGTGCGTCTTTGCACAGACACTTTACCTGCAATCCGCCAGAATAACAGTATAGGATGCTCGATTCCGTCGTGCACACGCTGCAGCAATGCCTGCGGGTTCTGCGCCCACGACACGACCTAGCAAAGCAGCCGCGGCCTCGCGCCCGGCAGGCGAGAATCCAAGCGCTCGCGGAGAAGTATCGAAAGTCGCGCTATAGTGAGCGGTCACGAAGCCGGCTACGCACTCCCGCGTATAGGGCGTCGAATATATTGTCAAGAGAATACGTGAAGTCCCATGTAGGATAGTCGGCCTTGAATCGCCTTATGTCAGAAATCCACCAAATATGGTCGCCGACGCGATTCTGATCAGCATAGCTCCATTGCAGGTGCCTGTCGGCGCGCGCCTCGCACGCTGCGATTGCCTCGAGCATCGAACAGTTCGAGTATCGGCTGCCACCCAGATTATACACCGCCGCCACCCGCGGTACCTGGTAAAACGCGTACAAGGCAGCTACCAGATCGTAGCTATGAATGTTATCTCGCACCTGCAAACCCTTATAGCCATAGACGGTGTATGGCTTTCCGGTGACCGTGCAAATCATCAGGTAACTGAGGAAGCCGTGAAGTTCCGCGCCCGAGTGCCCCGGCCCGGTCAAACACCCGCAACGGAAGCACGCGGTCTTCATGCCGAAATAACGGCCGTACTCCTGGACCATGAGATCGGCTGCGGCTTTGCTTACGCCGAAAAGGGAGTGCTTGTTTTGGTCGATCGACATGCTTTCATCAATGCCGAAAGCGGCATAGGGGTGCTCAGGAGCGCACTCAAACCTCCGACCAACCTCAACCAAGGGCAGCTCGTTCGGCCTGTCTCCATAGACCTTGTTGGTCGATAAAAACATAAACGCGGCACCCGGGCAGTGCCGACGCGCGGCTTCCAGAAGATTCAGCGTGCCCAACGCATTAACGCCGAAATCCACCAGCGGTTCCCGCGCCGCCCAGTCGTGGGACGGTTGAGCGGCGGCGTGGATGATCCCCGAGACATCGCCCTGATACTCGGCGAACACCCGCGTGACTGCGGCTGAGTCGCGGACGTCGATAGCGTGATGCCGATAGCCGGCTATCTGTGACTGAAGGCGATCGACAGACCACTTTGTTGACGCGTCGTCACCAAAAAAGTGTGCGCGCATATCATTGTCGATGCCCACCACCGTTTTGCCTTGCGCAGCAAAGAATCTGACCGCCTCGGCGCCTATCAATCCGCCGGCACCAGTCACGATAATGACAGACATTGCACGAATACCCCTTTTGCGCGCCAGACAGCGCGATTCGTCAAAATGCTACGTGACCGCGTCGGAGCGCCCCTCGACCCTGCTTGCGCCAACCGCTCTTCTTCCGGCGACCTCTCACAAGCACCAGATCTGGCAGAGCAATATAATGCCGCCGCTCGCTTCACACCGGTAGCCGAATGCATTCGAGCCAAGTTGTATATCGGCGCGCCCGTTCACTCCAGTAAATTTCACGAATCAAGTCGGAACGATCATATTTGGCGGAATCCGCAAGTGCCCGTTCGCAGGCGTCCGCCATGCCTTCGGCGCTGCCATCCTGATAATAAAAGCCAGCATCTCCCAGCGCTTCGGCGACTTCACCCACCCGATTGGTGACGACCGGACGATTATACGCAATGTATTGGAAGAGTTTGGTCGGACAGCGGTATAAATTTTGCGGGGTCTCCGGAAAGGGAAGCAGAAACACCCGCGAGACCCGCAGGTAAGCCTGCAGGTCGACCAGCGAAACTGGGCCCGGCAGCAGAATGTAGCCGCTTAATTGGCGGGCCGTCACCGCGCGCTTGAAATCCTCGAACTGAGGTCCGGCTCCGACCATCATCAGCACGAACTGCCGCCCACGTCGAGCTAGCGTCGCCGCAAGATCGAGCAGCTCGTAAATTCCGAGCGCGGACCAAAAGGACCCCACCCAAGTTAATACCGCGCGTTCGCCTGCCATCGCCCTCAGTTCCGAATCCAAGTGCGTACTGGCCCCCTCGAAACTCGGGTCGTATCCGATCGGAAGATACAGAAGGCGTGGTCCCAAGTCAGGCCGACGTTCGCGCACCAGGCGCTCTAGGCTGCGGCTCGCAACCATAATGCCATGCGCACGCTGGCGGCTATAAGCTTCAATAGCGATAAGATAGATATGCCTAGCCAGCGAATGATCCTTCTGCGCAGCCACGCTCTCGTCGTAATCCTGAACGTAGAAGGGGCGAGTCCAAGGACGCCCGAAAAGCTGCAACGAGCGCAGGCCAACGCCGACGACATGCACAACATCGAAGTTACCGGTGCTCACTTCCCGGAACTTTGTGAATGCCTCCCCAAGAGCCGACGTGGCCTTGTAAGCACGGAACACAACTCTGCTGCCGCGCGTTACCGGAAAGTTAAGATTGATAGAATCCTCGGGTACGACGACCGTCACATCGTGGCCGGCGTCAGCCAAGCCGCGGGCAAGATGATACAGCCGTACCTGGGAGGCATTGATTTGCGGATTAGCGACGCCAAAAAACGCTATGCGCATATGGACAGTCTATTTTAGCAGTCGACGCCCACTCCGCCTTGTTTGAGGACGGAGAGGATCGCCTCTTCGAGGAAGTGCGCCTGATTATATGAAATCGTGACGATCGAAAGTTTCATCGGGTCGTTTGGCTCTTTGTTGCTATCTCGTACCGATGGAAAAAGGGCGGGGGCAGAGCGTGCATCGGGTCCGAGGGCACGATTCGCGGAACGGCCAGGCCGCACGAGGCGTTAACACTGCGGCCTTCGAGAGCATCCAGGACGCGGCCGGAAGCCGGGTGTGGAATGAATCTCGCGGCGAAGGCCGCAGCTGCAAGCGACAGCAAGAGACTCGCGGTGTTCGGTCCGTAAGGTCCGAATTGCGAGGCCAGGAAGCCGATTATAAATTCCGGGACGCTGTCGCCCTGAAAACGCGAAGGCACATCGACCCCCTCGATCAGCATCGGCTGCCACGTCCTTAACTTCAAATTTCCAATTTTACCAACCGCTCGCTGGCGATTGGCCAAATTAATTGATTTGGACAGATGGACGATGGAAAGTCTTGCGAAGCCCGCTCACTAATCGGCGTCCACGAAAATCGCGTAAGGAATGAACAATCTTATGGCAACCTCCGACCTCTGACTAGATCTCCGATCTCGACCATCGACGGAATAGGGAGATTTAGGCGGCTTTTAACTAGTCGCGATGCCTCTCTAAGAAACTTGGCGTTTCGCCACAAATGCCGAACGGGTTCGACCTGTCCAGGCCGCCCCTCCACTACCGAACGCAGCAGCGTGTACCATTTATCCATCACTGTCTGATATGAAAAATTGTCACGCAGAAACCGTAATGCGTTCGTTCCATAGGCGTCGACTACCGATGGATGCGTCAGTAGGTAAATGATATTTCTTCTCAGTGCTCGGTCTCCGCGCCCTAACAAGCCTGTTTCACCGTCAATTACCGTGTCCGCGACGCCGTGCTTTGGAGTGGATACGACGGGAGTGCCACACGCCTGCAGCTCTAATGCACTGACCGGGCAAATTTCCGAGCGTCCAGAGGGGTTAACAACACCGACTGACGCGGCTTGAAGCACCCCTATCTTCTCGGCGCCGAGACGCCCCAAAAACTTCACGCCGTAATCGGGCTCTCCATCGCGCCCGGAGAGATAAGAGCGAATCTGGCTCTCGTAACTCTCCTCGGCGATCCCCCATTTGCCGAGGCGCACTTCCCGTTGATAAAGGTCGCCGGTGCCAATAACAAGCAGCCTCGCGTCCCGCAGTGTGTGTCGGATCGAAGGCCACGCTCGCGCAAGAACATGAAACCCCTTGATGGGCACCAGACTGCCGAGATACACAACAGTATTAGGCATTCTAGCGACGCGGCTCCGGGGAGCGTAGAGACCAACATCGATACCATTGAAGATAAAGGTTGACTTCGGAAAAACCGCATGATCGCGCAAATAGTCCATACCTTCGCGGCCTGCGCAGACCAAGCGCTTCACATGCTGGGAAGTGTGTATCGCATCCAAACAGCGCGCATATGGTGTATTGTTCGCCCACATCACCGTTGGGACTTGCACACACTCTAATGTTGTAAAGACCGCCATGTCAGCTTCGCGACCAGGTGGCAAGCATATGAACACATCGCAGCGGTCGTGATGTGAGGCCTCGGCTGCAGCAGCCAAATCGCGTGCCTTCACGACACTTACATCAAGAGGAAGGCGCGCAGCTTTGGGCACATACAGTATACACTCAACAGCACTTGGGGAGTGCTTCGAGAAATAATACGGGAATGACGCAAGCAGATATTGCGTGGCTCCAACGCCGGGGTTCCCCTTCTCAGGGTGTGTCAAATCGACATCCGCTATCCCGCTGTTGTCGAAATAGATACCAACCTTCATGGAAGCTCCAAAGAGCCGTGTTCTTCAATATCGGCGCAGCACGTCTCATTTCACCGCTGGTTTCGAGTGATTCGCCAAGGTTCGGCAGGAGGTCGTAACTTCTAAGCACCATCTCGGTACGCAGATCCGGTTGGTGCGCGACTTGGCTCAGATCATTATGCTTGCCACGCTCGGGCAGCCCGGCGCGCGAACGCGCGCGCCGATATGATGCCGGTGCGCGCCGACTCGAGGACGTACACCGCCAGCACGATCTCATACGATGCGAAAAATCGCTGTTGAGCGCCATACGGGGAAAACAGCAGATCCCAGGCAAGCAAAACCACGAAGAACGTAAACAACGGCGAGAGCGGTTCCGCCATACGGAACAACGCGAACATCGCACGTATCGCCACGCTGAGAACCCACCCCCAAAAGACTGCGCCCAGGATGCCCGCATCCGTCCAGGCTCCGAAGAGATACGAGTGGCTTGGTATTAGCCCCGCGGCCGCTTGCGGGTCGGGGCCGAGCGGTCTGTAGCCGAGATCACGCATCATCATTTGGCCCTGCAGTGCGTAATCGGTGTCCATAGCCCATGACCCGTGCCCGAGAATCGGTGCGTCGCGAATCGCGAGTGCGGAGGAGAGAATCTCGCCCCGGCCGCCGAGCAGCACGCCGAATTCTCCAGCCGATTGGCTCTCGTATTTCTCTTGCGCCTGGTAGCCGAGCAGGCCGGTACTCGCCGCGAAATCGTATATCCTGAATGTTCCGGCCACGGCGACGAGAATGGCAATTCCAAGCGCGATTGTCGTCGCCCGCGAACCGCGGCTCAGCCGGGCCGATTCTCGCTGCATCATGAGGAACGCCAAGGCGATGAAGCAGACTCCGCCCAGTGCACGAGAGCCCATGTATAAGTTGAGGCACGCTGCGGACAGCAGGGTCAGCGGCGTGAGCGAACGCGCGCGCAGTCGTCGTGCTACTGCGCGCGAACTCGAGGAGAAAACTTTCAGCGAGGTGTCGCGCGGCCTCTTCGTCTTACTGGGGCTCGAAAATTCGGTAGCGTCCGCTCGACCAATCGTAGTACGCAATCGCGTAGGGATATGGTCCGGGCCGTAGCCTAATGCTGACCTCTTGCCCAAGAACTAGCTTTACCTGCTTGGGATCGCGAA
>Ga0307373_10014461_pt1 | contig 10854 bp, 11 predicted proteins | sample OX2MG_FD_202534 | JGI IMG/M metagenome (GOLD analysis project Ga0307373, IMG submission 202534) | Soil microbial communities from Risofladan, Vaasa, Finland - OX-2 | ecosystem: Environmental > Terrestrial > Soil > Coastal area > Acid sulfate soil | place: Finland: Risofladan, Vaasa | collected... | reverse complement strand
CGGCGCTCGTCACTGCCTCCGCGCTCCGCCTCGGAGTTCCGGCGCCGCAACTCTTCGAGTTTTTGCTCCAGGTTCATCGAGTTGAGTTATGCCAAACCGAAGGAAATTGCAGCGTTAAGGACGGGGTGCTGACATTTAATACCCAGGCCCGCTTTCCCGCTTCCCGGCCCGTCATGCTAGGGCGCGGCGTTAATCCGCAGCGCCCAGCCCGTTCCAATCCTCACAGGCGATCATCGAGTTCAGCGGTTGGTGAGGATCGTATTTAGCGCTGGAAGATGACCCGGCTAGCCCCTGGGTCAGCAACTCCGCTCCGACAAAGGCCGAAACCTCCTGCGCGGCTTCGTAAGTTACACCTGCAACCTCATAGCGGTAAACCACCACGCGGCGCAACGCGCCAGGCGCCCCATCCTCGATGACATCAAGGATACGCGCGGAAGTGATGCGGCCGCGCCGGTTCAGCTCCAGCCGGCGCAGCCGCTCAATTTCTTCTGGGCTCGTCTTGCGCCACCCTTGAGCCGCCCGAATCAGCTTACGGCCGAGGCCGATGGAGAGCGCGGTGGCGCCGACGGACGCTCCCCCGGCAGCCACGACGACGGCAACCCGCATCCAACCGTTCACGTTGATCCCGTCTTCTTTCCATCCGCGCGGTTTGGCAAGACGCCGCAACGCTTTCGGGAGAAATTATACCATCTCGACCGCACGCGATATCTCCAGTGAGCAACGGTGTTACTTAACGAGAAGGGTTAATTGGCGACGCCTCTGGCTGTAGCGCCGGCTTGCGACCGGCTCTGCTCGCCGCTGATAGAGCCGCGCTACAAAGGCCGATCTGCTCTCCGAATAATAATTCGAGGGGGCGGTGCGGAAAGCGTAGCCGGCGGCGTTCGATTCATTTGCGGCCTGGCTGGGTACTTTTGAGTAGTGATGATTAGGAAGGCGCCGTAGCGCGGGCGAGTGGCGCTGCCGCGAGATCCATAAAACGGACCCATGCGAGCGCGTTAGGAAAAGCCGTTCAGACGGCAGCAACCTTGCGATTCTTCCGAAGATACATCTTGGCGTCGGCCATTTCGATAACTTCGGGAGCTCCTTTGCCCCCGGTGAATGACGCGAGGCCGCAGCTTAGGCTCATCTGGTAGCCTTCAAAGGGCGGGTTACTGTTCCAAGCGTCCACTTGGCTTTGAAGCCTTTCAACCGCGCGTTCCGCTTCAGTTTCCGAGGTTTCAGGAAGAATTACGAGGAACTCATCGCCGCCGTACCGCACGACGGTGTCGGAATTCCGGAAATGCTTCTTGAGCAAATTCGCCACTTCGGTCAAGACCTTGTCGCCGAACAGGTGCCCGAAGCGGGTGTTGACCGACTTGAAAGCATCCACGTCGATCATCATGAGCGTGAGTTCGCTGCCGTAGCGGTTAGCCCGGCTGGCTTCCTTGGAGATGATCTCGTCTAGGTACCGGCGATTGAACAAATCCGTGAGGGGATCGACCAGAGATAGCATTTCCGCAGCCTCACTCCGGATAAGCTGGCGGACGAGCTCGTCCCGCGCGTGTTGCAGCGATCGCTTCTTATCCATCGCATAGATATTAAAGAGGACGATCAGCGCCACAAAACCGAAGAACAATTGCGGCAGATACCTGTCATCTACCCGGAGGTTCTTGATCCCCCATATCACATTGGGGAAGACCAAGGCCATAAAGCCCCCTGCCACCACTAGCATGACCAGCAGGCCGATTGACCACATGTGGAGGTCACGGTCGTCCACCGCGCGAATCTCCTGTGCGATGTGCTCCAACCGGGACATAGGCGCAGGATTAGTTTCGGATTGGCTCATCCTTTTGGTTTCCCCCGGAAGTTTTAGTAGTGCGCTCATCTAAACCACTCGATCTTTGAATTCCCCAGCAAGGCTTATGCCCCATGGCTGGCCTTTCCTGCGACTCCATCCACGCAGTTTTCGTCACTGCTTGATATCGGCAAATTCTCAAAAAACCTGTAGTGAAAACTGCAACGCCGCCAAGCCAACCGGACAATGAATGGACTTGTCCCATTCGTAAGGCGCGAGACCGCCCCGTGCCGGTGTGGGCGCGAGGATGCCGGGCCTATTTCTGGGAGGGAGGGTCAGGCTTTCAGCCGGATGGCCGGGCAGTTCTACTTCTTGGGAGCGCCGGCGAGCGCCTGATCCACTGCGTTGAATAAATCCGCAACCGGAATTTGGCCTGCATACATCTTGCCGTTAACAAAAAAGGTGGGAGTGCTGGCGACGCCGAGTTCCTGGCCCTCCAAAAAGTCCTGCTGCACGCGCGGCAAGGCGCTCTTGGAGTCTATGCAGGCGGCCAGTTTCGCGCGGTCAAGCCCCGCCTGGGCGCCTAAGTCCAGCAACTGTTGGGGTGCGGTGGTCGCCTGGATGGTTTTCTGATTTTGGAAAATGAGCGAGCGGTAAGCCACATAATCCGCAGGGTTGATCTGATACGCGCACTGGTTGGCAACCGCGGCGGCAACCGCCCAGGGATGAATGCTGAAGAGCGGAAATTCCTTGTAGATGACGCGCACTTTGTTGCCGTACTTGGGCAGCAGTTGGGTTTCGAGCGCCTGTTGCATTTGGGCGCACATCGGACATTCGAGATCGGCGTATTCGACAATTGTTACCGGAGCATCGGCCGGGCCCGTTGCCGGCTGATCCTGAGTGCGGATTAAGCTCTCCACCTCTTTGCGCGGATTGACGTTCAGCGAATAAATATCTCCCTGAACCAAGTACTGCCCATCCTTGGAAACGTAGAAATTCTGGGAGGCTTTCTGCTTTCCGTTTTCCACCGTGACGGTTGTCTTCTCAAAGCCGGTGTAAATCGAGGGGAGCAACGGGCCGACGGTCATAGACGTGGAATCGGTCACCGAGAAGCGTTTGCGGAGGTAGCTCGCAATCTTGTCTCGCATGGCCTGATCGGCTGTCTGGTTGGCGGCAGGGGCGCTTGTGGCGCGCGCGAGGGCTGGCAGCGTCGCAGTCAGAACCAGCAAGGCGATGGCGAGTCTTGTTCTAGCAAGCAATGTGGGTGTCTCCTTGCGCAAGGATTCTCCTGCGGAATGCGTATCCGAAGCGCTGGCTATTTGTCCTGGGCCAGCGCCTGATCGATGAGTTTGTAAAATTCAGCCGGCGATTGCAAGCCAACCACCATTCTGCCGTTGATGAAGCTGGTCGGCGTGCTCGTCACCTGGAGCAGATCCCCCTCGCGTACATCGGCTTCCACCCTCGGCAACGACGCGTTGGAATCTATGCAGGCAGCGAGCTTCAGCCGGTCGATCCCGGCCTGCTCGCCGAGACGCAATAGAGCGCCCCGAACGTTGGTTACGTTAATTTGGTCCTGATCGGCAAAGATCGAACTGCGAAAGCGCACGACCGCCGGAGGATCAATCTCGTAAGCGCACTGGCTGGCCACCGCCGCCGTGCGGCCCCATGGGTGCATGGGCAGAGGATAATCCTTATAAATGATGCGCACCTTGTTTCCGTAACGGGGCAAAACTTGATTTTCCAAGAAGGGTTGCAGCCGCGCGCAACTGGGGCATTCCAGATCGGCGTACTCCACAATGGTGACGGGTGCATTGGGGTGGCCCGAGCTGGGCTGGTTCCTGGTGTTGATCATGCGTTCGGTTTCGCTGTTGCTGCGAACCACGTAAACCGGGCCTAGCACAACGAACCGCTTGTCCTCGGTCACGTAAAAGTCGCCGGTTCGCTGCTGCCCCTTGTCCTCCGCCTTTACCGTTGTCTGGTAAAAGCCGGGTACCGGCGAGGCGCGGAAAGGTCCAACGCTCAAATGCCATTCAGAGCCCAGCTTGAAGGCTTCTCGCATGGCGCTGGCGATCGCCGTCTGAGGATTCGCGCCCAAATAGTAAAGAGGGGTCATCGTCAGGTAGCGTCCATCCTTGGAGATGCTTACACCCTGGGAGGTTGTCTTTGCGCCGTTTTGCACGGTGATGATGCATTCGTAATAGGCGGAATCCTGGGCGCTTTGAAGGGGGCCAGCCGTCAGTTGCACAGTGCCGGGAATGCCGTACTTCTCCCGTATAAATTTCACCACGATCTGGTGCAGTTCAGTCGGAGAAAGGGCCGGCCGTGGCAATGGGATGGCCGGCCTTGCCGCCATGAAAAGCCCGGCCATGCACATTAGCAACGCGCCAGCCCGCGCCGCCCATGCGCCCGGCTTGCGCTTCCAATCGCGGCGATCCTTTAATCGAAGAGTTAACAGCATTCTATTTCCCATATCAGCATTCTAGCGGACCTTTCCGGCAGAAATCAATTTAACGAGCCAAGCCATCTGTTATGTGATTGCTGAGGGCGAACGGAAGGTCCTGACCTGCCCCCGTTCTTTGTAGTGTGAGTCAATTTACATACAGGTGCAAGCTGGCAAACCGGGATGGCAAGGGTGCTAGTCGGTTGACAGGGAGAGGTGTCGAAGTTAGGGTGGGAACAGGTTCGACACAACCCAAGGAGACACGGCCCATGACCGGAATTCAGTTCATCACTGACACGAAAGGCCGCAAGACGGCGGCAGTAATCGACCTCAAGAAGCACAGGGCGCTCTGGGAAGACATCGAGGACGTGCTGGTTTCCCGGTCGCGGCGGCATGAAAAACGCATCCCGCTCGAAAAGGTAAAGGCAGACCTGATTGGAAGCGGAAAGCTCCGTGGCTAGCTACCACGTCGCATTGACGTCAAGTGCGGAGAAAGAACTCAAGAAGCTGTCGGGCCAATTGATCGCGCGTATCGTTCTGCGCGTGGAAAATCTTGCCTCCAATCCCCGTCCGTCTGGCTGCAAAAAGCTCAGGGGCGGGGATGACGAGTGGCGCATTCGTGTGGGTGACTACCGCGTGGTGTACACCATCGACGACGCAAAATTGCTGGTGGAGGTGACGCGAATCCGTCACCGAAGCAAGGTATATGAACGATGACTGGCGGGTGCGCTGCCGCTATGAAGAGCGCACGTCAAGGGAAGCGGCGCGGGAGTGCGAGGCATTAGGGGGAGACATGACGGTCAGAAAGCGCAACCTGGAAAGAAGCGCCAGAGGGACGCCATCGCGCGTGTCGAGGAGTAAATGCCAGCCGGAACCGGACAATTGAAGCTTCCCGCCGTTTCGGAACCGACCAGGGCATATCCGCCAAATCGGCCATTCGTCACATCCAGAAGGGCGCCGCGCAGAAAGCAGACTGATGGCGGCGACCCGGTTCAGCCGTGATTCATATCACGACGATTGCGTTTGCGGTTCGCATACATCCCAAAGGCGGGGATGTGCCACCCGCGGGGGTGCTACAGCATGACAACAATGGCCTCGGCCTCTTGCGCCGTTCAAGAGCCAGCGGCTTTGGCCATTCCTGTCACTGGGCCCGGCTCCCGCTAGGCGTTCATTGATCCTGCTTTTTGAAACACGGTGGGCGTTAAAACAACTCTCCCTGCCCGCTTTTAGTGAGCCGCCAACGGTCTGCACCAACACGTTCGGCAATGCTCTCCAGCACATTCAAGATGGTCTGATGCTCAGGGGTAATGCCGTTCTTCAGCAGCGGCATGATGTTGAGGATGATTTCATCGAATGTGGGGTTGCGATTCAGATGTTCCATTCGCTTCAGGTATGAGACAACGAAGTACCGGACACGCAATTCAAGCGGGATGTAGGTCTTGAACTTTTTGTTTTTGCGCAGGTTGTAGGTTTTTGTCTTGTCGTCGAACTCGAACGACTCCACGAGTAGGGGCGTCAAGTCGGTGTATTCCTTGGCAAGGATGTCGAGAAACCCGAGCTCTAAGCCACGGATGACCAATTCATTGTTGATTTGCTCTAGTGTAGCGCCGTGGTGCATGGCTATGACAGATTCAATGGTTTCCATTACCACATCCATTACCGGGGCACCGAGCGCGATTTTACCGATGGTCTTCGGGTTTCGCACCTTGCGGAAGTTTATTATCAATTGTCCTGACAGCACGGTAAACGGGTTCTGGCGCTTCTTGAAACTCGTTTGACCGTTGTTCTGCTTCACGGCCCCGGCATACTCGAAACCCACGGATTCAGCCGCTTCAACTATGAGATGCCAGTACGCGGGGTCCTTGTGTGCAAAGACAAAACTCATCCACCTGTCATATTTAAGGACTCGCGCCATTTCCTTGATGGATTGGGCTAGTAAATCGGAATAGTCCTGCTTGCTTTTCCCGGCCTCGCCTCCTTCGATGGCTTCGTTAGCATAGTCCTCATCGCTGACGGGAAGGTCAAGCCAGGCATTCCACATAATCGAGAGATCGAGGTAGGGAATCTTCGAGCCATAGGGAGGGTCGGTATAGATGTAATCGATGGTTTCACTCGGCACACTGGAGAGGTCGGTAGCTGTTCCTTTGAGGACCTGAGCGTTTCGCACGGTGGTGGCGGTGATCAGTCCGGCGAGGTCACGCTTTCCCGCTACGACCTTCTTAAAACGCGACTCGAAGTATTTCATCAAATCTACTTCGGCTGGCTTGGGTGCTATGCGATAGCGGTAGTAGCGGAAAACAGAACTGTCGCCGCGCCCTTCGCTCCGTCCTTTGGAACTGTGATACGTGAGGTTCACCTTGTTTAAAAGGCCGGAAAACATAAGCATGAGGCTGTCGCGCACCTCTACAGGTTCTTTCTGAATCAGAAACTTCAAACAGGCAAGCTGTGCGAGTTGCTTCTTGCTGAATAATCGCTCGATGGTCGGAACGTCAGAATTTTTAGGGAGCATGACACCCTGCGGATAGGGATAGTGCTTCAGGGCTTTTTCGATCTCGTTTTTGGTCTTCGGGGCGTGTTTTTGAAATTGTGCCTTGACGTGGCGGAATGCATCTCCAAGCGCCCCAAAGTCAATCGGCTCGATCAAGTTTTTGACGATAAATTCAGAGAGCGGATTAAGGTCGATGTGAATAGCACTACGGCCTAACATGAGGGCTTCCACAAGCGTTACGCCGCTTCCGCCGAACGGGTCAAGAATTCTGTCGCCGGGCTGGGTGAACGTCTTGATGTAATGCTGCACGACGCTCCAGACCTGTTTAGTAAAGTAGCCGTGAACGCCGAAGTGCCGCTTCGCAGTTTGCTTGTGAAACTCTGTTATTTCCGCAGGCGGGATTATGGAGAGGTAATCAAACGCGGTCTTGGGGCTGCCGCTCACATTTCGCAATCGCTTCGGTAACTGGGTTGCGGCTTTGACCGGGGCGAGATATTTTACGAGGTCTTCCCAGTAGTGCGTGATCTCGCTGAGGTGGAGGTAAAGAACAGGTTCTTTCTGGTGGACATCGAACAGGATGAATTCTCGTCCATTGCACAGGGCGAACAGTTCAACGCGGATTTCCGGGTGAACCGCGTAGCTGTAAACCTGCTCGACATTGTGGCCAGTCTTGATCTCCTCATCTGGAGCCTTCGCGTCGAGAACGAATGTAAAGTTTCCATCGACCGTCAGAAGATAGTCAGGGATGAGGGTGATTGGCTTGTCCTTCGAACCGACGGTGAGGAACGGATGTTCCAGCCCCTTGCTGCGGATGATGCGGTTTGGCCCTGAAGCCGAGTATCCGAGGGCGTTCAAGAGCGGGTGAATTATCTCCTCTCGAACTGAGTCTTCCTTAAAGCCCTGCGACTCGAGTAAGGCAAAGTCAAAATCTTGAAGTGGCACCAGAACCAAGGCCTCCATAATATTCTATACGAATTTCAGCCGCTTGAGCTTGATGCGGCCGGCGCGGACCTGTGCAAGATCGTAATGGGCCTGCTGCGTAAGCCAGCTTTCGGCGCTGCCTCCGAAGACTTTCGACAATCGCACGGCCATTTCAGGGGAAATTCCGCGCTTCTCATTAACCAGTTCTGACAGGGTGGTGCGCGTGACTCCGAGCGCGGCGGCGGCCTGCGTGATGGTCAACCCCAAAGGCTCAATGCACTGGCGCAGCACAACACCGCCAGGGTGGGGCGGATTCTTCATCGGCATGGTTCAGCCTCCTTCAGTGGTAATCGACATAATCAACGTCCAGCGCCTCGCCGTCGGCAAAGCGGAAGATCACGCGCCAGTTGGCGCGAACCGTTACCGCCCAAAACCCTTTCAACTCGCCCTTGAGCGCATGCAGCCGGAAGCCCGGCAAGTCCATATCCGCGACCGTACCGGCAGCATCGAGACGCGTGAGAACGTCACGCAGCTTTTCCGCATGCTGGCCAATCACGCCGCGCGGATCGTCGTCTTCGTAAAGGCGTTTCAGCCCTTTGTGGCGGATCGACCGGATCATCTTGTACCGTAACGCGTCACGTAACGCACGTCAAGAGGGAGGACAGCCCGCGCGAAGGGCCTACCGATTGCTGGCGGCATCCTCCTTGCATACGTTGCCCACTCCCCGCGAATATGACGGGGTAGCGGGAGGAAAGCTGCGACAAGACCTAACCAAACGTATTTGGAATTCTGCAACCACAAGATCCACCACCAAGACACAAAGAAAAGCACAAACAAGAAAACAGAAAGCTGTCTATTTGTAGCTTTTGCTTTCTGCCTTTAGTGTTACGTCTCATAAGTTCGTTAAATAAGTCCGTCGGGATATAGCTTCGGCTGTGCCGGAAGCGTGGCCCCCTCACCCGTCCCGCACCGCGGGCCACCCTCTCCCCCCTTTTCAGGGGGCGAGGGCAATAAGTTAAGTAAGGAGATTCCGGCCCTCTCCCGCAGGGAGAGGGGGGACTGCGTAGCGGTGGGTGAGGGCTTTGACGGCACGGTTGAAAACCCTGCCCTGACAGGACGAATTCACGAGACACAACACTAGTTCTTCTTGGTGTCTTTGTGTCTTGGTGGTGATCTCCTTAGCCCTGTGACCGTGCAATAATTGAACGGGCGGCCGAAGAGCAGAGACTCTCAAGGGGCCGTGTTCACCGCTTATGAGCCTTGGCTTCGCTCCACGCGCGCTCGGAGAGTCGCTCGATCAGCGCCTGCGTCTTGCGGTAATTCGAAACCGCCCTTCGCACCCATTGCTCGCGCGCTTTAGGCACGCAGAGCTGATAGAGCCGGCCGCCTTTCCGCTGCACGAGATAAAGCGAGGCGTGCAGTTCGCCGCGGCCGCAACGGCACCGTGGTTTGCCGCAGGCGCGGCTGCGCAGGGCAAGCGTACCGTGGATGAGTGGCGCTGTTTTGATGAGGCGCATTAGGCGCTCCCTGAGGCGCCGCTCTGAGGACGACCGCCGGGATTGTTGAATCATCGCGCCTCCGAATTTATCTGATATACTTAGATTATATCAGAAAATCACCCTTGCAGGATAATGCCGGCGCCATGGGGTAGTAAGCCTGTTTGAATGTACAGGCAGCTTTAAAGTCTGTGTGGCAACAGCCGCAGTTGTCACACAGACTCTTTACGCCGCCACGTGGCGAGGTAAACTCGCCTCTACGGGGGGCCACACTGACCCACTATCCGCCATTGAAGCCGCTATGTTGAACGCAGCCAGAATCAGTGAGCTACTTGAGCCATTCGGAATCTCGCTAAATACTCAGCAAATGGCGATCCTCGAGATTTATCTGCAATTGCTCATGCGATGGAACCAGAAAATAAACCTCACGTCGATTCGGGATGAGGAGGAGTGCGTGACGCGCCACTTCGGCGAGAGCCTCTACATCAGCCGTTACGAGAATTGGACTGGAGGAACTAAATTGCTCGATATTGGCAGCGGCGCTGGGTTTCCGGGTTTGGCGCTTAAGCTTATATTTCCAGAAGTTGAGGCAACGCTTTTGGAACCTATCGCCAAGAAGCGGGCATTTTTGAAGGAAGTTGCGCGGGCCTGCGGAATGGAAAAGGTCAGTGTGCGCCCTGAGAGAATCGAACAGATGCCGGGTACAACAGAGCGATACGACGTTGTGACCGCAAGGGCGGTAGGAAGCGTGGCCGACACCATTGCGGGAGCGAGCAAAGTCCTGATGGAGCGCGGCAAGCTTCATCTCTGGTTATCGGGCAGACAGAGCGAGGAACTTCCACGAGAAGGCCTTGCGTTTGAATGGGTTAGAAAAATTCATATCCCGCTCAGTCGTGACCGCGAAATCGTGACCGGCGTTCTTATCCCGCCCTCGAATTAAGTGTACACATTCGTAATCGCAGTCGCGTATTTCCCCTCACCCGGCGCTGCGCGCCACCCTCTCCCGAAAGGAGAGGGCCATAATTCAAGATGGCGGTGTGGACCGTCCATTTCTGAGTGGAAAATGGTTGTCCGGAGGGCCGGGTGAGAGATTCACCCGCACAAGAAATGCGTTACCGGAATTACGAACACTAGGTTTCACGTGAAACGATACTGGTTGCTGCTTTAGTTCCACGTGAAACATCTTGACCAGTTCTAAACGAGATTGCTCCGCCGGGCGCTTTATGACGCTCATTTCATCCCGTGCTTGCCAAAAGCCCCACCGTTTTGTTAAATTAACACTTCCTCAGAGGAAAAACCGTGGGCCGCGTTATCGCTATCGCTAATCAGAAGGGCGGTGTGGGTAAGACCACAACCGCCATAAACTTGGGTGCTGCCCTGGCAAAGCAGGAGATGTGGACCCTCGTCATCGATTTCGATCCTCAAGCCAATACCACGGCCGGCATGGGCTTTCCCAGAGATGCTTCACGCCCTTCGATTTATCACGGGTTGCTGAACGACCGGCAGCTCGATGAAATCACTCTGAAAACACCGACTGAGGGCCTGTTTCTGATTCCATCTGAAAAGAACCTCGTCGGAGCAACGCTTGAGCTGGCAGACCGCCCAGAGCGAGAGCAGCAACTTCGCCATAAGATCGAGCCTCTTCGATCCAAATATAACTTCATACTGCTTGATTGCCCGCCAGCCCTCGATTTGCTCACCCTGAATGCCCTGGTTGCGGCTGATTCCGTCCTGG
>Ga0307373_10014459_pt1 | contig 10855 bp, 8 predicted proteins | sample OX2MG_FD_202534 | JGI IMG/M metagenome (GOLD analysis project Ga0307373, IMG submission 202534) | Soil microbial communities from Risofladan, Vaasa, Finland - OX-2 | ecosystem: Environmental > Terrestrial > Soil > Coastal area > Acid sulfate soil | place: Finland: Risofladan, Vaasa | collected... | reverse complement strand
CACTGGGTCGTCGGCGTCGATCTCGTGCCAGATGGCGCCGACGTCGGAGACCACTTGACGGAGCTGGTCGAGTCGACCGGTATCAGCGTGTTGTGTCGAGTCGGCGCTGTTGACGTGGACGACGTGTAGGTCGGCCTTGATGCGGGCAGCCATCCGCGAGGCTCGACGTACGATCGCGTCGGTACCGGGCGCCGTGGTGACTCCGGCCATGATGCGCTCGGCGGTCTCCCACAGCGCGTCGGTCTGGGAACGGAGGAGATGTCCCAGGAGCTCCTCCTCGGTCTCGTCGGCCAGGAATCGCAGGGCCAGCTCCCGAAGGGCGGTCAGGTTGTCGGCCCGGAAGAAGTGGGTGAGGGCCTGGGGCACCTTGTCGGGCGCGTAGATGTTGCCGTGCAGCATCCGGCGGCGGAGCTGCTCGGGGGAGGAGTCGACCAGCTCGATCTGATCGGCGCGACGCACGACCCAATCGGGGACGCGCTCGCGGACCTCTGCATCCGTGATGCGCTCCACGGCATCCGCGATGCTCTCCAGGTGCTGGATGTTGACGGTGGTGATGACGTCGACCCCGGCTTCGAGCAGCTCGAGGACATCCTGCCATCGCTTGTCGTGGCGACTCGAGCCGGGCACGTTGGTATGCGCCAGCTCGTCGACGAGGGCCACCTTGGGATGCCGGCGGAGCACGGCGTCGAGGTCCATCTCTTGGAACGTCGCGCCGCGGTACTCGACTGCGCGGAGGGGGACGACTTCGAGCCCGGCCATCCGTGCTTCGGTGACGGCTCGGCTGTGGGATTCGACGATCCCGATGACCACGTCGGCGCCTCGCTGGCGGCGCCGGTGGGCTTCGTCGAGCATGGCGACGGTCTTTCCGACTCCGGCGGCGGCGCCGAGGTAGATGCGAAAGTGGCCAGCGGCCTCCACGATGTCGGGGCCATCATCGGCGTCGAGGTCGGTCGACTCGGCAGCGGTCTTGGTCGCCTGATTGCGTTCAAGGGTGGACGACGGAGCGGGTTCCGCGGGCGGCACCGCCTTGACCGCATTGCCAGCAACGGCAGTCGGGACCGCGGGGCTGTCTTCGGTGAAGGCGGCGGGCGTTTCGAGCCGGTAGAGGGGGTTCCACACCACCAAGCGGTCGCCTTCGGTCCGGGCCGTGCCCTCGATGCTGCAACGCATGCCGACGGTGAGGCCGGGCACTGCGGAGCGCCCGAGGAAGAGGAGATCGAGTTGGCCGGTCCCGTCGTCGAGGGTGCAGCAATAGGCCGGGCCGGTCCCACGAGTGAGGGCCTCACCAGCACAGATCCTGCCGGTGACCACGACCCGGGCTCGGGAGCGGGCGTCGGCCACCTGTCGAGCTACAGGCCGGGCCGCCCACGTCACGGCGTCGGTGAACTCGAAGCTGCTCATCGCAAGGTGTTGAGGGCCTCGTTGAGTTGGAGCACGTCGATGTACGGCGACCCGAGGAACCCGAGCTCGGCGGGGTGAACGTGCGTCGCCACCAGATGGCGGACGGTCGCGACTGGAAGCCCCCGAGCCCTGGCTACCGCATCGACCTGGGCGTAGGCGTCGACCGGAGCGATATCGGGGTCGACGCCGCTCCCCGACGTGGTGACCAGGTCGGGGGTGGGGTTGATGCCCTCCTTCTCCAGCTTGGCGACCAACTTCTTGGTGTCTTCGACCAAGGTCTTGGAACGGGGGCCGAGGTTGGTTCCGCCCGTCGCCATCGGGTTGTCGGCATCGGGTCGGCCCTGGAACCACTTTGGGCCGCTCCAGGTCTGGCCGATGAGGGTAGAGCCGTTCGCGGTGAGCGACCCGTTGGCCTGGTGGGAAAAGAACGCTTGGCCGATGCCGGTCTCGGCGAGGGGGTAGGCCAGGCCGAGCAGGACGAAGAACACGACGGTGACGAGGAAGCCCCGGCGGAGGTTGAGGAGGAGTTGGCTGCGCATCAGTGGAAGGCCCCCGTGGCGGTGAGGATGAGGTCGATGAGCTTGATGAAGATGAACGGCGCGATGACCCCGCCCACCCCGTAGATCCAGACGTTGCGTCGCAGGATCGACGCTGCCCCAGACGGACGGAACCGCACGCCTCGCAGCGCCAGGGGAATGAGGGCGATGATGACCAGGGCGTTGAAGATCACCGCCGAGAGAACGGCGGTCTCGGGACTGTGCAGGCGCATGATGTTGAGCGTGTGGAGCTGAGGGTAGGTGGCGACGAACAGGGCGGGGATGATGGCGAAGTATTTGGCGACGTCGTTGGCGATCGAGAACGTGGTGAGCGCGCCGCGGGTGATGAGGAGCTGCTTGCCGATCTCCACGACATCGATGAGCTTGGTCGGGTTGGAGTCGAGGTCGACCATGTTCCCGGCCTCTTTGGCCGCGGTGGTCCCGGTGTTCATGGCTACCCCGACGTCGGCTTGGGCCAGGGCGGGGGCGTCGTTGGTGCCGTCCCCGGTCATGGCGACGAGCTTGCCGCCCTCCTGCTCGGCCTTGATGAGGCTCATCTTGGCCTCGGGGGTCGCCTCGGCCAGGTAGTCGTCCACGCCGGCCTCTTGGGCGATGGCTGCCGCGGTGAGCGGATTGTCGCCGGTGATCATCACCGTGCGGATCCCGATGGCCCGCATCTCGGCGAAACGCTCCTTGATGCCCTGCTTCACCACGTCCTTCAGTTCGATCACCCCGAGCAGGTGCGGGCCGTCGGCCACCGCCAAGGGCGTCGAGCCCGAACGGGCCACCCGATCGACGATGGCGTCGAGGTCGGCGGAGATGGCACCGCCTTGCTCTCTCACCCAGCGTCCGACGGCCTCGGCCGCGCCCTTGCGGACCTGGCGGGCATCGACGTCGAGGCCGGACATGCGAGTCTGGGCGCTGAAAGCCACGAAGACGTGCTCTACGCCCAGGTCCCGTTCGCGGATGTTGAAGCGTTCTTTGGCGAGTACGACGATGGAGCGTCCTTCGGGAGTCTCGTCGGCCAGCGAGGCAAGCTGGGCGGCGGCGGCGAGCTCTTCCTCGGAGTGGCCGTCGACAGGGTAGAAGGCCGAGGCCATGCGGTTGCCGAGGGTGATGGTGCCGGTCTTGTCCAACAGCAGCGTCTGCACGTCGCCGGCCGCCTCGACAGCCCGGCCCGACATGGCGAGCACATTGCGCTGCACCAGGCGGTCCATGCCGGCGATGCCGATGGCGGAGAGGAGCGCCCCGATGGTGGTGGGGATCAGGCATACCAGCAGGGCGATGAGCACCACGACCGAGACGGTCGCCCCGGAGAACGACGCGTAGGGTTGGAGGACCACTACGACGGGGACGAAGATGATGGTCAGGGCGGCCAGCAGGATCGTAAGCGCGATCTCGTTGGGGGTCTTCTGGCGCTGGGCGCCCTCGACCAGGGCGATCATGCGGTCCATGAACGTGTGGCCCCGCTCGGCGGTGATGCGGACCACGATCCGGTCGGACAATACGGTGGTCCCCCCCGTCACCGCGGAGCGGTCACCGCCGGACTCGCGGATGACCGGGGCGGACTCGCCGGTGATGGCCGACTCGTCTACCGAGGCGACGCCTTCGGTGATCTCGCCGTCCGAAGGAATGACATCGCCAGCCTCACAGACCACCAGGTCACCCTTGGCCAGGTCGGCCGCGGCGACCCGTTCCTCGCCGCCATCGACCCGGAGGCGGCGGGCCTCGGTCTCGACCCGCAGCCGGCGGAGGGTGTCGGCCTGGGCCTTACCCCGACCTTCGGCCACGGCCTCGGCGAAGTTGGCGAAGAACACCGTGAGCGCCAGCCAGATCGTGATCAGCCAGGCGAACAGGCTGGGATGGGCGATCGACTCGATGAAGGTGACCACCGTGCCGACCAGCACCACGAACATCACCGGGTTCTTCACTTGCACCCGAGGATCGAACTTCTTGAGCCCGTCGATGGCGGCATGGACCAGGATCTCGCGGTCGAACAACCCGCGGCGTCGAGTCTTGCCGCCGACGCTCTGCGGGCTCGGTGACGGGCCGCCGGGCACCGCCAGCTCAAGGTTATCAACGCCAGACATGCAAAAAAGCCTCCCAGGAGACGGCCGAGTACATCCGCTCGGGCCTCGAACCACCACTCGGCCGACGACGACCCCGACGGAGACCGCCGCCGGGGGCTCGACCCGTGCGAGCGCCCGAACTGCTCATACCGGCCTCCGACCGACGACAAGCACCGGGCATGACGCGTCGCGCAGCACTTGCTCGCACACGCTGCCCCGCAGCAAGACACCGAGTGTCCGCCTCGGTCGGCGGCACACGACGATGGCGTCGGCGCCCCACACCGCGGCGGCACCCACGATGGCCCATGCCACCATCGAACCCGGAGCCTCGACGACGATCCCGTCGGCCACCACCCCGGCGGGACGGATGGCGCCGAGCGCGGTGTCGATCACCCGGGTGGCCTGCTCGGGCGTCTCGGTGAACAGCTCTTCGTTGGTGGTCGGGACGAACCCGTCCTCTCGGGATGGGGGCGGGGGCGGCTGCCAGGTTCGGACATGCACCAGTCGCAGCCGCCCCTCGAGCGGGTCGGTGGCGCGCAGGGCGGCGGCCAGCGCGTCGTTTGATCGGCCGACTGCGTCGACGGGGACAACGATGCGGTGAAGGGCCATCCCTCCTCCCCGAACCTCCGGGCCGGGCGGGGTGTCCAGCAAGGTGGTCTGTCTTCCTCCGTCGAGGTCGCGGGTGCCGTGAGCGCAACGGGGGAGACCGCTGCTCCCCGCCGGGTGGGTCATCTGGCTATTCGTGCGGCCTGCCGTGTGGCTGTGGCCGTGAACCAGTTTGCGGCGGCGGATCATGTCTGCGCGGCCGGTCATGGCCGCCTCGGGTACACGATGAGGACCGGGCAAGACGCCGCCTGCATGACCTGGCGGGTGGCCTTGTCCCAGACCCCGAGGGTGATGAAGCGTCGAGGCCGGGCCGTCAGCACGAGCACATCGGCGCCCCACCGGGACGCCTCGGTGATGATCGCCGCGGCCATACATGACCGTTGCGCTTCCACGACGACCCCGCTGGCCTCGACACCGCGAGCCCACACGTAGCTCATGGCGTTGTCGAGGAGTGCGGTGGCTTCTTCGCTCGTTTCGGGGTAGAACCGTTCGCCACCCCTGGGGACCGGCGGGTCCCACATCCGCACATGGACCAGGCGTAAAGGGCCGCCCGTGGCGTGGCCTATGCGGGCGGCCAGGCTCAGCGCGTTGGTCGACAACTCGCATGAGTCCACCGGGACCAGGACCCGGCGGAAGGTGCCGCCCGAGTTATCGGCGAGCATGTTGCTGTCGGGGGTGGCGGTGCCCGCCCGGGTGGGTTGGTGCATCAGAAGAACTTTCCGTGAGACAACTGCTCGACAATCGGGCCGAGCGACACCGCCGGGAAGAAGGTCAACGCACCGACGACGAGGATCACGCCGATGAGCAGTCCGATGAACATGGGCTTGTCAGTACGGAAGGTTCCCAGCGACGCTGGGACCACGTTCTTGGCTGCCAGGGTGCCGGACAGTGCCAGTACGGGCACGATGATGGCGAAGCGACCGAGAAGCAGGCCCACCACTTCGATGTTGTTGTAAAAAGCGGTGTTGGAATTCAGCCCGGCGAAAGCGGAGCCGTTGTTGTTGGTCACCGACGTGAACGTGTAGAGAATCTCTAAGAAGCCGTGCGGACCGGCGTTGAGCGGACCGGCCCGGCCGGCCGGGAGCGACACGGCGATGGCCGCGAGCACCAGGACGGTGATGGGCATGACCAGGACCCCGAAGGCGGCGAGCTTTACCTCCCTCGCCTGTATCTTCTTGCCCAGGTACTCGGGAGTTCGACCCACCATCAGCCCGCCGATGAACACGGTGATGATGGCGAACAGAAGGATCGTGTAGAGCCCGCTCCCTACCCCGCCCGGGCTGACCTCGCCGAGCATCATCCCCGTCATCGTCGCGAAGCCGCCCATCGGGTTGTAGGAGTCGTTGGCCGAGTCGACGCTGCCGGTCGAGGTCTGGGTGGAAGTGATGTTGTAGAACGCCGAAGAGGTGTCGCCGAAGCGGACTTCCTTGCCTTCCATGTTGCCGGTCGGCTGGTGGGTCACTCCCGCCGCGGCGATCGCCGGGTTCGGCTGGTGCTCGGCGGTGGCGCCGATGGCCAGCCAGCCGCCGAAGATGATGACCATCACCGCGAGCACCGCCACGCCTTGGCGGAGATGGCCGACCATCTTCCCGAACGTGTAGGTCAGCGACACCGGGATGCACAAGATGAGTGCCATCGACAAGAAGTTGGTCAAGCCGGTCGGGTTCTCGAACGGCATTGCACCATTGGCGTTGAAGAACCCGCCGCCGTTGGTGCCGAGCTGCTTGATGGTCTCCTGGGACGCGACGGGGCCTCGGGGGATGGTCTGGCGCATTCCGTTCAACACGTCGTGGATATGCGCGGGGCCACTCAGGGTCTGGATAGCCCCTTGGGCCATGAAGATGATGGCGAGCACGAAGGCGATCGGCAGGAGGATGTAGAGCGTTCCCCGCACCAGATCGACCCAGAAGTTGCCGATCGTCTTCGAGCCTTTGCGTGAGAAGCCGCGGATGAGGGCCACCGCCACCGCAATGCCCACTGAGGCGCTGAGGAAGTTCTGGAGCGCCAGCGTCCCCATCTGGGATAGGTACGACATGGTCGTCTCACCCGAGTACGACTGCCAGTTCGTATTGGTGGTGAACGAGACGATCGTGTTCCACGCCAGCGCCGGCGATACCCCCGGCAGATGCTGGGGGTTCAAGGGCAGGTGCCCTTGCAGTCGAAGGAGCACGTAGCCGATCAGCAAGACGACGCCCGAGAAGACGATGACCGAGGCTCCGTAACGCTGCCACGACTGCTCAGCCTCGGGGTCGACGCCGATGACCCGGTAGATCGGGCGTTCGACGAAGGAGAGCCATCTCGTGCGCTGCTCGTACACCGACACCATGTAGGCGCCCAAGAACCGCCACGCGATGGCCATGACCACGACCATCGCGACGATCGTCCATGCGAACCCCATCAGAACCGCTCCGCCTTGAACAGCGCGAACCCTAGGTAGAGGAACACGATGACGGACAACGCGAGTAGCAGCCCGTCGGCGACCGTCATACTCGCTCCAGCCCCCAGATCAATGCCAGCATCGCCGCCACGAAGGCGATGATGCCGACAACAACAAGGAAATCAGCCATGGACTCAGCGTCACCCACCCGGCGGTAACGGCGCGGTGGACATCGGGTGAGTCCCGGTAAAATAACGGTGAATGCGATAGCCAGGGCTCGTTAGACGAGGCCCCCCCGGGCTGCACCAAGGTGACGTTGACGCGCCCGAGCAAGATCGGCAGGGTGGCGACCGGCCCGGGCATGGCGAAGGTGTTCATGACGGCGTCTTTCGATCAGACTCGGACGCTCAATGGCCCTGGCCTCCGCCGGTCTGCCAGGGACGGCACGTTGCCTTCCTCGGATTCGATCGGGCACGACACCCGTCGGGATGTGCCATCGGCCGCCACGCCCGAGCGCCGGGAGGACCGTTGACCACGAGCTGGTCGGCGGGTCGTGCCAGGATCAAGCGGTGCGATCCCATCTCGTGGTGCCCGAAGCTGTGACGGGGGATGCTCCGTCGGCGAGGCGATGACGGGCAGGAGAGGACCTGCCGGCGCGGCTGCGAGCGGGGCGGACGACGGGGTGAAAGCGGGCAGGGAGGGCGCCGTCAAGGGGCAGATCACGAGCATCGAGGGCATCCCGGCGTTGTCGCTCGACGCGATCAGCTCGGTCGCCTACGGGCCCGAGGCGATGCTCGTGGTGCTGGCGACGGCCGGTGCGGGGGCGCTGGCGAGGATCGAGCCGATCACGATCGCCATCGTCGTCCTCCTCGTGATCCTGGTGTTCTCCTACCGCCAGGTGATCGCCGCTTTCCCCGAAGGCGGCGGCTGCTACGCCGTCTCCAAGGCCAACCTCGGCGCGCGGGCGAGCCGTCTTGGCGCTGCATCGCTCGTGGTCGACTATGTCTTGACCGTGGCCGTGTCGATCTCTGCGGGGGTCGCCGCGCTCGTGTCGGCCTTCCCGGCCCTCGGTCCGGACAGTCTCGCCATCTCCCTGGGGTTCCTGGTGCTGTTGACGGCTCTCAACTTGCGCGGCATCGCCACGAGCGCCCGGGCGTTCCTCTTGCCGACGGCGGTGTTCATCGCCGGAATCTACGTCGTCATCGTCGCCGGGCTGTTCCGCTCCCATCCGGCGGCGGGCGCCGGCATCCACCCGGCCGTCGTCCCCAAGGTGGCCGCCGCGGTCGGGGTGCTGCTGTTGCTCAAGGCGTTCGCGGCGGGGTGCAGCGCGCTCACCGGTGTGGAGGCCATCGCGAATGACGTGCCGGCGTTCCGGGTCCCGAGCGCCCGTCGGGCGATGCGCACCGAGGTGCTGCTCGGGGGGATCCTCGGCACCATGCTGCTCGGCCTCGCCTTCCTCACGGTGCGGTTCCACATTGCCCCCGAGGCCAGCCAGACCGTGCTCAGCCAGATCACCGGCGCGTCGGTTGGAAGGGGGGCGATCTACTACGTCGTCGACCTGTCGACCACGGTGATCCTGGCGCTTGCCGCGAACACCTCCTTCGGTGGCCTGCCCGTGCTGGCAAGCCTTCTGGCGCGGGACAACCTGGTGCCTCACGTGTTCGGGCTTCGGGCCGATCGTCCGGTCTACCGCTACGGCGTGGTCGTGCTGGCCGTGCTGGCGGGGGTGCTGCTGATCGCGGTCGACGCCAACACGAATTCGCTCATCCCGCTCTTTGCGATCGGGGTGTTCACCGGCTTCACCCTTTCCCAGACCGGCCTGGTGCGGCATTGGCACCGGGAGCGCCCGCCGTACTGGTGGGCGCGGGCGGCGCTCAATGGGGCCGGAGCGGCGATGACCGCGGTGGCCACGGTCATCTTCTTGGTGACCAAGTTCACCGGCGGCGCCTGGGTGGTGGTGATCGCCATCCCCGCCCTCATCTTCTTGTTCTCTCGGATCGCCCGCTACTACGACGACGTCGGCGCCGAGCTCGGGCTCGGTGCGACGCCGGGGGTACCCCAGCCAGAGGATCGCCTGATCGTGGTGATGGTTGCCACCGTGTCGCGCATGGCCGAGTCCGCGCTCGCTACGGCGCTGTCGCTCGGCCATGAGGTGGTGGCGCTCAGCGTCCAGTTCGACGACGAGCGCGCCGCGACCCTGCAGGCCGACTGGGACCGCTGGCAGCCCGGGGTCCGCCTCGTCGTCCTGCGCCCGCACACCCGCTCCATCGCCGCGCCCGTGCTTGCCTATCTCGCCTCGGCCGAGGTCCGGGACCGCAAGGTGATGGTCCTCATCCCCGAGGTGGAGCCCCGTAAGTGGCGGCACCGGCTCCTGCAGAACCAGCGCGGCACGATCCTCGCTGACGTGCTCCGACGTCGGAGCACCGCGGCGGTCGGACGAGTCCCGTACCACCTGGCCAAGGACTGACGACCGCTCGCCTGCCCGGGAGAACCTCGGGCGCTACGCCTGGGCGCCGCCGATCAGCTGCTGGAAGATCTGCGTCCTGGGCGAGGAGGTGCCGTTGGAGCTTGACGACCTCGTGAAGGACCGCTTCGGCGTCATTGTAGGTGGCCTCGGCCCGCTTGTCGGCGGCCGCGGCGAGCACGTTCTGGCCGACGATGATCACCGAGAGCGAGACCAGCTGCGAGAAGGCCTGCGAGATCCACGAGACGAGCACCACCGGAGCTGACCGCAGAGGGGAGGCTGGCCAAGGCGAGCGCGGGGATGGCGTAGGCGCACCACATTGTGCCGACGCCGTTGATCACCTTCACGGTGAACCAGGCATTGAACCGGGCTGCCGCGCCTTCCGTGGCCGCTGGCCGCTGGCCGCTGGCCGACGTCCCGACCGGACGACTACCGCTCGGAGGCGCGCACCGGGAGCGAACTTTGGCTGGTGTATGAGCCCGTATAGGGGAGGTCGGCGGGAAGCTGCACCTGGCCGGGTCTTGCGGGACCGGCCGGGATCAGGGCAGGTCCGACGAGCTGGTGCAGCTTCTTGTTGTCCGACTCACGGTGTGGCACCTGGACGCAGAGCGTGAGCGCCGGTTCGGCCGCGATGGTGAGCTCGGTGACGTCGAGGTGGATGATGCCGGCCGGAGGACGGCGAATGGCGATCTGTCCGGTGAGTGCCCTCTCGACACGGTTGTCGGCCCACCAGGTGGTGAACTGCTCGCTCTCGATCCTCAACGCCTCGACGAGCTCGGCGAAGCGCGGGTCCACGGGGTGCTCGGCGGCGGCGGCGCGGAACTGATTGAGGAGGTGGCGGCCACGCTCTTCCCATCCGACGCCCATGCTCGCTGCGGTGCCCTTGGCGAAGTAGAGCCACATGAGGTTGCACCTGCCGACAGGGAGAACGTCTGGCTGCCAGATCGTGGCGAAGGGGCCGTTCCATGCGGCGAAGTCGAAGTGCAGGTCGATCAAACAGGCGGGCGCGGGCTCCAAGGTCTCGAGGAGCCGGGTGAGCTGGGGGCGGATGCCGGTGGTCATCGGATCGATCTCGGGGACGGCGAGGGCTGCGAGGCGCCGGAGGTGGCCGTCGACGCCCTGTGGCCGGACACCGCGCCCGGGCGGGTCCACGGCCAGTTCTGGCGGTCCTTCAGCGACTTGCGGGCGCGGCTGCGAGAAGCTGGTGGCGACGACCTCGAGGTGCTCACCAAGGCCGGCGAGCACTACCGTCCGTGTGCAGACGAGATCGCCTGCCACCTGTGGGAGTTCCAGGCTGCCCTCGGCGAGGCCGCCCGGACCGACGATGACGAGGTCGCCCGGGCCGCGCTGCGCCGGGCGGTCGAGGCCTACCGGGGCGACCTACTGGTGGGCACCGACCGCC
>Ga0307373_10014457_pt1 | contig 10857 bp, 9 predicted proteins | sample OX2MG_FD_202534 | JGI IMG/M metagenome (GOLD analysis project Ga0307373, IMG submission 202534) | Soil microbial communities from Risofladan, Vaasa, Finland - OX-2 | ecosystem: Environmental > Terrestrial > Soil > Coastal area > Acid sulfate soil | place: Finland: Risofladan, Vaasa | collected... | reverse complement strand
TAGCGCATGCTCGAGCCCGGCGGTCGGCTCGCGGTGGTGGCGTTTCATTCGCTCGAGGACCGCCGCGTCAAGGATTTCCTGCGCCGGCGCAGCGACGAGGCCCCGCAAGCGAGCCGCCATCTGCCGGCGACGCGCGGGCCCGCGCCGAGCTTCCATATCCTTCATCGCAAGCCGGTCGCGCCGAGCCCCGGCGAGACCGCGCGCAATCCGCGCGCCCGCTCGGCACGGCTGCGCGCCGCCGAGCGTACCGCCGCACCGGCCTGGGGCGAGGCCGCATGATCCGCCCCGGCACGATCGTCTGGTTCTGCCTTGTCGTCGCCGTCGGCTATGCGATGTTCCAGGTGAAGTACGAGGTGATGCAGCAAGAGCAGACGCTCGCCGGCATCACCAAGCAGATCGCCGACGATCGCGAGCAGATCCGGGTGCTCGATGCGGAATGGAGCTACCTCACCCGTCCGAGCCGCCTCGCGCGGCTTGCCGACCGCTTCCTCCACCTCGGGGGCATGAGCGCTGCGCAGATCGTCGATCTGAGCGCGGTGCCCGAGCGGCCCGATGCACCGGCGGCGCTGGTCGCCGAGCCCGGCGGTGGCGCGTCGACCGCGCCCGGCATCGCCGCGCCAGCGCCGGGCTCGCGGATCGCCGCCGCCATCCGGAACCCCGAGCCATGAGCGCCGCTCCGCCGCGCGATCCCAATCCGTGCCGCCCGCGCCATTTCCGCCCCGGCCCTTGCGGGCCGGAACCGCAGGAAGGCCCGGCCAAGCAGTGGATCGAGACCAGCCGCACCCGGCTCATCATCGCCGGCGCGCTGATGGCGCTCGCCTTCGTCGTGATCGCGGCGCGGCTCATCGAGGTGTCGGGCTTCAAGGCGGGCGACTCCCGCCTCGCCCATGTCGACGCGCCGGTTCGCATCGAGACCAGCCGCGCCGACATCGTCGATCGCAACGGCGTGCTGCTGGCGACCACGCTGATCACGCCGTCGCTCTACGCCGATCCCAAGGACGTGATCGACGCGCGCGGCGCGGCGCGCAAGCTCACGCAGGTTCTGCCCGACCTCAACGAGGCCGAAATCTATGCGAAGCTCACCTCCGATAAGAGCTTCGTCTGGCTGAAGCGCCAGTTGTCGCCGCGCCAGGTGGAAGCGGTCAACCGCCTCGGCATTCCGGGGCTCGACTTCCAAGACGAGGACAAGCGCATCTATCCGCAGGGCCGCACCTTCGCGCATGTCGTCGGCTATACCGGCCTCGACAATAAGGGTCTTGCCGGCATCGAGCGCAGTTTCGACGAGGAGCTGCGCAGCCGCCACGAGCCGCTGCAACTGTCCGTCGATCTGCGCGTCCAGGCGATCTTCCGCGCCGAGATCGCGCGGCAGATGACCGAGTTCAAAGCCGCGGGCGCCAGCGGCATCATCATGAACGTGAATACCGGCGAAGTGGTGGCGCTGGTGTCGCTGCCCGATTTCGATCCCAACGATCCCGGCGCCTCGCCGAGCGAGAATCTGTTCAACCGGGTGACGCTGGGCACGTACGAGATCGGCTCGGTGTTCAAGATCTTCACGCTCGCGATGGCGCTCGACGACCGCGTCACGACGCTGGCCGGAGGCTACGACGCGACCCACCCGATCCAGATCGACCGCTTCACGATCCACGACGACCACGCGCAGAAGCGCTGGCTCTCGGTGCCCGAGATTTTCATGTATTCGTCCAACATCGGCGCGGCCAAGATGGCGCTCGATGTCGGCGCCGACCGCCAACGCGCTTTCCTCGCCAAGCTCGGCCTCTTGACGACGCCGAATTTCGAGCTGCCCGAGCTGGGCGCGCCGCTGGTGCCAAGCGTGTGGCGGCCGATCAACGTTATGACCATCGGCTTCGGCCACGGCATCTCGGTGAGCGCCTTGCAGATCGCGACCGGCGTGAGCGCCGTCGTCGACGGCGGCATCCTGCATCGCGCCACGATCATGAAGCTGCCCGCCGGCGAAGCGGTCCCCGGCCAGCGCGTGATGTCGGCGGCGACCTCGCTCGAGATGCGCAAGCTTTTGCGCCTGGTGGTCGAGAAGGGCACCGGCAAGCTCGCCGAGGCGCCCGGCTATCTGGTGGGCGGCAAGACCGGCACGGCCGAGAAGGTTTCGGGCAAGATCTACGCCACCCATTCGCTGTTTTCCTCCTTCGCCGGCGTGTTTCCGATGAACGATCCGCGCTACTTCATCATGATCTCGATCGACGAGCCGCATGGCGACGCCAAAACTTTCGGCTACGCCACCGGCGGCTGGGTTGCGGCGCCGGGCGTATCGCGGACCATCGAGCGCACGGCCTCGTTGCTCGGAATCCAACCCGTCGACGAAGATTCGCCCGAAATTAGCCGTTCTTTGATGGTCGACTTGCCGGCGCCATCGGGGCGGAAATTTGCGTCTAACTGAGCTCATGGACGGGGGAGCCGCCCTCCGCCTTCCCACCGGGGCAACCGCCCCGGACATCGCCGGTCTGACCTCGGATTCCCGCGCCGTCCGGCCCGGATTCCTGTTCGCCGCATTGCCCGGCACGCAGACCGACGGCAAGCGCTTCATTGCCGACGCCATCGCCCGCGGCGCGGCGGCGCTGCTGACCGACGATAAGACCGAGCTCGATGCCGTCGTGCCGGCGGTGATCGACGCCAATCCGCGACGGCAGCTCGCGCGCATGGCCGCGCGGTTCTACGCGCCGCAGCCGCGCACTATCGCGGCGGTCACCGGCACCAACGGCAAGACTTCGGTCACGGTATTCCTGCGCCAGATCTGGGAACGGCTCGGCACGCGCGCGGCGAGCCTCGGCACGATCGGCCTCCACGCGCCCGGCGTGGAGCAGCCCGGCAGCCTCACCACGCCCGATCCGGTGAGCTTGCACCGCGACCTCGCCGCGCTCGCGCAAGCCGGCATCGATCACGTCGCGCTCGAGGCATCGAGCCACGGGCTCGACCAGTTCCGGCTCGACGGCTTGACGCTCGCCGCCGCCGCCTTCACCAATCTCACCCGCGACCATCTCGACTACCACCGCGACATGGAAGCCTATTTCACGGCCAAGGCGCGGCTTTTCGCCGAACTGCTGCCGCGCGGCGCCACGGCCGTCTACAACATCGACGCCAAAGAGACCGCGCGGCTGTCGCGTCTCAGCCAATCGCGCGACCAGAAGATCATCGCCTATGGCCGCAATCCCGCCGCCGATATCTGGCTGTCGGACGCGATCCCCGAGGGCCTCGGCCAGCGCATCACCTTTTCCGGCTTCGGCCAGAAGCGCACGATCTGGGTGGCGCTGCTCGGCGCGTTTCAAGCCTGGAATGCGCTCGCCGCGGTCGGCCTCGCGATTGCCTGCGGCGCGGCGCCCGCCGCGGCCTTCGACGCGGTCGCGGCGCTGACCGGCGTGCCCGGGCGAATGCAGCCGATCGGCGATGCGCCGGTGATCGTCGATTACGCCCACACCCCCGATGCGCTCCAGACTGCGCTCACCGCATTGCGGCCGTTCTGCACCGGCAAGCTGATCGTCGTCTTCGGCTGCGGCGGCAATCGCGACGCCGGCAAGCGCCCCCAAATGGGCGCGATCGCCGAGCGGCTCGCCGACCGTGTGATCGTGACCGACGACAATCCGCGCCACGAGGATGCGGCCGCGATCCGCCGCGCGATTCTCGCGGCCTGCCCCAAGGCGCACGAGATCGGCGACCGCGGCGAAGCGATCCGCGCCGCCATCGCCATGATCGCGCCCGGCGATCTCGTGCTGCTGGCCGGCAAAGGCCACGAGCGCGGTCAGATCGTCGGCGACCGGATTTTACCGTTCGACGACGCCGCGGTGGCGCGCGCGGTCCTTGACGGGGAGCGCGCATGACCGCGCTCTGGACCGCGCAGGAGGGCGACGCCGCGACCGGCGGGCACAGCACGGCGCCGTGGCAGGCGACGGGCGTCTCGATCGACAGCCGCACGGTCGCAGCCGGCGATCTGTTCGTCGCGCTCTCGGGTCCGAAATTCGACGGGCATGATTTCGTCGCCGGCGCGCTGGCGCGCGGCGGGGCAGCCGCGGTGGTCTCGAAGCAACCGGCGCAGATCGCGTCCGACGCCAGGCTGCTGCTGGTCGCCGACACCCAGGCCGCGCTCGAGGCGCTGGGCCGTGCGGCGCGCGCGCGCGCGCTGGGCCGCATCATCGCGATCACCGGCAGCGTCGGCAAAACCGGCACCAAAGAGGCGCTCAAGACCGCGCTCGCGCGCCAAGGCCGCGCCTTCGCCTCGTCCGGCAGCCTCAACAACCATTGGGGCGTGCCGCTGTCGCTATCGCGCCTGCCGCCGAGCGCTGATTACGGAATTTTCGAGCTCGGCATGAATCATCCCGGCGAGATCGACGCGCTGACCCGCATGGTCCGGCCACATGTCGCGGTGATCACCACGATCGAGCCGGCGCATCTCGGATTTTTTGCGTCGGTCGAGGCGATCGCCGATGCCAAGGCGGAAATCTTCGCCGGCCTCGAGCGCGGCGGCGCCGCCGTGCTCAACCGCGACAACGCTTTCTTTGCGCGCTTGGCCAAGGCCGCGCAGGATCGCGGCATCGCGCGCATCATCGGCTTCGGCGCCCATGACGATGCCACGGTGCGGCTGGTCGATTGCGAGCTTCACCCGACCGCAAGCGTCGTTACCGCCGCGGTCATGGGCGAGATCGTCGATTATTCGCTGGCCCTGCCCGGCAAGCATTGGGTGATGAACAGCCTCGCGGTGCTTGCGGCGGTCAAGGCGGTGGGCGGCGACGTCGAGACCGCGGCAGCCGCGATGGCGATGCTCACGCCGCTGGCGGGCCGCGGCCAGCACCACACGATCGCGATCGCCGGGGGCAGCTTCGCGCTGATCGACGAGAGCTACAATGCGAGTCCGGCCTCGATGCGCGCGGCCTTCGCCGTGCTTGCGGCGATCGAGCCCGGTCCCGAGGGACGGCGCATCGCCGTGCTCGGCGACATGCTCGAGCTCGGCACGGAATCGCGCCGGCTTCATGCCGCGCTGGCGCAGCCGCTGCTCGATGCGGACGTCAATCTCGTCTTTACGCTAGGCGACGAGATGCGCGCGCTCGATGCGGCGTTGCCGGCGGCGCGGCGCGGCGGCCACGCCGAGACCGTCGGCGCGCTCGCGATCATGCTCGACCGACGGTTGCGCGCGGGCGACGTCGTCACCGTGAAAGGCTCGCATAGCAGCCGGCTCCACGAGCTGGTCGCAGCGCTGCTCGCCGCCGGTTCCGCTGCCGGCGACGTGAAGGGCTAGCGCACATGCTGTTTCACCTGCTCGCCCCGCTTGCCGACCGGTTCGAGCCGTTCAACCTGTTCCGCTATCTGACTTTCCGCTCGGCCGGAGCCGTGGTCACCGCCTTGGTGATCAGTTTTCTGTGCGGCAATCCGATCATTGCCTGGCTGCGCTCGGTGCAGCGCGAAGGCCAGCCGATCCGCGACGACGGACCCGAGAGCCACCTTCTCACCAAGAAGGGCACGCCGACCATGGGCGGCGCGCTGATCCTGCTCGCGGTGGCCAGCTCCACCCTGCTCTGGGCCGACCTCGCCAACCGCTATGTCTGGATCACGCTGCTCGTCACGATCGGCTTCGGCGCGATCGGCTTCCTCGACGATTATCGCAAGCTCGCCAACCGCTCGCATAAGGGCGTGCCAGGCAAGGTGCGGCTGCTCGCCGAGATCGTCATCGCCACGGTCGCGATCCTGGCGGTGATCTTCATCACCCGCATGCCGCTCGCGACCGGCCTTGCGGTTCCGTTCCTCAAATCGGTGCTGCTGCCGCTCGGCTGGTTCTTCGTCCCGGTCGGCGTGTTCGTCGTGATCGGCGCGTCGAACGCGGTCAACCTTACCGACGGGCTCGACGGGCTCGCGATCGTGCCGTCGATGATCGCCGCGGGCTGCTTCATGCTGATCGCCTATCTGGTCGGCAACGTCGTGTTCTCGAACTACCTGCAGATCCAGCATGTGCCCGGCACCGGCGAGCTGGCGGTGTTCTGCGCCGCCATGGTCGGCGCAGCGCTCGGCTTCCTGTGGTTCAACGCGCCGCCGGCGATGGTGTTCATGGGCGATACCGGCTCGCTGTCGATCGGCGCGGCGCTCGGCATCATCGCCGTCATTACCAAGCAGGAGCTGGTGCTGGCGATCATCGGCGGCTTGTTCGTGCTCGAGACCGTGTCGGTGATCGTGCAAGTCGCGAGTTTCAAGCTCACCGGCAAGCGGGTCTTCCGCATGGCGCCGCTGCATCATCATTTCGAGAAGAAGGGCTGGCAGGAACCGACCATCGTCATCCGTTTCTGGATCATCGCCTCGATCCTCGCGATCGCCGGCCTCTCGACCTTGAAGCTGCGGTAGGGCGCGATGATCGAGATCACGAATTTCCGCAACCAGCGCATCGCCGTGATGGGCCTCGCGCGCTCGGGCCTGGCCGCCGCCGAAGCCTTGAGGCGCGGCGGCGCCGAAATCCTCGCCTGGGATGACAGCGAGGACCAGCGCGTGCAAGCCGCCGCGCACGGGCTGCCGCTCGCCGATCTCGCCACGGCAAATCTTGATAACGTCGCGGCGCTGGTGTTGTCGCCTGGCATTCCCGCGACGTTCCCGAGACCCCATCCGGTAGCGGCGCGCGCGCGCCAGGCCGGCATCGAGATCATCGGCGATATCGAGCTCTTGGCGCGCAGCCGGCGCGAGGCGCGCTATGCCGGCATCACCGGCACCAACGGCAAATCGACCACCACCGCACTGCTGGGACATATTCTCGCCGCGGCGGGGTTGCGCGTCGCGGTCGGCGGCAATCTCGGCGTCCCGGCGCTGACGCTCGACGCGCTCGGCAAGGGCGGCATCTACGTGCTCGAGATGAGCTCCTATCAGCTCGAGCTGACCAAGAGCCTGGTCTTCGACGTCGCGGTTCTGCTCAACATCACGCCGGATCATCTCGATCGGCATGGCGGCATGGATGGCTATGTCGCGGCGAAGACCCGCATCTTCGCCGGCCAGACCGCGCGTCAGACTGCGGTGGTCGGCCTCGACGACGCGATCTGCCAGGGCATCGCCAAACAGCTTGCCGCGAGCGGCCACCGCGTCGTGCCGATCTCGACCGAGCGCGCCGCATCGGGCGGCGTCTATGTCGCCGGCAGCCGGCTGATCGACGACCTCGACCGCCAGCAAGCCGTGGCGCTCGATCTCACGACGCTGTCGCGCCTGCCGGGACGCCATAACTGGCAGAACGCAGCGGCGGCTTTTGCCGCCGCGCGCTGCCTCGGCGTTGCCGCCGATGCGGCAGCGCGCGGCATCGCCAGCTTCCCCGGTCTCGCGCATCGCCAGGAGCTGATCGCCACGATCGACGGCGTCCGCTACGTCAACGACAGCAAGGCGACCAACGCCGATGCGACCGCCAAAGCGCTCGCCTGCTACGACGACATCTGCTGGATCGCGGGCGGCGTCGCCAAGGAAGGCGGCATCGCTACGCTCGCGCCCTATTTCCCGCGCATTCGCCACGCTTTCTTGATCGGCGAGGCGGCGTCCGCCTTTGCCGCGACCCTGTCCGGCCACGCGGCGTTCACGCGCTCGGGCGATCTGGCGACCGCCGTGCGCCAGGCGCGCGATACCGCGAATGCCGGCGGCACGGTGCTGCTGTCGCCCGCTTGCGCCTCGTTCGATCAGTTCACCGATTTCGAAGCGCGCGGCGAGGCGTTCCGCCGCCTGGTCGAGGCCCTGAATTCCGAGGCGCACGCATGAGTACTTTCGCCCGCACCGATCGCCGCGCAATCGCGCAATGGTGGTGGACCGTCGATCGCTGGACGATCCTCGCGATCCTGGTGCTGATCGGCTTCGGCTCGCTCATGGTGATGGCAGCGAGCCCGGCCGTGGCCGTGCGCATCGGCGCCGGCAGCCTCCATTTCGTGAAGCGCTATTTCGCGGTGCTGCCGGCGGCGCTGGCGCTGATGTTCGCGGTCTCCCTGATGAGCCCGCGCACGATCCGGCTGCTCGCTTTCGCCGGCCTCGCGATCGGCCTCGTGCTGCTGGTCTACACGCTCGCCTACGGCGTCGAGATCAAGGGCGCGCGGCGCTGGATCAATCTGCCGGGCGAATCGATCCAGCCCTCGGAATTCGTCAAGCCGTGCTTTGCCGTGGTCTCGGCCTGGCTATTCGCGCAAAGCAAGCAGCGTCCCGGCTTTCCCGGCAATTGGATCGCGATCGGGCTCTATGTCGCGATCGTCGCGCTGCTGATCCGCCAGCCCGACCTCGGCATGACCGCGGTGGTCTCGGTCGTGTGGTTCACGCAGTTCTTCCTCGCCGGCCTGTCGCTGGTTTGGGTGGTAGCGCTGATGGCCGGCGGCGTCGCCGGCCTCGCCAGCGCCTATGTGTTGCTGCCGCATGTCGCGAGCCGCATCAACGGCTTCCTCGATCCCACCAGCGGCAACAGCTATCAGGTCGACCGCTCGATCGACGCCTTTATGAATGGCGGCTTGTGGGGTCGCGGTCCCGGCGAAGGCACGGTGAAGCTGACCCTGCCCGACGCGCATGCCGATTTCGTCTTCGCGGTCGCGGGCGAGGAGTTGGGGCTGATCGTCTGTCTCGTGATCGTCGCACTGTTCGCGTTCGTGGTGCTGCGCGGCTTCTCGCGGCTGTTGCAGGAGAACAACCTCTACATCGTGCTCGCCGCGACCGGGCTTCTGGTGCAGTTCGGCTTGCAGGCGATCATCAACATGGCGTCGACGCTGCACCTGATGCCGACCAAGGGCATGACCTTGCCGTTCATTTCCTACGGCGGCTCGTCGCTGCTCGCGCTCGGCCTCGGCGTCGGCATGATGCTGGCATTGACTCGACGACGCTTCGGAGACGGCGATTCATGACCGGCAGCCTCGTCATCCTCGCCAGCGGCGGCACCGGCGGACATATGTTCCCGGCGGAGGCGCTCGCCAGCACGCTGCTGGCGCGCGGCCACCGCGTCGCGCTGGTAACCGACAAGCGCGGCCAGGCTTTCGCCGACCGGCTGCCGGAGGTGGCGCTGCATCGCATCCCTGCCGGGCGGCTCGATGCCGGCCTTCTCGGCAAGGCGATGGGCGTCGCCGAGATGATGCTCGGCAGCTTGGCGGCGGGCAAGCTGCTGGGCCGCTTGCAGCCCACGGTCGCGGTCGGCTTCGGCGGCTACCCCTCGGTGCCGACCATGCTCGCGGCGGCGCGGCGGCGCATCGCGACGGTGCTGCACGAGCAGAACGCGCTGGCCGGCCGCGCCAATCGCTGGCTCGCGCCGCGCGTCTCGCAGATCGCGACCTCGTTCCCGACGGTCGCGGGGTTGAAGCCCGCCGATGACGCGCGCGCGGTGTTCACCGGCAACCCGGTCCGGTCCGAGATCGCGCGGCTGCGCGACCTGCCCTATCCGGCACCGACCGGGACGATCAATCTTCTGGTGACCGGCGGCAGCCAGGGCGCGCGCATCCTGAGCGCCGTAATCCCGGACGCGCTGGCCCGGCTTCCCGCCGCGATCAAATCGCGCCTCGCGCTTGTGCAGCAGGCACGGCCCGAAGACCTCGGCCAGGTGCGCGACGCGTATCGCCGCAATGGCATCGCCGCCGAGGTGGCGCCGTTCTTCCACGATCTGCCCGCGCGGCTGGGTCGCGCGCATCTCGTGATCGCCCGCGCCGGCGCCTCGACCGTCGCCGAGCTTTGCGTCGCCGGCCGGCCGGCGATCCTGATCCCCTACGCGCATGCCGCCGACGATCATCAGACGATGAACGCGCGCGCGCTGAGCGATGCCGGCGCTGCCTGGGCGATGCCCGAGAGCGGCTTCACGCCCGCTGCGCTCGCAACGAAGCTCGCAGCGCTGCTCGACGCGCCCGACAGCCTCGCCGCGGCTGCCGCGGCCGCGCGCGAGCTCGGCCGACCCGACGCAGCATCGCGCCTCGCCGATCTGGTGCTCGCTTGTGCCGGCAGCAACGGCGAGCGCCAACCGGAGCATGCCGCATGAGGGCGCTCCCGATCGACATCGGCACGCTGCATTTCGTCGGCATCGGCGGCATCGGCATGAGCGGCATCGCCGAGATTCTGCACAATCTCGGTTACCAGGTGCGCGGCAGCGATGCCGCCGACGGCGCCAATGTGCGGCGGCTGCAAGCGCTCGGCATTCCGGTCGCGATCGGCCATAGGCCCGAGAATCTCGGCGACGCCCGCGTCGTGGTGATCTCGTCGGCGGTGAAGCCGGACAATCCCGAGGTCCAGGCAGCGCGAGCGCGGCTTTTGCCGGTGGTGCGGCGCGCCGAGATGCTCGGCGAGCTGATGCGCCTCAAATGGGCGATCGCGGTTGCCGGCACGCATGGCAAGACCACGACGACCTCGATGATCGGCGCACTCTTGGAAGCCGCCGGCCGCGACCCGACCATCATCAATGGCGGCATCATCAACGCGCACGGCACCAACGCGCATCTCGGCACCGGCGATTGGATGGTGGTCGAGGCCGACGAAAGCGACGGCACGTTCATCAAGCTACCCGCGACCATCGCCGTCATCACCAATATCGATCCCGAGCATCTCGACTATTACGGCAGTTTCGACGCGCTCCAGCAGGGCTTCGAGAGCTTCGCCGGCAACGTCCCGTTCTATGGCCTCGATATTCTCTGCGTCGATCATCCGGTGGTGCAGGGCATGATCCCGAAGCTCTCGGAGCGGCGGATCGTCACCTATGGCTTCAGTCCGCAAGCCGATATCCGCGCGGTCGACGTTGCGATCGGCCGCGACGGCGCGCGCTACGACGTGGTGATCGCCGACCGCCGCAGCAATACCACCCGCACCATTGCCGGCCTGACCCTGCCGATGTTCGGCCGCCACAACGTCCAGAATTCGCTGGCCGCGGTCGCGGTC
>Ga0307373_10014456_pt1 | contig 10857 bp, 8 predicted proteins | sample OX2MG_FD_202534 | JGI IMG/M metagenome (GOLD analysis project Ga0307373, IMG submission 202534) | Soil microbial communities from Risofladan, Vaasa, Finland - OX-2 | ecosystem: Environmental > Terrestrial > Soil > Coastal area > Acid sulfate soil | place: Finland: Risofladan, Vaasa | collected... | reverse complement strand
ATCGCTGATTCGCAATCTCGAGATCGGAATCGAGACCGCGCGCCGCTTCGGACGTCCGCTCGACGTTGGCTATCTGCCCGATCAGTTCGGGCATATCGCGCAGCTCCCGCAAATTCTGGCGGGATTCAGATTTCGTACCGCCGTGCTATGGCGCGGTGTCGGCGCCGACGTCGCCGCGAATCGCTTCATGTGGGAAGCGCTCGACGGCTCGGGGATCAGCACCGTGTACCTGCCCTTCGGCTACTCGAACGGAGCAAGCCTTCCGCTCGAGTCGGTCGAGAGTTTTATCGTCCGCGCCAATCAAATCGTCTCGCGCGAACGCGCATTTGCCGACGGCGGCCCGATCCTCGTAATGACCGGTACCGATCACACGGAGCCCGACCCGCATTTGGCCGCGCGGATTCGTGAAGCGCGCGAGACCTCCGACTTAAGCTTCGAACTCGGTCCGCTCGAGGGCTTCGTGAACCGCGCCGACGCGCTCGCGCCGAACGGACTGGTGCATCATCATGGCGAGTTGCGCTCGCCACTGCGCGCGCATTTGCTGCCGGGAGTCACATCGGCGCGCACCTGGATCAAGCAGCGTGACTTCGCCAACTGCTACGCGCTCGAGCGCCTGGCCGATCCGCTCGCGGCGCTCGCTTCGGCACTCGGCGAGACACAAAAGCATCGCGAATTCCTCGAACTCGCATGGCGTCTCGAGCTGCAGAATCATCCCCACGATTCGATTTGCGGATGCTCGGTCGATCAGGTGCATACCGACATGCGCTACCGCTTCGATCAGGCCGCGATAATCGCGGAGAACGTGGTGCGCGCCGCCGCGGCGGAGGTTCTAGAGCGCGGCGAGGGCACGCAGGACGCCGCGATCGCGGTGTTTAACCCGAGCTTTGCGCGCCACGCGTTGGTCACGGGAGAGCTCGAGCTTCCCGATGCCGCAGCGAGCTACCTGGTGCGCGGACCAGGCGGTGCGCCAATTCCGATCACGGTTGAAGTCGCCCGCGCCGCGCGCGCGTTCGAGGTAGAACTGCGCGCCTCGGAGTTTAAGCCGATGGTCGCGGCGCTGAGTCATCCGACCTTGATGGGCCGGACCGTCAATGGATACGAGCTCAGACAGGCGGGCGCGGGCCGGGTCGAACTTTTGCTGACGCTGAGCCGCGCGGCGACGAGCGCGCTTGACCTCGAGGAATTTCGCCAGGCGATTCGCACGCAGATTCCCGACGCCGCGATGATCCTAATTCGCGCGACCAATGTTGCGCGATGCGCAATCGCGTTTGTGGCCGACAACCTGACTCAGGCGGGCTTCACTTTTTATCGCCTCGAGCGCGAGGCTACACCGCCCGCGCAAGCGGCGCCGCGCGATCGGATCGAAAACGAATTCTATCGCCTTCGTCCCACCTCTACCGGAATCGAAATCGAAGACCTGCGCGCCGGCCGGCGCCTCGTGCTGCATTTCGAGGACGACGGCGATCGCGGCGACGAGTACAACTTCGATCCGGTTCCGGGAGCCGCGACGATTAGCGCGCCCGCGAAAATTTCGTCATGCGTCGCCGAGGACGGCGTGGCCCGCAAACGAATCATACTCGTACTCGAATACGCGGTTCCCGCCGCGCTCGCTCGGGGCCGCGCCGCGCGCGATGCCCGGGTCGAGCCGCTCGAAATCGAATTGCATGCGACGCTTCACGCCGGCCTTGACCGGATCGATTTCGAAGCGCGGGTAAACAACCGCTCGCGCGACCATCGCCTGCGAGTGGCAGTGAGCACGCCAGTCGCCGCGTCGGAATCGATCCACGACACGAGCTTCGGAATTTTGCGGCGTTCGCTCGCTCCCGCGGAAGCGAACGGGATCGAGGACGTTTATCCGACAGGGCCGCATCGCACGTTCACCGCGGTCGAATCGCCGGACTTTTCGGCGGCGCTCGTCAGCCGCGGCATCTATGAGGCCGAGGTGCGCGCCGAGCCCGCGGGCGCGTCGATTCTGCTGACGCTGATTCGCGCGGTCGGATGGCTTTCGCGATCGGACCTTGCCACGCGCCGCGGCGGCGCCGGACCCGAGCTGGAAACTCCCGGCGCGCAGGAGCTCGGGGAGCATCGCTTCGAGTTCGCTATCGCAACCGCTGGCTGCAGTTTGCTCCAGGGCGGGATTGTTCAGCGCGCCTCGGCCTACACGGCGCCGCCGCGGATGTTCGCCGCGCCGCGCGCAATCGAGGCGCTTGCGGGTTTAATTTCATGCGATAACCCGCACGTCGCGTTCTCGACCGCACGCTCTAGACCGCGCGCTGGCTCCTACTGCGCCAGAGTCTTCAGCAATTCGCCCGAGACCGAGCGCGCACAATTCCGCTTTCCGGAGGCGATGCGCGCTCGCGTAGTCGATCTGGCCGGAAACGCGGTCAAACGCGCCGGGATGCGCCGCAAGCGCGGCGGCGCGCTCGAGCTCGAGCTGCGTCCGTTCGAGATCGTCACGTTCGAGGTGACGCGCCGCAAACAGCCGCGATGAAGAAATATTTTCGCCGGAGACCCGCAAGTCATTGATCAACGCGCGCAAATGACTATTTATGGATCGTACGAAGCGTGCCACGCGCATCCGAGCGGCGCGGCGGAAATGGAACTGATGGTTCTGAAGGAGCGTTAGCCGAAGAAAAATGAGCGATCGACCCACCGCGGTCCGTACTGTGTACGACTATCCCGTCGCCAGCCATCTGTGCAGCGACGGAAGCGTGCGCTACGTCAAGCTGGTCCGCAAATCCGGCAATCCACAGCCGGAAGGCACCTGCACCACCTGCCAGCTTTCATTCCAATATCGCAAACCCAAACCTTCGTCCGTGCGGCATCCCGAAGGCGAAGGCATCACGCACTTTTAAGCCGTCCGCCAAAACCACGAGAGCGCCGCGACCGGCGGGGCGCGATGCGTTCGGTTTCGCGCGCATTACTTGATGGGAGCCTGGCGCGGCGCGTCCGCCGCGGAGACCCGCGCGAGCAGGATATTCGGGCCCTGATAAAATCGCGCCAGCGCGGCGCCGACAAAGTCCCAATTGTGAGTTGGATCGAACCACGCATTCAGGTGCGGAACGAACGGCGCGGCGATTAAATTGAGCCATCCGAAGTCCGGCTTAAAATCGACTTCCACCATGCCCGGCCGGGACAGCGGCGATAAGGCTTGCGTCTGGGCGATCGAAACCGTGACCGCGAATATTTTCGGGCCCGGCGCGCAACTGAAAACGTGCATCTCGAGTGTGCCGCTGCCGCCGCGGCGCAGAAATTCCTGAATCGGAATCATCACCGACGCTCCCATCCAGGTGCCTGGCGGCGTCTCGAGCTGCGCGTTCTGCCGCAAGGGCGGCTGGTTGCGAAAATCGACGCAGGTTGCAAGCCCGGACTTCAGGTCGAAATTACTCTGAAACTCCGGCGCGCCGCTGGCCAGGAAAAAATAGTGATCCGCTGAGACCAGCACCGGCAGCGTGCCCGGCAACGTCTCGAACTTGTCCTGTTCGAAGTCGTATTGGCCGCTCAGATAGCGGTCGTCGCCGTGCAGCGCGATCCCGTCGGCGTCCTTCGCCACCGAATATCGCGCGTGGCCGATTACGTCTTTATTCGCGGGATCGAGAATCTCGAAGTTCGCCGAAGAAAATCCCAGCAGCGTCGCCACTGGAGCAGCGATGCCCGTCGATGGAAGCGCGGCCATCGCGACCCCAAGAAAAATCGCCAAGATCCCCTTCATTTGAATCGCGCGCAACAGTTTCGTCTTCGCCCACCGCTATCGCCGCTCGATCAAGCTTGCTCTGGACGCGGCAATTTGGGAGCTTGGTCGCCTCTGAGATTTTCCGTGTGAATCCTTCACAAAACAACCCAGAATCTTCAGCCTCCGGCGGGCCCGCCGCAGTTGCGCTCGACCTCGCTCCACGCTCGCCCCGCTACCTGTGGATTCTGATCGGCCTGCTGATGTCCGTAACCGTCTTTGAAGGCTACGACGTCACCATCTTTCACCTCTGCACGCCCGATATCGCACGCACCTTCCATCTAGATAATCGCGCGATCGGAACGCTCGCGTCGCTGGTTCGGCTGGGCGGGATGGCCGCGTTCGTGCTGGTAATGGCGTCGGACCGGATCGGGCGCAAGCCGATCGTTTCGGGGACGGTTCTATTCTATACGCTGTTCACGCTGCTGACCGCGCTTTCGAGCGGGCTCGGCAGCTTTACGATTTTCCAGAGCTTGGCGCAGCTCTTCCTGTCGGCGGAATTCAGTGTCGCGATCATCATGGTCAGCGAAGAATTCCCCGACAACCTGCGCGGACGCGGAATTGCCGCGCTGCAAACGGTCGGCCTGTTCGGGGTGGTCGCGGGCGGCGAACTGTACGGCGTCGTGGCGGATTCGCGATGGGGTTGGCGCGGGATGTATTTCATCGGAGTCCTTCCGCTGCTGCTGGTCGCTTTTCTGCGCCGCGGACTGAAAGAAACCGCGCGCTTTGAAGCGCTTAAGGCTGCCCGCCCGCCGACCAGCGCTATCGGCGAGGTCGTCGCCGCGCTGCGCAACGCGCTGGAACCGATTCGCGGACCCTATCGCGGCCGCGTGCTGCTGGTCGCGCTGCTGTGGAACTGCGTGGGCATAGTCGGCGCTCCCGCGGTCACATTTTTCGCCCTCTACGCCAAGCGCGATCATCACTGGTCTTCGCCGCAGGTAGGCCATGCGATCGTGCTGGCATACGTGATCGGCGCGCTCGGGAATATCGCCGCCGGATGGGCGCTGGATCGATTCGGGCGCAAGCCCACGACCGGGATAAGTTACGTCGTCGGCGCAGTGGCGATCCTCGCGCTGTTCCAGACCCAGAGCCACACCGCGATTCTGACGGCGCTGGTGATCACCGTGTTCGCTTTTCAATGCGCGCGCACCGCGACCGCGACTTATTCGGCGGAGCTGTTTCCGACTGAAATCCGCGCGACTTCCTACAGCATGACCGTGCAACTCTTCGGACAGATCGCCAGTCTTCTGACGCCGTTTACGATCGGCGCGCTGTCGAATTCGGTCGGCGGGCTCGGCAACGCGGTTGCGATCGTTTCGATCGGTCCGGTAATCGGCGCGCTGCTGGTCTGGCGCTTCGCGCCGGAGACGCGCGGGTTGACGCTAGAGCAACTCGAAACCCGCGCGGCCGACTGAGCGCATCGCGATGCTCGACACGATTCTCGGCGAGAGCTCGGACATCCGGAAGATTCAGTCGGTGCTGGCGCGCGCGATGTTTCGCGTCGGCGTGAGCGCCAACATCGCCACCGCGCTCGCCGCGATCACCGGAATCGCGGCGGGAATGGCGTTCGCGAAAGGCTCCGCAGGATGGGGAATCCTGCTGCTCGCGCTCAGCGCCGCGTGCGACGCGATCGACGGCACAATCGCGCGCGAGTGCGCCGCGCCGAGCGCGCTCGGCGGCGTCTTCGATCTGGTCTCGGACCGCGTGGTCGAAACCGCGGTGATAATCGGGATCGCATGGGGGCACGCCGAGCTTTACTTTCCCGCGCTCGCGCTGGTCGGAAGCTGGTACGTGAATATCACCGTGTTCCTCGCGGTCGGCGCGGCGCTCGAGCGCCATGGCCCCAAGCTGATCGATTATCCACCGGGAATCCTCGAACGCACCGAGGCGCTCGTGTTCTTCGTGATCCTCGCCAGCGTCGAGTCCATCGGATTTCTCCGCCATGCCGGTCCAATCCTGTGCTACGCGATGACCGCGCTAGAAATAGTAACCGCCATCCAGCGCCTCATCTTCGGACGGCGTATGCTCGCCTCCGCGCCGCCGCGCTGAGCGCGGGCCAATCGAGCAGGGACGCGATCTGGTTCCATTTGGGGGCCGAGCGTTGCCGAGCCTTCTGGCCCAGAGAGCGTCTGATCAGGCGCTGAGTTCCTCGAGCAGCTTCTTCGCCTCCTTCAGGTCGAAGGTGTCGAGCCCCTCGGTGAACCAGTTGTAGATCTCCGCGAGCATCGCGCGCGCCTCGTCGCGCTTGCCCTGCTTCGCGAACAGTCGAGCGAGACTTGCCGTGGCGCGCAACTCCAACGATTTCGCATCCTGCTTGCGAGCGATCTGAATCGCGCGCTCAAAGGAGCTTCTGGCCTCGGCGGAATTGGAATCGCTTTGCCTGAGCAGCAACTCGCCTCGCAGCCGGACGATCTCCGCTTCCCACCAGCGTTCACCGTCTCTTTCCGTCAGGTCCAGAGCCTCTGTTAGAGCATCCAGCCCTTCACTAATCTGGCCGGCTGTTCCGCACGCTTCGGCCAATGTTGCCAGAGAGTTTGTGAGCCATAATCCAACGCCGGTGGCCGTCAAAGCCGCCAAACCATCTCTCATCTGACGCAGACCCGGTTCCACCTGACCGATCTCGGCCAACGCCCATCCGCGTATAATTTGTGCCGAAGTCAGATAGTACGGAAAGCCTTCTTGCTCGGAGATAGCTATTGTCGCGTCGGCGAGTTCCAATGCCGCGTCCAGCTCTCTCATCGTCTGATGCAACTGAGCCTTGTTCTTGAGTGCATACGCGACTGTGGGTAGGTGGCGAACCTCACGCGCCACGGAGAGGGATTTGTCCATATCGCGTCGCGCCGAATCAGGAAAACCCTGCAACCACCAGGCGAGAGCACTCCAACTCAGGCCGCACACCGCTGGATCGTGAGCGGTAGGCTCGACCCGAGAGCGATCAAGTTGCCGGCACAGCGCCAGCCCCTTCTCGATGTGACTCTGCGCCTCCACCAGGTTCCCCAGCGTGAACGCCGTACTCCAACGCGTGTGTTCAGCTTCCAGCATAAATGCCGGCTCGCGGTGCTCCTTGGTGAAGTTCAGAATTTGCGCTTCCCATTCCTGAGCCGCCCGCAGTCTGCCGCCGACAAAGGTGATTCCGAACAACCCCAGGATCGAGGCGAAATGCTGCGCCGCACTGCCGCGGGTCTGGGCCAGCTCGTGCGCGCGAAGGTAAACCCGCCCCGTTTCCGCCGCCGCCCATCCCTTCGTAATCATCAAGAGCGGCCCAAGACTGGTTTGTAAGCCAAGTTCCCGCTGATCGCGTTCCGGATTCTCGGGCTGGGTCTTCAGCAGTTCCACGGCGGCGCTTAGGTCTCGTACCGCTTCCGTATAGGCCGCGCGCTGAGCCGCTTGCCGCCCGGCACGCTCGTAATACTCAAGCGCCTTCATCGCGCTGCCGCTTCCGCTGTAATGATGGGCCAGTTCGTCAACGTGGTCGTCGATCGAATTTGCGTAAATCCCCTCGAGAGCCGCGCCGATTCGTCCATGAAGTTGTCTGCGCCGCTCCATCAGTACCGAGTTGTACGAGACCTCCTGGGTCAGCGCGTGCTTGAAAATGTATTCAGAATCGGCGATGGCAGGCTGCTCGTAGATGAACTCGCCGAGCTGGAGGTCATCGAGCAGTCGCCTGGTCTTGTCATCCGGGATCGAGACCACCGCGCGAATCAGCGACAGCGGAAAGGCGCGTCCGATTACCGCAAGCGTCTGCAGCAGGTCTTTGGCATCCTGCGGCAGGCGGTCGATACGCGCGGCGAGGATAGCCTGCACCGTGGGCGGAATCTTCAACTCCGCCAGCGACCGGGTGAGCTTCACCGCGCCGCCGTCACGCACCAGCGTGTCCTCGTCAAATAGGACCTGCACTGTCTCTTCCATGAAGAAGGGATTGCCCTCGGTCTTCTCGATAATCAGCCGCTTGAGTGGCGCGAGTTCGATAATGTCGCCGAGCAGAGCGGACAACATCTCCTCGGCGGATTCTTTGCCCAGCGGATCGAGCCGCAACTGAATGTAGTAGGTCTTCGAGCCCCACTGATGCGAGTACTCGGGACGGTAATTGACCAGCAGCAGGATTTTTGCCGTGCCGATCGAGTCGGCGAGGAGATTCAAGAATGCCTGCGTCTCCTCGTCGATCCAGTGCAGGTCCTCGAAGATCACCATCAGCGGCTGATTCATCGACTCGCGCAGCAATATCCGCTTGATCGCCTCGAGCGTGCGCCTCCTGCGCACCTGCCCATCCATCTGCGCCAGCGGATCGTCGCCCTCGATGATCCCAAGAAGGCCGAACAGGTAGGACAGCGTGTCTTCCAACGCCCGGTCTAGAATGGCGACCTTTCCAGCGACCTTCTCGCGCCGGGTGCGCGCGTCGTCATCCGAGGCGATGCGGAAGTAGCCGTGTAGCAACTCGATTATGGGCAGATACGCAGACGCTTTCCCGTGAGAGACGGAAAAAGTCTCGAGCACCATCCAGCCCGCTTGGTGCTTGGCCTTGAACTCGAAAAACAGGCGCGACTTGCCGGTGCCGGCCTCGGCCATCGCCGCAACGATTTGACCATGGCCGGCGCGCGCCTGCTCGGCTGCGGCTCGCATCGCCTCCATCTCGCGCTCGCGCCCGACGAACCTGGTAAGTCCTCGGCCAGCCGAGCGCTGGAGCCGCGTGCGCAGTGGTCCCAGCCCCATCACTTCATAAACATTGACCGGCTCGCTGACGCCTTTGATCCTGGTCGGCCCGAGCGGCTTGAGCGCGAAATATCCTTCCACCAGCTTGCGCGTGCTCTCGGCGATTACGGTCGAGCCGGGATTCGCGAGCGTCTGCATCCGCGAGGCGAGATTGGTGGTGTGGCCAATCGGCGTATATTCGACATGACCCTCTCCGGTCGTGATCGATCGCACCACGACTTCGCCCGTGTTCACTCCGACCCGAATCTGAATCGGCGCGCGGCCGTCGGCGCGCAGCTTGTCGGCATAACCACGCACGCCATCCTGCATCCGCAGAGCGGCGTACAAAGCTCTCTGCGGATGGTCCTCGTGCGCGACCGGAGCGCCGAACAGCGCGAAGATGCCGTCGCCGGTCGATTGCACGATGTATCCGTCGTATCTGCGGACCGCATCGATCATCAGCTTGAGCGCCGGATCGATAATTGCGCGCGCCTCTTCGGGATCGAGGTCCTGCTCGAGCTCGGTCGAGCCCTTGATGTCGGCGAACAGCGCCGTGACGGTCTTGCGCTCGCCTTCGAGCGCGGTTACATCCGCTCGCTCAGCCGCCACGCGGACCGCAGCGACCGGGTTCTCGCGCGTCGATTCGGGCTTTGCGCTTCCCGTCTCGCCCTGAAGCGGCGCGGTGCATTGGCCACAGAACTTGAATCCAGGCGGATTCTCGAACTCGCACTTCGTGCAGCGCATTCCGGTTACCTTACCCCGGCCGGAACCGCGCTGAAAATAGTAACGGCGCCCCGCGCCTCCTCTTTGGCCGCCGGATGCTCGCTCGCGCGCCGACGTGATAACGTCGCGCTGGTCTCTACAGAGCTATGAAGCACATCGGCATTGTCGCGGTTAGCGCGGAAGGCGCAGCGCTTTGTTACCGCACGATCTGTCTCGAAGGCGCGTCTATTCTCGGCCCGCATGAGCATCCGGAGATTAGCCTGCACTGCTTTTCTCTTAGTAGCTATCAGCGCCTTATCGACGATGACCGCTGGGACGCCCTGGGTGAGATGATGCTCGAGTCGGCGGCTAGGCTCGTCCGGACCGGAGCAGAGCTGCTGATCTGTCCCGACAACACGGTTCACCAGGGGCTCGATCTTGTCCGCGAGCGTTCACCTGCGCCGTGGATCCACATCGCCGAGGAAGTCTCCGATGAGGCTCGGCGGCGCGGCTTCACGCGGATCGCCATTCTCGGAACGCGCTTCCTGATGGAAGGTCCGGTGTATCGTTTGAAGCTGGCAGCAGCGGGCATCGACTGCCGTGTTCCGAACGTGGAACAGCGTCAGCGAATCAATCAGATCATTTACGATGAGTTAGTGTATGCGCGCTTCCATCCGGAGTCTCGCGCGTATTTTCAAAGTGTAATCCGCGAGCTTGGGGACAACGGCTGCGATGCGGTCGCGCTGGCCTGCACCGAGATCCCGTTGCTCATCAGCACGGCCGACTCTCCGTTGCCGATCCTGGACTCGACGCGCATTCTTGCTCGTGCCGCTCTCCGTGAGGCGATTTCACCCGAGAACGCAAAATAGTTACGGTCGTAGAGGTTACGTCGAATGGCATCGGAAAAGACGCTCTACAAACGGATTGGCGGCTACGATGTGCTCGCGGCCGTCGTCGATGAGTTCCTTCGATCGCTCTCGTCCGATCCTCGGATGGCGCGGTTCACGGCGAGTTACGAATCGCGCAAGCGCAACCGCCAGCTCACGCTTGATTACCTCTGCGCGGCGACTGGCGGTCCGACTTTCTATCTCGGCAGAGATATGAAGACCGCGCACGCGGGTTTGGGGATCAGCGCGGACGAATGGACGATGTCTCTGGATCACCTTCAGCGCGCGCTCGTCAAATTCAAAGTCGCGGAGCCGGAGGGCAGAGACCTCGTCGCGCTGTTTTCCAGTCTCAGGGACCAGGTGGTCGAGCGCTAGCGTCGGCAGAATATATCCTTTCGACCTCCGGCAAGAGAAAAGGGACTTGAGGCTGGTCGGTAGGAGTCGGTTCGGAATCGATCTGCAATCACTTTGACCGTTCTAGAATTCTGGCTAGACTCTGGCCAGATGCGCTATGAGATCGTCTTGGCCCCGGAGGCGGCAAATGCCTACCGCGCCCTGCCTGCTTATCGGCGCGCCGCGGTCCGTGACGCGCTCGAACGCCATTTGCGAAACCAACCGACCTTGGTGAGCAAGAGTCGGATAAAACGCCTGCGAGGCTTGACCCAGCCACAGTATCGGCTGCGGGTGGGAGAAGTGAGAGTTTTCTATGATGTCACCGCCGAAACGGTTGAAATCCTCGCGATCGTCACAAAAGCCGAAGCGTCGCGCTGGCTCCTCGATCGCGGAACGCCCGATCCGCCAGATCGCTCTGGCTGAACTCAAGGACGACCTGTCGCGATTTCTGCGCCT
>Ga0307373_10014455_pt1 | contig 10858 bp, 8 predicted proteins | sample OX2MG_FD_202534 | JGI IMG/M metagenome (GOLD analysis project Ga0307373, IMG submission 202534) | Soil microbial communities from Risofladan, Vaasa, Finland - OX-2 | ecosystem: Environmental > Terrestrial > Soil > Coastal area > Acid sulfate soil | place: Finland: Risofladan, Vaasa | collected... | reverse complement strand
GTCAGGGTGAATGGTGAAGAGATCGATCATCAGCTGAGGAGGCGTCAGGGTGGATACGGCCGAGGCGCCCGGTCCACCAAAGTGGAGCGGGACCACGGGGAGATTGTCGCGGGGGTGGCGGAGGGGAAGACGACCGGAGCACCGGTAGCGATCCGCATTCGCAATCTGGACTACGCCAACCAGCCTGAGAGCCGGCCCGCTCTCACCACTCCGCGTCCGGGCCATGCCGACCTGGCCGGGGCAATTAAGTACGGCCTTTCCGACCTACGCCAAGTGCGGGAGCGCGCGAGTGCCCGAGAGACGGCGGCCCGAGTGGCCGCCGGCAGTCTGGTGCGGCCGCTGCTGGATCAGTTCGGCATTGTGGTGGGTAGCTTCGTCACCTCTATCGGCGCTGTAGCGGCGGAGCTCGACCTCGCCAGGATGGATCGCGATGACCTGCTGGCTGCGGCTTCGGCTGCCGAGCGCGATTCGATGCGGTGCGCGGACCAAGCGGTCAGTGCACGGATGGTCCGGGCGGTCGACGAGGCGAGGGTTGCTCGCGAAACTCTGGGCGGAACTTTCGTCGTGTTCGCGGTCGGGTTACCGGTCGGCCTGGGGTCGCATACCCAATGGGATAGGCGCCTGGACACCGTCATCGCGGGGAGCTTTTGTTCGATTCCGGCGGTCAAGGGCGTCGAGATTGGGCCCGCCTTTGAGGTTTCTGCAATGGTGGGGACAAAGGCGCAGGATGCCATCGTCTCCAAGGGCGAGCGGCTCGCGCGGGAGACCAATTTCGCGGGGGGCCTGGAGGGGGGGATGACAGACGGTCAGCCGTTGGTCGTTCGGGCTGCGATGAAGCCGTTGTCATCGGTCAGGGCCCCGCTCCCATCCGTCGATCTGGGGACGGGATCACCCTCCGACCCGCCTTACATTCGATCTGATGTGTGCGCCGTGCCAGCCGCAGCAGTGGTGGGGGAGGCGGCGCTCAGCCTGGTGTTGGCCGGAGCAATCGTTGAACGGTTCGGTGGAGACAGGCTCGACGCGATGCTGGCCTCTGCCCGGGTCGCTAGCGGTTTGCCGCTCGAGGTGAGCACCTTATGAGGCAGCGGAGAATCCGCCTTCCCCCGCTGCCCCCCGGTCGACCCAATCTGGTCCTCACGGGCTTCATGGGGACAGGGAAGACAACGGTGGGTAGGCTCGTGGCGCAGTCTCTGAAGATGCCGTTCTTCGATCTTGACGACGAGCTCGAGGCGCGAACGGGGCGCTCGATCAGTGCGCTGCTGGGGGAGGATGGCGAGGACCGGTTTCGCGAGCTCGAGCGCGTCGTGCTCGAGTTCGCCTCCAGGCTCTCGGGGGCGGTAATCTCAACCGGAGGGGGCGCTGTTCTGTCCGCGGAGGCGTTCGCTCGACTGGGTTCGAACTCTGTGGTCGTGGTCCTCTGGGCGTCGCCTCAGGAGGTCCGGAGCCGACTGGCGACGGCCCAGCCCAGGCCGATGCTGACAGGGGACCTGGCTATACCCGTGGAGCGGCTGCTGGACAACCGGCGCTTCGCCTACGGGCAGGCCGGTCGCGGGATCGAGACGACGGGGAGATCCCCGTTGGAGGTCGCGGAGGAGGTCTCTGGGCACTATCAGGAGGAGGCTGGGGTCGGCCCTGCCGTGTTTGAGATGGTTCGACCCATGGGGACCACGAAAGTGGTAATCGGGTTAGGGGCAGCAGCGGATCTGGGAACTCAAATCCGACTGAGGCTAGCTTCGGCCCGACGCGCCTTCGTCATCGCCGACGCCGGAGCCTCGGCGGCCCTAGCGGCGCTGACGCGCTCCCTCGAGGCGGCGGGTCTGCGCGTGGTCGTATCCGTATCACCCGGTGGTGAGGTCGCGAAGTCGCTGGAGTCGGTGACAAGTATGTGGCGCTTTCTCCTAGAGAATGAGGCCGATAGACAGGACGTTGTGGTGGCGCTCGGCGGGGGCGCTCTCCTCGATTCCGCCGGATTCGCGGCCGCGACCTTCGCCCGAGGATTGCCATTGGTGAACGTTCCTACAACGATCCTGGCGATGGGGGACGCTTCGCTGGGTGGTAAGGTCGCCATCAATCTGGGCGGGGTAAAAAACCCGGTTGGCGCCTTCCACCATCCTGAGCTGGTGGTCGCCGACCCGCTGCTGATTGGTGATGTCGCTGCACCATTGGCACGATCAGGGCTGGCCGAGATCGTGAAGGCAGCCGTAATCGGCTCCCCTCTGTGCCTGAGATATCTGCTGCGGGATGAGGTGGACCCGTCCGTTCCGGACCAGCTGAACTGGCTTGTGGAACAGTCGCTCAGAGTGAAGGCGGCACATGTGGCGGCTGACCCGACGGACCGCTCCGAGCGGCTTGCGCTTAATCTCGGTCACACCTTCGCACACGGCTTGGAGTCTGCCAGCGACTTTCGGATCCCCCACGGCGAGGCGGTGGGACTAGGACTGCTAGCTGCGGCCCGCCTGGGAGCCCAGGTGGGAGTCTCACCCCTCAATTTGGAAGAAGACATCAGGTCGGCGCTGTTGCAGCTGGGGCTGCCAACCTCCCTGCCGGTTGCGGTCGACAGGTCCCGGGTGGAAACCGCTATGCGCCGGGACAAGAAGCGGCGATCCGGGCGGGCCGTGTTCGTTGTCGCGGGAACCGACCTGGGTGCGGTACTCCTCGAAGAGTTCGATCTGGCGGTAGCGCTTGCGGCCCTCTGGGAGACGGCTGGTGGGGTGTTGGGAAAGGCCGGTACCACGCAGCCGGCTGCGCTACAGCAGTGGTCGAGATCGTGAGAGTCCAGGTGCTCCACGGACCCAATCTGAACCTCCTGGGAACGAGGGAGCCAACCATCTACGGCACGACTTCTCTAGCTGAGATCGACCAGCGTTTGGTGACCCGGGGGGCGGAGCTGGGGCTGGAGGTGCGGTGTGCCCAGTCGAACTCGGAAGGGGAGATGGTTGACCTCATCCAGGCGGCCGGTTCATGGGCGGAGGCGCTCATCATCAACCCGGCTGCCTATTCCCACACCAGCGTGGCGATAAGGGATGCGATTGCGGCGGTCGGGATTCGGGCGGTGGAGGTGCATCTCTCGAATCCCCAGGCGCGCGAGGAGTTCCGGCATGTCGACCTGGTGGCCGGGGTCTGCTGGGCTCTGGTGGCGGGCTTTGGCGCCGACGGGTACTTCGTCGCACTGGAACGCGTCGCTGCCGTCAGCCGGCCTCCTTCCGAGTAGGCTTAGCTCACCCTGACCTGGGCCGCTGTACGCTCTTGTCTGATCTTTAGCTCAGGAGGTTTTCGCGATGCTGAATGTTGGTGACTCGGTTCCCGAGTTCTCGTTGGAGTCTGGCACCGGAGAGAGGGTGGCCTCGTCCGCACTTCTGGGCTCGCGGTGGGTCATCTACTTCTATCCGAAGGACAACACCCCGGGCTGCACCGTTGAAACCACGGAGTTCGGCAAGGTCATGGGACAGTTGGCTGATCGCGGCGTGCGGGTATTCGGCTGTTCGGTCGGAGATGTCGCCGCCAAGAAGTCGTTTGCCGAGAGTTGTGAAGCTGCGGACCTGCCGCTCCTAGCCGACCCGGACCACGCGGTCGCCGAGGGCTTCGGAGTGTGGGGGGAGCGCAAGTTCGCGGGCCGCGAATACATGGGAATCGCTCGCACCACCTTCCTGGTGGGTGCTGATGGCTTGGTCAAGCGAGTGTGGGCAGAGGTCAAACCCGAGGGACACGCTGCAGAGGTCGTTGCCGCTACCGCCAGTTGACAGTGACGTCCGGACCAGCATCCCCCGAGGTGACGGAGCTACCGGCGGCGCAAAACTCAAGGGTTGGTCTCAGCTTCCTCGCAGGAACTTCCAAGCCAAGGGGAGCAGATTGAGGTGACAGGACGCCCAATCAGCCAGGTAGCTCCCACGAGGTGATGCAGAAATGGACGATCAGAGTCAGCTAGGCCGCGACCTGGACATGGGCCAGGATGGCGATCGACCCGCCGACGCCTCAGGTGAGCCAACTGGGTGGACCGCTCCCACTGGGCCGCCGCCGGCTTCGACAGACCTCGGTGGCGGCGGGTACGAGCCACCCCCGGCCGGACCGGTGGCAGCCGGAGCAGCTGGCTCACCTCGCTTTGGGTTGTCCGGAGGCGCTGGCCGGTGGGTGGCGATGGGCGCGGCCGCTGTCGTGCTACTCGGCGCTGTAGGCTTCTCCGGCTACGAGCTGGGCTCAGCCCCGAAGTCGAGTGCGACGGTTGCCAGCCAGGCGGTGCCAAGTCCAGCCAGCCTATCGACGGCGGCCGCGGGCACAGTCGGCAAGGTGGATGTCTCTAAGGTCGTCGCCAAGGTCGATCCCGGAGTGGTGGACATCACCTCCTCCAATTCGTACACCGGCGCAGTGGACGCGGGCACCGGGATGATCCTCACCTCCAACGGCGAGGTGTTGACCAACAACCATGTGATCGCAGGCGGCACCAGCATCGTGGTCCAGGTGGACGGATCTGGACCTAAGTACCAGGCCAAGGTGGTAGGGACCGACCCCACCCAGGACGTGGCGCTGCTCCAGCTTCAGAACGTCTCAGGGCTCCACCCGGTCACCGTTGGAAACTCGGCCTCCGTGACGGTTGGGGAGCCGGTTATCGCAATCGGTAACGCGCTGGACCTGCCGGGGTCCCCGACCGTGACCGAGGGGGCCATTTCGGCGCTGAACCGGTCGATCAGTGCTTCCAACTCAGGAAATGGGTCAAGTGAAAACCTGGTCGGGCTGTTCCAGACCGACGCCCCGCTCAGTCCGGGAAACTCCGGTGGCCCGTTGGTTAATTCTCAGGCGCAGGTGATTGGAATGAATACCGCGGCAGCCACCAGCGGCGCGGGACAGGCCTCCTCCAACGTCGGCTTCTCGATCCCGATCAACGAAGCCCTTTCCATCGCAAGTCAGATCCAGCAAGGCCAATCGAGCTCGAAGATTGAGATCGGAACTCCGGCTTTCCTCGGGGTGGACGTCGAGGACATCCCGACGTCCGGAAGCTCTGGTGGATTCTTCGGGGGATTTGGATACAACCCGCCAGTCAGCGCCGGGGCGTTAGTCACAGCGGTAGTGCCGGGCACGCCGGCGGCCCAGGCGGGGCTGGTGGCTGGTGATGTAATCACCTCCTTCGGCGGGCAGTCGATCAGCTCTGTCAGTACTCTGACCACCCTGATTCAATCCGACAAGCCCGGTCAATCCGTTTCCTTGGGCTGGGTGACTGCAGCCGACGCTCAGCAGTCGGCGACCATCACATTGGCGAGCGGCCCGCCAGCCTGATCGGCGAGGCGACCCCGTCCCGGGCCTTCATCCGGGGCGGGGCTCGCTGCCGGCGAGCATCAAAGGTGAGTCAGTCGCGGGCGTCAGAGACCTGCCAATGCCAGGGCTCGGTTCACCCAGGTTTCTTGATCTGCTCCAACTTCCTCGGCCCATCCGACATTGTCGACCGCTCGGATCAGAGCCCAGGATCGGAGGTCGGTGAATGAGCATCCAAGGCACTCCGAGAGCTGCCACAGGAGATCAGAGACGATCTGGTTAGAGCAGTTCGGGATGCGTTTCATGACATCGAGGGCAAGGAATCCTCCGTCGCAGGCAGGGTCTCCAACCATGGGCTTGGGGTCGATGAGCAACCATGGTTCCCGCTCAGAGCGAAGGAAGTTGTCGAGGTGTGCGTCGCGGTTAACCAGCCAGTCCGGGGAGGTCGTGGCGCACAGTTGGTCAGCAAATTCGGCGGCTTGCATCAGCGGAAGGTCTGGCCAGCGAACACTGAGCAGGTTCGAGGCTTCCCGGAACCGGTGGGCCCAACTGCGCAGGGTCGTAAGAGTGCTGTCGAAGGAAACTCCCGGCGGTGGGGTTCGGCGAAGTCGGCCGAGGAGTTTGCCGGCCACCTCCACGGCTTGGGATAGCGGGAGTGTCGCCCCGAGAGACTCTCCGGGAGCCACCCGCTCCAGGAGCATCGCGCGTGAGGTGTAGTCGAAAGCGTGCGCCACGACTGCCCCATCCCCCGCATAAGCGACCAGGGCGGCGTGCTCCAGACGACTCTCCCTGTCTGGGAACGGAACCTTCAGGACGGTCGGCCCCATGGAGGTCGACCTGACCCGGAGGACCAATGAGCAGAAACCCCCTTTGAGATGCCCCTCCACGGTCAAACCCCACTGGTCCTGCAGTCGCGCGATCGTAGCCGGCAAGCCGTTCAGCCATCGAGTTCCTTCGTCACCTGCCCACTCGGGGATGGTCTTCCTAAGGGAGGCAGGAACTAATTCCCCGTCCAACTCGGTCACGACCCGAGTGTATGAGGACCGCGCCAGTTCATGACCCACTCGCCCCGTCTTGGGGCTTGGGCAAGCGACGTGGGGTAGGGCAATCGAGAGCGGTTGGAGTCTGGGCCAGAATTGGCAGAGTCGTGCCAGTCGCCAGGGGGTAAGGAGGGACGGCTGCGCCGCTGGCGACTGGGTTGCGGGTCTCCGCCGCGGAGTTGGTGATACGGACAGGGGGCTAAGGTGCGCCTGGCGGGCTCAAGTGTCGGTGCCGGTCCAGCTACCGACGCGACCCGCTGCGCACGGACGTCCCTCCGTCGGGAATCGCAATGAAGACGCTTCGGTTTGGGGCTATTTCCAACAGCATCTCGGCAGCTGGCCCCAAATACGTCCCATCAGCCGTTGCGACGGGGTGCACGCCGAGAACGATCAGGTCATCTCCCGCGGCGGCGTTGGCAACCCCCCGAGCGTATTGGCTGTGGCTTTGGAGCTCAGCGGTGGCGGTCACGTGATATGACTCCGCCTGGGCGATGGCCTGCTCGAGCGCCGTTTCCTCCGCTGAGCGCTGACCTCGCGGCCCGATCCGTCGGGAGATGAGTCGGTCGAGACGAAGGGAGCGCCAGCCGCGAGGGGTTGTGTCGATTCGCAACAGCCTGACTTTGGCACCCGTCCGTTCGGCCAGACTGTAGCCGAACTCCATGGATGCTCGCGATGCGCGTCCGGCTGACATCGCGACCAGAATCTGCCGCGGGGTAACGAGGACTCTGGGATCTGCAGGGCCGCTGCCGCGCAACACGATCATGAGCGGCAGCTGGGCCACCGGTAGCAGCTCCTGCAGGAGCGTGGAGGGACCGTCCGGGCCGGTCTGGTCGAGGTGGGTTCCGATGATCAGGGCCGCACATCCGAGCTTCAACTCTGACCGGACTGCCGCCACAATCTCGCTTCGCGCCACGGTCTGCCCGTCGATGGTCCGGGCGTCGCCTTTGTCGAAGCTACCTTGGGCGAGTGGTGTAACAGCGCCGCAGGTCACGACGGTAAAGGGAGCGTCCGAAGGCCAGGCTCTGTCGGCGAGAAAGAGCGCATCTGACCCGGCGACTTCGTTGTCGGATACCAGCAGCACTCGCTCTGGCCTCACCATCAGGTGGCTGGCCCAGCGCGCCTCCCGGTCAAGACGGTCGCGCTCAGCCGGGGACCCCTCCCAGCGGCGGACGACGCGCCGAAGCAGCGGCGGAGTGGCCAGCGAAGTCAGCAGTGCCATCGCCACGATAGCCGTGTAGGTCCCGCCGCCGATGATCCCGGCACCCAGCCCCACCGTGCCAGCGATTACCTGAACGGTGCCACGGCCGTTGAGCCCGACTCCGAGGGCTACCCTCTCCAATCTGGGTAGCCCACCCAGGGCGGCCCCTAGGTAGGATCCGAAAAACTTCGTGGTGGTGCCGACGATCACCAGGCAGCCGAAGACCAACGCCGTTTCTGGTTGGCGGAGCAGGATCAAGTTGGCCTCCAGGCCGGCACTGGCGAAGTAAAGCGGAGCGAAGAAGACCGAACTCATCTGCGCCAGGAAGCGAAAGGTCTCAGCGTCTCCAAAGCGAGACCGGGCCAGCACTACTCCGGCCACGAAGGAGCCCAACGCCCCCTCAATGCCAACCAATTGAACCAGTGCCGCGGCCACCATCGCAACCGCCAGGCTGATGGCGAGCGAAGGGTGAGTATTCGGCGCGCCGTGATCTGGTCCGCTGCGGCGTGCCAAACGCAGGAGCCGATCGATGATTGTCTGGCCAAAGACGTATACCAGTCCGCCCAGCACCAACAGGCCGATGACAAGTCGGGCCAGCTGAGAGAGCGCCCCCTGGCCCGCCAGCGCCACTGCTAGGGCGATCAGGAGAAAGGCACCAGCATCGTTGACAGTGCCGGCTGCCAGCGTGATCTGGCCAAAGTCCCGTCGCGTGGCTCCAAGGTGCCCCACGATCTCCGCGATGACTGGTAAGGATGACGCGCCCAGAGCGACGCCGACGAGTAAGGCGAAAGACAGCGCTCCTCCAGATGGTCCGCGGAGTGACACTGGCAGCGCCAACCCGACCAATACTCCAGCCCCCACGGGGATCAGCAAGCTGCCGACCGTGACCCAGGACGCGGGTCTTCCCAGACGTCTGAGCAGCGTGATGTCGGTCTCAAACCCTGCGGTCAGGAGCAGCACGGCGAGGCTAAGGGTGCTGATCGCCAATAGGAGCGAGGACTGCACCAAGTCCCCGCTGGGGAGGAACCACGCGAACCCCGACCGCCACACCGCTCCAAAAACCGTCGGGCCAAGAATTACACCGGCAAGCAACTGCCCGACCACCGGGGGCTGTCCCAACCTACTGGCAAGGCGCCCGAGAGTGATCGCAAGGGACAGCAGCGCGGCCACCTGTACCCAGAAGACTAGTTGCTCCTGGGATGAAACGGGTGTGAGGCGCAGTGGCGAGGTCGCTAACGCCGACAGACCTGGGAAGTTCATATGCTGAGCGGCGGATCTCCGGCGTATGTGGCTGGGCCGCCGTCGAGCTTAACGGACCGGGAGCCAGTGTCAGGGCTTTCTGGATCATCCGGGACCGGGGCCGCAGGTCGGCTGGCTCAGCTGGCGTCATACGCGCACCCAGCGCGCGAAGGTCGGTAGGAAGGGGCCGAGCCACTTTGTGGTTGGCCTGGTAAGGTGGCGCGTTCTCTGAGCGTGACCGACAGTCGAACGGAGTGCGGAGCAACCGAACGCAAAGTCAGCCATAGGGGATTAGGCGCCTTGGTAGACTGGGCCACCACAGGCCGACGTAGCTCAGTGGTAGAGCAGCGGTTTCGTAAACCGCTGGCCGGGAGTTCGAATCTCCCCGTCGGCTCCGGATTTTGAGATCAGAAGAGTCCATTCCGCGAAGGTACGCGATGCTCATGGACACGGCTGACCCCAGTTTTGACCCCAGTTTTGTGACAGCTCCGCCGACCGCCGATCATTGATGGTCAGTCCAAGGACGGCGCACCTCGGTGAACAGATATCGCGGGTGCCCAGAGATGGGCTCGGGTCGCGGCTGGCAGGATCGGGCCCGGTCAGGCGGCAACCATGGGACTGGAGTCAGGTTGTCGAAGGCAGCCTCTTGCCCAGTAGTTCGTCCATGCGGCTAGCTGCCTCCAGTTTTAGACCGGGAAGTGTGGCCCCGTAGGGGTCCGCAGTTAATTCGATCTGACGGTGGCCAAGGACGGTACTCACGGTCTTCAGGTCGATCCCGCCACCAAGCATCATCGTCGCCGCCGAGTGCCGAAGCGTGTGGACCGTTCGCTGTGGCACCCCCTCGACCTCGAGTAGGCGGTGGAATGTATGGGTCAGGGAGGTTCCGTACCGGGGGGCTCCCAGCGCGGTGGTGAACACAAGGTCTGGAATCGCCTCGCGCCAGAGTACGCCAGCCCGGAGGCGGTCGGCCTCTTGCTCAACTCTCCGTCGCGCCAAGGAATGGTTCACGAGGGCCGGTGTGGGTAGGGTCCGCCGATTCCGGGTGGTCTTGGGCTCGACCAGGGTGTGGGCGCCGTGGACCAACTGAAGAGACATCTGGACGCGAAGTGCACAACCCTCCAAGTCGATTTCCCGCCACCGCAGCCCGAGAATCTCTCCCTGACGGAGCCCCAACCCCAGGGCCACGATCCCTTCGAGGTCGAATGCGTCGCGCCCCGGAGGATCCGCGAGCACTCATGAGGAACCCAGATGACTCGGCCCAGCTTGACCACAGGAAGCAGTTCACGCTGGATCATTCCGTAGACGTAGGTCCGCCCACAGCCCTAATCGAGGCGGCCTCGCGCGGCAGGACCGGCCACGACCCGCCAGAGCAGGGTGGCCGAGGCGGGGCAGAACCTCCTGGACGAGATCCAGCTACCCACCATCCTGGTCGCTCTTACCGTAGGTCTACCCGTACGACCGTATGTTGCGGTGCTGATCTACGGCTCCGTCTTTAGCGTCTGGAGAAAGGCCACCAGCCTGTCCGGAGGCTCGCCACGGACGGAGCCGTGGAGGGTGTCCACTTCAGCGCTCAGAATCTTGAGGTCTGCCATCAGGATGGGCCCGAGTGGCCGTCTGAAGTGGAGCGTGTATTTTCCCACCGCTGTGTGACAGGGCCAGTGGTGGGTGAGACTCCACTCGAGCCCCACCTAGCCAGGAGCAGCTCCGGGCTGTCCTCCCCTGAGCAGGCGACCGCCTGGAACTCCTCCCCGGGTCTCATGGGCGCAGACTGCCCGGCCCGGGTGTGGCGGTCATCGAGGTTGGCCTTCGTCTGCCACGGCACCCACTCGGCGTCCGGTCGCCGAGTGCTGCAGACGAGGTGGATGTCCACCGACCTCCCGATCCGGGCGATCTCACCGAGCCGCCCGGTGGCCGCCTGTTGGGCGGCTCGGGCGGCCCTGTCGTCGCCGAAGTCGCGGACCGTCAGGTCGGCCACCTCATCGACCGTAGCCGCCATCCGGCGCCACATGGCGAGCAAGAGGAGTCCTTCCCCTTTGGTCCCGCCGGTACCGACGCAAGCCGCCGGTCTAGCGTCGGAGGCACCCTCGCCAGGGGCTGCCCGGCCACTGTGAGGCAATTCGCCACTGGACGCCCAGTG
>Ga0307373_10014454_pt1 | contig 10859 bp, 12 predicted proteins | sample OX2MG_FD_202534 | JGI IMG/M metagenome (GOLD analysis project Ga0307373, IMG submission 202534) | Soil microbial communities from Risofladan, Vaasa, Finland - OX-2 | ecosystem: Environmental > Terrestrial > Soil > Coastal area > Acid sulfate soil | place: Finland: Risofladan, Vaasa | collected... | reverse complement strand
CGTCAGTTATAGGAGATGTAGCATTATCGGGCTGTAGGTTGGATTCAATAAGTGCGGCTTCAATGATAGGCATAATGCCATAGAATAGAGAAGGTGGAAGACTAATCTCAGAACCCATATTTCTGTTGCCTCCAATTACATGCTTCATTGATCCGCTTAGTCCAAGAATTGTACGTTCAGTTGTTCCGCCAAAGTACACTGCTTGTTTCATTAGCGTTCCCTGTTGCATAGATAGCCTTCCTTTGATGTATGTACTTGGCACATCGACGCTCCCTACATCAAGGTGCTTTTCAATATATTCAGAGACTATTTTGGTTTTTGAATAGAGTATATCTTCAGGTTGATTACCCTTTGCTCCTAAGCTAACTTCTGCTCCAAAAAGCTTTAGATCGATACTGAGACTAGAGGCAATTCTTTTGAGAAGTGGCTTAGGGATTTGTGGATAAAGCATGCCTATCTTTGTTTCGGAAATATAAAGGTAATACTTTAATTTGCTATCCATGATGATCTTGTCCTATTTGTATCCAACTAACGAGCTATCTTTACATCTCGGCTTGTCATTATATCCTGAGTAGAGATTTTTCCAAGATTCTTCCTGTTGCCTCAAACACCTGCGAGGCTCGTTCCAGAAATTCGCTCTTCCAGTGGGTAAGCACCTGCGCGCTTAGCTGGTGCTGTCGGCACAGCTCTGCCGGTGTGTGTGCTCCACTGAGCAGATCGAGAACGACTTGTGTCTTGAACTCGGTGGTAAATGTTCGTCGTTGTCTCATACTGAACCCCTTTCTTGGTCATTGTATACTTCCTGGCTTTCACTTGCCAGGTGTCCAATTCCAAGGTTCATCCGCACTTGTCGTGCTCATCACCAACCTTCACGAAACTTTCAATACGCGTTGACGCAAGAGTTCAAAACTGCCCCGGCCATACATGGAGCGTTTCACGAATTTTAGTTTGTTGATCTGCCCCTCGACTGGCCCATTACTGTAGGGAAGAGTTAAGGCGGCTCTGATGGCCGAGTAATCCTTTTGCAGACCTTGAGCAAAACTTTCTACATCGGGAATACCACAGGTCATTGCCCGTTCCATCCAGGCATCAAGGGCTGGAGCATCCCGTTTGCTCATGAGCGTGACGTAGTTTTGCGTTAAGTCATAGAGTTTCTGGCCTACGGGGTTCTCACAAATGAAATGGAGGGTGTGTTGTTCCAGCTCATTCAGTTTAGATGAGTCACGCAGAAGTAACCAGACCAGGTGACGGGGGGCCTCCAATGCAATCTCCGCAGAAGGGTGTGCCGTACTTTCGACAGAGTGTGCAGCCGAGTCCTCTGGTTTGCGCTCTTTCCGCTCTGAGTGGGTTCCCGCTTCCTCTTCAACGGTCAGACTCAGCAATCGCTTCTCCCGCTGGGAATGTTTGCGCCCTGGTTTCTCTCGTCGTGGTTCCAACCAGCGGTTGACCACCTTGTAGCCACCGACAAATCCCTGTGCTTGAAGCTCCTTCCAGAGCTGGTTTCCATTCCGACATCCTTGCTCCCATCGTTTTTTCAGATAGGGCACATAGGGATCGAGGAGGCTTTTGGCCCGCAAAGTACTGGCTCGTTCTGGAAACGCTCCGGCATAGACAAAATTGCGCACCGTGCTTCGACTCATGCGCAGTTGGTCGGCAATGCCCAGAACACTCATCCCTTGTTTGTACAAAGCCACCACTTCCTCATAGTGTGCTTGCCGTCGCAAACGCGCCACTTTGGAGGCGGCGATTTCTGTTTGGCTCTGGCGACGTTTGTAGAGAGGAACTTGCGGACGCCCTGACGCCTTTTGTTGCTCAATGAGGTCAGCGTGGATGCGCTTGAGGGCTCGTTCGGCGGCTTCTCGCAAATTCTTCAAGATGTGCCACCGATCGGCTACTTGTTGCGCCTGTGGAGCGCCCTCGCTGGCTCCACGCGCATACTCAGTGGAACGGTCACGGCTGATTACCTCGACTCCTGGATGCTGCTTGAGCCAGTCGATCAGGGCCTCGGCGGTTCGCTCTGCCAGCAAGTCAACAGGACGATGAGTTTCCAAGTTTTTCTTCCAGTTTGTGTCAAGAGGGAATATTTCCTTTCCATGTGGGCTTTTAGAGCGGCTTGGCGCATGTCTGTCCTGAACAACCATCGAATTCTTCTGGAAAAGAGAGAACCCTCTCACTCTTTTCGATCAGTTTTGAGGTCCGTGCTCCTCTTTTTGCAAAGAGGAACGAAAACGCTCCATAAAGGCAAGATATTCTGCGAGCTGTGCTTCTAAACGAGCAATGGTGAGTCCAGACTGCATCTGTTCCTGAAGGAGCTGGGAATAGTGCTGCTCCATCTGATCTCTCTGTGCTTGCGCGGTGCGCAGTTCTGCCACAAGACGAGACTTTTTGTAGTTGAGCAGCGGATCGCGAGAGGAAGCAGTGACCTCCTGTGAGGCTGGCTCTGGTCCCGGACGCCCGCGCTGTGATCGGCGACGCTGGGCCTGAGCTTTTTCCCGTGCCTTTCGTAAATGGGTGCTGAAACGACGAAAGAGCGCCAGGGCTTCCGGGTTCCGGTAATAGGCCATGTAATCTAGCCCGCTGACCTCCCTAATGGTAAAGGTTGTGACGGGGCGACCTTCCTGTTCAAGCCGGGCAATCGCTTGCTCCAATCGGTCACGTGTGGCCTGTTTTTGCTGAGCCGCATAGGCACGTAAATGGGCATAGCGATCTTCAGATGGAGTTGGTGTTTCGGTCATCATCGTTCTCCTCTCGGTTTGTATCAGGTAGCAGGGTATCGGCGAACGGCACATATCCGCCGTCTTGCCGGGCCTTGATCTGGATCTGCATGACGGTGATGATATCGTCCAGATACTGGATCATCTGTCGCGCTTGCTTGGCATCAACAGCATGCCCATAGATCTCATGCTGCTCTGCATGCAAGAGGTACAGCTTCCTCCAGGTGGCAGCTCGCCCGAGATTGCCGTAGTGGGGAACGAGAAAGCGGCAGCCCAGACACAGCGCGCGATTGTCGGGACGCACACAGAGTCCTGCGCTGCAAAATCCCAGGGCGGTTGGACCAATGAGGCTCCAGTGTTCAAAGATCTGGCGTAGTGCCTCATCCATTTGCTGCAGTGTCAGGGGAGAGGGGGCTTGCAGATAGGTGCATGCTTGTGAGGAACTCAGGCCCGATTGCGCCTCAAAGAGGAGCGCGAGCAACTGCGCTGTTGGCAGACGGCTGTAGTAGGCGGTGGCTTCTGGTACGCTCAGAGCCTGTGTCGATCCTGAGAGCGTGACCCGATGATGGAGTAGATAGGCGACCGCTTCAGCGGGAACGTTCTGAATGGTTCTTGCGTGGGTCGCCAGCACATGACGGAGAAGATGCGGCACGATGCGGATCGGCTTGCCTGTTCGGGTGGTAAGCGTCAGTCCATGAAAAAGAAAGCGCAGCAGCCGTGCCACATCCTCGCTGGAAAGTAACCCAAGTCGTCCATCAGCAGAAGCTCCCCACTGAAACAGGTACGGCTCCGGTCTCAGATCCTCTGATTTCGTACTTCTGGTGGGATGAACCACCGGAATGGCACCCCCATGCGTCGCTTCCAGCAATTGGCCAATCTCTCGCAGGTGTCGCCCGGCCATCTCGCCAATCAGAAACAACTGGCGCTCGCACTCCTGGGTATACCCCTTGGGCAAGAGTTTCTGGACGAGCAGACCGATCTTACGACCAGTCGGCTGCTGCTGCTTCAGTTCATCAACCACGATGGTTTCAAAGCGTGTCGCACTGACCTGAAGCAACTCGCTCACCCGGCTTCCATTCGTCAGGGCAAGCGTCGCTAACGCGGCAGCATACAAGGTTCCCCGGTACAACGCTTCTGGCTCAAACAGGATGGCTCCGGTAGACATCGCGTGGCGAAACCAGACACTGCTGCGTTTGGGAGGAGCGAGCAGACCTGGCCGATTGAGGCACAACACCGTATGCGATGGTCGAGCCTTTGCCTCTTCCGCCTCAGATGGGGCAGGCGCGGGAGTCAATATCGGCCAGTTTGCTAAGATATCTCCGCACCAGAGCAACTGTTCAGGGGAACCTTCGTACTGGAGAAAGTAGAGTTCTTTTTCGGCGGCATAGGCAAACAGTTGTCGTTTCCTCTGCCATTGAGAACAACGTCCGTACAACTCGGGATGGGCTTCTACCCAGGCTTCTCGATTCCACAGCGTGAAGCTGAGTGTGATGGTTTGCTCAAGTAAGGAGACTGCTGCAATCGTCGGAGCATCTTCTGTGACAGAGAACGAGCGATCAGTGTGCTGAAACTGATACGGCAACGCAATCGAACCCGCACGAGCCTGATCGCGATAGCGACAAAAGACCTGGTACAGGCGCTCCATGGCCTGCTTACGGAATTGTGCTAATTCGATGAGCAAGGGCAGTAAGGGAGTGAGCACATCACTTTGTTCTTTCCGGCGAGCCTGGGCCGCGATGACGGTCGCTCGGTGTTGGGCGTAGCGCTCAAGAAAACGCGCGGGCAGTGGAGGGAAAGCATATGGTTCCAGAACCAGGCGGTGCCGCTCATCCAGGGTTTCAAGGTACGTTCGGAGGTGACCAGCAGCCACAGAAGCGTAGGTCGTGAGGAGCCGCACTTCTCCGGCAGGAAGTTGCCGCCCGTTGACAAAGCGCATCCACAAGGCACGGCTCTGGAGTTGTGAGATGTGGGTCATTCCGTACTGGGCACGCAGCCGCTGGCATAACGTGAGGAGCATCGAACTCACATGCACCAGCGTGTTTCTCTTCATGGCATGCATGGCACAGCCAACAGCCAGCGCGATGGGCGTGGCATCGGGGTGGTCTGCTACGGTACGAACCAGATGGCCCATGGCCTGGCTGGAGAGGTGATCCCACTCGATGCCTGGCGCATCATGCAAGAGAGCGGGAAGCCAGGCCAAAAAGAGACGCAGGTGGGTGGCTCGTTCATCCGCATTGCTAAAGGCTCGCCGGTCGGCTCGCGCCCGGCGCAATTCCTCCTGGATTTGTTCGCGATCGGTGGTCAGTGTGTTCATGGCTGTGGAAACCTTCTTTCTGTCTCACGGTTCCAGTTGTTGCATTCGCTTGATCCAGGCCAGTGTCTCCGCATCATGCAGCCAGATCGTCTCGTTTTCCGCTTCCGGGAGGTGGTGTACCACCGCTGCGGGAGGCACGTTCGTTGGTGCGTGAGGGGGTGTGGCGGCTGGAGTCTCAGGTTCGGGAAGGTATCGCCGTTCAGCCAGACGCTGCTGCATCAGACCGAGCACCTGCAGGGTCTGTTCGCCATCACGAGAATGATCGTAGACATCGATGGTGTGAGCGGCTCTCCATCCCATAATGGTGCTCCCGAACGCTTCTCGCTCACGCTGATAGCGTTCGGCGTCAAAATGATCAGTACCCGCTCCGCAAGCCTCTCGCAGCATGATGAGAAATTCGGTGATGAACAAATGCCGGATATCATGCGGAGAAAACACCACCGGGCACAAGGTGCGAAAACGTGGGTAATGGGTGTACCAGTGGGAGTAAAAACACTTCACCGAATAGGGCGTTCCGCGCTCCGTCAAAAAGACTGGCTCGGTGTTGTCTACCTCAGCGAAGCGCGTTCGGTGCTTGCGGTCCCAGTGCGGGCGGATATGTTCCAGATAGCGCGTGAGAAGCCGCATCACACGGGGATTGTGAGTAAAGTAGATAGTTTTGATCTCCCTCCCCAGGCTTCCCTTGCTCACCACCTGCGCCTGACCAGCAATCCCCTCGTTGCGATACCCCCCCGCTGTGAGGAGCACGATCTCATGCAGTCTGGCTCCTGTGTTTCTCAGCAATTCGAGCACGGCCTTCTCGCGGCAAGAGATCTCCCGGCACGCCAGCATGGCATCGAGCACCCGGTGGATGCCGGTGCGCACATCGGTCAGTTCCTTCCGCAGATCTGGTTTCCATGCTCCAGCTTTGGGATACCGGAGAAACGCGGTCGGGAGCCGTCGCGTGTGCTCATGGGACTCTCCACGAATACCCGCATGATCGGGCGCGCCTGCATTGGCAACGGCCTGTTCATGCAGGTGTTTCAAGTGCATGAGGGTTTCCGAGGTGAGAGGATTGGGAAAAGCATATAGGCGTTCATCTCTCATGACGAGGTAGAAATCGCGTAGGGCTGACCGAAGCACTTGAAGGGTGCTCTCCTGCAGCGGAGTCTCGCGTGTCGGTATCACCTCAACGCGTTCTCGTCCTCGGTCAGGGCGGATCAGGCACCCTAATCGCTTGCGGTAAAAATCGATGAGCGTGAGGCGTACCTGTTCGGGGGCAGCATTCCAAGCACAGCCAGTTTCGCTAAGGAACGCAAAGAATGGGAGCAGGCAAGCGAGGTAGGTATCTCGGGTGCTCGCAGGCCCTTGCTGGGTGCGGACACGATACCATTCTGTCAGGCCAACAATGAGATGCCCTTGCTGGTCTACAAACAGCACTTTGTAAAGGGTTCCTGGCTCGCCTTTGATCTTACGAATCGTCGTCATACCTCTTCCACCTTTCCTCCCACTCCTCCTGTTTTAACGAGCGCCAAGCGCATGTTGTAAACAGAGGCTACCCAAATGTCTCAAACGGCCTGTCTCCTGGGCTTCTGCTACAAAGGATGTAACTGGCATTATCTTACTCGACGAGGATAGTTCCGTAGGTGCGGCCCCGCCGGAAGGCAAAATCATCCACTCCCAGGATTTTGGGAGCCGTAACGGATGCCGATCCCGCCCGTTTCGCCAGCCGTAACATCGTGTCATCGCTGACGGCCATGCCGATCTGCTTGAGCAGACGCGCACCGGCCCGCCCACTCAGGGTCACCGCAAACAGACTTAAAGTGACTTCCAGTCGGGTGGTCCGCCGCGCGTAGCGAGGGACCACCTCTGGCAAGCGCTCGACGAAGGTGTGCTGCGGACACTGCCGATTCTGACAGCGAAAGCGGCGCACGTGCAACATCAGTTGCACGGCTTGACCACTCACCGGCAGATCGTGCGGAGCGCGGGTGTAATAGCTATGAATACGGTGTGAGAGCTGCTGACACGCTGGACACGCCGCCGTTGAGCTGGTCGCACCAGCGGTAATTGTCAGCGTGGTCTCGCTCTGAGTGATTTGTTGTATCTCAAATCCGGGGAATGAGATGGGGATGGTAATCAAGAAGAAGTCCTCCAAACGACATGGCACTACTGAGAATAGTTCTCTTCTTCTTTATTTACGAACCAGGGTTGCAACACAAAAAGCAGCACGACAAGTGCGGATGAACCAGAAAAGTGGACAGGGAAATAAGATAAAATAGCTGTATCGAGAAAGGCAGGAAAAGGAGAAAATGAATGGCAGGACAACGCAAACGATACAGTGCAGAGCTGAAGTACAAAGTGGCGCTGGAAGCGATCAGAAGCCAGAAGACAGCCAATGAAATCGCTGCCGAGTATGGAGTGCATCCCACGCAAATCGCGCAATGGAAGAAGCAGGCCTTAGACGGCTTGCCCGAGGTGTTCTCATCGCGAGCGAGTAGCCAGCACAAAAGTGAAGAGGCTTTAATTGCCAGCTTATACCAGGAAATCGGCCAACTGAAAGTGCAGGTGAGCTGGTCGGAAAAAAAATCACGAGCGCTGCATTGAAGCCAAACGAGCGCTGATTGAGCCTGGGCATGCGGATCTGAGTATTGCGCAGCAATGTGACTTGCTAGGCTTGGCGCGCTCCACCTACTACTACGAGCTGGTGCCAGAAAGCGCGGACACGCTGCATTTGATGCACTTATTGGATGAGTAATACACGCGCACGCCGTTTTATGGCACACGGAAGATGACCGCCTGGTTGGAGACCCAGGGCTACGCGGTCAATCGCAAACGGGTCACGCGACTGCTACGCATGATGGGTTTGGAGGCGATCTATCCTAAACCGAGAACGAGTGTGCAGGGAACGCCAGAGCAGCGCTATCCATATTTGCTCAGAGGGATGAGCATTGAGCGATGCAATCAGGTCAGGAGTTGTGACATCACCTACATCCGCCTGGCGCGCGGGTTCATCTATCTGATGGCAGTGATCGATTGGTAGAGCCGCTACGTCTTGTCGTGGGAAATCTCCGTCACGCTGGATATGAGTTTTTGCCTGGAGGCCCTGGATCGAGCCTTGCGGGTCGCCACACCCGAGATTTTCAACAACGGTCAGGGAGTGCCGTTCACCAGTGCTGAGTTTACGAAACGGCTCAAGGCTGCTGCTATCCGCATCAGTTGGGATGGCCGCGGACGGGCCTTAGACAACATCTTTGTAGAGCGTTTCTGGCGCAGTGTCAAATATGAGGAGGTGTATCTCAAAGACTATCAGAGTGTCGCGGACGCGGTGAGCAATTTGCGTGACTACTTCACGTTTTACAATCACGAGCGACTGCATCAAGCGCTGGACTATCAAACACCAGCAGGTCTATACCGGAAAATAAGTAGATTCTCGTATGGTTGAGTTTTGTCTTATTTTTGCCCCAAAACTGTCTTGACTTTGGGAACCACCATACTCTTGGCCGATCAGGTACTTGACCACTTCTCCCGCCCGCGAGTGATGGTACTCATAATAGCGCACACTGGGAGTGGAGACGCTCCAGATATAGCCATTGCTGCCATCTTCTCGCCACCCCGTTTCATCGGCCTGGATAGCCGGACTCGCGCGAATCTCCGTTTTGAGCGCATCAAGCTGGGGTTGCATCTGTGCTTTCATCCGATGCAGCAGTTCCACAATCTCGCCACTGCTGATCGTGACTCCGTGCAGCGTGAGCAGAGACACCTGGATCTGTCGAATGGGCAGACGCATCACCGTGCGCCATGTGGCGATCAGACTGGCCAGTCGCACTCCCAGACGTCCTTGACCTATCACCTGCTCGTGGAAATCGACTGGGGCCTCATACCATTTCTGACACCCGCTACACCACCCCTTGTAGATCCGATGTTCCGTCACCTCAACTGGCGGGGGTGGGGGCACATCGATGATCTCTCGTGAACGAGCTAGACTAATGCCTCCCAAACGCATTTGACACTCCGGGCAATTCACAAGACGATGCTCCACGATCTGGGTCGGCGTGGAGCGCGGTCTCGCCCGATTATGCTTCGCATCACGCTTTTTTCGCGCCTTCTTCTGCTCCTCTTGCGGCTTTTTCTTCTCCACTTTGATGAAGGCTGGCGGAGGCGTTTTCAGCTTCTCCAGTTCCTCGATGCGTGTCTGGGCTACTCGCAATTGCTCGGTGACTTCAGTGAGCCGCTCTAAGGCTTGCTTGAGTTGGGCTTCTAATGATGCTATCGTCTCTTCTGCTGTCATCATGTCCAGAGTATATCAGATAAGGGGTAATCTGAACAGTTTCTTCTGGCAGTAAGTCCACTCCCCTGCATTTTCTTCACGCCTCTGCATGCTCCGGCGCAACAAAGTTTGTCCCAATGGTGCCTTCGACAGGACTTAGCGGTGTGCTGGCTACACGCTGCTCCTCTTCGTTAGCGCTCACGGCCGATTACCGGGTCAACTACATACATTTTGTTGGGGAGGAATCACATTCAGCAGATGCGAAAGTACTTCCATGCCGACATGATAGACAATGATGGCAAGCATGAAAACGGCAATCGTTATGTGGATGTAGCGCCAGGCGCGCATCACGAGACGAGCGCGCTGCTGCTTCCGCAGCGATTGCACCAGGCGGGAATGGTCCGTCAAAGCCTGATGCGCGCGCTGGAAATCGGCGTGTTCCTGAGGCATGAGCGTGGGAAAAGGCGGCAAGGGTGGCTCTTTGAGCCGCAACATCTTCGTGAGCGTGTTCACACGCGATGGCCCCGCGTCACTTCCGCTGTCGATTGCCTGGATGCAGTAGAGCTTGAACGGCTCTGACTTGCCTGCGCTTAACCGCTCGACAACATACTCGACTTCGAGGATGCGCTCTTTGAGCGCCCGCACAATGCCAGTTCCATTCGTTCCCGCGTCTCTGGCGATGGTGTGTGCTTGCCAGATATCAAGGAGACGACCGATAATTCCAGTCGCTACCAGGAGCATCAAGGCATAGAACGAGGCGACTCCCATGTACGAGTCTTTAAAACATGTGACGAGAGGAAAGGGAAAGGCCCGCAGGAAGTGGTCGAAGTTTTCGTGCAGGAAGACCACGAAGATGGCAACGATGCCTAACCAGGTATGCATCCAGAGCCAGTCCTGCGCCTTGCCAGGCAAACTCCTCATAAAGCGGCTGCGCAGGGAAAAGGCAGCCACACCGAGAATCATGAGAAACGCGATGATCCCGATAGACAGCAGTGTTCTTCCTGTAGCTGACGGGTCGGCGGGACCGATCTGATCATTCGGCGGCCTGGTGGCGCTGAAGTACCAGGCGAAGACCACCCCATAAAGGACGACAGATCCGAGGAGCCAGTACCACCAGGTTTTCGTGAGCGGGGCTTTCCACACGCGCCGCGATGTCGTGGGTTGTGGAGCAGGTGGTTTGGTTGCAAGTGCCATCGTAGTATCTCCTCCTAGTACGCTCGCCTGCGAAGAATTTCTTCCGTCGAACCAAAGAATGCTGAGGGCTGCACGCGAATCGCCGCGCCCGTGGGACATGCCTGCACACAGGCCTGATTGTTGTAGCCAGCGCATAGGTCGCATTTGATCGCCAATTTCTTGCGCATCTCGCCAAAGGCCCCGGCTTGTTGATGCGTGTCCAATGGACTTGAAGCCGCAACAGCCTGTGCTATAAGGGTCTTACGGCCATACTCCTTGCCAGCTCCCTTCGTAAAGAAGGTGCTAAAGCGCTGCCAGGCCGAACGTTCCTCCCGCTCTTCGTCGAGTGTCATGATCGAAATGTTATCGTATGGACAGCGCTCGGCGCAGATGCCGCACCCGATGCAGCTCT
>Ga0307373_10014452_pt1 | contig 10861 bp, 8 predicted proteins | sample OX2MG_FD_202534 | JGI IMG/M metagenome (GOLD analysis project Ga0307373, IMG submission 202534) | Soil microbial communities from Risofladan, Vaasa, Finland - OX-2 | ecosystem: Environmental > Terrestrial > Soil > Coastal area > Acid sulfate soil | place: Finland: Risofladan, Vaasa | collected... | reverse complement strand
TTGCGGCTGGCGGGCGGCGCGCTGAAGAATTGGCTGATCGCGCAGTGCGAAGATTCGCTGGCGGTGGGCGCGCTGTGGTACATCGGGCTGCACGCGCTGGGAGTGCCGCTGGCGCCGCTTTGGGCGGGATTGGCGGCGGTGCTACAGTTCGTCCCGCATTTGGGACCCGCGCTGGGGATGGTGGGGCCGACGGTGACGGCGGCGATTCATTGGGGCGACTGGCGGCATCCGCTGTACGTGCTGGGAATTTACGCGGGCATCGTGGTGATCGACACGTTTGCGCTGCAGCCGTACATCATGAAGCGCGTGGCGCGCGTGCCGATCTGGGCGTCGATACTCACGCCGATTGTGCTGTTATTCTTGCTGCCATTTTGGGGAGTTTTTCTGGCGCCGCCGCTGCTGGCGGTGGTTTACGCGTACAAGCGGCATGTGGAACAGGCGAGGCGGAGCGCGGCTTGAGGTGCTTCCATCCCAGAACGCGCTAGCGTTTTGGGGATACCGGGAAAATGTAAAGGAAGCAGCACCCGAAAATGCGAGAGAAAAAGCAGATCAAGGCAGCAGCTCTTCTTTTTCTCGCTTGCTCTGTGGCCCCCGCGATTTGGGCGAATCGAGTTGCGGCTGTTCCGAGCGCGGCATCGCACGCGCCTGGTGGCGAGCTGAAAATCGTCGCGGCGGACGTGCAACTTTTACTGATTGCTCCGAACGGGCGCGAAACGGGCTACGATCCGAAAATCGGGAAAGAGAAAAAGACAATTCCCGAATCGTCCTACTACAAAGACGCGCTGCTTGCCTTCGACAGCGGCCGAGCCGACACCAGCACGACGCAGACGATCGACGTGCAACACCCGGCGGCGGGGAAATACCGGCTGGTGGTGTCTAGCGGCGGCTTGGCCGAAGGCGAGTCGTACGAAGTGCGCGTGACGCTTTATCGGGCGGATGGCAGCGAGGCCAGCAACGCGCGCATTGCCGGAACGGTGAAACACGATAAAGCGGCGATGTATGAGTTGCGCTTGAGCGCGGAGCCGGCGACGGTGGCCATTGTTCATCGAGTGCCGGGAAACTAAAGGCTTTTGGAGGGATTCATCAGCGATTTTTGCCCCTACCCCAGTGCGCAGGAGTTCACTGGGGGCCCCGGGCCGGATCGCTTCAGAATGACCGCGGCTCCTAATGTATCAAAGCCGCGATCATGGCTCGCGCGGTGGATCTGAATCCGCGCTGCAAACGATGATCTTGCCAGCGCATCCTTCGCAGTCACCCCAGTGCGGAGGACCGCCCTGGGGACCCCGACAGGCGCGAAGGATGGGGGCCCCGAAAAACAGAAAAGTCAAAAACGCCGAGCTGGAGTTCGGCGCTCCTGAACCCAAAACACTGGCGCTACAAAATTCGCTAGCGGTCGCGACGCCCTAGCGAGTGGCTACGGAGGAGCCGGAGAGGCGTTCGCCGAGGGCTTTGTGTTCTTCGCGAAGCGCGGCTGGCAGGCGGCTGCCGAACTTCTCGAAAAACTTGCCTACGGCTTGATCTTCTTCCGCCCAATCGTTTACGTCGACGCGCAGAAGTTCCTCGATGGTGCCGCGCGAAATGGAAAGGCCGTCGAGCGTGAGCGAATTCGGCGCGGGCACGGAACCGATAGGAGTTTCGGTGGCGTCCGCGCGGCCCTCGATTCGGTCGAGCATCCACTTCAGCACGCGCACGTTTTCGCCATAGCCGGGCCAGAGGAATTTTCCGTCCGCGCCGCGACGGAACCAGTTCACGTGGAAAATTTTCGGCGCGTTCTTGAGCTTGGGGCCCATTTCGAGCCAGTGCTCGAAATAATCAGCCATGTTGTAGCCGCAGAAGGGAAGCATGGCCATGGGATCGCGACGCGTGACGCCCACGACGCCGGTTGCCGCAGCCGTGGTTTCAGAGGCCATGGTGGCGCCGACGAACACGCCGTGCTGCCAATCGTACGATTCATAAACGAGAGGCGCGACGTGCGCGCGGCGTCCGCCGAAAATAAACGCGGAAATCGGCACGCCGGCGGGATCTTCCCAGCGCGGAGAAATCGAAGGCGATTGCGATGCGCGCACGGTATAACGCGAATTGGGATGCGCGGACGGGGCTTTGCCGGGAGTATAGGAATTGCCGTGCCAGTCGACCAGGCCTGCAGGTGGATGCGGGTCCATGCCTTCCCACCAGGGCTCGCGCAATTCGGTAAGCGCGACGTTGGTGAAAATAGTGTCGTGGTGCAGCGCGGACATCACATTGGGATTGGTTTTCGCGTTGGTGCCGGGAGCGACGCCGAAAAATCCGGCTTCTGGATTGATGGCGCGCAGCGTGCCGTCGTCGGCGATGTGCATCCAGGCGATGTCGTCGCCAATGGTCCAGACGCGATAGCCTTGCGATTCGAGCGCGGAAACCATCATCGCCAGATTCGTTTTTCCGCAGGCGCTTGGGAAGGCAGCAGCCATGTAGGTAACTTTTCCGCTAGGATCTTCCAGGCCGAGAATCAGCATGTGTTCGGCCATCCAGCTAGTTTCGCGCGCCATCCAGCTGGCGATTCGCAGCGCGAAACATTTTTTGCCAAGCAGGGCGTTGCCGCCGTAGCCCGAGCCGATGCTCCAGATCAATTTTTCTTCAGGAAAATGGAGGATAAAGCGGCGCTCAGGATTCAAGTCGGCGACGGAATGAAGTCCGGGAACAAAATCGGAGGAGCTGCCGAGGCGGTCGAGCGCAACCTGTCCCATGCGCGACATAATTCGCATGTTCGCGACCACGTAGGCGCTGTCGGTAATCTCCACGCCAATTTTGCTGTAAGGCGAACCGGCCGGTCCCATGATGTAGGGCACCACATACATGGTGCGGCCCTTCATGCATCCGTCAAAAAGCGGACGAACTTTATCCTTGGCATCGGCGGGCGCCATCCAGTTGTTGGTGGGGCCGGCGTCTTCTTTTTTACGAGTGCAGATAAAAGTGAGGCCTTCGGTGCGGGCGACGTCGTTCGGGTTGCTGCGATGAAGGTAAGATTTCGGATAGTTTTGCTGATCTAGCTCGATGAACGTTCCGTCGCGCAGCATGTCATCGGTTAGGTGATCGATTTCCGCTTGGGAGCCATCGCACCAAGTGATTTTTGACGGTTTCGTGAGACGTGCCGATTCTTCTACCCAACTTTCGAGCGGCGTAGACACCGGACCTCCATGGAATTTCCGCGCTTGCGGCACCCTACTAATGCTAGGGACTGCTACTACGAGCGCATTCGCCGTTTGCGCCAAATACAAGCCATACTAATTGAAAATCTTAGGCTACAGGTTACCGAAATGCAAGGCGCGATCGACATGTTTCTCAGATGTGCCGCGAAACTGTTAGTCTTCGAGCTGTGAAAACCAGGCTCATTCTTGCTGTGCTTCTTGCTGCGCCGCTCGCGGTGGTGTCGCTGGCGATCGTTAACATCGCCGGTCTGCCTGTTGCGTTGCGGTACATCGTCTCGCCTGGATTTATTTTTGGAATGAATGCGGCGCCGAGTGGCAGTTGGATTGGCGATATTTCAGACGCGCTGCGGATGGCAATCGCCGGGAATGAAGTCTATTATGCGATTTTGATTTTTCTGCTGCTCAGCTGGACGGGCCGCGGACGCCGGCGCGCGGAATCGACGCGGCAGGAACGCGATGCCGTCGAACGGCGCCGGGCGTCGTGACGTCGGCACGATGCTATACTGCGCGCATGTTCGCGCGAAAATTGCGGGTGGAAATGAGCGTCGGCGCGGAGCAAAAGCCGGTGCCGCTCGATTGGCTGGATAGTTTTTGCATGCGCAATTTCACCGGCTCCGCGGAATTTGATGACACGCTGCCGACTGGCGAAGGACAAATAGAAGCGGGGCTGCGCGTCGAACCCGCGCGGCTGGCGGCAGCCATGAGCGAGTGGTTCACGAAGCGCGGGAAGGGAAACGGGCAGCCGGTCGCGGTCGAAATTTTCGAAACGAATGTGAAAATACCGGCTAACGAATTGCGCGGAGCGTCCGGGGCATATCCCCATTGAAGAGAAACTGCTAAATCTTTACCTCACGGGCTGAAGCCCGCGCAAACCGATGCTGGGGCAGCATTGGGGCGGTACCCCCCCAATGCGCAGCAGCGCCTTTTGGGGCTGCCGCAGCGAAAGCTGCGAAGTACAAAACTTCATGAACTTATTTGCCGATGAGGACGCGGGCGGATTGGCGCACGCGTTCGTGTTGATTGGCGCGTAGCGCCGCTTTGATTTTCGGCAGCAGCGCTTCGGTGGCGGCCCGCCCGGAGGCGACCAGCTGCGGAGTTTTTGCGAAATCGTGCCACACCACGTTGTTCACGTCTGGCTCGATCAAAATATCGGTCGCCGCGCGCCAGGGCTGTACCAGGTGCGTTTGAATAATTGAAAATGACCGGCTGATTACTTCCACCGTGTTCCGCGGGCGTTCTTCCATCAGACCGGGATCGAGATAAACGGAAATCACCAGTTCGGCGCCGAGTTCGCGCACGGCCTCGGCGGGCGCGGCTTCCGTCAAGAAACCATCCGCCAGAAAATGCCCGCGGTATTCGACAGGCATAAACAGCGCCGGGTACGCGCACGAGGCACGCAACGCCGGTCCGATTTCGCCGTCGGTGAAATGGACGCTTTTCCCGGTGACCAGATCCGTGGCGACGATGCTGAGCGGAATGTTCAATTGGTGGAAAAATTCCGCCGCCGTGAACCGGTGCAAATACGCTTCCAGGCGGCTATTGCTAGCCATTCCGTAGCGCGAAAGCGTCCACCGGCCAAAATCGTGGAACGTGGTGGTGACTCCCTGGGCCTCCATGAAGTCGAGCGAGGTGCCGCTGGCATAAGCAGCGGCGACCAGCGCGCCCACGCTGGTGCCGGCGATGAAATCGATGGGAATATCGTTTTCTTCAAAAACGCGCAGAACGCCGAGATGGGCAATGCCGCGGGCGAAACCGCCGCCCAGGGCCAGTCCGACTTTTGGGCGGGCGGGAATTTCCGGATACGCGAAGGAGCGCAGGCCGCGTACGGCGCGCGTGAACCACTTCGTGGCGGCTGCCATGGTTTTTGTCTCCAACTGAGGCTACTGTAACAAACTTCGCGCGTGCAGGTGCGTTTCCGGTTGACCGTTGCTGACCATTCTGCAACTATCAGCCTCCGAGGAGCTCCTGATGAGACGCCCAATCGAACGAGCTGCAGTGCTCGGCGCCGGCACGATGGGGTCGAGAATCGCAGCACACCTCGCCAATGCCGGAATCCCGTGTTTTTTGCTGGATATCGTCCCGCCTGAACTTACGCCCGATGAAAAATGCAAAGGTCTGACGCTAGAGAATCCGGCGGTGCGCAACCGGATCGTCTTGAGCGGCCTGGAAGCGGCAAAGAAATCGCGTCCGGCGGCGTTGTTCACTCCGGAAGCCGCGCGGCTGATCACGCCTGGAAACTTCGACGACAATCTCGATTGGTGCGCACAGGCGGATTGGATCATCGAGGCGGTTGCCGAAAATCTGGAGATCAAGCGAAAGCTTTTCGAGCGCGTGGAGAAGGTGCGCAAACCCGGAACGCTGGTGACGTCGAATACCTCCGGGTTGCCGATCCGAAAAATTGCCGAGGGACGGTCCGAGGATTTTCAAAAGCACTGGGCTGGCACCCACTTTTTCAATCCTCCGCGCTACATGAAATTGACCGAATTGATTCCCGGTCCGCAAACTTTGCCGGAAGTGATGGAAACGCTTGCGGAAATCTGCGACGAGCGTTTGGGCAAGGGCGTAGTGGTGGCGAAAGACACGCCGAATTTCATCGCCAACCGCATCGGCACGTTCTCGATGCTGAACGGGATTCGGCAGATGCAGGCGCTGGACATGACCATCGAGGAAGTGGATGCGTGCACTGGACCCGCGATCGGCTGGCCACGTTCGGCTACTTTTCGCACCGCGGATATCGTGGGGCTCGATGTGCTGGTGCATGTGGTCCGCAATATCTACGACAGCATTCCGGACGACGAATCGCGCGAGATGTACCGCGTGCCGCCGCTAATCGAAGAGATGATGCAGCGCAAGCTGCTTGGCGAGAAAACCGGCGGGGGATTCTACAAGCGCATGAAAGGCGCCGACGGCGAGTCGGAAATTCTCACCCTCGATTGGCACACGATGGAGTACCGCCCGCAGAAGAAGGCGAAGTTTCCGTCCATCGAAGCGGGCAAATCGATCGAAGACACGCGCGAGCGGGTGCGCGCGCTGGTCGAGCCGGGGCTCGCCGGTAAGGGCGACAAGGCGAACAAATTTCTATGGGCAGGTTTAGGCGATACGTTTCTCTACGCCGCGCGGCGTATTCCGGAAATCGCCAACAGCATTTTGGACGTGGATCGCGCCATGTGCTGGGGATTCGGATGGGACCTAGGCCCGTTCGAAATGTGGGACGCCGTCGGCGTGGAGCGGGTCGCGCTGGCTCTGCAGAGCGAAGGCAAGCAGATGCCTCCGCTGGTTTCCAAAGTGCTGGGGTCGCCGCGGAAAAGTTTCTACGAGACGGAAAAGGGAGTAACGCGATACTTCGATTTCGGAGCGGCGGCGCTGATGACCGCACCGGAACCAGCAGGGTTCATCGTGCTGAAATCGCTCAAAGATCGCGGCAAAGTAGTGCAGCAGAATTCCGGCGCGAGCCTGATTGATTTGGGCGATGGCGTACTTTGCTGCGAATTCCACACCAAGATGAACGCGATCGGCGGCGACATCGTGGCCATGATTCACGCGGGCGTGGCGCGGCTGGAAACGGAGTTCGAGGCCATGGTAATCGCCAACCAAAGCCAGAATTTTTCCGCCGGCGCCAATCTGATGCTGCTGCTGATGACCGCGCAAGAGGGTGAATGGGACGACATTCACCTGGCCGTTAAACAGTTCCAGCGCGCGACCATGGCGATCAAGTACGCGCCGCGTCCGGTGGTGGCTGCGCCGCACGGGCTAGCGCTGGGAGGCGGCTGCGAAATTCCGCTGCATAGCGCGAGGATTCACGCGGCGGCGGAGACGTACATGGGATTGGTGGAAGCGGGCGTGGGGCTGATTCCCGCAGGCGGCGGCTCGAAAGAGATGCTGATTCGCGCCAACGAGCAGTCAGCATCGGGCGGAAATCTCGATCTGTTTCATGTGCTGCGGCACGTTTTCGAAAACGTCGCGATGGCGAAGGTGTCGACCAGCGGCGAAGAAGCGCGCTCCCTCGGCTTCCTGCGCGATTCCGATCTGATCGCCATGAATCGCGACCGGCAGATCGCGGACGCGAAAGAAACGGCGCTCGCGATGGTGCGGGCGGGCTATCACCCCCCGGCTCCGGCGGAGATTCGCGTGCTGGGCGAGGAATTTTACGCCGCAGCAAAACTAGGCATCCACATGCTGGTGCGCGGCGAATACGCCACGGAGTACGACGGCGTGGTGGCGCGCAAGCTGGCCTACGTGCTTTCCGGCGGCGGGCTGACGGCGGCGCAGACCGTTCCCGAGCAATACATTCTCGATCTGGAGCGCGAAGCATTTGTCAGCTTGTGCGGCGAACGGAAGACCCAGGAGCGCATCGCGCACACGCTGAAAACGGGCAAGCCTCTGCGCAATTAGGATTAGTTTCGGTTCAATTGCTGTGGAGCTCGGCACCTCTTCGCCTCCCGTCATCCATGCAAGCAACTTTTTTCGACTCAGCGTGTTCTTAGCGACGAGAGCCGCGCGCCAGTGCAGCTTTTCTATACCTATAATAAGATCGAACAACGCGACGGCAAATGGGTTGGGGTTTTCGCAGCAAAACCTTTGTGGAACTCTTGTGCACAGCTGACGGAACTGATCTGATGACGCGTCTGCGGGTCTAAAAACTTAAGAACGCGCAAGCGATTGCGCGAGGCGTGGGAAAAACTGGGGAGCGTACGTGATGCGGACTGGAAGCAAGGGTGTCTCATTCGCGGTAATTGCGATTGTGGCGGGACTCGCGATTGCTGGCTGCGGCGGTGGAAGTAGCGGCGGCGGGAATTCCACGCCTCCTGCCAACGGCGTGGTTGCGGTTTATCCGGGCAGCGCCAGCGTTCCGGCCGACGCGAGTGCACAGGTGCAATTCAGCGCGTTTTTGGCGAGCCAGCCAACGGCCAATTTCAGTTGGAGCATCAGCAGCGGCTCCGGCAACGGCACGATTAACGCGTCTACGGGTCTGTACACGCCTCCGAGTTCGATTCCAAGTCCCCCAACTGTGACGGTGACCGCGACTGACACCGCGGCCACCAGCGAGATCGGCACCGCGACGATCACGATCACCGCTGCTCAAGGCGTGACTGTGAGTCCCGCAGCATTGTCGATTCCCGCAGGTGACACGCAGGATTTTACGGCTACGGTGAGCGGTGCTCCGGTCACTCCTACGTGGCAAGTCGATGGTGTGGCTGGCGGCAACGCCACGGTCGGCACGATCTCTGCAAATGGCCTTTATGCCGCTCCGCTGACGCCTCCTTCGGGCGGATCTGTCACGGTTACCGCCGTTAGCGGCGGCAATACGGGGACGGCGACGCCGACCGTTGTCTTCTCGAACGCTTCGCTGAGCGGCTCGTACGCGTTCTCATATTCCGGAGGAGATTCTTCCGGCTATCCGATTGCCGTAGCGGGAAGCTTCATCACGAATCCAGCCACTGGCGCAATCAGCGGCATTGAGGATTACAACAGCAATGGGTCCACCACGGTCGCCTTGGGGCTGCCCGTGAGCGGCACCTATCAGGTCTATCCGGACGGCAGCGGCGGCGCTTTACTTCAGAACGCCGCAACGATCAACGGCACGGAAGGTTTGCAATTCACGCTCGGAGCTGGAATTTCCGGGGGGCCGTCGCACCACGCGCTGCTGATTCGCTTTGACAGTTCGGCGACCGGCAGCGGCGCGATCGATCAGCAGAATACGGCTGAGTTGAACAGCCTTCCGTCCGTTTCGGGGAACTACGTGTTCGGGCTTTCGGGCTCGGACGCGACCGGCAACCCGATTCAGTTCGCGGGAATTTTTAATACCGATGGCGCCGGCAACATTCCCGTGAATTACGCGGAGCAAGACATCAACGACGCCGGCAATACCACGTTCAACGCTCCCGACCAATCGCTGCACGGCACCTACTCGCTCGACACGGGCAATCCCGGCAGTGGACGGGGCTATCTGACCCTGACGTCAACGAACACGGTGTATCCATCGTGCAACTGCCAGTTTGCGTTTTATATGGTCGATAGCACGCACCTGAAGTTGGTGCAGATCGGAACGAACAACTCCGAACTGCTTTCCGGCGATATGTACGCGGCGCCGAATACAGCACGAGGTTCGTACGCGGTTGGAAATCTCAATGGGAGCTACGCCTTCACGCTGGGAGGTGCATCTACGAACGGCGCGTTCGCGCAGGGCGGAGTGTTTACCTCGAACGGGGCGGGAGGCATTACCGGCGGGGTAGTGGACACCAATGATAGCGGAACCACCCACTTAAATCAGAGCGCTACCAGCTCGACGTACGCCGTTGATGCGAACCTTGGCCGCATCGCGCTGCCGCTTACCTACGGAGCGTCCACGACCAATTTCGCGGCATACGTCGGCTCCAATGGCTTGATCGAGATGATTTCGCTGCAAAACAATTTCCTTGATTCAGGCAACGGCTATCTGCAGACGAGCACAACTTCGCCGCAAGGCGCATTCGCGCTCAACCTCACCGGAGTTGTGAACGGTGGAAGCGGGGGCGAAGAAGACGTCGCGGGACAAATGACTGTTCCGAACAGCGGCTCGCCGACCGGGACCTTGTTCATCAACAATTTGTCAGCCTTGGCGAACGGAACTCCGCTCGGTTCTGCCAGTAGCGTTGGGGCGGTGGGCTCGACCGGCCGGGGAACGGCGTCGATCGCTTCGCACCTGGCAACTTATCCGGTGGTCTACTACACGATCGACGGCAACACCGTGCTCCTGCTCGAATCCGACGGATCGCGCACGATGACCGGTGTGCTTTCGCGCCAATACTAGCCGAAGCGTCGCGTCGTTGCCGCTGATTTGCACAGAATGTTCCACCTGAGTACGAAGGTACTATTGCCGCCGGTACTTCCCCCCTCAAAAATCGAATAGTACAAATCGACTAACCTCGATGGGGGGAGCGGCTTCACGCCGTTTGCACAATGACGCCAACAAAGGACGCGCTCGAAACCGGAAGATCCTCGGAATCCCAGCTTTCGCAAGCCAAAAACCGGACCAAGCCGGATTCTCCACATCTGCGCGCAGACGCAGTGTCGCTGGAAGTCCCCATAAAAGTGCACGGATCGCTGGTGCCAAATCTCGCGCCGGGCGCGCCATCGCAAGCGCAGCCTTTCGAAGAGCAGACCACCACCATGATCGTGTTCCCGCAGGGCGGTGTTTTGAAGATGACCGCCAGCGTGACCGCGGGGCAAATGATGGTGCTTACGAATTTGAAATCGCGGCAGGACGCGATTTGCCGGGTGATAAAAGTTCGCGCGTACGGCAAAACCCAAAGTTACGTGGAAGTCGAGTTCACCAATCTGCAGCCGGCATATTGGGGCGTTTACTTCCCAACCGACGGGCCGGAAGTGGCGCGCATGGCGCCTCCGGAGCAGACCGCAATTTCAGAGCCCGCCGCCATGGTGACGCCCGAGCCTCCCGCTGAGATTCGCGCGTCTGATTCCGTTGCGCCCGCGCCGCCGCCGGTGAGCTCGTTGCCGGCCAGCCAACCCAATCCGGTAGTTCAAGCGGAAGCGCCCGCGCCGCCCCGCGCCATCGCGCCCTCGGCCATCAAGCCGAAGATGCCGGAATCGGCGTTCGCCGCGATCGGCACGAAGGAAGACGCACTTCCATCCGCGTCCGTCGCCAAAGTGCCGCGCGCGAGCTCGTTTGTGAATAC
>Ga0307373_10014451_pt1 | contig 10861 bp, 8 predicted proteins | sample OX2MG_FD_202534 | JGI IMG/M metagenome (GOLD analysis project Ga0307373, IMG submission 202534) | Soil microbial communities from Risofladan, Vaasa, Finland - OX-2 | ecosystem: Environmental > Terrestrial > Soil > Coastal area > Acid sulfate soil | place: Finland: Risofladan, Vaasa | collected... | reverse complement strand
GCGTTGCGCGGAGACTTGCCGAGCAGGTCAGACCAGATGCCCTCAAGCCCGGTGCGGGCGGTGAGCTTGTCCCGGCCGTAGACGTGGATACGCTGCACTTCGTCGAATTCGCAGCGCAGGTCCGGGGCGGACAAGAACACAGCCGCCTGGATGTAAGGAATGCGCATGTTCAGGCGGAGCGTCCTCGCCGCCCATTCGAGCTGGGTCTTCAGTTCCTTGCACTTGCGGTCGGTCAGGTGCAGCGGGTTCTCGATCGTGCGCAGCCGGTCGGCGCCCTGGAACAGCCACGTTGAGCCCTGGTTGGTGGCCCGCCCGGGCTGGCTTTTGATCTCGACCAGGAACAGGCCGCCGGGGGTCGCGATGAATAGGTCCACCTCGCGGATGTGGCCGCCCTGCGCGGTGAAGGTGAAGGTCTGCCAGGCCCGGTACGGCTCGGCGGCCGGCATCTGGTCACGGATGTGCTTGAGCGCGTCCTCTTCCCATGGGAAGTCCGACCGCGGTCCCCACCAGCGGTTCCCGGCCCCAGCCATTCCGCGTTCCCCTCCCCAAGCTCTGAAAGCACCATATGGGGGCGGCCGCCAACGCAGATGTAGCGATCCTGACATATTGACCGCACCGTGACTTCAAGGCCCGGCTACCATGCATCACGCGCATGGAAGCAAGGTATGGTGCGGGTATGACATCGTCCACGGTCCGCGGGGAACTCATCGAGACGCTTGAGGAGATACTGCGGCTGCAGGAGCGGCTGGTGGCCGAGGCGCGCGATCCGGCGGTGTCGGCGGTTGAGCTGGTGGCGCAGGTGAACGTGCTGGAGCGGCTCGATGAACGCCGCGACGGACTACTGGGGGAGCTTCGGCGGGAGGCGAGTGCCGGCCTGCGGGCGGCGCGGCCCGGGTCGTCCATCCGTGAGGTCGTGCTTGAAGCGCTGCATGAGTTGCGCTGGCCGCAGAACGCGGGGTTCCTGGAAGAGTACCTATGGGCGACCCGCACGCTGCAGCTGGACAGCCGCGCGTTTGCGCCGTTGCGCCGGGATGAGCGGCGGGCGTGGCAGCGGGCGCCGGGAGCTCGCAGGGCCTACGTCGCACCGGCGCTGAACCCGGATGGGTCGGCGAACCCGCGCTGGGTCACCAGCACGGCGTGGGACCTTGACCGGCGGGTGGTGGCGTCAGAGCAGACCGAGGAGCTGTTCAATCTGGAGAAGATCCTGGCGCTGACCGGACGGCCCGGGGCGGCGGTTGATGAGGCCCGCCCGCGCCGCCCGGAGGACGCACTGCTGGAGGATTACGCCGAACTGCTTGACGTTGAGCCGCCGCCGGTCACCGCCGACGCCGAGGAAGCCGCCGGGTGGCGCGCTGATGTCCGCAAGCGGGCCGCTGCCCGGATCGGGGAGATCCGTGAGCAGGACGAACCCCGCCGGAAGAAGATCGCGGCCCGGCTCGCCAGCCGCCCGGAAGGGGAGCAGTTCTGGGGGCGCAGCCCGCGTTCCTAGCCTGCGCCGTGCACCTCCCTGGCATGTGTCGTGAACGTACGAGCCGACGCGAGAACGGTCTTGTCTGACCTGCGCATCCCTGCCTGCTGCTGACCTCCTCTTCTGCCTGCCTGAACGGTTATGCCGCAGCCGGATCCTTCTTTCCATGTTGACTTTCCATGGAAGATCCATGTAACTTCTCCATGGAAAGCCGACACCCGGCGTGAAGGGTGCTGGCACCATCACGAAGGAGACTTGTGATGCTGACCTCGATCAACCGCAGCACTGAGTACACGCCCCGCACGGCCGCGAAAGGCCGGCGACGCTACCCCGCCCGTACGCTGCACCTCATCGACGTGGAGAACCTGGCTGGCACCGGGGTACCTGGCCGGGACCAGGTCGGCGCGGTCCACTCCTGGTACGGGCGGCGGGTTGGCTTTGGCGCCGTTGATCACGTCGTGGTCGCCTGCAACCACCTGGCCCTGGCGGACACCGCGCTCGGCTGGCCCCACGCGCGCTACCGGGTCCGTTCCGGCCCTGACGGCGCCGACCTTGAACTGCTCGACGTCCTCTATAACGAGAACGTCGCGGAGCGGTACACCCAGTTCGTGATCGCCTCCGGCGACGGCGTCTTCGCCGCGGCGGCTGCCAGCCTGGCCACCGCCAGCCGCTGGGTCACCGTGGTCAGCCGCCGCGAATGCCTGTCCACCCGCCTCAGGCTGGCCGCCTGCGACGTGATCTACATCGATGCCACAGAACCCGCCATCGATGCTGTCCGCCGGCCTCGCCCCGAGGTCGCCTGAAAGTGGCTGACAAGGCAGTAACCGGAAATGTCGGCCTGCGCGTCTACAGTCAGGGCGGCGGCCTGGTTCAGACCCTGGATGGGTCACAAGAACGTTGCGTGTTCACACAACCCTGGGAGGGCTGCGTGTCCAGGTCAGCTATGGGAGAGTCGCTATGACCGCGGCTGGCCCGGTGCCCCCGGTCGGCGATCGCCGGGTAGACCTTGTCAGCCGGGCCGTCAAGACGTGGACCGGTGAACTCGTCGACCTCGGTGGCCGGAACACGCTGCTGTACTACCGGGATCTGAAGCAGGGAACCCTCGACATCGGCCCTGGCTCTGGGGCGAGCACGGTGGCTGTCGACGCCCTGCTGTCGTCCCAGACGGTGCGGCTGTCGGTCATGTTCGGGGACCCCGCGCTCACGGCGGCTGCGCGGCGGGCACGCACCGTCAAGGCGAAGGCAACCGAGAACTACGAGGAGCGGGGCCTGCAGACCCTGTTCCTGGCGTGGGGCATGGCGACGTGGACCAACTCCCGCGGCGCGGCCACCCCTGCCGCGTCGGTGCTGCTCCGGCAGGCGGCCCTCAATCCGCGGACCGGGGCTGGTGAGGACTTCGATGTCGGCCTGCCAGGGGAGTGGGAGGTCAACCCGACCCTGCTGCACCTGCTCAAGACCGAGTACCGGATCGAACTCGACCGGGACGACCTGGCGGAACTTCTCGACCAGGAGGCAGCGCCGCCAGACCCAGCGCTGCTTTTCGAGAGACTCACCAAGGCGTGCTCGGATGTTGCGGGCTTCTCGGTGACCCCGCGCATCGTTATGGGTAATTTCTCTTACGTCAAGCTGCCCATGGTGCTCGACCTTGAGACTGCGGCGGACACTCTGCTCGGCTCCGAGCTGATCTCCGCGATCGCCGGGGACGAGGAGGCCCGCGCCGCGGTACGTGCCCGTCACCCGGCCGTGGGCCTCAGCCAGCCTGACACCGTCCCGCTCGCGGACGAGTTCCTGGTCCTGGACGCCGACGCCAGCCAGTCCTATGCCATCAACTGTGCCGTTGGTGGCGCTGATCTGGTCATCGAGGGGCCACCCGGCACCGGCAAGTCACAGACGATCGCGAACCTGATCGCCACCTTGTCAGCCCGCGGGCAGCGCATCCTGTTCGTGGCAGAAAAGCGCGCCGCCATCGACGCGGTCCTGGACCGGCTTGCCAGGGCCGGGCTGGCGGACCTCGTGCTCGACCTGCACGACGGCGCAGGATCGAAACGGAAGCTGGCCGCCGACCTGGCCCGCACGCTGGAGCGGACAGCAAGCATCGCCAAGCCCGACCTGACCGCCCAGCATGAAAGCCTGCTCCGGCACCGGCAGGTCCTGGCCGCCAGATCCGAAGCGCTGCACGCGGTCCGCGAACCCTGGGGCATCAGCGCTTACGACCTTTACTCCAGGCTGTCCGGGATCCCAGCTAACGCGACGTCTACCCAGCGGCTCCCCGCTTCTGTGCTCGACCGGCTCGACGAACGCGCCTTCCGGCATGCCAGAGAGGATCTGCGCTCTTTCATCGGCCTCGGGGGGATAACCGTCTCCGGGCAGAACAGCCCGTGGGCGGGCGCGTTCGCCGCCGACACGGTCACCACCGAGCACGGTGCCGCCGCGGCCCTCGATGTGGTCCGGACCCTCGCCAGTCACACACTGCCGCAGACCATCGCGCGCCTGGAACGGGCCATCGCTGACTGCGGCTTGTCCGCTCCCGGAAGTGTCGAGTCGTGGATCGGCACGCTCAGCCTCCTCAACGGTGTCGCCGGGAGCCTGGCTGTCTTCGACCCCGCTGTCTTCGACGCCTCCCTCGACGAACTCGAGGTCGCGCTGGCCCCGGGGAGCGGCGGCGCATTCAGCCATATCCGGACGTGGGTCGCCAGCAGTGGATACCGGCGCGCGCGCAAGCAGGCGCTGAGCCTGTGGCGTGCGGGCAAACCGAAGCCGGCGGTCCTGTACGCGTCGGTCGCAGCCGCCGCAGGCCAGCGTGCCGACTGGCGGCAGGCGGCGGTCGGTGATGGGCGGCCGCATCTGCCCTCCGACCTGGCCGGAACAGAGGGCGCGTTCGGGCAGTTCTGCGTCGAATTGCAGACGCTGGCCGGCTGGGAAGGCACCGGCAGCCTGGCGAAGCTGTCGATTCCCGAACTTCAGGCCCACCTGCAGGCCCTGCTCGCTGATGCGCAGACTCTCTACAAGCTGCCCGAGCTATCGCGGCTGCGTACCGCTTTGCGCGGCGCGGGCCTGTGGCCGCTGGCCGAGGAGATCGCGTACCGGCACCTGAGCGCTGACCAGGCCGTCGCCTGCATCGAGCATGTCTGGCTGTCGTCGATCCTCGACACCGTGTCGATCGCGGACCGGCGCATCGGTGCTTTCGACGGCCAGTCCCACCTGCGCTCCGTCGCCGAGTTCGGCGCCGCTGACCGGGCGCACATCGCCAGCACCGCGGTCCGGGTCCGGCGGGCCGTGGCCGAGCACACCACCCGCGCCCGGGACGCTTACCCGGCGGAATCCGATGTCATCGAGCACCAGGCGCGCCTCAAGCGCGGTCACCTGCCCGTCCGGCAGCTGTTCCAGGCAGCCCCCAACGTGCTTGGTGCGCTCAGGCCCTGCTGGGCCATGTCGCCCCTGGTCGTGTCGCAGTTGCTGCCCGCGCAGAAGTGCTTCGACGTGGTCATCTTCGACGAGGCATCGCAGGTCACCCCGGGCGACGCGGTCGGGGCGCTGATGCGCGCCGACCGCGCGGTCGTCGCCGGTGATCCTCACCAGCTGCCCCCCACCAGTTTCTTCAGCACCTCCGGAGGCGGGGAAGACGACGAGGAAGCAGAAGCCGAGGCGTTCGGAGCGATGGCCGGGACGCGCAACATGGAGTCGATCCTGGACGTCATGGGCGCTTTGCTCCCGCCCCCGAAGGGCACCCGGACGCTGAACTGGCACTACCGGTCCGAGGACGAGCGGCTCATCGCGTTTTCCAACGCCCAGCCCAACCTGTACGACTGGGCGCTGACGACCTTCCCGGGGGTGGCCGGCGCGGACTGCCTCTCCCACGTCCTGGTGCCGTTCCGGCCCGGCCGGACCGGGCAGGAAGACTCGGTCTCCGACGAGGTAACCCAGGTTGTCGAACTGGTCGCCGACCATGCCAGGACACGTCCCTGTGCGTCGCTGGGCGTGATCGCGATGGGGATCAAGCACGCCAACCGCATCCAGGAAGCGCTGCGGCGGGCCCGGGAGACCGACGACGCTTTGGCCGCATTCCTTGACGGCGTCTCGTCCGCCCGGGCGGCTGAGGAGAAGTTCTTCGTCAAGAACCTGGAGCGGGTACAGGGAGACGAACGGGACGCCATCATCCTCACCATCGGCTACGGCAAGAACCCCGACGGGCGGATGCTGTACCGCTTCGGGCCGGTCAACAACGAAGGCGGCGAGCGGCGGCTCAACGTCGCCATCACCAGGGCCAGATCCCGCATGACCGTGGTGTCATCGTTCGCCGCCGCTGACATGGACCCGGCCAGGCTGCGCTCCCAAGGCGCCCAGATGCTGCACCGCTACCTCGCCTACGCCGAGTCCGGCGGCTCCGATCTGGGCAACGTCGCCAAAGACAAGCCGGACCTCAATCCCTTCGAGCGAGACGTCGAAGCACAGCTGACCGCCGCCGGGATCCCGCTGATCGCCCAGTACGGATGCTCGGGCTACTGGATCGACTTCGCCGCCAAGCACCCGGCCCGGCCCAGCCAGATGATCCTCGCCATCGAATGCGACGGCGCCACCTACCACTCATCAGCCACCGCCCGCGACCGCGACCGGCTCCGCCAGGAACACCTCGAACGGCTCGGCTGGACCTTCCACCGCATCTGGAGCCAGGACTGGTTCTACCACCGCGAAGACGAGATCGCCCGCGCCGCCGTCGCCTACCGGGCAGCCCTGGCCGCCGCGGACAACGGGCAGCGCGCGCCCGGCCCCAGCGATCCAGCCCCGGAACAGGCTGTTGCCGCGAACCCTGCGCCGGCGGCCCGCCGGTACGGCCAATGCCCGATATACGGTCGGCGCGGCAGCATCGATGACTACTCAATGGATGAGCTGGTCGCGTTGGTGCGCTGGATCGAGTCGGACACGCTGCTACGGACCGAGGATCAACTGGTCGCCGAGATGATGCGCTTCCTCGGATTCGTCAAGCGCGGCTCGAGGATCGTCGCGGCGCTCACCACCGCTATCGCCTGTGCCCGCAGGTAGAGGTGGGTCAGACCGGGGCCTGCACTGACTGAGTCGTGCGGTTGTCTTTCCTTCCGGAGGCTCAGATCCCCGAACGCTGGCCTGTTTCTTTCGGTGGAAACGCCCGCAGCCCTTCGTGGCGGTCGGCCTCCCGGCTGGTCAGGTTGCGCTGTTTCGCCGCTTCCCGCAGCCGGCCGCTCGCTGGGCTCGCCCTGGGCGGCTGCGGCGGCTTCTGTGTGCTGCCCATAGCCGCCCAATTCTGCCTGTTCATTACTCTGTGACGGTGGTGCAGCGTGCAGAGCCCGCGGTCACACTGATGACCTGCCCGGCCGATGGGCCGCGCAGGTACACGTCGGCGTACCCGCTGCTGTCGGTATGCCAGCTGTGGGAATAGCCGCCGCTGCTGGCTGTGACGGTCGAGTCGGGCTGGTTGGAGTGGACGTAGACGTCCCAGTCGCCGTACTGCGAGCTGTACGTGGCGGTCGCGGTGCACCGGGCCGCGGCACCCCTGGCCGGCGGCGGGCCGGTGGCGGACCGCGGGACGGTGATGCCCAGAGCGGCCGCGGCCTTGAGCCAGTTGCCGGCGATCTCTCGCTGGGCCGCTCGCAGCGTGATCTGGCCACTGCAGACGGCCTGGTTGAGCGCGTTCTCGACCGCATCCTTGGGGTTGGGGATCGGCCCGGCTTCTACCCACAGGTTCTTCGCGTCGTTGTCCCCGCCCAGTTCCAGCGGGATCAGGTGGTCGAGTTCGCCGGACACGTCGTGCTGGCCGTAGGCGGGCTCGGCCTCGTTCCACTTGAACGCCTCGGTCTGTGCTTCCGGCGGGCGGACCGTATCGGTGTACCCGGCGCGGCAGATGGTGGAGCCGATGTTCGCCTGGGTGACCGCCGGGTCGATGGCGCCGGGGGTGCAGGACCGGTCGGGCAGCAACCCGTGGTCACGGGTGTGGCACGGGCCGGTGAGCGTGCCGGTGACCTCACCCGGGTCGTGCACGGCCGCGAGCGCGTGACCGGGCGCGCCATGGCGGGCCGCCGGGGCGGCACTGGCCTGCTGGGGAGCCGCGCTGGCCGCAGCCGTGCTGGCGGGCGCGGCTTCCGGTGCTGACGGAGCCGGCACACTCGATTGCCCGCCACACCCGCCCAGCCCAAGCCCAGCGATAACCGCGGCAGCCAGCACGATCTCAGTCCGCACCATTAGCCCCTCCCGAGCCTGGCTCTCCGCATCTTGCACCCGGTCGCCCCACCGGTTCGCTGCCGCTGATGCCGTCATCGAGTACGCCAGTAGTCTGCATGATCCGGCCTCTCGCTGCGCTCGCCCCGGGCGGGCGGAGATCTTTTCCCCGGCCGCGGGCGTTCCCGGGTGCCCGCTTCGCGGGCGTAGTTCTTCCTGGCTGGGGGCCGGCTTCGCCGGCGCTGTGCTGCCTGTGCCAGCTGGAAAAACATCTTGGCCGCCCGGGCCGGCCGGTGATGCGGGCCCCTTCCTTCACGGCGCGTTCGGCCTGACTGCCGGGAGGCTCTGCGCCGCCCGGCGGCCATACAGCCCTCACAGGAAGGACCCGCCGATGACAACCTCTGACCTCACTCCGCTGCCGTTGGGTGCCCGCAACGCCACACTCTCCGACCTGGCCCGGCTGCTGCGTGAGCAGCAGGCCCGCAAGGTCGACATCGTGGCCCCGGCCACCGCGATCCGCGCACACGCCGCCCAGCTGGTGGTGGACGACAGCGTGCCCGAGCTCGGCCCAGACGGGGTGACCGCGACCGCCGGTGCCTACACCCCGACCGAGGTCTGCGACCAGGGATCGCGGACAAACTCGGCATCCCCGCCGCATACCTGCGGCGGCTGCGCGAGCGCAAACCAGGCCTATACGACGCGAACGTCAACGGCTGGCTGGACGGTGATGACCGCCGGTTCCTGCTGCGCTGCCTGCACCCGCCACGGGGCTGGCTGAGTATTCCCGGTGGTCGTGATGACGAGGCTGTTTTCTTATTTAGCTCCTGTGCTAAATTTCGAACTATGCAGGAAGTCAGCGCTGCGGAGGAGGCGAGTGTGTTCCGCGCGCTGGCGGATTCGACCCGCCGGCAGATTCTGCAGGAACTCAGACCCGGTGAGCTAGCTGCGGGACAGATCGCAGCGAGGTTTCCCATCAGCGGTCCCTCGATCTCCAGGCATCTGGGAGTGCTGAAGGCTGCGGGACTGATCCGCGAGCGGCGTGAAGCCAACCGGATCTTCTACTCGCTGGCTGAAGAACGGCTGGCGCTGTGCATTGGCAGGTTCTTGAGCGCGGTCTGTCCCGAACAAGCCATTTCGCGGAACCGCAGGCAGCGAACCATCGACCCGGAGGAACGGGCATGAGGCAGCCAAGGCTATCGACCGTCGTCGAGCGACGCCTGCTAGTGAACTACCGGGTCGACCCCGACATAGCAGCGAGCCTGCTACCGGCTCCGTTGCGGCCGCAGCAGGTCGGCGGATGGGCCGTTGCCGGTATCTGCCTCATTCGCCTTGGCCAGATCCGGCCTGCCTGGGTGCCCCACGGGCTCGGTCTGCGCAGCGAGAACGCCGCCCATCGCATTGCCGTCCAGTGGGATGGGCCGCGGGCCACTCACACCGCTGTGTTCATACCGCGCCGGGACACCGGCTCAACGCTCACCGTGCTCGCTGGCGGTCGCCTGTTTCCCGGGTTGCACCACCAGGCATGTTTCGACGTGCGCGAAACACCGAGCGAGTTGCATGTCGCCTACGCGAGCCGCGACGGCTCGACGCGAGTCAGCGTGGATACCCAGATGGCTGCGCAGTTCGAGGGGAGCACGCTCTTCGCCAACCTGGAGGAGGCATCGAAGTTCTTCCAGAAGGACTCAGCAGGCTACTCCGCCACCCGCGACAGGCACCGCCTCGACGGGCTCAGGCTCACCACCAGTTCATGGCAGGTGCAACCTGTCCACGTCCGTGCCGCCCACTCCTCGTTCTTCGATGACCTACATCGATTCCCGCCCGGTAGCGCAACACTCGACTGCGCGCTGCTGATGCGTGACGTCCCGGTGACCTGGAGCCCCCTCGCGCCAATGCTGGTACCAGAAGTACCGCTTCCCCTGCCGGCCGGGAATACTGCACGCTCCGAATAAGTGCTCCCCACCAGTAACGCGGCTGGCTGACTCCCGCGCCGCCATCGAACTTGCCCTTGCGGGCACGGCCGCCCAAGTACGCGAGGTCGCGGACATCCTCATGCGTACCGAGCTGCTGCCCTTGAATCTGATCAAGTGATCGATCGTCGCGACCATCTGATCCGTAGACTGTGTCGCGCGTGCTGGCGACCTGGGCGTTTGCCCTCTGACTTGGCAAGACAGTGCTGCGATCGGTGTCTATCGCAGCTGCGCGGGTGCATTATCGCGGCGGGCATCGGCGATGGGCACTTGCCGCCAGCCACTGGATCCTCGCGCGGACCGGTTGCCTCTCGCCGGTCACGGCGCGGCTCATCGCGGCATGTGCGGGCGTTCCCTGCGCCCAGAAGCGGTGCATATGTATACAGCGCTACCGGGTCCACGCGGACCTTGAGGTGTTGCCTCGCGACGGCATTGCTCCCGGAGGGCGCACGAGTAGCCGCCGATCTGACGCGGGTGCCAACCCTCTGTCGCGGCTGAGCATGGTGCTCGAATAAGGGGCCGTCGGCACGTGAGCCGGGCCAGCGTAGTGCAGACTAGAATCAAACGGTGAGAAGCCGGGCAGCTGTCGTGCTTTACGTGCTTGGGATGGTAGCCGTCGTGGTCGGCGTGGACGTCCTGTTCTTCAGGCACCACTTCTGGGATCGGCTGATCGTGAACGTCGGAATTGTCCTGGTATTTGCGGCGTTCTATTTGAGGTTCCTGAAGCGTCCATGAGCGCAGCCGCCGCACCGCGGGCCGGCGGCAGTCCCGTCGCGTCGCCGACGACGTAGCTGAGCCCGTCCACGCCCCGGCGCTTCGCCGCCGCCTCGATCGCGGTCGGCACGTAGTCGATGCCCACGGCCTCCCACCCCCTCCGCGCCAGCTCGCGGGTGTACTGGCCGCGGCCGCAGCCGAGGTCGAGCGCAAGGCCGAGGGGCGGGAGCGCTCCGTCTCCCGGCGCGCCCTCATCCTGGACGACCGGGATCCCCAGCGGGCGCAGCCTGGCAGCGGCCGCGACATTGGGCGGCCACGCCGACCGTCAGCCGCGGCCGCGGGGAGAGCCGGGATAGGCGTTCACCGCCCCTGGTGCCCATATCCAGCATGGCATCGGCCGCTGCCGCCCGGCGGGCAACCTCGCGACGATAGCTCCATGGCAGCGTGCCCGCCCTCGACCGCGCCGCCGCCGCTGCTGAGGGTCAGGTGATACGTCGGATATTCGGGCCGGAGGGTGGGATAC
>Ga0307373_10014450_pt1 | contig 10862 bp, 9 predicted proteins | sample OX2MG_FD_202534 | JGI IMG/M metagenome (GOLD analysis project Ga0307373, IMG submission 202534) | Soil microbial communities from Risofladan, Vaasa, Finland - OX-2 | ecosystem: Environmental > Terrestrial > Soil > Coastal area > Acid sulfate soil | place: Finland: Risofladan, Vaasa | collected... | reverse complement strand
GACCGTGAAGTCCTTGCCGACGGTGTGGTTGACCAGATAGTGATTGGCGAAGTCAAAAAATACGAACTGCTCCATCAAAACATCTTGAAAATTGTTGGATTTCGGAGTGGCGATTTTTACGTCGGGGGTGATGCCGCCGCCGCCGTACACAGCGCGCCCGGAGTCGGTCAGCTTGACCTCGCGATTGGCGTCGCTCTGCGGCCGATCGGCGGGATTGTAAAAGTAGTCGTACATGGAGACGCCGGTGTAGTTGCGCTGAATCAGGCGACCGCTTGGCGTGTAGTAGTGATAGGTAGTCAGGGCCAGGGCGGTGCTGTCCGACAAAGGATAGACGGTTTGCACCAGACCTTTGCCGAAGGTGGTTTCACCGGCGATCAGGGCACGGTCGTGATCCTGCAACGCACCGCTGACAATTTCTGCAGCGGAGGCGGTGCCACGATTCACCAGGACTACGATTGGATAATTTCTGTTTTGCTCTCCGCGGGTAGCGCGATAGGTGATGGGCGGGAAGGCACGGCCGCGTTGCGAGACGATAACCTGTCCCTTCTCAAGAAAATCTCCTGAAACTGCAACGGCTTCGCTCAGCAGGCCGCCGGGATTGCCGCGCAAGTCAATGACCAGCCCATGGATGGGGCCCATCTTTTGCAGGGAGTTCACCACTTCCTGGCCGGTTTCTTCTTCGGCAAAGTCTTTGATATGCAGATAGCCGATACCAGGTTGAATGTCGTAGGCCAGGTCAACGCTGGCGCGGGGAATTTCCGCCCGAACCAGATGAAAGACGATGGGTTCCGGCTTGCCTTCACGCGCTATGGTGACGTCGACGGGTGTGCCTTTTGGACCTTTCAGCATGTTGGCAACATCCAGCGTGGTCGCTTTTTTGACCGCTTTGCCGTCCGGTCCAATACCATTGATCGGTTTGCCATTGACGGCCAGGATCACATCGCCGGGACGAATTCCCGCCTTGTACGATGGTGTGCCTTCAAAGGGATTGACGACGACAATCTTGTCGTTTTGCTGCATGATTTCCATGCCGATGCCGTAGTATTTGCCGCTTTCTTCTTCGCGCATTGCGGCAAAGGCTTTGGGATCGTAGAAGTTGGAGTGAGGATCGAGGACGTGCAACATGTCGGGAATCGCGCCGTCGTAGATGGCGGTGTTGACCCGGTCCTTCGTCATCGGCTCTGCATAGTTTTGTTCCACGATGCTGTAGATGTTGGTGAATTGCTTCAGACTGTCCCGCAGCGTGGACTGGTCGCTCGACGTCTGGGCTCCAACATTTCGATCGAGGAAAGCGCCTGCAACTCCGCAGACGACCAGAAACACAACGACGAACAATAGCGAACGGCGAGTACGGGAGGTCATGTACCGTTGATTCCTTTTGCACCGTGGATGGAAAACACGACGCGGTTGGGTAGCAAGGAAAACTGCATAAACTACTGCTCAGTGTAACATTCCAGCGCCTACCGATCGATGCTGCGAGGTACGGCGTGGATCAGTTGAAAACAGAGAAATTGGATCGGTTGGGAAAGCGGCCCCGGATGCGGTTAGAATGAAAGCAACGGAATCGACCTGCATCGAGTTGCTGTATCCGCACCGGCATCGATCTTCAATGGGAAGCCATCGGATTCAAGCTCGTTATGGCGACCGGCAGGCATGGATGGTACCAACCAACAAATGATGTTACGAGCAGTTGTGCGCGTAGTTTTTCCTGTGGCTGTAGCCACCAGTCTGTGTTTCCACGGCATGGCACAAACAGCCCCTGAGGCCCCCGTCCCCGTGCAGGGTGCGTCGACGATCGGCGCCAGCACCAATCTCAGTGCAGATTCCAACACCCTGGCGAGCCTCTATGGGATGCCGGTAGAGCAGATTATTGCGCGCGTGAATGACCAGGTGATCACCAATTCCGACGTCGTCCGGGCGCAAACGCAGCTGGACCAGGAAGCGCGCCAGAATAATTGGACGCTGGAGCAAGTGAAGCAGGGGCAGGCGACCCTGCTGCGAGACCTGATCGATCAGCAACTTTTGATTTCAAAGGGCAAGCAGCTTGGCATTACCGGCGACACAGAGCTGATCAAGCGGCTGGACGAGATACGCAAAGAAAACCATCTTGATTCTCTTGACGACCTGCAGAAGGCGGTCGAACAGCAGGGCATTTCCTACGAGGATTTCAAGGCCAACATCCGCAACAGCATCATCACGCAGCAGGTTGTGCGCGATGAGGTGGGCAGCAAGATGCAGATGTCCGAGGCCGAAATGCGGGCCTACTACAACGATCACAAGGCCGATTTCACGCATGAGGAATCCGTACACCTGAACGAGATTTTGATTCCGACCAGCGAGAACCCCACCAGCGAGCAGCTGGCGGAAGCGGATGCGCAAGCCAAGGACCTGGAAGCCAAGCTGAAGGCGGGCGCAAGCTTCACGGAGTTGGCCAAGAAATATTCCAAGGGACCGACAGCAGCGCAAGGCGGAGACCTGGGCGATTTTCGTCGGGGCGCGCTTGCCAAGGTGCTGGAAGACCAGACATTCGACCTGCCGGTCGGCGGCCACACAGCGCCGATTCGCACCCGCCAGGGCTACATTGTTCTGCAGGTTACGGAGCATATTCCTGGCGGAACGCAGCCGATGCAAAAGGTAGAACCGCAAATTGAGCAGGCGATTTACATGCAAAAGATTGGTCCTGCGGTGCGGGCCTATCTGACACGCCTGCGCGATGAGGCGTATATCGACATTCGGCCGGGATATACCGATTCCGGCGCGAGCCCGAACGAGACGAAGCCGACATTTGCGGCCTACGCTCCTCCACAACCCAAGAAGAAGAAAAAGCAGAAGGCGCGCTATGACAGCCAGACGGGCCGGTATACCCGCGGTACCCCGCATGCGAAGGCGCCGGTGGAGGTAGCCTCCGCAACGACAACCGAAACTGCGCCGACCGTGGCAGCCAGTTCATCCTCTGCAGAGAAGAAGACTCACGCCGAGAAGAAGCATGAGCCCAAGCGCGAGAAGTTCCGTTTTGGTCACGCACCTGCGGCTCCCGTGTCTTCGTTGCAGGTAGCGACGTCTGCGAACGCGCCGCCGCCGCCGTCGCCGGAAACCCCGACGAGCACGGCCGATGCCGCTCCGCCCACCGATGTTCAGCCGCTGGGTCCGGATCTTGAGCATGCTCCGCTGATTACGCAGCCAAAGGTAGGCAAGACGCGGTTCAGCGATGAAGCTCGCACCAAGTCCGAGAAGCACCACAAGAGCGCTGCAAAGAAGGCCAAAAAGGTCAAGCATGACAATGCCAAGCCGGCACCGTTGACAACGACAGAAACGGCGACCCGCCAAGTGGAGTCCGCTCCGCTGGGCTTGAATGGCGCAACCGCGGTCAAGCAGAAAAAGAAGAAACCTGCGTCTGTCAACAACGGACAGAAGACACGGCTCAGCGACCAGAAAAAGACCGAGCCCAAGAAGAAGTCCAACGACCAGGCAACTCCCGCATCGTCTGATACCAGCGGCACTGGCGGAAGCACCGTTCCTTCCACACCGCCGACGGCTTCTTCCTCCACCGATCAGCCGTAGAGCGGGTGGCAGAAAATTACGCGAGGCTCCGAGGGTGTTTCGAACGGGTCACCCGAAATACGTGAGCGAAGGATTGATGGCGCCCATCCGGAAGTTAGGCTGGGCGTTTCCTCAAAGCGAACAGCGGCCCGAAGTTGGTTCGCTTCAGGAGTAGCTGAATAGGAAATCCGCTCGCGCCGGATTCCGGAAGAGGAGAGCATGAAAGATTTCTTCCTAGCCGACGCCGCCAAGCATCGCGGTCGCAACATTCGCTCCCACTTCCTGGTGGCGCAGAAACAGCTACGCGACCGAAACGATGGCAACGCAAAATATCTTTCGCTGACGTTGTGCGACCGCACTGGTCGCATCGACGGCCGCTTGTGGGACAACGCAGAAACCTGGGCCGCCAAGTTCGAGCAGAACGACTTTGTCGACGTGCGCGCCTGCGTGGATGAGTTCAACGGGAAGCTACAACTGAAGGTGTTGGAGATCATACGGGTCGATCCGACGAAAATCGATCTGGGCGATTTTCAACGCACTACCACGCGGGATATTGAAGCGCTGTGGACGGAGTTGCGCGACATGGTCGGCAGCTTTACGGATCCGGATCTGAAGCGACTCGTCTTTGCTTTTCTGGATGACCCGGAAATTGCGCGGCGATACAAGGCTGCGCCTGCAGCGAAGTTTATGCATCACGCCTGGATTGGCGGACTGCTGGAACATGTCGTCGATCTGATCCGCTTCTGTGAACTCGCAGCGACTCATTTTCCGCTGATCCATCGCGACCTGTTGCTGACTGGAGCGGTGCTACATGACATTGGAAAAATCTATGAACTGAGCTGGGAACGAGGCTTCGAATACACTCTGGAGGGTCAGCTGATCGGGCACATCTCGATTGCAACCCGGCTTCTGGATGAAAAGGTGAACAGCCTGCGGGGATTTCCCAAGCAAATACATACCCTGGTCGAACATCTCATCCTGAGCCATCATGGGTCGTTGGAATTTGGTTCACCGAAGCTGCCCATGATTCCGGAAGCGGTCCTGCTGAATTATCTCGACGATGCCGAGGCCAAGATGCTCGCGATTCAGGAGGCTTGCCAGCCGCCGCTGGAAGGGGCTGCTGCCCCGGTATACATTGATCGGGTGCGCGCGCTCGATCGACCGCTGGTGAACACGCGGGCATTTCTGGCGCAGGCGGAGACGAAGGATTTGCCGCGATGAACTATCTGTTGAAAACGGAACCGAGTGCCTACTCGATCAGCGACTTGAAGCGGGATGGCGAGACGGTTTGGGATGGGGTGACCAACCCGGCAGCGGTAAAAAATCTGCGAGAGATGAGTCCCAAGGACCGGGTAGTCATCTATCACACGGGCGACGAACGCGCTGCGGTTGGTACGGCAACGGTCGTCAGCGTCGACGCCAAGGATCCCAAGGTGCCGCTGGTTCGCATTCGATTTAGCAAAATTGTTACTCCGAAGACTCTGGATGTCGTGAAAGAGGAGCCGCTGTTTCGCGATTCACCGCTGGTGCGGCAGGGACGATTGTCGGTGGTTCCGTTGACCGATGAGGAATACCAATGGATGACGAGGACGTAGTTTGTTGCGCCTGGAACACTTGTTTCCACAGAGAAACAAAACACAAAATTAAAGGGTTACTGCATGTTTCGTTTTGCCACCTCAGGGGAATCTCACGGGGAATGTTTGATTGCCATGGTCTCCGGCATGCCCGCAGGTGTGCCCATCGATGAAGCCAAAATGAACCACGAATTGTGGCGGCGGCAGCAAGGATATGGCCGCGGCGGGCGCATGAAGATTGAACGCGACAAGGGACAGATTCTTTCCGGCGTGCGACATGCCAAAACGATTGGCTCGCCAATTTCCATCCGCATTGAGAACAGCGACTGGAAAAACTGGACGGAGATTCTGCCGGTGGCCGCTGGGGATCCTGCGAAGCATAAGGCGGTCGCCTCTCCGCGACCCGGTCACGCCGACCTGGCAGGCGCGCTGAAGTACGATTTTCCAGATGCGCGGTACGTGCTGGAGCGGGCGTCGGCGCGCGAATCCACGGCACGAGTGGCGGCTGGAGCCATCGCCAAGCAATTGCTGGAGGCCCTGGGAATCGCCATTGCGAGCCATGTGATTCGAGTCGGTGATGCGGAACTTGATCGAGACGCGAGCTGGCCGGAGATTGCGGCTTTGCAGTCGCGCGAGGAAGTCTTGCTGGGCTGCGTGGACGAAGCCTCCGAACAGCGCATGAAGGCAGTCGTCGATAAGGCGCTGCGTACAGGCGACTCCGTGGGCGGCGTGTTTGAAGTGGTGGCCCATGGTGTTCCTCCAGGGCTGGGAACGTACGCCAACTGGGACGAGCGGCTGGATGGAATGTTGGCGGCGGCGGTGATGTCGCTACAGGCGGTGAAGGCTGTGGAGATTGGGCGTGGAGTGACCGCGGCGGGGGCGTTCGGTTCCGCGGTGCATGATGCGATCCATTACGCGGCAGAAGACAATGCCGACAAGCACACGCGATTCATGCGCGACCAGAATAATGCGGGCGGTATTGAAGGCGGCATCTCGAATGGCGAGGATGTGATCGTTCGAGGATATTTGAAGCCGATTTCGACGCTACGGCGGCCGCTGGGCTCGGTGAGTTTCGAGACGCGGGCAGAAACCAAGGCGGCCTACGAGCGGTCGGATGTCTGCGTGGTTCCGGCAGCCGGCGTTGCTGCAGAGGCGATGGTGGCGCTGACGCTGGCGAAATTGGCCATCGAGAAGTTCGGCGGCGACTCGCTGCGCGAAATGGTGAGAAACTATCAAGGGTACTGCGATCAGATCCGCACATTTTGATCTGCCAGAAATTAGAAAGACAAGACTCTCTCGATGATTTATCCGATTGTGAAATTTCCCGACCCAATCCTGCAGCAGCCTGCGGAGCCGGTCACAGTGTTCGACGCGGAATTGCGCAAGTTGGTCGACGACATGTTTACCTCGATGTATGACGCGCAGGGAATTGGCCTGGCCGCGCCGCAGATTGGGATTTCAAAGCGCCTGACCGTGATTGATCTGAGTTTTCAGAAAAAGCCGGAAGACAAGATTGTCCTGATTAATCCTGAAGTGATCGAGATTAAAGGCAAGCAGGTGGAGGAAGAAGGCTGCCTGAGCTTGCCCGAGATTCGCGATCGGGTGGTGCGAGCCGCAGAAGTGAGAGTGCGTGCGCAGGATGCGGATGGCAAGCCGATTGAAGTGGAAGGTACAGAACTGCTGGCACGCGCCATTCAACACGAGATTGACCATCTGGATGGAATCCTTTTCATCTTTCGCCTGAGCCGGTTGAAGCGCGATCTGCAGCTGCGAAAAATTCGCAAGCTACAGCGGGCAGGCGAGTGGTAGAGCCGGGCTGTCTGCCGCCATTTCGTTCCCAACGATCCTAGGAGCCGTGCCCAAACCCATGCGCCTGGTCTTTTGTGGGACTCCGCAATTCGCTGTTCCTACCCTGAATGCCCTGTTGCACGCGGGCCATCGCGTGGAACTGGTGTTGTCGCAGCCGGATCGTGCCAGCGGTCGCGGCATGGAAGTCCAAATCTCCCCGGTGAAGCGCTATGCGGAGCAACACGGTCTGGCGCTCGCGCAACCGGAAAAAATCCGAAACAACCCAGAACTGCAGGAGCGGCTGCGGGCCTTGTCTCCGGACGCTATCGTCATCGTGGCGTATGGCCGTCTGATCCCGCCATGGATGTTGACCCTGCCGATACATGGCAATTTGAATGTCCATGCATCGCTGCTGCCAAAGTATCGCGGAGCTGCGCCCATCCAATGGGCGGTTGCGAATGGCGAAACGGAAACCGGCGTGACCACGATGCGCATCGATGAGGGCCTCGACACGGGCGATATTTTGCTGCAGGAACGGGTGGCAATTTTGCCGCAGCAAACTTCACTGGAGCTTTCTCCGGTGCTGGCGGATGTCGGCGCAGAACTGATGGTGCGAACGCTGGCCGGTCTGGAGCAAGGGACACTACAGGCGACGCAACAGGATCATAGCCGTGCGACGCTGGCTCCGATTCTGCAGCGGGAAGATGGCCGCATCGATTGGAGTCGGACCGCCCAGCAAATCTTCGACCGCTGGCGGGGGTTTCAACCTTGGCCGGGAGCGTTCACCAGCTTTCACGGAAAGAAATGGATTCTTCATGCGATGCAGGTGGTCGCGGACCCTGCGGGGTTATCTGAGGCTCCTGGAACGCTGGTGCGGAAGGCGAATCGATTGCTGGTGGCCTGCGGTGAAAGCAGCTGGCTCGACCTGGTGGAATTGCAGATGGAAGGGAAACGCCGCATGCCAGTGGAGGCGTTTCTGCATGGCCTTTCATTCGCCGACGGCGAGCGATTGGATCCGCGATGACAGCGGCTTCGATCGCGCCGGCGCGACGCGCAGCCTTCGACATTCTTCGAAAAGTGGGCCGCGGGCGCGGCAACAGCGATACGCTGCTGCACTCCCTCCAGGTAAACCAGTTGTCAGCACAGGACCGCAATCTTTGCACGACGCTGGTGCTGGGGACGTTGCGCTGGCAGCTTGTTCTTGACGCCGAGTGCCGGCGATTTCTGGCGCGCCCGGATCTGACGTTGCCGGAAGATGCGCTGCTGGCGCTTCGTGTGGGCGCGTATCAACTGATATTTCTCGATCGCATTCCCACGCATGCCGCCCTCTTCGAGTCGGTCGAGTGGTGCAAGCATTCGGAGGGTGCTCGACAGTCCGGACTGGTAAATGCGGTTTTGCGTAAAGTGGCCGCGCTGCCGAAGACGCGTGCTTTCGATGCCGAGCAAGCGTACCCGCAATGGATGGTCGCGCGCTGGAAGAAGTTCTATGGTGCAGAGGCCTGTCGGCGCATCTGCGAACAGGGTCAGAGTGAAGCGGAGACCGCAGTGCGGCTGCTGAATGGCGACGCCGATGAGACGCTGCGTTCGCAAGGAACGATCCTCCAGCCGGGCGCGTTCTTAGCCAAGGCGCGAAGGATCGTGGATGGGGAAGCGAAGGCGATCAAGGTCCCGCTGGAAGCGACAGCGCATGCACAACTGCAGGATGAGGGCTCGCAGCTGGTGGCGGAATTATTGGGGCAGGGAGCGCGAATCCTCGATGCGTGCGCGGCGCCGGGGGGCAAGACAGCGGTTCTACTGCAGAACAATCCTCAGGCAGAAATACTGGCGTGCGATCTTCATCCCGCGCGACTGGAAACGATGCGGCGGCGTCTCAGCGCGACGATGAATCTGGATCACGTGGAACTGCGGGTTGCGGATGCAGCGAAGCTTTCTGGGGTGGGTCCATTCGACAGAATTTTGTGTGACGTTCCATGTACAGGAACGGGCACGCTGGCGCGAAACCCGGAGATTCGTCATCGTCTGCAACCTGAGGAGTTGGCACGGCAGGCGGAGCGACAGCGAGAGATTTTGTCGGCGGGTTTGCGCTTGCTGGCTCCGGGTGGAAGGCTCCTCTACTCCACTTGCTCTATGGAGCCGGAAGAGAATGCCGCGGTGGTCGAAGCGTGCTTAACGTCGACAGCCAGCGGTCCCTGGCACCAGCTTGATCTGCGGCAGGAATTCGATCGGCTGGAACGAGAGGGAATCGTGCGGGGCGAGGCGGTTGACGAGTTGCGGGCCACTGGATTTCGCGATGGATATCTGCGGACGCTTCCCGGACTGCATCCTTGCGACGGATTTTTTGCGGCGCTGATTGAGCGCCAGTAGACGCTTTCTTCTATATTTCCGTTTCACGGCTGGACGGTGAGCTGAATGCTCGAGCCGGCCGGAATGCGTGTTCCCGCTGCGGGAACCTGCGCAATGACGGCGCCGGGAGGAGCCGTGGCTGCAGGGGTCGGCGGTGCCTGTGCAACTGGCTGCGAAATCGTCGGGGGAACCGGCAGCTGGCCTGTCGGCGCTGCAGGCGAAGGTGCGGCCGGTCCGTTCTGCAAGGGTGCAAGCTTGAAGCCGGAATGGATAACCGCCAGCGCTGCCTGGGTGAAGTTTTCGCCGATCAAGTCCGGCATGACGCTGGCATTCTCTATTGATGGAGCAGTCTGCGCCGTCAGGATGCTGACGCGCGGGCCTTCGACATCGTTTGCGCGACCTGTGGGTGTCTGCGCGATGACAGTATTTTCTGGCGCGTAGGCATACGGCAATCCAACCACTGCGCCGACCTGCAGTCCTGTGCGGCGAATGGTGATGGTGGCCATGGTTTCATTCATTCCGTCGACGGAAGGGATGGCAACTTTTTGCGGTCCCAGGCTTACGGTCATTCGCACCCGCCACGATTTGCGCACCAGGGTTCCGGGCACCGGGCTTTGTGTCAGGACAACTCCCACGGGTTGCGTGGCACTGTAGTAGTGGCCGTCAATGCCGGCCTGCAGTCCTTTCGCGCGAAGCTCAACGACAGCTTGCGGCACGGTGCGGCCTCGCAACAGCGGCACCTGAACCTCAGCTCCGTGAATGGCAAGTCGCATGGTGATCAGCGCGGACACCAGCGCAATCGTCACCAATAATAGAACCGCCGAAAGTGCGCGAAAGATTTGTAACATGGGGGTCGCCTGGTGTTTCTTCAGTCTGCGTATTCAATCAAAAATTCTATCTTGGCGGTCTTCGATATCATCCCCGCCACAGAACAATATTTTGTTTCGGAGAGATGCACGGCATCTTCCATGGCTTTGCGCGAGACAGTTCCGCTGACTCGATAGGTCAATTTGACATGGGTAAAAACCTTCGGCGGGTCAGGTGCCTGGTCCGCGACTGCGGAAACCGTGAGTCCAGTGAAGGGTTCCCGCTTCTTCTTCAAAATTGAAATGACATCGATCGCGGTGCAGCCGCAGAGGCCCATCAACACTGTTTCCATGGGGCTAGGTCCCTGAGTGTGGGCTGCATCGCCGTCGAACACAACGGTGTGACCGCTGTGCGAGAGCGAATCGAAAATCATTTCTTTTTTCCATGTTGCACTGGCTTGCACGTTGGCAACTCCTTTGCGTGTGGAGAACTTCAGCGTTGGTTGTCGGTGGCTGGCTCGGGATGAATAAAGACGCGCGCAATCTGGGGCATCTCCGACTTGACTCGATCCTCCAGCGCAGTAATCAGAGCGTGAACATCGGCCATGCTTCGGTCGTCAGGCAAAGTGCAATGGCAGGAAATCTGCATGCGTTCGCCGGCCTTCGATACAACGACCGCGTGTACATCCAGAATATCCGGAAACTCACTGGCGAGGCGACGCAGTTCACTTTCCAGCGCAGCGTCTTCGCTGCGTCGCGCTTCGGTTTCAATGGTTCCGCGTTCGCTCTCGATGTGCGTCAGGATGGAATC
>Ga0307373_10014449_pt1 | contig 10862 bp, 8 predicted proteins | sample OX2MG_FD_202534 | JGI IMG/M metagenome (GOLD analysis project Ga0307373, IMG submission 202534) | Soil microbial communities from Risofladan, Vaasa, Finland - OX-2 | ecosystem: Environmental > Terrestrial > Soil > Coastal area > Acid sulfate soil | place: Finland: Risofladan, Vaasa | collected... | reverse complement strand
GTGATGAAAGCCGTCAGGGTCCTTTCTGACGCCGGGGGCTTGAGCATCCCCGTGCGCCGGATGACCCTTTCCACCGCCGGCATCGTGCCGCAAATTCGCAACTTCGCGCAGGAAGCGGCGCGGCCCAAGCTGGCCGTTTCTCTGAACGCCTCCAGCGACGAACAGAGAACGGAATTGATGCCGCTGAATCGCAAATATCCATTGAGCGAGTTGCTCGCGGCCTGCCGCGAATTTCCGCTCGGCCCGCGCGAGTACCTGACCTTTGAGTACGTGTTGCTCGACGGGACCAACGATTCGGACCCGGATGCCCGGCGCGTGGCGGCGCTGGTGAAAGGCATCAAGTGCAAGATCAATCTGATCCCCTACAATGGCGGGACAGAACTGCCGTACCGGCCTTCACCGCTCGAGCGGGTGCTGGCGTTCCAAAAAATTCTCCAGGACCGCCACATCCCCGTTTTTATCCGCATTTCGCGCGGGCAGGACGTGATGGCGGCGTGTGGCCAGTTGCGCCTGGCGGCAACGGAAGGCATCACGGCAGCGGCCGAGTCCGCTCCGCCGCCGCCCGATTAACCTGGATCATTCATAAATTTTGCCTGTGAGGCCGATGTAGGGGGGACGGCTTGCCGTCCCCGCGTTGCACATGGCCGCCGGATCCAACAGGGTGGGGCAAGCCCTACCCCTACGGCCACCCTCCTAACGATGCCTCAACGCTGCGAGGTGGATGGATGGGCGATCCTCTTCGTAAGGGGACGGCTTGCCGCCCCCGCCATGCACATGGCCGCCGGATCCAACAAGGTAGGGCAAGCCCCGCCCCTACGGACACCTTGGCGCCACACCCTTCTAAGATATCGGCTGCATTGCAATGACGGCCATCATCCGCCCGGCCTGACTTCCTTCCTTGCGATACGAGTAGAACAGGTCCGTCCTGCAAGCCGTGCAGTAATCCGCCACGTAAATCTGATCGGGCGGAACGCCGGCATGCTCCAGTTGATAGCGCGCCACCGCCGCCAGGTTGAGATGAACTTTTGACAGCGACTCCTCCGCCTGATGCCCCGGAGGGGCCTGAAGCATGAAAAGCGTCTGGTATCGCAAAGCCATCCTGGACTCCTCCGGCGTTGCAGGGACCTTATGAAAGAAATCCTCGCCGGCCGGGAAGGTCCCGCAGAAAGCATTAACGACTTCCGGGCCCACTTCGTAGCAGCACTTCCGGATCGATGGCCCGATGGCCGCCATCAGGTCCTGCGGCCGCGAACCAAACGTCCGGCGCATTTCCCCGGCGGTCTTTTCGATAATCCGGTCCAGCGCGCCGCGCCATCCCGCATGCACCGCGGCAATCGCCCGCCTTTCACGGTCGGCAATAAGGATTGGCATGCAGTCGGCCACCCGGACCGTCAGCAGAATTTCCGCCTGTCCGGTCATTAAAGCGTCGCCTGGACGGGTGGGCGATGGATCTCTACTGCCCGGCAAAGGGTTCCCGGCAAGCTGGTACCGAAGTGGCGCGCGTCCATGCCGCGAGACGGAATACATGATCGACGAGTGCGTCTGGCCCAGGGCTGCCACCGGGAAGCGGCCGGCGCCGAGGGCCTGCAAAAAGCGGCTTCGGCTGTGCCCGGCCCCGGCAATTCCGTTGCCTGTGCTCTTCGCGGAACCCGGCCCCGGAGGTTTTGGCTTCAATGCCCCGCCCTGCCGGGCGCCGAAGGCGTGAACCAGCCACGGGACTTCGGCAAACGCCCTGCATTCCAGCCAGACGCCGCCCTTTGAAGAGACGAGATGGAAGGTTTCTGCCGCCAAGGTTCGAATATAGCACGTCCCGCAGTTGCTTCAGAGGGTGCTGAAAGAGGTATGCGAAGATGCCAGGCCGGGTTTGAGCAAAGGAGCTGCCGGCCATCGATGGAAACCCCGGCCCCTCGTTCTCAGGGTCCCGTCAAAATTGAGGACTGGCCCTGGAAGGTTGCTTTTGTAGCGCAGGGCTCGCCGTTTAGCCCTGCGGCTCTTCAATGGGCCTCGAAAAACCGCAAGGAGCTGCCGGCCGTCGATGGAAACCCCGGCCCCTCGTTCTTAGGGTCTCTTCAAAGTTGAGGACTGGCCCTAAGAGGTTGCTTTTGTAGCGCAGGGCCCGCCGTTTAGCCCTGCGGCCCTTCAATGGGCCTCGAAAAGCCGCAGCGTTGTAAGGCGAACGCTGCGCTACAAATCCGACCGATGAGACTTTGACGCGACCGTGCCCTCGTTGCCTTTACGGGTTTGAATTCCAACATTGGGTCTGTTAAGGTTAGAAAAGAGAGTGCCAGTTTTTGTACGGTGAAGGAACGTGAAGCGGCTGGCAAGGCCGGACTCGCAAGGGTAAGCGCCGGGCAGGGCGGTGCCATGCGCTGCCGCCAGATGCGAGCTTCGCGATAACCCCAATGATTGTCGGCACAGGCATTGACATCGCCGAGACAGAGCGCATCCAGCAGGCTCTGGAACGGCATGGAGAGCGGTTTTCAAAAAAGATCTTTACTCCCTCCGAGATTGCATACTGCGAACGATTCAAGAACCGGGCCGAGCGCTATGCCGCTCGCTTTGCCGCCAAAGAGGCGGCGTTTAAGGCGCTGGGGACCGGCTGGGCCAAGGGGGTCCGCTGGCTTGACGTGGAAACCACTCATCAGGCAAGTGGAAAGCCCGAATTGCTGCTGGCCGGACGCGCCCTCGAAGTGGCGGACCGACTGGGTGTGACCCGTGCCGTCATCTCCATCTCTCACGCCAACCGTTACGTCGTGGCGCAGGTGATTCTTGAATCAAATGCGTAGCTTGATTCCGGCATCCTGGCAGAGCGTGTCCGGCTGTCCTTTTTTGCTGGCTGTCCTGCTGGCGGGCCCGCGCTTGCAGCGCACGGAGACGCTTCCTTCTTCCCCGCAGGTCACGGCGCTGGGCAGCCGTGCGGCAGCCAGACTCCTGATCCACGTGGCCAAACCGGACTACCCCGCAATCGCGAAAGTCAATTTCATCCAGGGACGTGTCAAGCTGGAAATCACCGTGAATCCGGGTGGCAAGGTGGTTGAGGTCCATGTGATGGAAGGCGAGCCGCTGCTTGCGGCGGCGGCTTTCAAGGCGGTCCGGAAGTGGCTTTACCGGCCGTATGTTGCCCCCGGCGGCCCGGCGCCCTTCAGTACCGATGTCGTCATAAACTTTGCGCTGCATCCGCGGACGTTTGGCGGACGCTTCCCGGAGAATGCAGAGGGCGATCTGGAAAAGCAGGTTCATCCCCCGGAAGTCGTCGCCCGCCCTCACGCGGACCCCTCGGCGGTGGGTGTCCGGCTGAGAGTGCTGGTTGATTCTGAAGGGAAAGTGTTGGATGCCGTCGCGATAGAAGCCACGGGGGCCCAGGTTGAGCTGGCCCGCAAGGACCTCAGGCGCTTGAAATTCCGGCCGGCACACTGGGGATCGCTTGCTATTCCCTGGTACGTCATTGTCAAGGTCCCGCTTGAGCAGGCGAGCAGGAAGCAGGCTGCCAATTCGGCAAAGCATTCAAGCCGCATCGCGCCCTAACCGAAGAAGCTCACCAGCCTTCGTGCGGCAGCCTTGAATGGTCCGGCGGGATTTCTTTATGCCCTTAGCGCGGATTATTCATGAAGCGTCGAAGCATCGTTAGGAGGGCGGCGGCAAGGTGGCCGTAGGGGCGGGGCTTGCTCCGCCCTGGGCGACCCAAGGGCCGCCCCAACATCGGCCTCGCAGGAAAAATTCATGAATAATCCAGGTGGAACAAGATGCGGAGGAGAAAGAGAAGAGTCATGAAAGAATACAAGGGCGTCAAAGCATTTGTGTTTCTGAGCGTGATCGCAATCCTTCTGCTCGTGCCGGCGGCCCAGGGCCGTTCCCACAGCAAGCCGCCGTTCGAGTATGTGGGAGGGACCGAATCGATGTCCAGGGGATGCGAAGGAAAGCTGGAAGTTACCGAAGCATCCCTGGTGTTCCGGTGCGCAGAGGGACCTATCACCGTGCCCTACGCTTCCATCACTCATATGGAGTACCGTCCAAGAGTCAGCAAGCAGATTCGCAAGATGAAACTGGACTGGACCGTAAAGCCCCCTTCTTCCCACAGCAAGCATGAAGCCTATTTTTCGGTGCTCTACTCTGTGAAGGGCCAGACCCATGCCATGGTGCTGAAGGCCCCGCTTGAGACGATGCGCCCCTACCTGGCCGAGATCGATCTCAAAACAGGCCACACCATCCATAGCGGGCAGGACTGAAGGCAAACCCGCGCCGCGCTGCTGGAATTCCTGACACCCCGGCAGCCGGCCGGGCGGCCCCTCCGGAGCCCCCGGCATCTTATTTCGCTTGGCGCCCCGATAGGCAAGGTCCCTTGCCCACGCCCGGGATGGCGCGAGCCGCCCTGTTTCACTTTCTCTCGTTGCCCGGCATCAGGCGGGAAACCTGAATTGCGCGTTGCGGGGCGTTACTGGCTTGGACCTTCGTAGAAATATCCCAGGCGGGTGCGCACCCTTACCCGGTCCCTGCCGACCTTGACCTCCAGCCGGTGAAAACCCCTCTGTGAGAGGTTGTCCGGCACATAGGCCAGCAGGTACTGGCTGTGGATATCCGCAGCGATCGCGCTGAGATGGGCCTGAAGAGCGATTGCAGACCACTGGGTATAAAAAACGCCGCCCGTATAACGGGCATAGGATAACACGTCATTCGCGCGCACTTTCGACTGAGCGCCCCGCGCCGCAGCTTCAATCGCCCCTGTCACCGGAACGGTCACGCCAAAGGACTGCGTTGAGGAACTTGGAGTCGCAGGGGTCCCGGGCGAGGCCGGCAGGGTGACGTTGGCATTCTCAGGGGTCATGGGTCCGTTCAAAGGTTCCTTGTCCCGGCTCAGATACGATTTTGCCAGGCTAAGGCCGAGGCCGTAGATTTCCACTTCTGAATACGTAGCACGGCGGACAATTTCATCCTTCGATGTTTCACTCCCCAAATCATGGCCGCTGGAAAACGCGATGATCACCCGCCGCTCACCCTTGGGCCGGTGCTGTAGCAAGTCCATGGCCTGTATCAGAGCGTCGTTCAGCCGGGCCTTGCTCCCGTCCGACGAGAGCGCCTGCAGCGTTTTGTCCAGGGTCGCTTCGGAGCTGGAAAAATTCTGCTCCATTTGAATCGTCGAACCGAAGGTGATCACCGCAGCTTCACCCCTGGGACCCAACATCAACTGCGAAAACATCGGGGCCAACTGCTTGATTTCACCCAGCAGCGGAGCCACGGCCTGGTTGTCCTGAATCAGGATGACAGCAGCGATCTTGTGCGGCTCCCGGGCAAAGCCGGTGATCCGCTGCGGCTTGCCGTTGTCAAGGACCTGGAAATCGCTCTGCTTCAGGTCGTAAACAAATTCGCCGGTCGACTTGCTGGTAACGGTAACGGGCATGGTCACCAGGTTGGATTGGATGCGAATCCCGGGATGGACCGCTATATCGCCCTGCTCGCTGGTGTTGCCGGGCGCGCCGGAAGATGGCTTGCTGGCTGTCGTCTGCCCGGCGCCGCCCTGCGCCACAGCCAGTGAGACCGCTACAAAAAAAACGGCCCCCACGCTGACAAGCCGCCGCTTCATACTGCGAAAATGGCTTTTACTGCACATTTGATTCCCTGTCCCTCACTGGTTATGATGCACCCCGGCGCTGGAGAGTTCCACCACCTCTCCGCGAGCCGGATGTAGGGGGACGGCTTGCCGCCCCCGCCTTGCACATGGCCGCCGGATCCAACAGGGTAGGGCAAGCCCTATTCCTACCGCCACCCTCCTGATAATGCTTCAACGCTGCGAGGCCGATGTAGGGGCGACCCTTGGGTCGCCTCTCTTCGTAGGGGGACGGCTTGCCGCCCCCGCCTTGCACATGGCCGCCGGATCCAACAGGGTAGGGCAAGCCCTACCCCTACCGCCGCCCTCCTGATAATGCTTCAACCCTGCGAGGCCGATGCGGGGGCGCCCCTTGGGTCGCCTCTCTTCGTAGGGGGACGGCTTGCCGTCCCCGCCTTGCACATGGCCGCCGGATCCAACAGGGTAGGGCAAGCCCTACCCCTACGGCCACCCTCCCGATGATGCTTCAACGCTGCGAGGCCGATGCAGGGGTGACCCTTGGGTCGCCCAGGGCGGGGGGCAAATCCCGCCCCTACGGACTCCTTGGCGCCAGCCGCTGCCGCAGGGCTTCGTAAAGAACAATGCCGGTTGCCACGGAAACGTTGAGCGATTCCACCCGGCCCCGCAAGGGGATCCCGGCAAGCTGATCGCACGCTTCGCGGACAAGGCGGTGCAGGCCCTGGCCTTCGCCGCCCATCACCAGCGCGCAGGGCAGCTTGTAATCCAGCTCAAGATAGGACTTCTCCGCCCCGGCTTCATATCCGTAAACCCACAGCCCCTGCTCCTTGATCTCCACAAGAGATCGAACAAGGTTCTTGACCCGGGCGATCCTGGCGTGTTCCAGGGCCCCGGCGGCGGCGCGCGCCACCCCGGGCGACAATCCCGCCGCTCGTCTTTCCGCCACCACAACGCCATTCGATCCCGCCCCAACCGCGGTCCTCACAATCGCCCCCAGGTTGGCGGGGTCCTCCACGCCGTCAAGCACCAGCAGCAACGCAGGACTCTGCCAGCGGACCAGGGCGTCAAGATCTTCATACGTTTTGGCGGAACATACGGCAACCACGTCCTGATGATAGCCCGTTTGCGCCAGGCGTTCCAGTGCCGCACGCGGCGCAAAGCGCACCGGGATTCCCCGGGACCGGCACCCGTCCAAAACCTCCTGCAGCCGCTTGCCGGCGGCGCCCTCGCGCACCAGAACGTGGTCGATCGGCCGCGAGCCGAGCGCCTCCTTCACGGCGTTGATGCCGTACAGCACGTCCAGAGAATCGGGACCTCGCGCTTGGTTCATCAGTCGATGCCTGCTTCCAGAACTCTTGCCGGGACACCGGAATTCGCCTGTCTGCTTGCGGACCCCCAGGCGAAACTCATCCGCACAGGAACAGATGGGCGGCATTTGAGAATTCGCGCAGGCGGTCCGCCACGCTCTTGATGGGCCGCGCCAGGTTCAATCCGGCCCCCTTCTCAAAAATCGGGACCAGCTTTTCAAGCTCGGGGCCGGAATCGGCTCCCGTCAAGGCAACCCGCACGGGATGGAACAGTTCTTTCCCCTTTTTGCCGGTCTCTTTCTGGACCTCTTTGAGGACCTCCCGGAATCGCGGATAGGTCAGCACGCGTTCCTCAAGGATTTTGGAAGTCACGCGCTTCAGCACCTGGCGTGTGGCCGCGTTATCCTCCGACTCCACGGTGCCCAGCAGCTCCGCAGCCTTGCGGACATCATACTCAAAAATCAGCCGGACCGCGTCCGGAAGCTGGCCGAGATAGTCGATCTTGTTGATCACGGCTTCCACCACCTGTTCCAGCCATTCCATCGCGGGCGCCGCGACAGGCCCCGGCAGCAGCCCGGCCTCGGCCAGGAACGGGACGGCCATTTCCGCAAGCTTCGCCGCAGGCAACTGTTTCAGGTAGTGCCGGTTCAGCCAGTTCAGTTTCTCCGGGTCAAACACGGCGGGACTCTTGATGATGTGGTCCAGGGAAAACTGCTGAACAAGTTCCTCCGTGCTCAGGATTTCGGTTTTCCCGTCCGCCGGCGACCATCCCAGCAGGGTCAGGTAGTTGCGCAGGGCCTCGGGAAGAATGCCCATCCGCCGGAAGCTCTCCAGCGAGGCCGCTCCGTGGCGCTTGGACAGCCGCGCGCGGTCGCCTCCAAGAATCGTCGAGAGATGGGCGAACTCCGGCGGCTTCCATCCCAGGGCGTTGTAGAGCGCCAGTTGGCGCGGCGTGTTGGAAATGTGATCGTCGCCGCGAATCACGTGCGTGATGTCCATCAGGTGGTCGTCTACCACCACCGCAAAGTTATACGCCGGGACCCCGCCCGAGCGCACCAGGATGGGGTCGCCGATCACTTCGCCGGAAAAACGGGTCTCGCCGTGCACAAGGTCCTTCCACGTAAAAACCCTCTCCGAAATCTTCAGGCGGATGGCCGCAGGCCCGCCCGCCGCCACTCGGGCGGCCGCCTCTTCCTTCGGAACTTTCCGGCATCGCCCGGAGTATCGCGGCTGGCGCCCGGCCGTCAACTCCTCCTTGCGCTCGTTTTCAAGCTGTTCAGGCGAGCAGAAACAGTAATACGCGCCTCCCTGCTCGATGAGCTGAAGCGAATGCTTTCTGTAAAGCTCCTGGCGTTCTGATTGTCGATAGGGGCCAAAGGCCCCCCCTTTGTCCGGGCCTTCATCCCAATCCAGGCCGAACCACCGCAGGTCATCCAGCAACTGCGTTTCGTAACGCAGCTCCGACCGCTCGATGTCCGTATCCTCGATGCGAAGGACCAAAGTTCCACCATGATGCCGCGCAAACAGCCAGTTGAACAATGCCGTGCGCGCGTTGCCCACATGGACATAACCCGTCGGGCTTGGCGCGAATCGAACTCGAATGTTTTCCTTTTCCATGGGACCGAAGCCTTCCTTTGAAAAACTAACACAGGCGCGCGGACCTGTACAGGCTGCGGAACTTCTGGAAAGCGGAGGCAATCGTTTGTCGCCCGCGGCGCAGCCCGCTGTTGCTTATTGCAGCAAGTGCTGAGGTTAGTAACGCATGAAACTCTATATTAACAGTCTTTCATCTTCCGGGCATCACCAGACATTCCAAGCAATCTTTGTGCCGGGGGAGGGATCCAACGCTCAAAAGCGGACCGCCCACGACCGCTGCCGGGCAACGAAGGCGCGTCTGCCGGTCTGCACGACCCTTCTCCCGCAGTCAGCGGACAAAAACTCGCTTTCACGAAAATGAAACGGCAACAAACCCCCAAACGAAGCGTGGCCCCGTGCCTCTTTGGGCCTGGGCGCAAACGGACCCTGGTCAGGGCTTGAGGGTCTGCTGCAACGGCGGCAGCCACGAGGAAAGGTGATGCAGGCTGGGGTGGTGGGTACGGTCCACTTCGAGCGGCGTAATGGAAATCTCGTGCGCAAAGATGGCCGCGTAATCGGAATCGGGTTCCACTCTGCGGTGCGGTAACGTCTCATCCAGCCAGTAATAAGACCTTCCGCGCGGGTCCTTCTTCTCGCATACGAGGTTCTGCGAGATCTTCTGGCTCTGGCGCGTCAGGCGCACGCCGCGAATCTCGCCGTTGGGAACATTCACGTTCAGCGCCACGCCTGGCGATAGCCCTTCCTGCAGAATCCTGCCAGCCAGTTCAAAGGCAAATCCGGCTGCTCCGCTGTAGTCCTTCGGATGGCGCCCGACGAGCGAGATGGCAAACGAGGGCACGCCGTGCAACACCGCTTCCTGCGCCGCAGCCACCGTACCGGAATAGATCAGGTTTTCTCCCAGGTTTCCTCCCGGGTTGATGCCGGAGACGACAAGATGGGGCTTTTGCGGCAACAGTTGATAGAGGGCAAGAATCACGGTATCCGCCGGGGTGCCGCCCACGGCGTAGTGGCGGTCGTCCAGGATCTTGACGCGCAGAGGCTGGTGCAAAGTGAGGGACTGGCTCGAACCGCTGCGCTCACTGTCAGGCGCGACCACCGTCACCTCTCCCAGCGCGCTGAGGGATCTCTCCAGCGCTTCAAGGCCGGCAGCGCCGATGCCGTCATCATTCGTCAGCAGAATTCGCTTGATTGACATGGAAGGCTTCGAGAAGCAGGCCTGAGGCAGGCCCAGCCAAACTCCCGGCTTATCGCTTCAAAATCCAACCCTAAAGTCTAACACAAGTTTCGCGCCGGCCGCGTTTGGCGCGGCCGGCGCGGCAGCACCTGAGACCACGGCGGCCCCTATGTCATGACCTTTGGGACCCGGCCGGATGACGGCCCATCCAGGCCGGCTATTCTTTTCGTTTGGAAAGACACTGCGGAATCAATATAATCTTGCCCATGACTACTGAATCTGGAAACTCAAAAAGCAGCTCTCGTTTTCTACTCACTGGGGCCAAAGGCTTTATCGGCTCATGGATCGTCCGGAAGCTGATCGAGCGGGGCCATACACCGTGGATTTATGATCTCGACGCAAAAGCGCACCGGCTGCAGCAACTGCTGACCGAACAACAAAGAGAACAAATCCACTATGTTCAGGGAGACATAACAGACTTTAACGATCTGGACCGCGCCGTTGCGGAAAACGGAATTACGCACCTGGTCCATCTGGCCGCGCTCCAGGTCCCGGCCTGCGCCGCCAACCCCCGGCTCGGAGCGCGGGTCAACGTCCTGGGGACCGTGAACGCGTTTGAAGTTGTGCGCAAGCGGCGTGATCTGGTCCAGCGCATCGTCTATGCAAGTTCGGTCGCCGTTTTTGGGCCGGAAGAATTTTACGGTCATGCCAAGGTGCCCGAAGGGGCGCCGCTGCAGCCCAACACGCATTATGGAGTATTCAAGCAGGCGAACGAAGGCAGCGCCCGCATTTATTACCTGAGCGATGGCATCTCCAGCGCCGGCCTGCGGCCGGGCACCGTTTACGGCGTGGGCAGAGACCAGGGAATCACTTCCGGGCCCACCAAAGCCATCAAGGCCACCGTCGTGGGCCGTCCTTATACCATCCGCTTTACGGGCGGATTTGACATGCAATACGCCAAAGACACGGCAGAAGTCTTTGTGCGCTGCGCGGAAGTTCCCATCGAAGGCGCCAAGACCTACACGCTGCGGGGCGCCGTCATCCAGATGGATGAATTTCTCGCCACGCTGAACCGCCTGCTTCCCGAATCCCGAAAGCTGATTCGTGCCGAGGGAAAGCCGATCCCCATCGCCTTCAACTTTGACGACAGCGCCCTGCTCCGCGATATCGGCGAAGTTCCGCGCACGCCGCTGGAAGACGGCATCCGCGAAACGGCGGAGATCTT
>Ga0307373_10014448_pt1 | contig 10862 bp, 10 predicted proteins | sample OX2MG_FD_202534 | JGI IMG/M metagenome (GOLD analysis project Ga0307373, IMG submission 202534) | Soil microbial communities from Risofladan, Vaasa, Finland - OX-2 | ecosystem: Environmental > Terrestrial > Soil > Coastal area > Acid sulfate soil | place: Finland: Risofladan, Vaasa | collected... | reverse complement strand
AGTTGCAGGCGAAGCAGGCGGATGGCACGCAGCATCTTGAGTTCATTCTCCAGATCCAGGCCATACCCACTTTTGATTTCAATGGTTGTAACGCCCTCGGCCTGCAATGCCTTGAGGCGCGGTAGGGTTTCAATCACCAACTGCTGTTCACTGGCGCCACGCACGGCGTTTACGGTAGATTGGATACCACCACCGGCGTGGGCAAGCTCCTCATAGGTCGCACCCTGGAGCTTGAGTGCGTGTTCCGTCATGCGATTGCCTGCGTACAGCGCGTGGGTATGGCAGTCTACAAACCCCGGCAATACCACGCGATCGTCCGCATCGAACACGGTCTTGGCGGGCGCATCCGCGGGTACACCCAAAGCGGCGATGCGGCCAGAACTTACTGCCAGAGTCCGCGCAGGCGCATCACTGGCATCTACGTGCATGGGATATAGTCTGGCGTTCTTGACGAGCAGATCGTACATGAATTGTCCCTAGTCGTTGGCGTGCGAATCTGAGAGCATAAGGGTATGCAGATACAGCTTACTTTCAAATACCTGCTGACGCCGGAGGGTTTGTGCCGGGATCAGACAGTGGTGGTGGGCGAGACCGGACTGATCGAAGCACTGCAGCCGGGCAAAGGCCCGGCGGATGGCTTTTTGGCGATTCCCGGTATGCCCAACGCCCATAGCCATGCATTTCAGCGTGCGCTTTCCGGTTTTGCGGAGGCGCGCACTGGCGCGGATTCCTTTTGGAGCTGGCGCGAGGCCATGTACCGCCTTGCCAACAAAGTGACGCCGGAAGACATGTTCGTAATCGCCCGCGAGGCGTTTCTCGACATGCTGCGCGGCGGATTTACCAGTGTGGCTGAATTTCATTATGTGCATCATATGCCGGATGGCCGCCCCGGTCCGGAAATGGCCAGGGCCATCGTACGGGCGGCGGCCGCGGCAGGCATCCATCTGTTGTTGTTGCCGGTGTTCTATCAGGCGGGTGGCTTCAACATGCCAGCGACGCAGGCGCAGCGGCGTTTTGTGCACGCCAGTATAGAGGACTACTGCCATTTGCTGCAGCAACTGGATGGTGTACGCCTCGGTATCGCACCCCATTCCCTGCGGGCCGTAGCACCTGAAACACTGCTACGGCTGATCGAAACCGTAGACAGTTTGAACGCAAGTCAGCTGCCCATCCATATACATGTGAGCGAGCAACAGCAGGAAGTGGAGGAATGCAGAGCCCTGTACCGCGTTACTCCTGTTGAATTACTGGCGCGCACAGTTGCGCTGAGTCAGCGTTGGAATCTGGTGCATGCCACTCACGCCACGGAGACCGAACGCCATCTGATCGTCAAGCATGAATCCACAATCGTGCTGTGCCCCATCACCGAGGCCTACCTCGGCGATGGTTTGTTTGCTGCGGATGAATTTAATGTGGCAGGTGGCCGTATTGCCATCGGCTCCGACAGCAACTGCCGGATAGATGCAATCGAGGAATTGCGCTGGCTGGAATATGGCCAACGCCTGCGCAAGCAGCAGCGTGCCCAGTTTGCAGACACCTCAGGTTTAGGCGCAGCGCTCTGGACACTGGCTTGTAACGGCGGCGCGTCTGCGCTAGCGGAGCCGGTGGGGGCTATCGCTGTGGGCAAGCGCGCCGACCTGGTGGTGCTGGATGAACACGCTGATCCATGGCGCGGCCATGGCATAGATACGTTGCTGGACGCACTGATCATCGGTGGTAGCCACCACGATATCGCGTCAGTGTATGTGGGCGGCAAACGCCGGGTTGACCATGGAGTGGCGACCGGTGCGCAAGCCAGCGCCCGTGAGTTTGAGCGGGTGGTCGCACGCCTGAATGAGAAATGACGATGTCGATTAAACCCTATGAAATCCGTGAAGCGACAGCTCCCGGGATCCCGCTATTGGTGAGCATCCCGCACACCGGCACCTATGTGCCGGATGTCATCGCCGCGGAATTCGCTTCGGATTATATCCACAGCCTGCCCATGACCGATTGGCATCTGCATCATCTATATGATTTTCTGCCGGCTCTGGGCATCACTACCATTTATGCCACATACAGCCGTTTTGTGGCGGACCTGAACCGTCCACCGGACGACACACCGTTATATCCAGGACGTTTCGAGACCGGCTTCGTGGCGCTCAAGACCTTCTGGGGTGAACAGATTTACGGCACGCCTCCCTCAGCGGAAGAAATTGCCCGGCGCCTCGCATTGGTGCACGCACCCTACCATGCCAAATTGCTGGAGCTTATCGATGCCAAGATCAAGCAGTTTGGCCGGGTAGTGCTGATCGATGCCCATAGCGTTGCATCACGCGCCAACCTGTTGCACGGTGAACTCAAAGGCCAGATCTATCTGGGCGACCGTGATGGCCGGTCCTGTTCTTCTTGGCTGATAGATGCCGTGGAGCGTGGTTTTATGCAATCAAATTACAGTGTCACGCGTAACCAACCCTACAAGGGTGGCTATATCACCGAACATTACGGCCAGCTCGAGTCGGTCGAGGCATTGCAGATTGAGATGTGCGAGCGCACCTATATGGATGAAGATAAACCAGCGGAGGCTCTGACTCATCCCAGCTTCAGCCGGGCTAAAGCCCACATGCGGGCCATCTTGGAAATTGTCTGTGCCGAAACAATCAGGCGGCAGGCGGACTGGTAACGCCGGATTGATTTTCTTGAAATAGCCCATACTTCAGCCAACTGAGCTATTCATGAGGAATAAAACCATGACCGGTGAAGCGCGCACAGTAGCAAAAATCATCGCACCCCAGCAGGTTTCCGACGGCGCCGGTGTCAAACTCAAACGCAGCATCGCCACTGCCACGCTCGATTACCTGGATCCGTTCTTGCTGTTTGATCATTTCGGTTCCGATAACCCGGACGATTACATTGCAGGCTTTCCCATGCACCCGCACCGTGGCATCGAGACCGTGACCTATATGCATTCCGGCGTGGTGGAGCATAAAGATTCCCTCGGCCATGCAGGCAGTATCGCGGCCGGCGATGTGCAGTGGATGACAGCAGGCCACGGCATCCTGCACGAGGAGATGCCACAGCTGCGTGGAGGGCATCTGTCCGGCTTTCAGCTGTGGGTGAATCTGCCGGCCAAGCTTAAATTGACCAAACCCCGTTACCAGGAAGTCGCCGCCAAACATATTCCAGAAATCCAACGCGATAATGGTGTACGCATCCGTTTGATCGCCGGCCGTGTAGACGGCATACAGGGCGCGGTCAGGGAGATCGCCGCCGATCCCACGTATCTGGATATATCCGTGCCGGCAGATGCAGTGTTCAGCCAAAGGATCCCACGCGGGCATACGGCCTTCACCTATGTCTATGCCGGCGAAGGCCAATTCGGCGTGAACGCTGAAACTACCGGCACACATGTGCGCGGCCAGAAACTCGTGGTGTTTTCCGATGGCGATACTGTCGAGATCAGGGCTGCATCTGCTGGAGTCAAGTTCCTACTGATATCCGGCCAGCCGTTAGGCGAGCCGGTGGCCCGCTACGGACCGTTCGTGATGAATACGCGTGAGGAAATTCAGCAGGCGCTGGAAGATCTGCGCAATGGGACCTTTGTATAGAACATCAACAGTGGATTGAATGAAATGGGCAGCGTGCGCACATGCCGCCCATGATAGCTGACAAACACCAATATCTCAGGGCTTCACAAACTTGAGTGTCATGCGGTCGGATTCGCCGATGGCGTGGTATTTCGCATGATCCGCGTCGCCCTCAGCATAGGTTGGGGGTAAGGTCCAGACGCCGCGTGGATGGTCCTTGGTGTCCTTGGGGTTGGCGTTGATCTCGGATTGTCCCACGAGCCTGAAACCGGCTTTCTCGGCTTCCTGGATCACGTAATCAACAGGCATGTAGCCGGTCTTGAACACTTGCGCGACGCTCTTGCCGGGCGCGGCGCGGTGCTCCACCACGCCCAGCACACCGCCGTGCTTCAGCACCTTGAAGACTGCCTGGAACACTTTATTCAGCTGGCCGCGGCTCTGCCAGTTATGCAGGTTGCGGAAGGTAAGCACCATGTCAGCGGAACCGTCGGGCCCGAGATCCGTCTTGGCAGGCGGTGAGAAGTCCACCACCTTCACTTTGCCGTAGATCTCGGGGTTCCTTTTGAGCATGGCCAGGTATTTCACGGTGCCATCGGATTCCGGGTCGCCCTTGGCGGGCACCGCCGCATCGATGAGTTGGCCGTGGTCTCTCAGCACCGGTGCCAGGATCTGCGTATACCAGCCGGTGCCGGGCCAGAGTTGTACCACGGTCATGTTGGGTGTGAGGCCGAAGAACTCCAGCGTCTGTTTGGGATGGCGGTACTGATCGCGGGCAACGTTGACAGAATCGCGCCAGGAACCTTGCAGCGCCTGGTCGAGCGCGCCATCGATGCCGCTGATATCCGGCGTAACCTGCGGGGCGCCCAGGATCGGTGTGCACAGCAGCAAGGCAGAATAGAACAGCAGATGCTTACGCATGAGGTCACCTTCTTATTGTTTGGGTTTCACAAACTTCAGTGTCATGCGGTCGGATTCACCGATGGCTTGCATCTGTGCGTGCTCGCTGTCGGCGCCCGACAGGTCCGGTGGCAGGCGGTGCACGTTGATGTCCTCAGGATCCTTGGGGTTGGCATTGATTTCAGAGACGCCCGCCAGACGGAAGCCCGTGCTCAGTCCCAGTTCGATCACATAATCTTCCGGCAACCGGTGCAGCGCCATGGCGCTCTCGGCAGCATCGGAGAACGGTTTGGCGCGATGTTCGGTGATGCCGAATACGCCACCCGGTTTGAGTACCGCATACGCCGCCTTGAATACTGCAGCCAGGGTCTCGGGACTGTTGTTCATCCAGTCATGGGCGTTGCGGAAAGTGAGTACCATGTCGGCGGAATCATCTGGTCCCAGGTTCACCTGTTTCGGCGGCGCGAACGCGATGATCTTCCCGATATGGCCGAATACCGCCTGATCAGCTTTGAGCTTCGCATCGAAAGACGCGGCCTTGGGGGAAGAGGCTTCGATGAGATGGCCGTGGTCATACAGGAAAGGCGCGAGGATATCCGTGTACCAGCCGCCGCCGGGGGAGAGCTCGATCACCGTCATGTCCGGACGGATGCCGAAGAACTCCAGGGTTTCCACCGGATGGCGGTATTGATCGCGCGCTTTATTAGCGGCAGAACGCCAACTGCCATTGACGGCTTCCTTGAGCAGTACCGATGGGTCACTGGAGGCCGGGATAGGGCCCGCGTTCACGCCCGCTGCGATCAGCAGCGCACCGCTCATAAAAGCGATGAAACTGTATTTTCTATGAAACATGTCTCGTTCCTCCTGTATGTGCCTTAACTATAACGCTAATACTCGGATTATGAGGCTGGATATGGTAAAAAGTGCGCCTTTGTCGCCGTATAACAGCGGCATATTTTGATTTTCTCCGGTTAACGAACATGAGCCACGATCGTTTCACTCTTGCCCTGCAGTCGAGCCACATGGCCACGCCGCGTGTACTCCAGCTGAATTTGCGGCGCGAGGATGGCGCCCCGTTCAGCTATATACCGGGGCAATTTATCACGCTGCATATGCCGTTTCAGGACATGGAGTTGCGCCGCAGCTACAGCGTGGCCACTATTCCCGGCAGCGTGGATGAAGTGCAAATCGCAGTTACTCATGTGGAAGGTGGGCGTGCCACAAAGCTTCTGTATGACATGACGCCCGGCGCAATCGTCGAGGCAACTGGCCCCTTTGGGCGTTTCGTGTTGCGCGATGATCCACCTGGACGCTATTTACTGGTAGCGACGGGTACCGGCATCTCGCCGTATCGCGCCATGCTGCCGCAGTTGCGCGCGCGCCTCAATGGCAAACAGCACGCAGCCGTATTGCTGCTTGGCGTGCGTGGTCCGGATGAATTGCTGTTCGGGGAAGATTTTGTCAGATTCGCACTTGAGAATCCCGCCTTCGATTTCATCGCTAGTTACAGCCGTCGTATGCCGGAGCCAGCAGTGGCGCATGCTCGCAAGGGTTATGTACAAGACCATCTTATGGAACTCAAGCCCGACCCTAAACGCGATATCGTGTATCTTTGCGGCAACCCGGACATGATCGATACTGCGGTCGAGCGTCTTAAAGCAATAGGTTTCGACAACCATAACCTGCGGCGCGAGAAATACGTTTCCTCCAACTGAGCGCGATCACATCTGCCGCTGTGTCATCTGCATTTTTATCAATAATGCATGTCTAGAACTGTGTCGACCTAGCACTGCAACTAATTATCAGGCTTTCAATCGCCGGTATTTGATGCGGTGCGGCTGGTCGGCATCGGCGCCCAAGCGGCGTTTACGGTCGGCCTCATAATCCGCGTAGTTGCCTTCGAACCACACGACTTTTGAATCTCCCTCGAAGGCCAGCATGTGAGTGGCGACGCGGTCCAGGAACCAGCGGTCGTGGGAGATGATCACCGCGCAACCGGGGAAGGCCAGAAGCGCTTCTTCAAGCGCGCGCAGTGTCTCGACGTCCAGATCATTGGTAGGCTCGTCCAGCAATAGCACGTTGCCGCCATCACGGAGCACCTTGGCAAGATGCACGCGGTTGCGCTCGCCACCGGAGAGGTCGCCCACGCGTTTCTGCTGGTCAGTGCCCTTGAAGTTGAAACGTCCCACATACGCTCGCGACGGCGTCTGGTAATTGCCGACTGTGAGGATATCCTGACCATCGGCGATTTCCTGCCACACGCTCTTGTCGGCACTCAGCGTATCGCGGCTCTGGTCCACGTAGGCAAGTTTTACGCTCGGACCAATACGCAGTTCGCCGGCGTCGGCTATTTCATGGCCTACGATCATGCGGAAAAGGGTCGTTTTTCCGGCGCCGTTGGGTCCGATGACGCCGACGATGCCACCCGGCGGCAGGTTGAATGACAGATTGTCGTACAGCAAGGTGTCACCGAAACTCTTGCGCAAACCTTTGGCTTCCACCACCACATCGCCGAGGCGCGGTCCCGGTGGGATGTAGAGTTCCTGGGTCTCGTTGCGTTTCTGGAATTCCGCCGAGGACAATTCCTCGAAACGCTGCAGACGCGCCTTGCTTTTGGCATGCCGGCCCTTGGGATTGGCGCGCACCCACTCCAGCTCCTGTTTCATGGCCTTGATGTGTGCAGTTTCCTGTTTCTCCTCGATCTCAAGGCGTTTCTCCTTTTGTTCCAACCATGAAGAATAATTTCCCTGCCAGGGAATGCCGTGGCCACGATCCAGTTCCAGAATCCAGCCGGCTACATTGTCGAGGAAATAGCGGTCGTGGGTGACCGCCACCACCGTGCCCGGATATTCCTGTAGAAAACGTTCCAGCCAGGCCACTGATTCTGCATCCAGATGGTTGGTGGGCTCGTCCAAGAGCAGCATGTCAGGTTTCGACAACAGCAGGCGGCAAAGCGCCACGCGGCGACGTTCGCCGCCGGAGAGTTTGCCGACATCCGCATCCCAGGGCGGCAGCCGCAGAGCTTCGGCCGCCACTTCCAGCACATGATCCAGATTGGTGGCGCCGGCGGCATGCAGGATATTCTCCAGCCGGGCCTGTTCGGCGGCGAGCTTGTCGAAATCGGCATCCGGTTCTGCATAGGCGGCATATACCTTGTCCAGTTGTTCCTTGGCCTCCTTGATTTCACCTAAGCCATCTTCCACATTGGCGCGCACGTTTTTCTTCGCGTCCAACTGCGGCTCTTGCGGTAGATAGCCGATGCGGATGCCTGCCAATGGATGTGCTTCGCCATGGATGTCGGTATCCACACCCGCCATGATGCGCAGCAGTGTGGATTTACCGGAGCCGTTCAGACCTAAGACGCCAATCTTAGCGCCCGGAAAAAATGACAGGGAGATATCGCGCAGGATCTCGCGTTTGGGGGGCACGACTTTGCCCACCCGGTTCATGGTGTAGATATATTGAGCCATTGCAGTCTGCAAGCTTAAAGGGAGCAGGATTATCCGTGAAAGTGACGGGCGCTGCCAGTGATGGGGTTAGCCAGAGCCCTTGGTCTTGGTGTATCCAGTGCGGGCGTGGCGTTCGACGAATGCGATGATCTCACCAGCGATGTCTTTGCGGGTGGCAGCTTCGATGCCTTCGAGGCCTGGCGAAGAGTTCACTTCCAGCACCAGCGTCCCTTTGGCGGAGCGGATCAGGTCCACACCTGCCAGATTCAGTCCCATGATTTTGGCGGCCTTGACCGCAATACCGCGTTCCACTGGTGTGATGCTGATGGCCTCGGCTTTACCGCCGCGGTGTAGATTGGCGCGAAATTCACCTTTGCGGGCTTGGCGTTTCATGGATGCGACGACTTTATTGCCGATCACGAAACAACGGATATCGGAGCCGCGTGACTCCTTAATGAATTCCTGCACTAGAAAATGTGCATCGAGGCCGCGGAAGGCGTCGATCACGCTCTCGGCTGCGTGCCGGGTTTCTGCCAACACTACCCCTTGGCCCTGTGACCCTTCGATCAGCTTGATGATGAGCGGCACATCACCGGCGATGGCCAGCAGGTCATCGGTGTCATCCGGCGAGTGTGCGAAACCGGTGACCGGCATGCCGATGCCTTTGCGTGCCAGCAATTGTAATGAACGCAGCTTATCGCGAGCACGTCCGATGGCCACTGATTCATTCAGTGGGTATACGCCGATCATCTCGAACTGGCGCAGCACGGCGGTCGCATAGAAGGTTACGGACTGTCCAATGCGTGGTATGACGGCGTCAAAATTTTCCAGCTTGCGCCCTTTGTAATGGATCTCAGGATTATGTGCCGAGATGTTCATATAGCAACGCAACGGATCGATGACGTAGATGTCATGACCGCGTTTTAGACCGGCTTCCACCAGACGCTTGGTGGAGTACAGACGTGTATTGCGTGATAACACGGCAATTTTCAGGCGTTTACTTTTCATGGGTCTTTATCGCTTCAGGTTTATTTATTTCTTTATTGATGCCGCCGTATGCAGGCTACCAGTTATATACGAGGCATCCGGATCCACCAGCAACCTGTCTCGCATGGCGCTGCGCCCGATAAGCAGCCGGAAACGCATGGGATCCCGGTCGGTGAGCGTAAGTTCGATGGGCCAGGTCATGGTGCCGATGCATACGCGTGTCGCAATCACCAGTCGCTGTTCTCGATGACCTCCGGAATCCATTACCCAGCGTTCATCTATTACTTCGGCTATGCAATATATTTGTGGTCGCAGCCTGCGCTGCAGCGGATGCATCCCAAAACGTACCCTCCGTTGCCCATGCTCGCTGAAAGCCTCGAGTGCGAATGCATGTAAGGTCGAAGTGCGCGCGCCGGTATCCATCTTGGCCTTGATGCGTTTGATACCAAGATCAGGCAATGCGGCCCATTCGCGCCAACCCGTCTTGATTTTCATCATTGTTATTGGCGCCTGTCCCATGCTTATAATCCTTGTGGCGGCGCGGATTATACTAGCACCTTTATTTTATTTCTCACGGCGGAATTCAAGTATGTCGGCATCAACAGTTGTGCGTGTCGGTGTCTGCAACGATCCTTTGCAGGCACGCTATGGTTTCGGTGATGGCCACCCCTTTGGCTACGATCGGTTTGATGCCTTCTGGCAGGAAGCCAAAAGCCGCGATATTGACCAGCACACGCTACCGATTGCGGCCCGTTGCGCTTCGCATCTGGAACTCGAGACCTTTCATGCAAAACCGTATCTTGATTTCATCATCCAGCGTAGCAAACAGGGTGGCTACCTCGATGGTGGGGACACACCTGCGATCCCAGGAATATATGAAGCCGCAAGCCAGGTGGTGGGGGCCACTCTCAACGCGGTGACCGGTGTGATGGCGGGTGATTACCAGCGCGCATTCGTGCCGATCGCCGGACTGCATCATGCCGGTCGTGATCATGCCGCCGGATTCTGCGTGCTCAACGACATCGGCGTGGCTATCGAATATCTGCGTCGCGTGCATAATCTCAAGAACATCGCCTATGTGGACATCGATGCACATCACGGTGATGGCGTGTTTTACGCCTATGAATCAGACTCCGATTTATTGTTTGCCGATATGCATGAAGATGGTCGCTTTTTATATCCCGGGACGGGACGCGCCGATGAAACCGGTAGCGGCGCTGCAATCGGCACCAAGCTCAATATTCCAATGGCGCCTGGAGCAGATGACACCGACTTCAAATCTGCTTGGGAGCAGGTGGAGGCGTATCTCAGGAAACAGCGGCCACAGTTCATCCTGTTTCAATGTGGCGCTGATAGCATCGAGGGTGATCCAATCACCCATCTGCGTTATACGCCGATGGCGCATATCCACGCAGCCGCACGCTTGTGCATCCTGGCGGATGAACTTTGCGATGGCCGTATCGTGGGTATGGGTGGCGGTGGCTACAATCGCCGCAATCTGGCATTGGCCTGGAGCGGCGTAGTCGAGGCATTTTTGGCGAGCTGATGCAGGTGAATGATAAGATACAATGGCCTGCCAGAAATAACTCGCCCCACCTCTGGAGCCGCTGATGTTCACCCAGGACATGACGATTGCCGGGTTCGATGATGAACTCTACGCTGCGCTACACTCGGAGTTGCAGCGCCAGGAACAGAATATCGAACTGATTGCCTCCGAGAACTATGTGAGTCCGCGGGTACTGGCCGCCCAGGGATCAGTACTGACCAATAAATACGCGGAAGGTTATCCCGGTAAGCGCTATTACGGTGGTTGTGAATTCGTGGATGTGGCCGAACGTCTGGCGATCGAACGCGCGAAAAAATTATTCGGTGCCGCCTACGCGAATGTGCAACCACACTCCGGTTCGCAGGCGAATGCCGCGGTGTATTTGGCGTTGCTGAAAGCCGGCGACACCATCCTCGG